>Ga0209839_10001535_pt1 | contig 11784 bp, 9 predicted proteins | sample OrgsoiDNA2013050_FD_185800 | JGI IMG/M metagenome (GOLD analysis project Ga0209839, IMG submission 185800) | Permafrost soil microbial communities from the Arctic, to analyse light accelerated degradation of dissolved organic matter (DOM) -... | ecosystem: Environmental > Terrestrial > Soil >... | reverse complement strand
CTACATGCCTTCGCTTTCATTCCGCGCCGGTATCAATACAGGTACGAACCCTTCGCCCGGTTTATAGTCGGGCGATTGGTGACGGAAGTAGGTATTGTACAGTTGCGCGTAGTGACCGCCCTGCGTCATCAGCGCCTCGTGACTGCCCTCCTCGACGATGCGACCACGATCCAGCACGATGATGCGATCCGCGTGGCGAATGGTCGAGAGGCGATGGGCAATGATAATCGCGCTACGCCCCTTGAGTAACGTGTCCAGTCCCTCCTGAATCTGCGCCTCGGTCAGCGGATCGACGCTCGCGGTGGCCTCGTCCAGAATGATGATCGACGGATTCTGCAACAGGACGCGCGCCAGGGCAACGAGCTGGCGCTGGCCCATTGAGAGCGCCTTGCCCTCCTCGCCGACCAGCGTCTGCAGGCCATCAGGCAGCGATTCCAGCCAGTCACCACTGCCGATCTGTTGCGCGATGGTAGCAACCTCCTCGTCGCTCGCCTCCGGACGAGCGTAACGGATATTGTCGGCGATCGTGCCGGAGAAGAGGAACGGCACCTGCGGCACAACTCCCAGATGGCGATGATAGTCGTGCAGGTCGAAGGTACGGATATCACGCCCATCGATCAGCAACTGGCCACCCTGGAATTCGTAGAAGCGCGCCACCAGCTTGCCCAGGCTCGACTTGCCCGCGCCCGTGTGTCCGACCAGAGCCACCGTCTCACCCGCCTGAATGGTGAAATTGAAGTCCACCAGCACAGTCTGCCGATCGTCGTAGCTGAAGTAGACATCCCTGAAATCGATCTTGCCAGACAGGTGCGTGACTGGCTGCTTGTCTATCTGGCGCACACGCGGCTCTGCATCAAGCAGGGCAAAGACGCGCTCGCTTGCCGCCAGACCAAGCTGGAACTGGCTCCAGAACGAGGCGATACTGGTCAGCGGAAGCCACAGCAGACCGATGCTCTGCAAGAAAAGGAACCAGTCACCCGCCGAGATGTTGTGGCTGAACACGTCCTGCCCGCCAAAGTAGATCACGATCGTCGTACCGATATTGGCCAGCGCGATGAGCACGGGAAAGATGCCGTTGTAGAGGTAGCCCGCGCGCAGGTTGACATGATACGACTGCTCATTGACCTTCTTAAATTCATCGTACATGTTTTGTTCCTGCCGGAAGTTCTTGGCCACGGTGATGCCGCTGACCACCTCCTGCACGTTTGCATTGACACGCGCCAGAGAACGCTGCGAGCGTTGCGTCGAGCTGCGCGCCAGACGCCGGAAACCCAGCGCGACCAGCACGATCGCGGGCATGATCGAGAGCGCCAGCAGGGCAAGGTGCCAGTTTCTGACGAGCAGAATCCCCGCGATAAGGAAGAAGAGCAATATCTGGCTGAGCAGGTTGAGCGTAAGGGTGACGACTGTGGCAAATTTATCTGTATCAGAAGTCACGCGACTGACAATTTTGCCGCTGCTAAACTCATCAAAAAAGGACATATCACGCGACATAACGGCGTTGAAGGTGTCGCGGCGCAGTTGTAGTACCACGTCGCCAACAGCGCGGGCACTAAACCATTGGCGGAACAGGTTAAAGACCCACGAGAGCGCGCCCGAGGCCAGAATAAAAGCAACCAGCAGCAGCGCTATCTGAAAGGCACGCGCCGACTGTAGCATGTCGATGCTGCGCGCAATCAAGATTGGGAAAGCGGCGTCCAGCAGAGAACCGAGCACAACCAGAACGGCGACGGTGAGCATAAGTCTCAGCCTGGGACGGAAGTAGCTGATGATGCGCTTCACCAGTTGACTGTCTTTATAGCTGCGGTCGTACGCTTCGGCGTCCAGACCATCCATGAAAAAGCCCATCTATAGCACTCCTTCCTTCGATAGTGGTCCCGACGCCACCTTCTCTTGAACGGCTGTCGGTGGCTCATAGTGCGAGAAGATGCGGCGGTATGCTTCGCAGCGCGCCATAAGCTCATCGTGCGTCCCCTCGTCGATCAGTTCTCCCTTGCGCAGGAAGAGAATCTTATCGGCCCAGCGGATCTGCGAGATGCGGTGTGTGATCAGCAGCGTCGTGCGCCCCTGTAGCACGCGGCGGATCGCTTGCTGAATCTCGTCCTCGGTCGCGCTATCGATCGCGCTGGTAGAATCGTCCAGGATCAGGAAGCGCGGATCGGTCAGCAGGGCGCGGGCGATGGCGATGCGCTGGCGCTGTCCACCGGAGAGCGTCACGCCACGCTCACCAATAACCGTCTCGTAGCCATCCTTGAAGCCCTGGATAAACTTGTGCGCCTGTGCATCCTGCGCTGCTTGCTTAATCGCGGCCTCGTCGGCCTTCTGCCCCAGGCCATACGCAATATTTTCAGAGATCGAGCGCGAGAAGAGGAAGATGTCCTGCTCGATCGTAGAGATCTGTGAGCGCAGGGCATCCAGATTCCAGTCTCGCACATCGATGCCATCGATACGCACGGAGCCTGCATCGACATCGTAGATGCGATTGACCAGCTTCGTCAGGCTGCTCTTGCCCGCGCCGGTCTGGCCCACGATCGCGACGGTCTGACCCGGCTCAGCGTGGAACGAGAGGTCCTTCAAGACAGGCGTGTTGCCATAACTGAAGGTAACATGCTCGAAGACAATAGCGCCGCGCATCTCCGCCCGGTAGCCGGACTCGTTCTCATCCAGCTCGGTCTCCTCCTTCATCAGCTTCAGAATGCGCTCAGCACCCGCGATGCCCAGCTGGACCAGGCTGAAGGTCCAGATCGAGATGTAGGTGGGATAGCGCAGAATGGTCATCAGTCCCATGTAAGCGACCAGCGTTCCAATCGAAATCTGATGCTGTGTTACCAGGAACAGAGCGTGCAGGAAAGCGCCCGCCAGTGCGAATGCCACCAGCAACGTCGGTAGGTAGCGGCCCTGAATCTGTCCGCTCTTCACGAAGTAGTCGCGATAGCGCATAGCATTCTCGCCAAACTTACGCTGCTCCTGTGCCTCCTGCGCGGTCGCCTTCACCACCTCGATGCCCGCCACCGCCTCGTTCAGGACCGCGTTTGTCGTGCCAAACTGCGCGCGCATCGCGTCCGAGACGGGATTGAGCTTGCGCGAGTAGCGACGCAGGGCAAAGAGAAAAGCAACCACAAAGAGCAGAGGTGCCAGCAGGAGCTGCACATTGAGAAAAGCAATCGAGGTAACCACGACCACGATCGACAGGAACGAGTCAAAGATGATATCGAAGCCCGGCACAATCATATCGCTGAGCGAGGTCATATCGTTCGACGCCCGCGCCATGACATCACCGACGCGCTGACGATTATGAAAGGTCTGGCTCTTTCCCAGCAGGCTCAGGTAGAGCTCGTTGCGCGCATCGCGCGCGATGCGCTTGCCCATAATCTCAGAAGAGAGGCGAGCGCCGAGATCCATCAACACGCCAACCAGTACGACACCAAGCAGGCTCAACGTGATACGTAGCAGGACACTACGCCCGCTCGCATCGTCACGCGAGACGGCATCGAAAGCGGCTCCCGTCAGTAGAGCAATAAACGAATTGATGAGGATATTCGCCAATATTGCTGTAAGCATATAAGCAAGCACATAACGTTTATAGCGTAAAAAGTGTGAGACAATCCACCTTGTCGGGCTGGCACGGTTATAGACATACTCGCCGGTCACAGTAAATTCTTGCCTGGAAGCCAAAGTCTACCTCCAATGAGAGCAGGGGGACAAACTACGAATGCTTAATTCGAGTCGCGTACTGCTTATTGTACCGCGTTATGGCTGACATCTGCTGTCAGGTACAGCTAACTTTCCCGTTCTTGTGGCACAAGTCAAGGTATACATGAGTATCTTCTTCTTCTTTTTCTCAGCCTCACATGCGGCAATGCCCTTTTCCAGCCAGGGTCGGCAAAAACGGACAGAATAGTAGGGAGGGGATAAGTGCGTCATCTATATATGTATATATGCATGTATTTGTTGGAAAGACTCAAATTAATTGTTACACTAAAAGTAACCGTAGTGGTTAGAAGCACATAGTTGCTCCGTTGACATATTTCTGATCGAACAGATGCAGTAATACGAATCGAGACAGAAGATCCATGATTCTTCACCGATTGAAGCAAGAGACCAGCGTCTATCATATTCAAATAGAGAGAGACCTGATACTATTGCAAAATAACATAGCAATCGATACATATTGCCATATGTTGCAGCGTTTCTGGGGATTTTATTGTCCAGTCGAGAAGCAGATTGGAATGATCACCATAGGACACACCTTTGATTTCGAGCAGAGGAGAAAACGTATGTTGCTTGAGCTTGATTTGCAGGCACTTGGTGTCAGCAGTTTGCCTCCAACATGTGAAAACCTTCCTGCACTGCAATCTATGGCACAAGCAATAGGTTGTCTTTATGTACTGGAAGGAGCAACACTAGGAGGGCGAATCATTGCGAAGCATATAGAAAAGATACTCGGACTTGGTCCACAGAATGGATGTGCTTTTTTTCACAGTTATGGTCGTGATGTTGGGAGCATGTGGCGCTCGTTTGGTGCATTAGTTATGGCCTATGCCTCTGAAAGCGGGACGGAAGAGATCATTGTTCTTTCAGCCTGCGAGACGTTCAAGAAATTACGTAGCTGGTTGTTAAAGGATGATGTATGAGTAAAGAAGCATTACAAAACAGAATTGATCTGACTGAGTGTGAGAAGGAGCCTATTCAAACGCCCGGTTGTATTCAGCCACATGGGGTGCTCCTGGTGTTACAAGAGCCAGAACTAAGAATTCTACAAATCAGTATGAATAGTGAGACGTTCTTTGGGCAAGCAGCACAGGAACTGCTGAATCAGCCCCTGGCCACGCTGCTTGGATCAGCAGCCGTCGCATTGTTACAAGAGCGCTTGCGAACACAGGATATACACACGCTGAACCCCCTGCTGATACGAACCGGAGGACCAGAGAAAGAGCTCGTTTTTGATGGAATCGTGCATCGTTTCGATGGGGTCCTGCTCCTTGAGTTGGAAATAGCGGACCCCCATACCTCCCCTCGGGATTTGTACCATATGAGTCTCTCCTTTCTCGAAAAACTACGCAATACCATGAGTCTTCAGCATCTCTGCCAGGTTGCGGTGGAAGAGATACGAAAGATTAGCAATTTTGATCGAGTGATGATGTATCGTTTTGATGAGCATTGGAATGGGACGGTGATCGCCGAGAATAAGTCCGAGGGGATAGATTCTTTTCTGGGGCTACACTTCCCGGCCTCGGATATTCCCAGGCAGGCACGGGAACTTTATCAGCAGAACTGGCTACGTCTGATTGAGGATGTCGATTATCAGCCCATCCCTATCTTCCCGGCAGAGAATCCTGTGACGTGTAGCCCCTTAAATCTCAGCTTGTCAGTCTTAAGAAGCGCCTCTCCGATCCACCTGGAGTATCTGAAAAATATGGGGGTGCATGCATCATTATCTATTACGCTGCTCAAGGAGAAAACATTCTGGGGCTTGATCGCCTGCCACAATCTAGAAATGAAGCATATCTCCTATGATAGACGCGTAATGTGTGAATTGCTTGGGCAGATTGTCTCCGCACAGCTTTCCGCGAAGGTCGATTATGAAGAGCATCTCTACGAAATACAGGTCAGGACACTGCAGGCCCAGTTACTCAGCATTCTTGTGAAAGAAGAAAAGGTGGTGGATGGACTGGCAAAACACGGCATGAAGATACTGCAGCTTGTCAACGCAGGCGGACTCGCTTTGTGTTTTGAAAATCGTTATGTGACCATGGGCGCAGTGCCACCCGAAGATGAGATCAAACAACTGGTTGCATGGTTACATGGCAAGGGGGATATGTTTCACAGCCATGCATTGTCTACGGTGTATGGAGCCGCTGAACGCTTCAGAGACGTTGGAAGTGGTCTCCTCGCTATCTCCATCTCGGAAGTACAAGGCAGCTATGCACTGTGGTTTCGTCCCGAGGTGATTCAGACCGTGAACTGGGGGGGAAATCCCCAAGAAGTAACAATGACACAAGATATGCGCGTGCACCCACGGAGATCATTTGAGTTATGGAAACAAACGATCGAGATGACCGCATTACCCTGGAAAGCATGCGAGCTTGCAGCCGCGCTTGAGTTGAGACACGTGTTAGTCGACATGGCCTTGCGCGACGTGATTCTGAAGCAGACCTTGAATTCCTGGCTGAATCGCCCTTAGATAGGCAGCGGCCCCTTGTTCCCCGGTTGAGGATAGCTCCAGATCTGCGAAACAGACGCGATTGCGACCACTATATTTAGCCTGGTACATAGCGCGATCTGCGCACTCGATCAGGTTGGCGCGTGTCACACCATGCAATTGGTAGATCGCTACACCAATGCTGGTCGTGATCGGTATTTCTACAATGGTTTGCGTGTCCTCGATCTCCCAGGTACATGGCTGTAGCGCCACGCAAGCACGTACGCGTTCGGCAGTCAGGGCTGCTTCGCTCACATTGACATTTGCAAGCACAATGGCAAACTCTTCGCCTCCATAGCGTCCTACAAAATCGCTCTCCCGCAAGGCAGAACGTAGACGACGGGCAACTTCATAGAGAAGAGCATCGCCTGCACGATGGCCCCAGGTATCATTGACATGCTTAAAATGATCGAGATCGATAAATAGGATGGCACATGAGGTATGCTCGCTCTGGCAACGAGAGACTTCCTCTTCAACACGAGTTATTACAGCACGATGATTCGGTAGGCCAGTAATGGGATCGGTGGTTGCTGCCAGCACCTGCTCACCATAGAGATCTTTGACCATGCCGACCAGTTTTTGCTGATGCAGCACCATCATTTGTAATTCATCATAGCGTCTTTGCAGGTGCTGATGGGCTGCCACTTCCTGCTCAAATTCCTGGCGCAATGCGTCATAGGCATCCTGCAGTTGCCGATGAGCTGCTACGGTATCGGCAGGTAACTCAACAGGATAGTGAGATGGATGAAAAGACATATGCTCCTCCAGATACTAGTAAAAGATTGACTGCACAACACAGAGTCCCGGTACAGGAAATGTTGTGGCTACCTTCCCTATATCTATCGGCAAAAAAAGAATTTTCTTAAGAACCCGCGTGTTCGGCGGTTACGCGACCCATCCCTTTGCGGTTACTGGCAGCTTGCATATCAGCCTCGTCCATTAGAGATTTTCTCGCGTCAAAAGCAATGGCAATAATAATAGTCTAACATAGAAGACCCGCTGATTGTCAGGCTACTGGCTGGGATGAAATCACGGTTATTATGAAGTTAAGCGGCTGACTACTTTACATTACTCCAACAGCTTCGGATGCCTGTCTACGCGCACGCTCTGCCCGCTGTTTGATTCCGAGCATGCATTTGCGCATCATCACGATGTCGGTGAACTCTACAAGCAGGCTAAACAGGATCGAAGGTTTGGTCCAGCGATAGAAGCTACGCACCCGCGTAATCAGGCGTGTCTGGTTATCATTCTGCGGGTAGAGACCCCAATACCAGGTGACATCGCCTTTGTTGTCCCACCAGAGCATCCACTGGTTCGGTTCGAACGCCTTGACCCGCATACCTGCTTTGCCATCGGGAGAAATAGGAACCAGGTCTCCAGCAGCCACATGCTGCCATGCTGGAATGATCTGCTCGGCGCTATGGTGGCCCAGGTTGTCGAGCCAATCGTAGCTGTACCAGCCAGCACGTGTGACGCCAAGCTGTACCAACCAGGGCCAGATCTCCTCCGGTCGCGCCTGGATGGTCACGGCGCGGGTGGCGTTAAACGTAGGACGCTTCATCATGTCATCGCCGGGCATGGCTCGTGCCACTTCTTCGTCGGTGGCTCCCCATCTCAGTTGCCAGGGACGGATGAAGCGCAAGTACACTCCGAACAAAACGACTCCAAGGACTGCTAATCCTATACTTATCTTTTTTCCCATTGCAGGTTCCTCCTTTGTTTTGCTCCATCCTGTGAGCATTTCTGATTATATGAGTTTCTCCGTTCTCGCCCTGTCCTTGTGGTGGACATTGCCTGTGCCAACTGCTACGCGAGTTGCTTCTACATCACTCAATTTGAGTAATTGCGTTCCCTCATCAGAGGAGCGCGTACCAATCTTGCCTCTATTGACAAGCGTCTGGATATGATACGGACTCACTGAGTGGTAGCTGTTTTTGCTAATGATCTTTACCGATTCCGCTATTGTAATCCAATTATTGCTCATATTCGTTCCTCTCAATGAAAGCAAAATTTCATTTTCCGCTCTTATTACTAATACTACCATATTTTAAGCATCTTTTTTGTACAGCAAGTCTAACATAGAAACCCAGCCGATAGCCTGACAATCGGCTGGGATGAAATAAAAAATTTGACGCGGAGTGTTATAACGTTTATAATCATTCGGATATCTATCTGCTTTCAGGCAGGTTCGTCTGTTGCTGTCCAGAGGAGAATAAGAGCGAGGGATAGAGCGAGATGGAATGCTGCATCAACGAGGAATGAATTTCATGCCAAAAATGTATGGGTGGGTGCGCGAGGTCGTAGAAGAAAGTCCGGCGGACAGGGCCGGTTTGCAGCCAGGAGACCTTGTTCGAACAATCAATGGCCACATCCTGCGCGATCTGGTGGATTATCGATTTTATGTCGCTGATGAAGAACTGGTGATCGGGTTTGATCGTCAGCAAGAGCAGCACGAAGTGCGCGTTACCAAGACGAGCGATGAGAACCTGGGCGTGCTCTTCGGCGAGGAGCCTGCGCCCTTTATTCGCCAGTGCGCCAATAAATGCGTTTTCTGCTTTATCAAGGGTCTGCCGGAGCGCTATGTTCCCGTGCCGGGACTCGAACATGGCATGCGTTCCTCACTGTATATCAAGGATGACGACTACCGCTATTCGTTCCTCTTTGGCAACTTCATTACCCTGACCAACCTGAAGGAGCACGACTGGCAGCGCCTCGATGAGCAGAAGCTCTCGCCGCTCTACGTCTCCGTGCACACCACCGATGCCGAGCTGCGTCGCAAGATGGTCGATGGTCCCAGGGCAGGCGATATTATTGAGCATATCAAGCGCCTGGGCGGCATGGGCATCGGCTGTCACACACAACTGGTCTTGCTGCCCGGCATTAATGATGGCGAGTATCTTGAGAGCAGTATCCGCGAACTCACTGAACTGCGTCCCATTGTCGAGTCAATCTCGGTCGTGCCGATAGGCTTGACGAAATACAACAATATGATCAAGACTGGCGACCTCCCGCCCCTGCGCCACTACACGCGGGAGGAGGCCATAGCCGTAATCGAGCAGGTTGAGGTACACCAGCGCGCCTTCGAGGCCAGCAATGCTGACGGCGACCCCTTCGTCTATCTCTCGGACGAATGGTACTACCTTACGCAGCGCGACTTTCCACCGGCCAGCCACTACGGCTCCTACGCGCAGATCGAGAACGGCGTCGGCATGACCCGCTTCCTCATCGACCAGTGGGCGCGCACAAAACGCCGCCTGCCAGACGCCATGTCGCAGCCACGACGCATCACGCTCATCACCAGCACAATGGCCAATCCCATCATCGCAGAACTGGCCGAGGATATGCGCAAAATCGAGCGCATCGAAGTTCAGGTACTGCCCATTGTCAACAAGTTCTTCGGGGCCGAAGTCACCGTCGCGGGCCTCCTCTGCGGACAGGACGTGCTGGAGGCCCTGCAAGAGAATGGCAACCTCGGCGACCTCGTACTGCTGCCACGCGTGATGCTTGATAACGAAGGCAAACGCTTCCTCGACGATGTTTCGGTCGAGGAGTTCAAAGCTGGCGTCCCGGCACAGGTCGCCTTTGTGCGCAACGCGCAGGAGACAATTGAAGCTATTCGCGAGCTAGCAGGCGTTGCCCCCGCCGGTAGGGAACGTAAACTTGTGCGCGTACAATCGAGATTGTAAGCGAAAGAACCTCCTCATTTTCGCCCGCTCCTGAAATAAGCACTATTTCAGGAGTACCCTCTCTGAGACCCACATCATCCACGGATATTGACAGCTTTTTTTTTACATGATAAAGCGATAAAGGTACTATTTTCTGCCGGACATTAAAAAGAAATGAATTATTAGGAGTATAATAGTCTTCGTCAATGCCGAGATCTCATACTTCATAGTATGAGTAAGTTAAGGGAGTATTTTCACCTGCATGACTGACTCCAATGAAAATACTCTACGCATTGCTATATTATCTGCACCAACACTTCTTTACGAGAGCAAAAAAGGGGAAGAACAGATGCCAGCACGAACAGGTCGGCAATACTTGAAGGGCCTTGTGGATGATCGGGAGGTATGGTTTGATGGTGAGCGGATTCACGATGTGATGGAACACCCGATGTTAAGCCGGGTAGCACACACCATTGCCTCATTGCTGGACGCTCAATATCAATGTCCTGAAACTATGTTAATGCAATCACCAGATACAAACGATCAAGTAGGCGTAACACATATTGTGCCGCGTACCCTCGCCGATCTGCAACGCAGGCGCAAAGCGATCCGATTTTGGAGCGAAATGACGGTCGGCATGCTTGGTCGCAGTCCCGACTATTTGAACGTTACCATCGCCTGTTTCGCGGGCCGTCCCGATGTATGGGCACGGCGCGGGAATGAACGGGGCGCTGAAAACATCTTAAATTATCATCACTATATTCGTGAAAATGATTTGATTCTGACACATGCTATTGTGAATCCACAGGTCGATCGCTCCCGCGAGGATACGCTGGTCGGCACAGGTGAGATCGCCCTACACAAAGTCGGAGAGACGGCAGACGCGATTATCGTCCGTGGCGCGCGTATGCTGGCAACGCTGGCACCTTTTTCCGATGAATTAGTAATATATCCAAATGCACCTATCCGCGTACAGGATACGAAGTATGCTCTGTGTTTTGCCTTGCCAATATCGACGCCCGGTTTGAAGTTCATTTGCCGCGACTCTTTTGTCAAGGAGCGCAGCGTATACGATTATCCGCTCTCCTCGCGCTTCGACGAGATGGACGCCTTCGTTATTTTCGATGATGTGCATGTACCGAAGGACCGCGTTTTCCTGGATGGCGACGCCTACACGTACTCGGAAGTTACCGAGGATACAAACTGGCGCGCGCACTTCACGCATCAGGCAATGATAAGGGCGTGGACGAAGCTGGAGTTCTGCTTCGGACTGGGCCATATGTTGGCCGAGACGACCGGCGTGAATGCCTTTGATCACATTCAGGAGAAGCTGGGCGAGATGTGGACGATGGCTGAGATGGCGCGTTCGGGCATTATGGCCGCAGAGTCGTGCGCGACCCTCGACCAGAACGGCATTATGACACCGGATGCCCGCCCGCTGGTGGCGCTGCGCAACTCGATGCCTAAGTGGATGCCACGCGCCAACGAACTGCTGCAATTGATCGGCGGCGGTGGCCTGATGTGTACGCCGAGCGAGGCCGATATCAATGGTCCTATGTCGGCGGATATCAAAAAATATTTCCAGGGGCGCAATGCTGACGCGGAACGCAGAATTCGTATCTTCCGCCTGGCATGGGACTTCCTCGGTTCGGATCTCGGTGGGCGCAGCGAACTCTTCGAGCGCTTCTACATCGGCGATTCGTTCCGTGGCACGATGACATCCTACAAGATGGCCGATAAGACAGAACCGGTTGCCCTGGCAAACCGCTTCCTGATGGATTAACACGCTATTCTTGCGATCGCCACAGCTATTATGAGAATCGAGGGGATCTCACAATAGCTGTGGCCGAACATGTATGGGGTCATCATTTTGCACAAAAAGATTCCACCAACCAACCACTGATGTAGGGGCGCGAT
>Ga0209839_10001534_pt1 | contig 11789 bp, 13 predicted proteins | sample OrgsoiDNA2013050_FD_185800 | JGI IMG/M metagenome (GOLD analysis project Ga0209839, IMG submission 185800) | Permafrost soil microbial communities from the Arctic, to analyse light accelerated degradation of dissolved organic matter (DOM) -... | ecosystem: Environmental > Terrestrial > Soil >... | reverse complement strand
ACAAGGTGGTCATCGTGGCCGGCAGCCTGCCGGGAACGCCCGGCCGGACCAACGCACTGCGCGTGCATTGCATCGGCGACGCCATCGCGTCGAGCTACACATAGCCGCCGCCGGGCAGCCGCCGCCGGGCAGCCGCCGCCCGCAATGTCCGTCTGCTCCTGCGCTTCTGCTAGGGTCGCCTCGTGGCCGAGGGATCAGCCAGTGCGGCCGGTGAGGTGCCCGGTCAGAGCGTACGCGTCGACACCCCCGCCCAACCACTGACAGCAGCAGAAGCCGGGCGTTCCCGGTGGGCCTGGCCAGCCGGGCTGGCTGTCGTGGCCGTCGTCTTGTTCGTCTGTTACGTCCGGCTCTCTGGCACCATCCCCGACAACTCCGACGGCTCGGACCAGGCGCTGCAGGCGTGGGACATGCTGCACGGCAACTGGCTGCTGCGCGGCTGGACCGTCGGGGACGTGTCGTACTACACCACCGAGATCCCCGAGTACATGATCGTGGAGAAGATCATCGGGCTCGGGGCGAACGTGATCCACGTGGCGGCCGGCCTCACCTACACGCTGCTGGTGCTGCTGGCCGGCTGGCTGGCCAAGGGCCGGGCGACAGGGCGGGAAGGCGTGGTCCGGGCGCTGACAGCGTCCGGCATCCTGCTCGCCCCGCAGCTGGGCAACGCCGTGCACCTGCTGATCCAGCAGCCGGACCACATCGGCACCCAGGTCCCGCTGCTGCTCGTCTTCATCGTGCTGGACCGCGGGCCGCGGCGCTGGTATATCCCGGCCGCGGTCGCGGTCATGCTCACCTGGGTCATCGTCTCAGACCGGATCGGCGTGTTCACGGCGGCGCTGCCGCTGGCCGCGGTGTGCGGCCTGCGCGTCTTCTGGGCGCGCGTCCGTGACCGCAGGCGGCTGGCCTCGATGTGGTTCGAGATCTGGCTCGCGGCGGCAGGCATCGTCTCGTTCGGCCTGGCCACGCTGATCGTGAGCGTGATCAAGCACCTGGGCGGGTACACGCCCCTCCCCCTGCCGACCAAGATCGCCTCCGTGGGCTCCCTGCCGAGCCACGTCGTGCTGACCATGGAGGGCATCCTCAACCTGTACGGGGCCGATTTCGTCCGCATGCCGGCCGGGGTGGCGCTCGCCGTCGCCCTGGTGCACCTGGCCGGCGTGGCCCTGGCCCTGTGGGGCTTCTGCCGGGCGTACCGGCGCTTCTTCTCCACCACCGACCTGATCGTCCCGGTGCTGGCCACCGGCATCGTGTTCAACCTGGCCGCCTACATCTTCAGCACAGTCCCGAGCACGTGGTTCGACACCAGGGAAATCACCGCCGTGCTGCCGCTGGGCGCGGTGCTGGCGGGCCGCCAGCTGGCCGAGCCGCTCATCCGGGCGCGGCTGGAGCCGGTGCTGGCGGTGGTGCTCGCGGTCTACGCGGCCGCCCTCGGGTACGGAGCCGTGCAACCCCCTGTCGCCGACAACGAGCAGCCGGTCATCGGCTGGCTCGAGGCCCACCACCTGGTCACCGGGCTCGGCACCTACACCGAGTCAAACGTCATCACGCTCGACAGCGGCGGCCGCGTCGCGGTCAGGACGGTCACCTGGCGGCACTCCGGTGCCGTCCAGCGCGCCTACGAGTCGGAGGCGTCCTGGTATGACCCCCGGCAGAGCTACGCCAACTTCGTCGTGACCAACACCGCCGACGGCGGCAACACCGCCGTCATCCCCCGCCGCGACATCATCGCCCTGGCCGGGCCCCCGGCGCACACCTACCACTACAAGACCTTCACCATCATGGTCTGGAACCACAACCTGCTGGCCGATCTGGGCCAGCCCCCGTCGGCCGTGCCCGGCGACATTCCCTGACCCAGCCAGGCCGCGCTGGGCTCGCATGGGGCGCACGATGGGCTCGAAACCATTGCAACCGGGATCGTTTGCCGACCGTTGCGGTCCGGCGTTCCATACACTGGCGGCATGATTAACGGCCACCGGATAAGCGTTGTGATGCCCGCCTACAATGCCGAAGTTACGTTGTCACGAACAGTAGCTGAACTCGACCGGGATGTCATCGACGAGATCGTCCTCGTCGACGACGCCAGCACCGACCAGACCGTGACCCTGGCTCGGGAACTCGGCCTGGAGCCGATTCTCCACGACGTCAACCTGGGCTACGGCGGAAACCAGAAGACCTGCTACCGGCGGGCGCTCGACCTGGGCGCGGACATCATCGTCATGGTGCACCCGGATTATCAGTACTCACCGCTGCTCGTTCCGGCCATGGCCTCGATGATCGCCTACGGGGAATACGACATGGTCCTCGGCTCGCGCATCCTGGCCCAGAACTCGGTGGCCCGCGGCATGCCCCGCTACAAGTACGTCGCTAACCGCTTCCTCACCGGCGTCGAGAACATCTTCCTGCAGCAGAAATTGTCCGAGTATCACACCGGCCTGCGCGCCTTTAGCAGCACGCTGCTGGCCGGCTTGCCCTTCGAGCGCAACTCCGATGATTTCGTCTTCGACAACCAGATCATCGCGCAGGCCATTTCGGCGGGCGCCAGGATCGGCGAGGTGTCCTGCCCGACCCGCTACCAGGCCGAGGCGTCGTCGATCAACCTGCGCCGCAGCATCAAGTACGGTCTCGGCGTGCTGCAAACGAGCGGGCAGTACCGGCTCCGCAAGCACGGGCTTCGCCACTACCCCTACCTCGACGTCGATCCCTTCCTGGCCCCAGCCAAGATCCCGGCGGCCAGCACCGCGGCCGAGCCGGCCGCCCAGGTCAGGGAATCGGCTCGTACCGACGGCTAGCATGGGAGACCGACGTGCCCGGGTGCTCGCTGGGCGGGTGGCGGACGGGAACGGGGAACGGCGAATGTCGAAGTCACCTGATGCGGATGCCCCGCTCCGCCGCGATACGCGTCCAGCCGGGAGGCCGGCGCAGGAGGCGGAGCGTCCGGAGGACAAGCCAGGGAGGCATCACTTGACCATCGCAAGCATCGGGCTGCTGCTCTTCGCTGTCGCGACGGCGGCGACCGGGCAGGTGATGCTCAAGCACGGCATGCAGATCGCGACGTCCCGCGCGGCCCAGTCGGGCGGATCGCTGGCGCTGCGCGCGGCCACCTCGCCGTGGGTGCTGCTCGGCCTGGTCGTTTTCGGCGTCTCCGCGATCGCCTGGCTGGCCGCGCTGTCCCGGGTCCCGCTGAGCGTGGCCTACCCGTTCAATGCGGTTGGCTATCTCGTCATCCTGATCGCGAGCGTCCTCGTCCTGCATGAACGGGCCAACGTCATGACCTGGGTGGGCTCGCTGCTGGTCGTGTCAGGGCTGCTCATCGTGGTACTGACCAAGCCATAGCAGGTCAGTGCGGCCACAGTGGCCGGCCCGCCGCGATAGGCTTCCAGACCGTGAAGGCCCTCGTTCTGGCCGGGGGTTCGGGGACACGGCTCCGGCCGATCACCCACACCTCGGCCAAGCAGCTAGTCCCGGTCGCGAACAAGCCAGTGCTGTTCTATGGCCTGGAGGCGATCCGCGACGCCGGGATAACCCAGGTAGGGATCGTGGTCGGTGACACCGAGCCGGCGATCCGGGCCGCGGTAGGTTCAGGCCAGGCGTTCGGGCTGGAGGTGACCTACATCCGCCAGTCCGCCCCGCTGGGGCTGGCGCACGCGGTCCTGGTGGCCCGGGAGTTCCTCGGCGACGACGACTTCGTCATGTACCTGGGTGACAACTTCATCGTGGGCGGCATCACCGCCCTGGTGGAGGAGTTCCGGGCCTCCCGGCCGGACGCCCACATCATGCTCACCTCGGTGGCGGACCCGCACCAGTTCGGGGTGGCCGAGCTCGACGGCGACGGCCAGCTCATCGGCCTGGAGGAAAAGCCGCAGCAGCCCAAGAGCGACCTGGCGCTGGTCGGCGTGTACATGTTCACCCCGGCGGTGCACGAGGCGGTCGCGGCGCTGGCCCCGTCGGCGCGCGGCGAGCTGGAGATCACCGAGGCGATTCAGTGGCTCATGCTCAAAGGCCGCAAGGTCACCTCGACGATCATCTCGGGGTACTGGAAGGACACCGGCAACGTCGCGGACATGCTGGAGGTCAACCGGGTCGTGCTGGAGACCGCCGAGCCGGCCGTGGCCGGGGAGGTGGACGCGGCCAGCGAGCTGATCGGCCGGGTGATCATCGAAGCCGGAGCCAGGGTCACCGGGTCGCGGATCCTGGGGCCGACCATCATCGGCGCCGGGACCGAGGTGACCGGCTCTTACATCGGCCCGTTCACCTCCGTCGCCGCGGGCTGCGTGATCGACGACAGCGAGATCGAGTACTCCATCGTGCTGAGGGGCGCTTCCATCCGCGGGGTCCGCCGGATCGAGGCGTCCCTCATCGGGCACCATGTCGAGGTGACCCCCGCCCCCCGGGTATGCCAGGCCCACCGGCTAGTGCTCGGTGACCACAGCAAGGTCCAGATCAGCTCGTAAGCCCAGATCGGTTCGTCAGGCACGGAGGCGGCGTGAGAATCCTAGTGACAGGCGGGGCCGGATGGGACATGGTCACGCGGGTCCCTGACCGCAAGGGCCTGGAGGAGACGGCGCGCTGGTACGCGGACCACCGCAGCTGGCGGGAACCGCTGAAGCGGCCCGCCGCGGCCGTTACCGGGAGCATGCCATGACCCGGTGGCTGGTCACCGGCGCCGACGGCATGCTCGGCACCGACCTGGTGGCCGCCCTGGCCTCCCGCGGCGAGCCGGTCACCGCGATGAACCGGGCCGGGCTGGACGTGACCCACGCCGCCGCGGTCACCGACGCGATGACCTGGAGCCGGCCCGACGTGGTCGTCAACTGCGCGGCCTGGACCGCCGTCGACGACGCCGAGGCCGCCGAGGAACAGGCGCTGGCCGTCAACGCCGGCGGCGCGGCCAGCCTGGCCGCGGGCTGCGCGGCGGCCGGGGCCCGCCTGGTGCAGCTCTCGACCGACTACGTCTTCGCCGGGGAGGCCGGCCGGCCGTACGCCGAGGATGACGTTCCGGCCCCGCGCACCGCCTACGGGCGCACCAAGCTGGCGGGCGAGCGGGCCGTGCTCGGCCGGCTGCCCGGGGCGGGCTACGTGGTCCGCACGGCGTGGCTATACGGAGCGCACGGGCCGAACTTCGTCCGGACCATGATCAAGCTCGAGGACCAGCGGCCGGCCATCGACGTCGTCGACGACCAGCACGGCCAGCCCACCTGGACCGCCGACGTCGCCCGGCAGATCATCGCGCTGATCCACGCCGCCGCCCCGCCGGGCATTTACCACGCCACCAGCAGCGGGCAGACCACCTGGTTCGGGCTGGCCCGGGAGATCTTCAGCCTGCTCGGCGCCGATCCGGACCGGGTGCGGCCGATACCGAGCAGCGAGCTGTCCCGGCCGGCGCCCCGGCCGGCCTACAGCGTGCTCGGCCACGGCGCCTGGGACCGGCTGGCCGTGCCGCCGATCGGCGACTGGCGGGCGGCCCTGCATCACGCCTTCCCCGAGCTCCTCGCCGCGCAGCGGGCCGCCGCGGCGATTTCCGGCTAACGACTTCGGCTTAGCGAGTTCCGGTGAGCGAGTTCTGGCCCTCGGCCGCCTGGCGCAGGCTGTCGAGGTAGGCTTCGCAGTCGGCGTAAACAGGCAGCAGACCGGCCCGGCGGGCCTGCTCGAGCGTCGGGGCCTCGGCGTCCTTCGGCGAGAGCACCGGCTCGGTATCGGCCGGCCACTCGATGCCGATGTCCGGGTCGAGGGGGTGCACGCCGTGCTCACATCCGGGCGAGTACGGAGTCGAGCAGAGATAGATGACCGTCGCCTCCTCGCTGAGGGCGGTGAAGGCGTGTCCCAGACCCGCTTCAAGGAACACGGCCCGCTGGCTCGTGTCATCCAGGCGGACCGCCTCCCAGCGTCCGTAATCGGGCGAGCCGACCCTGATGTCCACGATCACGTCCAGGATCGCGCCGCTGACGCACGTGACGTACTTCGCCTGCCCAGGCGGAACGGTGGCGAAGTGGACACCGCGGATGACTCCCCGGCGCGACACCGAGCAGTTGGCCTGCGCGGTCTGCGGCCAGTACCCGAGTGATTCGGACAGCTCACCGGCCCGGAACCACTCCAGGAAGTGACCCCGGTCGTCCCGGTGCACGGCGGGCGAAAACGTCCAGGCACCGCCGATGCTAGTCGGCTCCATTCCTCACTCCTCTACTTGAGGCCGCCGCGCGACCCGGCCGCCGCTATGCTTCACTTCGACCGCGAGGAAACGCTAGCAGGAGGATTCATTGTCGAACGTGAAGTCATCGGCAATCCGCTCCGAGGGCAGGCCAGGCAAACGCGGTTCGCTAGGGGAAAGTAACACCCTGGCGTACTCACGGACCCAGGCGCCCCCCGCCGTCCGGTGCGCCTGGTGCGATCACCAGTTCGACCACACCGACCAGTACCTTACCGGCCGGGTGCGGTGCGCTCGCTGCGGCGTGGCGACCACGTCGCCCTGGCCGAGCGACGAGCAGCTGGGCGCGGCCTACGCCGACTGGTACCGCCCCACCTCAGGCCGGTTCTCCGGCCTGGGCGACAAGGTGATCCGCCGGACCCGCTCGGCGCTCGCCGATCGCCTGCACCGGATCCTGCCGCCTGGCCCGGTGCTCGACGTGGGAGCAGGCGACGGGACCCTGGTCGAGGCCTTCGTGCGTCGCGGCCGGGACGCGGTCGGCCTGGAGCCGTACGCATCGGGACCGCAACCGCACATCCGCAAGGCCGAGGTCGAAGAGGTGGACGGTAGCTGGTCGGCGGTCATCTTCTGGCATTCGCTCGAGCACCTGCGCTCACCGGCCCGGGCGCTGAGCCACGCGGCCGGGCTGCTGGCGCCCGGCGGGACGCTGATCGTGGCCGTACCCAACGCGACCAGCCTGCAGGCCCGGGCCTTCGGCGATCGCTGGCTGGCCCTGGACGTGCCTCGCCATCTGGTCCACCTGAGCCCGCCGGCGTTGCTGGCCAAGATCGAGTCCCTGGGACTGCGGGTCGAGCGGGTGAGCTATATGCGCGGCGGGCAGGTCGTCTTCGGCTGGGTGCACGGTTTCGTCGGCAAGCTGCCCGGGCACCCGGACCTGTACGACGCCATCCGTCGCGGCGAGGCGCGTCAGGCCGCCCAGAGTCCGGCCTTTCGCCTGTACGCCTTCGCCGCGGCCGTGGCGGCCCTTCCCTTCGCCCTGGCGGCCACCGCGGTCGAGGTGGCGGCGCGGTCGGGCGGCACCATCTACGTCGAGGCGCGGCGGGATCCGGCCGCGGGTGGCTGATGCGCTTCCCGGGCGGCCGTCGCCCCTGGGCGCGACGCCGCGCGACGACGGGACCAACTTCGCGGTGGCTTCCCGCGTCGCCGAGGCGGCCGAGGTGTGCCTGTTCGACGAGGCCGGGAACCAGACGCGGGTCCGGCTGCCCGGCTACGACGACGGCATCTGGCACGGGTTCATTCCCGGGATCGGCCCCGGACAGGCCTACGGGTACCGCGTGCACGGTCCTTACGACACGGCCAGGGGCCTGCGCTGCAACCCGGCGAAGCTGCTGATCGACCCCTACGCGCGGGCGGTGCGCGGGGAGGTCAGCTTCGGACCCGAGGTCTTCGACTACGACTGGGCCAGCCATGACGCGCCGAGCCCGCTGGACTCCGCCGGGCACGTGCCGCTCAGCCTGGTCACCGACCCGGCCTTCGACTGGGGTGACGATGCCCCGCTGCGGCGGGACTACGCGGACACGATCATGTACGAGGTCCACGTCAAGGGCTTCACCATGCGCCACCCGGACGTGCCCGCTGATCTGCGCGGGACCTACGCCGGGCTGGCCCACGAGGCGGTGACCAGGCACCTGACCCAGCTGGGCGTGACCGCGGTGGAGCTGCTGCCCGTGCACCAGTACGTGCCCGACGACTTCTTGCTCAGGCGCGGGCTCACCAACTACTGGGGCTACAACACGATCGGGTACTTCGCGCCGCATCAGGCCTACTCGGCCGCGGTCCGTTCCGGTTCCCCCGGGGCTTCCGGGGGGCAGGTCGCCGAGTTCAAGGCCATGGTCAAGGCCCTGCACCAGGCGGGGCTCGAGGTCATCCTCGACGTCGTCTTCAACCACACCGCCGAGGGCGGCGAGGGCGGCCCGTCGCTGTGCTTCCGCGGCCTGGACAACACCGCGTACTACCGGCTGGCCCCGGGCCACCCGGACCAGTACTACGACACCACAGGGACCGGCAACTCGCTGGACGCCGGGAGCCCGGTCGCGCTGCGGCTGATCATGGACTCGCTGCGATACTGGCTGACCGAAATGCACGTCGACGGGTTCAGGTTCGACCTCGCCGCCACCCTGGCCCGCCAGGACGGCGGGTTCAGCCGCCTGTCGGCGTTCTTCGACCTGGTCGAGCAGGATCCGGTGGTGTCGCAGGCGAAGCTCATCGCCGAGCCGTGGGACGTCGGGCAGATGGACAGCTACGACCTCGGCCGGTTCCCGGCCCTGTGGCGGGAGTGGAACGGCAAGTACCGGGACAGCATGCGGGACTTCTGGCGCAGCCAGAAGATCGGCCTGGGCGAGTTCGCCACCCGGTTCGCCGGCTCGGCCGACCTGTTCGGCGGGGACTCCAGCGGGGGCGACCGGCGCGGGCCGACCGCCTCGGTGAACCTGATCACCGTGCACGACGGCTTCACGCTCAGGGACCTGGTGTGCTGCGACCGCAAGCACAACGAGGCCAACGGGGAGTCCAACCGGGACGGCGCCGACGACAACCGCTCCTGGAACAGCGGTGCCGAGGGCCCGACGGTCGACCCGGACGTGCTGGCGCTGCGCGCGCAGCGGTCCCGGGCCATGCTCACCACCTTGCTGCTGTCGTCCGGCATCCCGCTGCTGCTCGGCGGCGATGAGCTGGGCCGGACCCAGGACGGGAACAACAACGCGTACTGCCAGGACAACGAGGTCTGCTGGGTCGACTGGTCCGCCACCGACACCGGCCTGCTGGCGTTCACCCAGCACCTGGTCGCGCTGCGGAGATCCCACCCGGTCTTCCGCCGCCACCGTTTCCTGACCGGCATCGAGGCCGCCGAACTCGGCTGGTTCACCCCGGCCGGGACGCCGATGACGCAGGCCGACTGGGCCGACGGCGACGCGCTCACGCTCGGTGTCTACCTGGACGGCTCCGATGCGCCCGATACTGGCCCGGATGGCCAGCCGCTGCTGGACGACGACTTCCTCGTGCTGGTGAACGCGTGGTGGGAGCCGATGTCGTTCACGATTCCCCCGACCCGGCCCGGGCAGGCGTGGCAGCGGGAAGTAGACAGCTACGACCCGCCGGGCGCCTGGGCGGCGGCGCGAACTCAGGCGGGCGATCACGTCACCGCCGGGCCCCGTTCTGTCGTCGTGCTGCGCGCCCCGCGGGCCGTGACCTAACCCACGTCACCGACGCGGAATACCCGGGCTGACCGTGCCCGTCGCCCGCGTATAGGCGGTGACCTCGGTGACGACCTGAGTCGTGGTCAGCACCGCGGCGAGGTGCGGTCGCGGATGAGCCGGGGCCGGCGCCGCCACCACCATCATCACGACGGCTGCCGCGAGCACGAGCAAGCCGGCCGCTCCGGTGAGCCAGGTCGCCGTGGCGCGCTCCCCGCTGACGACGGGCGTCATGGTGTTACCCCGTTTCTCCGATCGCGGCTGAACCCCGCACCTTTACGTTAGAAATCGGGCCCGCAAACTACGACGGTGCCGGCCCCCGAATGTCATCGGGGGTTTTCCCCCGGAGCCCGGCGCGGCGCCGCCGGGCGGGATGATGGAGGTCATGCCGCCCGCGTTCGCCGACCCGGACATCAAGGCTGTCATCGCCAGCATCGGCGGCGAGGACGAGCTTAAGGTGCTCGCTCACCTCGATCCGGACGTGCTAACCGCCAGCCCCAAGCCGTTCTTCGGCTACAGTGAGAACACCAACCTGCACGTGTTCCTGTGAACCTCGGCCTGGTCTCCTATCTCGGCGGCTCGATCATGGCGCGGTTCGGCGGGCCGCTGGTTTCGGCGCGGACTTCGGGCACACCGAGCCACAGCACGTCGTTTCCGGGCGGCGGAACAGGCACCGTCGACGGCGAGACCCAGCAGATCGATGTGACCTACTGAGACACCGAGCTTGTTGAGACACCTGACCTATTGAGGCACAGTGAGGAAGAGCTGATGATATCTGCCATTCCTGTGATCGACCTCCGCGCCGCGAGCGCCGGCAACACCTCGCAGCTGGGCGCGGTACGGGCCGCCACCGAGCAACTAGGCGCCCTCCAGGTGATCAACCATGGCGTGCCAGCCGAGCTCATCAGCGACCTGAGCGCCCGCACGGCCCGGCTGCTCGGCCTGCCGCGGGCGGAAAAGGCCAAGCTGGCCAGCCCGCACCCCTACCGCGGCTGGCGGCAATGGCCGGACGACTTCGGGCGGCTCGAGCTCGAGCGTTTCAACGTGGCCCAGTTCGACGACATCGGGGCCGCTCGCACGGCAGGCCTGGATGAGAAGTATCTCGGCCTGTACGCCCACGCCAACGTGTGGCCAGCCGATGACCCGGGACTGCGCGAGGTGGCGTTCCGCTATATCGAGGCGTCCTGCGGTCTGGCCAAGCGGATGCTCTGGCTGTACGCCAAGGCCCAGGGCCTGCGCGACACGTTCGCGCTGGGCACCCCGCCGCACCTGCGGCTGACCGTGAACGACTATCCGGCCTGGGCCTACCCAGAGGCCGCCGCGGATGAGGACAAGCTGCTGCTGCTCGAGCACGCCGACGACTCGGCGGTGACGATCCTGGCGCAGGAAGGCGACTACAACGGGCTGCAGATCCAGGGGCCCGACGGGAGCTGGCTCCCCGTCCCGGTCATTCCCGGCGCGCTGCTTGTGTTCTCCGGCTCGCTGCTGACCCAGTGGACCGGCGGCCGGATGCGGGCGGGGCGGCATCGGGTGGTGGCGGGCGGCACCGCCGGGACCCGGCGATCGACGGCGGTCTTCGTCTACCCGGCCCTGGACACGGTGGTCAAACCGCTCAAGCAGTTCGCGCCGCTGGTGGCGGACTGCGACGCCGAGCCGGTCCTGGTCTGGGATCACGTCAAGAACCGGGTGGCGGGCTACCTGGCCGAGTACGGCCGTCCCGAGCAGATCTCCGCCTGGCGCGACGGCACGCCGTACGTCGCCGAGCTGGCCGAGAACTCAGCCGGCCGCTAGCCAGAGGGGGCTAGCCAGAGGGGGCTAGCCGGCCAGCCGGGCGAGTTCGGGGACGAAGGAGGCGCCGTTCACGGTGCCCAGGCCCGCCGCCAGGCTGTACCCGGACCGGGCGGTGAAGCCGCGCACCGTGACGGTGCGGCCGCCCCGGCGGAACGACACCGTGTTATTGCCCGCGGTGACACCCACGATGCCCGCGGCGTGCTCGGCCGCCAGCTGGTACAGGGCCGGGTTGATCAAGCCGAGCGAATGCCCCGCCACCTGGTCGGCGAGCGCCACGATGCCCGCGAACAGCGGGGTCGCCTCGCTGGTGCCGCACAGCGCGTACCAGCCGGCCCGCTGGCCGGGGAAGCTCTGGTAGATGTTGACCGCCCCGGTGCAGGCCGCGCTCATCGAGATGTCGGGCACGCCACGGTGGTTCCCCACCACGGCGCGGACGGTGTTCTGGTAGGCCGGGCGGGCGAAGACGACCGACTGGCCGCCGCCTGCGGCCAGCGGGTCCGGCCCGGGATTCCGGTTGACCAGCCGGTTCGCGGTCGAGCTGTAGGTGTCGTTCCACACCGCGTCGGCGGAGAGGCGGTGGCCGGCCGCGTCCAGGTTCAGCCGGG
>Ga0209839_10001533_pt1 | contig 11790 bp, 11 predicted proteins | sample OrgsoiDNA2013050_FD_185800 | JGI IMG/M metagenome (GOLD analysis project Ga0209839, IMG submission 185800) | Permafrost soil microbial communities from the Arctic, to analyse light accelerated degradation of dissolved organic matter (DOM) -... | ecosystem: Environmental > Terrestrial > Soil >... | reverse complement strand
GCCAAACGAGCCCGAAGGGCGATGCCGGTTCGCGGCAACGGGCCTTAGCCGGCCGTCCGGGCGTCGGAACGGCAAGATTGCTCGTATTGCGCTAAAATATCAGGCACTTGTCGCCCCGAACCCATGCCCCTATACGCCCTCGGTCTCAACCATGTCACTGCGCCTGTCAAGGTGCGGGAGCGGGTCGCGTTCCAGATGGAATCGCTGGGACCGGCCTTGCGCGACCTTATCGGCTGTCCGACGGTCAAGGAAGCGGCGATCCTTTCCACCTGCAATCGTACAGAGGTGTACTTTCATGGCACCGATGCCGAGCCGGTCACACGTTGGCTCGAGGATTTTCACGGCGTAAGCACCGCGACGCTGTCGCCGCACCTCTACACGCTGGCGCAGGACAAGGCGGTGCCGCACGCGTTTCGCGTCGCCAGCGGACTCGACTCGATGGTGCTGGGCGAGCCGCAGATCCTCGGCCAGATGAAACAGGCGGTGAAAACCGCCGAGGCCGCGGGCTCGCTCGGTTTGGTGCTGAACCGGCTTTTCCAGCGCACATTCGCGGTCGCGAAAGATGTGCGCACCAACACCGACATCGGCAGCGCATCGATTTCCATGGCCGCCGCCGCGGTGCGATTGGCCGAGCGGATTTTCCCGTCGATCGCCGAGCAGCGCGTCCTGCTCATCGGCGCCGGCGACATGATCGATCTCGCCGCGACTCACTTCGCCGCGAAAATGCCAAAATCGATCACTGTGGCCAACCGCACGCTGGAGCGGGGCGCGCAGCTCGCGGCGCGCTTTTCGGCCGATGCGATCGCGCTCAGCGAGCTGCCCGAGCGCCTCGCGCAGTTCGACATCATCGTCACTTCCACCGCGAGCTCGCTCCCCATACTCGGCAAGGGCATGCTCGAGCGGGCGATCAAGACGCGGCGGCATGCGCCGATGTTCATCGTCGATCTGGCGGTGCCGCGCGATGTCGAGCCGGAAGCCGCCGAGCTCGACGACGTGTTCCTGTATACGGTCGACGACTTGTCGAACATCATCAAGGACAATCTGCAGATCCGGGTCGAGGCGGTGCGCGAGGCCGAAGCGATGATCGCCGAGCAGGCGGCGAGCTTTCTGCGCTGGCTCGAAGGCCGCTCGGTGGTGCCGACGATCGCCGCGCTGCAGGGACATCACGATCAGCTGCGCGCCGTCGAGCTCGATCGCGCGCGCCGCCTGCTCGCAGGGGGCGCATCGCCGGAACAAGTGCTCGACCAGCTCGCACGCGGGCTCACCAACAAGTTTCTGCACGCTCCGACCCAGGCGCTCAACCGCGCCGGCGAGGCCGAGCGCGCCCAGCTGCTCGCGCTCCTGCACCACATCTACCAGCTGCCCGACGAGCCTTAGCTGACGCATTCGCCCACGAGCGGGGCGCGCAGCGCCGCGCTTGTGGTAAGCGAATGCGTCATCCCCGCGGAAGTGGGGATCCATTTTAAGACGCTGCGAAAATTGATGAACGCCGCTGGATTCCCGCTTTCGCGGGAATGACAGAACTATGAAGCCATCCCTCTCCATCAAGCTCGCGCAACTCGCGACCCGCCTCGAGGAGCTCAACGGGCTGCTCGGCGCAGAAGACGCGACGCGCGATCTCGACCGCTATCGCGCGCTGACGCGCGAGCATTCGGAGATCACGCCGGTGGTCGCGCTCTATCGCGATTGGGAGCAGGCGGGTCGCGATCTCGCCGCGGCGCAGGAGATGCTTTCCGATCCGCAGATGCGATCGTTCGCCGACGATGAGTCGAAGGCGGCCAAGTCGCGAATGGAGGCGCTGGAAGCGCAGCTGCAGGGAGCGCTGCTGCCCACCGACCCGAACGACGGCCGCAATGTATTCCTCGAAATTCGCGCCGGCACCGGCGGCGACGAGTCGGCGCTGTTCTCGGGCGATTTGTTCCGCATGTACGCGCGCTTTGCCGAGCGCAACAAGTGGCAGCTCGAATTGGTCTCGGAGAGCTCCGGCGACATGGGCGGATTCAAGGAAGTCATCGCCCGCATCGTCGGCCAGGATGCGTATTCCAAGCTCAAGTTCGAGTCCGGCGGCCATCGCGTGCAGCGCGTGCCTGAAACGGAAGCACAGGGACGCATCCACACGTCGGCGTGCACGGTGGCGGTGCTTGCCGAAGCCGATCCGATTGCCGACCACATCACCATCAACCCCGCCGAACTTCGCATCGACACCTTTCGCGCCTCGGGCGCCGGCGGCCAGCACGTCAACAAGACCGACTCCGCGGTGCGCATCACGCATCTGCCGACGGGGCTGGTGGTCGAATGTCAGGACGACCGCTCGCAGCATCGCAACCGGGCGCAGGCGATGGCGGTGCTGGCGTCGCGGCTGCTCGATCGCGAGCGGCAGGAGCGCCATCAGAAGGAAGCGGCGACGCGGAAGAGCCTGATCGGCAGCGGCGATCGCAGCGAGCGCATCCGCACCTACAACTTTCCGCAGGGGCGGGTGACCGATCACCGCATCAACCTGACGCTCTACAAGATCGACGCCATCATGGATGGGGACCTGTTCGAGCTGACGCAGGCGCTGGCGCAGGAATACCAGGCCGAGCAGCTGGCCGAGCTGGGCGAAGGCGCATGAGAGCAACGGCGCGCTCCGCTGCGCGCGTGCTGCTGAGCACGCCGCGCCTGACGATGCGCGAGTTCGCGGCCGCGGATTTCGACGACCTGTTGCGCCTCGACAGCGACCCGCGCGTGCTCAAGTACATCAACGGCGGCAAGCCGATGTCGCGCGCCGAAATCGACGCTATGGTGCGGCGCGTGACCGGCTATTACGCGCTCTACCCGGGACTTGGCGTGTGGCGTGCCTCGACGCGCGACAACGGCACCTTCGTCGGCTGGTATTGCCTCAAGTATTGCCCGCCGACGACCGAAGTCGAAGTCGGTTACCGGTTGCTGTTCGACGCGTGGGGTAACGGCTACGCCACCGAAGGCGCGCGGGCGCTCGTCGACTATGGATTCGAGCAGCTCGGCGTGACGCGGATCATCGGCGTCACGCATCCCGGCAACAAGGCCTCGCAGCACGTGCTGAAAAAATCGGGACTGCGCGATGCGGGGTGGGGGCGCTACTACAACCGGCGCTTGCGATTGTTCATCGCCGAATCGCCGCAAGGCTAGCGCGACGTGTTCCGCGCCAGCGTCTGACGAAAAGCGATCAGCGCGCCTTGGTTGCTGCGGCCGCGGCTGCGGCCGGTGCAGGCGGTGTCGCCGCCGCCTTGGTCGCCAGCTCCGCGGTGTTCACCGGCGACGACTCGACCGCGAGCCCACTGCTTTCCCATTCCGGAAAGCCGCCACGGAACCAGTACACGGTGGTGAAGCCCTTGGAGATCGCGACCTTGGCCGCCTTGTACGATTTCCAGCACTCCGCACCGTTGCAATGGAAGATCACCGGCTTGGTCTTGTCGAGCTTGTCCGGACCCGCCCAATCGTCCAGCGCCGGATCGAACGCCACGTCCTTCAGGCTTTTCTCGCCGTAGGGAATCGAGAGCGCGCCGCGTATGTGTTTCTCGTGATATTCCTTGGCCAGGCGCACGTCGATGATCGGAACGCCCTTCTGATTCAACGCGACCACCTCGCTCGCGGTGACCATCTTCACCCCGGGCAGCTGCGACGGCGTCCAGTTGCCCAGCGCAGCGACATATTTGTAGTTGGCGAGCTCGGAGTGGTAGGCGACCTTGCCGATGCCCGCGATCGTTCCGCCCGGACTGACCAGCCAGTTTTCGAGCTTGGTGCGCACCGCCGCGGGAAGCGAGTTCTTCACCACGACCGACATACCGCCGGGGACTGCGCGTGACGAAAGCAGCACCGCGGATTGCGAGCTGTTCTGTTTGACCCAGCTTTCGTATTCGGCCCGTTTTGCCACCGTCGCATCGACCAGCCCGGCATCGATCGCGAACAGGCCGGCGCCCGAGCTTGTCCGGTAGAAGACCTGCTGGAACATCTTCAGCGACTGGCCGGATTCGTTGAGCATGCCGCGCGCCATGTAGGCGGCCACCGAGTCCTGCTGCGTCAGGTAGATCTTGCCGCCGTTCAGATCCGCGGGCGCCTTGGCCCCCGGACGGGCGACCAACTGATACGTCTCGTCGCGGTCGGTGGAACCGATCAGCGTGTAGCCGTGCGCGAGCGCCGACGCGGCGACGTGCGCTGGCGCGATGTAGACATCGTACTCACCGGTGCGCGTCGAGCGCATCACGTCGCCCAAGTCCTGCGACTTGACCGCATGCACGGGCTCGCCGGCGACCTTGGACAGCGTCGTCTGCATGTCGAGCACGCTGATGACCATCGACTCTCGGTCGGAAGGATCGACCCCGACCATGATCTTGAGGTCCGCGAGCGCGGAGCCGGCAACGAAAAGTAGGGTCCAAAGACCCGATGCAATCACACGTCCCATAACGCCCCCCGCCGCGGTGAGTTGGCTGCTGTGCTGAACAGCGCTAGCGACGATCCATTCGAATACCCGGCGCGGCCAGACCGCATCCGCTTCAAGAAGTCTCTGCCAAAACAGCGGGTTTTGCAAGGACATGGGGGTGCCGCGCCGGGGTGGGAACCGGACCTTGTGCGGCACAAGGTGGACATGCATCAGACCGCCTCGTTTCATGACCCGACGGCGGGGCGGAAGCAGGCGAGACTGAAGCTTAAGCCTCGCCTGGTGCGGATCACTTAAGGCTGCTGCCCGTAGTTCTTGGCCAGGTACTCGGCAATCTCCTTGCCGTCGGCATCGCTGATCGGAGCGCCGAAGGCCTTGACCATTTTGGTGATCTCCGCGTCCCAGACAGCACGGGTCATGAATGGCGAGTTGCTGACGATGTAATCGAGGCTGTGACACGAGCCGCAGTTGGCCTCGAGCTTGTCGCGGCCGGGGCCGTCCTTGAATACGGTGCGCTGCTCGGCGGCAATGACCGTGGTCGCCGCCAGCGCCAGCGTGACGATGATGATCGCGATTTTCATCCGCCGTCTCCTCAGGCCACGTTCAGCGCGATGCGCTGGACGACATTGTGATGATAGCCGGCCGGATTGGCGATCAGCTCGAAGGTCTGCGTCGCGCCGGCGCGATTGCTTGCGCGCGCCATCACGTTGAGCGCGCCGCGCTGTCCGGGGGTGATCACGTACGTCCACTGGCGGAAGGAGAAGCGGCCGTAATCCTGTCCGAGCGTCGCGGAGCGCCAGCTCTGGCCACCGTCCTGCGAGACCTCGACACGCGAGATGCCGTAGCCGCCATCCCAGGCGACACCCTTGACCTCGAACGCCTGTCCCATCGTCGCCTGCATGCCGTTGGAGATGTTGGTCATGAGCGAATTGACGACCATTTCGGTGATCGGCGTGTTGACGTCGGTTTCCTGCGAGATGAAGCGATCGACCAGCGGAAACTTTCCGCGCGGGATGCGGTACGCGGACTTGACCCAGAATCCGTCGAAGGGCTTGGACACCGCGTTGACCGACATCAATTGCTTCATCCAGTAAGTCGCGGTCCATCCGGGGACGACGATGCGCGCCGGAAAGCCGTTCCAGTGCGGCAGCGGCTGGCCGTTCATCTGGTACGCGATCAGCGTGTTCTCGTCCATGGCCTTCCATACCGGAATCGATTTCACGAAGTCCGGTGTCGCGGGGAAAAGGCCCGAGTCGGCGCCGTCGAAGACGATTTCCAGCGCGTCCTTCTTCAACCCGGCCTTGGTCAGAACGTCTTTCAGCCGCGCTCCTCTCCAGCGTGCGTTGCCCATCGCGCCGGGACCCCACTCGACGCCGGGCACATGCGGCTGGAACATGCCGCGGCGATTGCCCGAACATTGGCATACGGCGGGGATCTCGACCTGCTCGTAGTCGTTCTTGAGGTTCTCGAGCGTGAGCTCCATCGGCTTTTCCACCGACTCGCCGCCGATCTTGACGCGCCAGCCTGCTGCCGCCACCTCGGGAATGTTCGCCAGGTGGTAGCGCACAAAGAACGCGTCATTGCGCGTGAACGGGTCGTTGAAATAGGACACGGGCGTTTCGAAATTCGGCGGCCGCCAGCTCTTTTTGATCAGAGGCACCTTGCCGGGCAGCGCTTCGAGCAGCGACGCTTCGAACGTGCCCTCGGCCAGCTCCGCGGGACCGAGCACGGGATCGGCACCGTGCGCATGACCCGCGAGCCACGTCCCTCCGGTCGCGAGCACGAGCCCGCCGGTGGTTTTGAGAAAATCACGGCGAGACTTCATTCGCTCCTCCTTGGCCTTCACTGGGATCCCCATCGCCTATGTGCTCGATCGGGCTTGTTGAGTACACTTGGCGGCAATGATTATGAGCCGCCGGCCCGCCGGTCGCAAGTTGCATGACCTCACCTCCGAAGAGTTCACCGACGATCGTCTCGCGCTCGCTGGCGGGCAGCGGCCTCATTCCGTTCGAGGCGAAGATGCTGCTCGGGCACGTGATGCGCCGCAATCGCGCATGGCTGGTCGCGCACGGCGACGAGTCGATGACCGTGCGCGAAGCGAAGACATTCGACGACCTCGCGAGACGGCGTCGCGGCGGCGAGCCCGTTGCGTATCTCATCGGCAAGCGCGAATTCTACGGTCTCGATCTGGAGGTGACGCCCGACGTGCTGATACCGCGGCCGGAAACCGAGTTGCTGGTGGAGCTGGCGCTGATCCGCATCGACGTCGACGCGCGGGCCGAGGTTCTCGATCTCGGCAGCGGCTCCGGCGCGATCGCGCTTGCCATTGCCAGCGAGCGGCCCAATGCCGCTGTTCTCGGCGTCGACGTATCTGTCCCGGCGCTGGAGCTCGCGCGCCGCAACGCATCGCGCCTGAATCTCGGCAACGCGACGTTCATCGAATCCGACTGGTTCGCCGCGGTGCCAAAAATGCGCTATGACGCGATCGTCGCCAATCCGCCATACGTGGCAGCCGGCGACGCGCATTTGAGTCAAGGCGATCTGCGTTTCGAGCCGGCGGCGGCGCTGGCCGCGGGCGTCGACGGCTTGTCCGCGATTCGCGCCATCGTCGCCGGGGCCGCCGACTATCTATCGCCGCGCGCGTGGCTGCTGATCGAGCACGGCTATGATCAGGCGGACGCGGTGCAGGCGATGTTGCGCGAGGCGCAGTTCAGCGACGTGCAATCACGCCGCGATCTCGCCGGGATTCCGCGCACTTCGATGGGTCGCATCTAGGCGGGCAAGGACCGCGTAATTCTGCGGCGGCCGTGTCTCCGCCCTAGTGTCCCGACTCGTAAATTTCGAAACATCGATATTCCTTCGCCGTCATTCCCGCGAAAGCGGGAATCCATTGGCACTTAAGTCAACATGGATCCCCGCTTTCGCGGGGATGACGGAATATGTTCGCGTATTTCCAAGTCGCAGTACTAGGAAACGATCGCTGCGGGAACGGGCACGCCGTATTTTTCCGCCCACACCGCAAGCGCCGGCATGATCGTCGGATAAAGCGCGACGCCGTGCGCGATCTGCTCGCGGCAACGCTGCAATCCGCGTTCGCCGGGAAGTCGCACGCGATCGACGCCGGGCCGCGGCTTGCTGTTGTGCGCCGCGTCGGCGAGCGCGTCCATCTGCCGCTTGAACGCGGCCAGACCGCCGAACGCTTCCGGATCGAGGACCTGCACGAAAACCGTTCCGCCCCAGCCCGCCGACGGGTCGGCTCGTCCATGGCCGGCGAGACCCGCGGTCAGTCCTTCGATCAGGATCGCGAGCGCGAAGCCTTTGTGCCCCGCATCGAGACCTCCGAGCGGCAATAGCGCTCCCTTGAACTCGCCGGAAAGAACCCCCGGATCCGCGGTTGCGTTGCCGTGCGCGTCGATGAGCCATGGCCCGGGCAGCAACTTGCCGGCGGCCTTCTGCTGCTGCGCGTAACCCATGCTGGTGATCGACGTCGACACGTCGATCATGATCGGATCGCCCGAGGTCGGCAGCCCTGCGGCAATCGGATTCGGCGTAATGAACGGCGTAATGCCGCCGTGGGGCACAACCGCGGCGACGGTCGGGTCCGAGCTTTCGATGATCGCGATCAGCCCCTGCTCGGTGGCGCGCCTCAAGTACGCGGCAAGGCAGGCGATGTGATGCGAGCGCCGGATCACCACGGTGCCGGTGCCGCATGCGCGTGCCATTGTCGCCGCGCGATCGAGCGCGCGCAGCGTCAGCCACGGGCCGGGAAGGCGCTCACCATCCCATGTTTCCGAGGCCGCGCGCCGGCTGAGCACTTTCGGCTCGCCGTCCTTGGCCATCCGCCCCTCGGCGATCTCCTGCAGGTAAGGCGAGAGCAGCGCGAGGCCATGCGTGGTGTGCCCGAGCAGATCGGCTTCGAGCAGCACGTCGGCGATATCGCGGGCGATATCGGGGCGCACACCCGCCTGCGCCGTCAATTCGCGCGCGAAATTGCGAAGATTGTCGGCGCCGTAACGCGTCGGCTTGTCGGCGGATTGCGGGATGTTCATGCGAAGGGCGGCGAAAGGCGGGAAGGTTGACGCCAAGAGGGCAATCGACGAGCATTCTAACTCACCCCCCGCAACCCTATCCCGCTCGTGACTCCCGTAACGTTGACGGTCAGCATCGTCACGTACCGCCCCAACCTCGTGCTTCTCGACCGTACGCTGCGCACGCTCGCGGCGTCACTCGTCGCGGCGCGGGATCAGGAGCTCATGCGCGCCGCAAACGTGGTGCTGATCGACAACACGGGTACGCGCGCCAGCGCCGCCGCGGTGGTCAGAGTGGCGCGCGAGATATTCCGCGATGCCGACGTCACCATGAATTATCTCCACGGGCACGCCAACATCGGCTACGGCGCGGCCCACAATCTGGTGATGCACGGCGGCAACACGCACTATCACCTCGTTCTCAACCCCGATGTCGAGCTCGCGCCCAACGCGCTGACGCGTGCATTCCGCTTTCTCGGCGAGCACGCCGAGATAGGCGTGCTCGTCCCCTCGTCGCGCCGGACCGACGGCACGCGGGAATACGTCTGCAAGCGCTATCCGACGGTGCTGGATCTGGCGCTGCGCGGGTTCGCCCCGCGCATGCTGAGAAAATGGTTTCATGCGCGGCTCGACCGTTACGAAATGCGTGACCTGGTCGACCGTGTCGCGCCCGATGAATCGATCTCGCCCATTCCGGTCATGAGCGGCTCGTTCATGTTCGTGCGCCGAAAGGCAATCGACGCGACCGGCGGCTTCGACCCGGGCTACTTCCTCTATTTCGAGGATTTCGATTGGAGCGTGCGCCTCAACCGGGTGACCCGCAGCGCGTACGTTCCGGCGGTGCAAATCATCCACCACGGCGGCGGCGCGGCGAAAAAAGGCCCACGCCACGTAGTATATTTCCTGCGCAGTGCGGCGCGCTTCTACAACAAGCACGGCTGGCGATGGCTGTGATGCATGAGATTCGCGGCAAGGTGCTCGTCACCGGCGCGCACGGATTCATCGGCCGCGCGCTGTGTACGCACCTGTCAGCGATCGGCGTCGCTCACCTCGCGGCGGTGCGCGCGTCGATGCCTGACGATAAGGGTTCCGGCGTGGCCGCCGTCGGCGACTTTGCCGCGACCGAATGGGACGAAATCCTCGACGGTATGGATGCTATCGTCCACCTGGCGGGCCGCACGCACGTGCTCAAGGCGCGCGATGCGGCCGAGCCCACGCCCTTCGTGGTCGGCAACGTGCACGTCACGCGCCGCCTGTGCGACGCCGCAGTGCGCGCGAAAGTGCGGCGCGTGGTGCTGGCGAGCAGCGTCAAGGTCTACGGCGAGTCGACATCCAAAGGACGGTCTTTTCGCGCCGGTGATCCCGAGGCGCCGGGCGACGCCTACGCGCACAGCAAGGCCGAAGCCGAGCGTGTGCTGTGGCAGGCGTGCCAGGCAAGCGCACTCGAAGGCGTGGTGTTGCGCTTGCCGCTCACCTACGGCGCAGGGGTCAAGGGCAACTTCCTGTCGTTGATCGAAGCGATCGCCGCCGGGCGAAAGCTGCCGCTGGCGGGCATCGACAATCGCCGCAGCATGCTCAACGTCGACAACGCGGTCAGCGCGATCGTCGCGGCGTTGACCGTGCCGGCGCTCGCGGGTCAGACCCTGCCGATCGCCGACAGGGAAAGCGTTTCAACCTCGGATCTGGTGCAGCGCCTCGGCAGCGCGCTCGGCGTTCCGGCGCGCCTGTTTCACCTGCCTGCGCCGCTATTGCGTGCCGGCGCCGCGTTTGTGAACCGGAGCTCGGTCGCCGCGCGCCTGCTCGGATCGCTGGAAGTCGACGCGCACCGTTTCTGCGAGCTTGCCAGCTGGACGCAGCCGCATACGATGGACGAGGGTCTCGCGGCGACGGCGGCGTGGTGGCGGCTCCGCCACGCGCTTTAGCGAGGGTCGCGACGTCGCGCACAGTCGCAATGCGAAACGAGCCCGAATCCATCCGGGCCGGTCACTGCCGCTATAATCTCGTTCTTTGCAACAGAGACCGCAATGACCAACCGCCAGGCCGGACGCCGTGCCGACCAGCTGCGCCCGCTTTCGATCACGCGCCACTATGCGCGACACGCGGAAGGCTCGGCGCTGATCGAATGCGGCGAGACGCGCGTGCTCTGCACCGCCTCGGTCGAGGACAGCGTTCCGTCGTTCCTCAAGGGCAAGGGCCGCGGCTGGCTTACCGCCGAGTACGGAATGCTGCCGCGTGCGACCAACACGCGCATGCGGCGCGAAGCCGCCGAAGGCAAGCAAAGCGGCCGCACCCAGGAAATACAGCGGCTCATCGGCCGCAGCCTGCGCGCGGTCGCCGATTTTTCGAAGTGGGGCGAGCGCACCATCCGCGTCGATTGTGACGTGCTTCAGGCCGACGGCGGAACGCGCTGCGCGTCGATCACCGGCGCCTGCGTCGCGCTGTATGACGCGGTGGCATGGTGCGAGGCGCAGGGCTTGCTCACCGCAACCGGACCGGCGCTCAAGAATTTCGTTGCCGCGGTGTCGGTCGGCGTCGTCGATGGCGTTCCGATGCTCGATCTCGATTACGGCGAAGACTCCGGTTGCGATACCGACATGAACGTGGTCATGACCGGCGCCGGCGGCTTTGTCGAAATTCAGGGCACCGCGGAAGGCGCAACTTTTTCGCGGACGGAAATGGAGACGCTCGTTTCGCTGGCCGAGCGCGGCATCGCCGAGCTGATTGGAGCGCAAAAAAAGGCGCTCGGCGTCACATGAACATTGCGCGGGGCAGGGTCTCGACGGCGGCGGCGCCCGGACCATGATCCCGCGCCTCGTTCTCGCCTCGGGCAACGCCGGCAAGCTGCGCGAGTTCCAGCGCCTGCTGTCGCCGCTGGGCATCGAAGTGATTGCGCAAGCCGAGCTCGGCATCGCGGAAGCCGGCGAGCCGCATCACAGCTTCGTCGAAAATGCGCTGGCCAAGGCGAGGCATGCGAGCCGCATCGCAAACCTGCCCGCGCTTGCCGACGATTCTGGAATCTGCGTCGACGCGCTGGACGGCGCGCCCGGCGTCCAATCGGCGCGCTTCGCCGGAGAGCCTCCTTCCGACACGCGCAACAATGCCAGGCTGGTGGAAAAGCTCGCCGGCATCGCCGACCGGCGCGCGCACTACTATTGCATGCTCGCGCTGATGCGTCGCGGCGACGACCCCGAGCCGATCCTCGCCGATGGCCGGTGGGAAGGAACGATCATCGACCTGCCGCGAGGCGACGGCGGCTTCGGTTACGATCCGCACTTCCTCGATCCCGAGACGGGCCTCACCGGCGCCGAGTTGCCGCTGGCAAGGAAGAACGAGCTTTCGCATCGCGGCAAGGCGATCCGCTCGCTC
>Ga0209839_10001531_pt1 | contig 11808 bp, 10 predicted proteins | sample OrgsoiDNA2013050_FD_185800 | JGI IMG/M metagenome (GOLD analysis project Ga0209839, IMG submission 185800) | Permafrost soil microbial communities from the Arctic, to analyse light accelerated degradation of dissolved organic matter (DOM) -... | ecosystem: Environmental > Terrestrial > Soil >... | reverse complement strand
GGCCTCGGCGTTGGCGGCGCGCCAGTAATTACGGCCGATCCGGCCAAATCCGTTGATGCCCACGCGGATAGTCACAGCACCGTTCTCCTCATTATCGCTGTGTGTTCTTTGACCGATTCAAGACCGCCGGCCAGCGGTGCCCAAGAGTCTTACGTCCTTCAAGACCCTATCGAACGCCGTCCCCGCGGATCCCCCGGAGACGGCGTTCGATCCAGCGCGCCGGCCTGTGCTGGCCCGGGGGCGACCCCCGGAACCCCCCGCGACGCCCCGATAGCGGTGCTCGCCGACAGCACCGCCGCTCACCGGGCACAAGGCCCGGTTCGCTGGGCGGCCGGGCCTGCGGCCCGTCGGTTCGTAGCCCGCGGTGGTACTTCGCCGACAGCAACCGGCGCTCACCGGGGCCTACGGCCCCGGATTCGCTGGGCCGGTCATTGCATCAGCATGTCCGGGGTCAGGTTGGCTTCGGTGCTGGGCAGGCCCAGCTCCGAGGCCCGGCGGTCGGCCATGGCCAGCAGGCGGCGGATCCGCCCGGCGATCGCGTCCTTGGTCAGCGGCGGGTCGGCGAGCTGGCCCAGCTCCTCCAGGCTGGCCTGGCGGTTGGCGATCCGTAGTTTCCCGGCCATGGTCAGGTGCTCCGGCGCGTCGTCGCCAAGGATCTCCAGCGCCCGCTCGACCCGTGCGCCGGCCGCGACCGCGGCACGTGCGCTGCGCCGCAGGTTGGCGTCGTCGAAGTTGGCCAGCCGGTTCGCGGTGGCCCGCACCTCCCGGCGCATCCGGCGCTCCTCCCAGGCCAGCACGCTGTCGTGCGCGCCGAGCCGGGTCAGCATGGCACTGATCGCGTCGCCGTCCCTGATCACCACCCGGTCCACCCCGCGGACCTCGCGCGCCTTGCCATGAATCTTCAGCCGCCGGGCCGCACCGACCAGGGCCAGGGCCGCCTCTGATCCAGGGCAGGTCACCTCCAGCGCCATCGACCGGCCCGGCTCGGTCAGCGAGCCATGGGCCAGGAACGCACCCCGCCAGGCGGCCTCGCAGTCGCAGGTGGTCCCGGACACGATCTGCCGCGGCAGCCCGCGCACCGGGCGCCCGTAGTTGTCCAGCAGGCCGGTCTGGCGGGCCAGGCTGTCCCCGCCCTTCAGCACCCGGACGACGTAGCGGTTGCCCTTGCGCAGCCCGCTCGGGGCCAGTACCAGCAGCTCGGAGGCGTGCCCGAAGACCTCACTGATGCCGGCCCGCAGACGGCGGGCGGCCGCGCCAGTGTCGAGTTCCGCTTCGATCACGATGTGCCCAGCGGCCAGGTGCAGGCCGCCCGCGAACCTCAGCATCGCGGAAACCTCAGCCTTGCGGCAGCACGGCTTGACCACGGTCACCCGGCTTAGCTCGTCTTTAACTACGCCCGTCATCGCCATCGGCGTCCTCCTGTGTTAGCCCGGGGGGCGACCCCCCGGAACCCCCCGCTGCGCTGTGCTGGCCCGGGGGGCGACCCCCGGAACCCCCGCGACGCCTCGCTGTGGTTCCCGCCGTTACACCGCCGCTCACCGGGCCGAGGCCCGGTTCGCTGGGCGGTCGGGCCTTCGGCCCGTCTGTCCGTAAACCCGCTATGGTTCCCGCCGTTACACCGGGCGCTCACCCGGCCCAGGGCCGGGTCACGTCCGGCCGGGCCTGTGGCCCGGTTATCCGCAGCCAGCCGTGGCTGGCCGTTAACTACCATGGCGGCCTGTAGGCCGCCCTAGCTGGCGCCATCCGCTCTCGCAGCCGTCAAAGATATCCGCATAAGCCTTCGCCAGCCGCAATGGATCGTGCCGGGGCGTCCCGTCCGCCATGGCCACGTCCGCCAGGACGAGCCGGGCGCCCAGGAGACCGGCGGCCTTTTCCAGATCGGCCACCGCGTCGTCGCTGGCCTCCTCCAGCGGTCCAGCTGGGACCGCCGCGGCGCCCTCGCCGCGGGCCGCCGAGCTGTCCGCGAGAACCACGTCGAACGCCAGTCCCGGCGAATGTCCCGCGAGCACCTCTAGGTGCTTGTGCGGGGAAAAGCCGCCCGTCTCGCCTGGCTGCGGCGCCAGGTTGAGCGCCACCAGGCGGTGGGCCGGGGTTTCCCGCAGCGCCGAGGCCAGCTCTGGCACCAGCAGATGCGGTAGCACGCTAGTGAACCATGACCCCGGGCCGAACACCACCCAGTCTGCCTCCCGGACCGCGGCGATCGCGGCCGGAACGGCCGGCGGATCATCCGGCAGCAGCGAGATCGACCGGACCCGGCCCGCGGTGGACGCGCAGGCGTCCTGACCGCGGACCCGGGAGATCTCCCTTGGCCGGGCCGGGTCGGCCCCCTCCACCTCAGCCACGATGTCCAGCGGGACCGAGGCCATCGGCAGTACCCGGCCACGTGTGCCAAGCAGCCGGCCCACCCAGTCGAGGCCCTCGACCGCGTCCCCCAGCAGTTCCCACAGCGCGATGATCAGCAGGTTTCCCATCGGATGGCCGGACAGTTCGCCATCGCCGCCGAACCGGTGCTGGACGACACGGCTCCAGGTGTTGCCCCACTCGTCGTCACCGCACAGCGCGGCCAGCGCCATCCGCAGGTCGCCAGGCGGCAGCACGCCGTACTGGCGGCGCAGCCGGCCGCTGGAGCCGCCGTCGTCGGCCACCGTCACGATGGCGGTCAGGTCCCCGCTCACCCGCCGCAGCGCGGACAGCGACGCAGCCAGCCCGTGCCCGCCGCCCAGCGCGACCACCCTGGGCGCCGTCACCCCTGTAGCCCCGTTAGTCACCTAATCCCTCTCATTCACGCCCGAGATCCCGGTGGGTGACCTGGACATCGGAGGCGTACGGACCCTCTTCGCCGAGCCGGGCCGCCAGGTGCTCCGCGATCGCCACACTGCGGTGCTTGCCACCGGTGCACCCCACGGCCAGCGTCACGAAGTGCTTGCCTTCCCGCTCGTCCCCCTCGAGCAGGATCTGCAGTGCCTCGATGTAGGCCCTGAGGAACTCCTGTGCGCCGGGCCGGCTCAGCACGTAGTCCCGCACCGGTGCGTCCAGGCCGGTCATCGGGGCCAGCTCCGGGATCCAGTGCGGGTTCGGCAGGAATCGGCAGTCGACCACCAGGTCCGCGTCCACCGGCAGCCCGTACTTGTAGCCGAACGAGACGATGCTGACCCGGGGTCCCTTGACCGAGCGCCCGCCGAAGAAGTCTCGCATCCGGCCGCGCAGCTCGTGCACGTTCAGCCGGGAGGTGTCCAGGACCAGATCGGCTTCGCCGCGCACGTCGCGCAGCAGCGCGCGTTCGGCGGCGATCCCGTTCACCACCCGCCCGTCGGCCTGCAGCGGATGCGGGCGGCGCACGTTGTCGAACCGGCGGATCAGGGTGTCGTCGCCGGCTTCGAGGAACACGATCCGCGGGGCAACGCCGCGCGCGCCGAGCCCATCGATGGAGGACTTCAGGTCGGTAGTGAAGGCCCGGCTGCGCACGTCGACCACGGCGGCGATCTTCGGTACCGCGCCGTTCGAGCGCTCGGCCAGGTCCACCATGGTCGGCAACAGCCCCGGCGGCAGATTGTCCACCACGAACCAGCCAAGGTCCTCCAGCGCATTGGCCGCCGTGCTGCGACCGGCGCCGGACATGCCCGTGATGATGACGATGTCCGGGATGGCCTGGTCCTCTGGCCCCGGGGCCGCCCCGTGCTCGCGTACCGGTTTCCGCACCGGGTTCACGACGCCTCCCCCGTGGTGTGCGTGGCTCCGGGACCGGCCGGGCTGGCCGCAACGGACGGCTCGTGCAGGGCGGCGGCGATCGTCTGGGCCAGCCGGGGGCCGATGCCCGGCACGGTGGCGATCTCTTCCGGCGTCGCCGCCGCCAGCCGTTTGACCGACCCGAAGCGCTTCAGCAGAGCCGCTCGCCGGGCCGGGCCGAGCCCGGCCACATGGTCCAGCGCGCTCACGGTGAGGCTCCGGGACCGCTTCTGCCGATGGTAGGTGATCGCGAACCGGTGCGCCTCGTCCCGGACCCGCTGCAGCAGGTAGAGGCCCTCGCTGCTGCGCGGCAGGATGACCGGGAACTCCTCCCCCGGCAGCCAGACTTCCTCCAGCCGCTTGGCCAGCCCGCACACCGCGACGTCGTCGATGCCCAGTTCGGTCAGCGCCCGGCACGCCGCGTCGGCCTGCAGCGGGCCGCCGTCGACCACCACCAGGTTCGGCGGGTAGGCGAACTTGCGCTGGCGCATCGCCGCGTCCCGTTCGGCCGGATCCTGATCTTCGTCGGCCTCGGGATCGCCGAGCACGTCCAGCTCGCCGGTCTCCTCGCGTTCTTCCAGGTAGCGGCGGAACCGGCGGCTGATGACCTCGTGAATGGAGGAGATGTCGTCGGTGCCATCGTCCCCGCGGATGCTGAACCGGCGGTATTCGCTCTTGCGGGCCAGGCCGTCCTCGAACACGACCATCGACGCCACCACGTTGGTGCCCTGCAAGTTGGACACGTCGTAGCACTCGATCCGCAGCGGCGCGTCATCCAGGCCGAGCGCTTCCTGGATCTCGTGCAGCGCCCGGCTCCGGGTGGTCAGGTCGCTGGCCCGCCGTGTCTTGTGCAGCGCCAGCGACTGCATAGCGTTGCGCGCGACGGTCTCCAGCAGGGCCTTCTTGTCGCCGCGCTGGGGTACCCGCAGGTTGACCGGCCCGCCGCGACGTTCCGCCAGCCACTCGGCGACCGGGTCCGGCTCCGGCGGCAGCACGGGCACGAGCACCTCGCGCGGCACCCTGCTGCCAGGGCTGTCGCCCCGGGACCCGCTGGCGGTGTCGGTCGCCGCGTTCACCGCGGTGTCGCCATACACCTGACCGAGGAAGTTCTCGACCAGCTCCCCGGTCGTCACGTCCTCGACCTTGTCCAGCACCCAGCCGCGCTGGCCGCGCACCCGACCGTCACGGACGTAGAAGATCTGCACGGCCGCCTCGAGCTGGTCCTCGGCCAGGGCGATGACGTCGCAGTCGGTGCCGTCGCCGAGCACCACGGCCTGTTTCTCCAGGGCCCGCTCCAGCGCGCGCATGTCATCGCGCAGCCGGGCGGCCCGCTCAAACTCCTCCACCGCCGCGGCTTCCATCATCTCGATCTCGATGCGGCGGATGAAGCGGGCCGTCTGCCCGGCCATGAAGTCACAGAAGTCCTCGGCCAGGTCGCGGTGCTCGGCTTCGCTGACCCGGCCCACGCAGGGCGCCGAGCACTTCCCGATGTAGCCGAGCAGGCACGGCCGGCCGATCTGCCCGGCCCGCTTGAACACCCCGGCCGAGCAGGTCCGGACGGGGAAGACCCGGAGCAGGGTGTCGACCGTGTCCCGGATGGCCCAGGCGTGCGAGTAGGGCCCGAAGTAGCGGGTGCCCTTGCGTTTCGCGCCCCGCATGACCATGACCCGCGGGTACTCCTCGCTCATGGTGACCGCGAGGTAGGGATAGCTCTTGTCGTCCCGGTACTTGACGTTGTACCGGGGGTCGAATTCCTTGATCCAGGAGTACTCGAGCTGCAGCGCCTCGACTTCGGTGCGCACCACGGTCCAGTCGACCCCAGCCGCCGAGGTGAGCATGGCCTGAGTGCGCGGGTGCAGGCTGGCGAAGTCGGCGAAGTATGAGTTCAGTCGTTGCCGCAGCGACTTGGCCTTGCCCACGTAGATGACCCGCCCACGGGCATCACGGAACCTGTAGACCCCGGGCGACTCGGGGATCGAGCCCGGGGCCGGCCGGTAGGTTGCCGGATCTGCCACGCAGTAACTCTACGGCGGCCGGGCGACCGTCCGCGCTCTGAAGCCGGTCCCGGGGGTGCGCGCCGGTTCTTGTCGGGAGCAAGATCAACTTTCCTGGGCTCAGGTCAGGGCACTGATGGCGTCGCCGATGAGCTTGGCCCCGATGACCCTGCACGGTGCGGTAGTACTCGTGAGCGACGTGAACACCGGCAGCCGCATCGTCAGCCTCCCGCCCAGGACGTACAGTGCCGGTCCCAGGAGGCTGTTATGGCCCGAGGCGGAAGCTTTGCCGCTCGGTGGCCTCGCGCAGCGCCGCCGATCCATCGGCGAGCACCGGGTCGCCATGGCCGAAGCAGGCGACATCCACGTCGAACCCGGCAAGTTTCCGGAACGAGTTGATCGCCTCGGCCCGGTCCACGTTGAAAGGCCCGAGGATCACCCGGCCGCCGGGGGTGCGGGCCACGGCATCCCCGGTGAACAGGAGGCGGTGGGCCGGGAGGTGGATCGCGATGCTGCCGTCGGTGTGGCCGGGCATGCCAATCACGGCCGCCCCGCCACCCAGGTCGAGCAGGTCACCTTCGGCGAGCTCACGATCGACCCGGCAGGGCGGTGCGGCGGGCAGGCTCCCGGCGGCGGTGATGCGCTCGTGCAGGGGACGTTCCTCGGCGGTGAAGACCGGCTGCGGCGCGGGCATGTCACCGCGGATGACCGGGGCGTCCCAGCGGTGCGCGAGCACGGCCGCGCCGCTGTGGGCGGCCAGTTCGGCGGCGGAGCCGATGTGGTCCGCGTGGAAGTGGGTAAGCAGGATCCGGTCGAGATCACTGGCCTGAAGGCCCAGATGAGTGAGGGCCGCCGCGAGGTCCGGGGCACTGCCGGGCGGGCCGGTGTCGATCAGCGTCAGCGATGCGGCGTCGCGCCAGAGATAGGCCTGACCGACGCTGAAGCGGAACATGTACAGCAGGCCGGGCCGCAGTTCGACCGTATCCATACCGCGAATCTAGGTAATCGCGCTGCCCGGAGCGGCGCTGATCGCCGTACGCGGATCTGCCCACAGCAGAAGTCCGCACAGCAGAGATCACGCAGCAAGAAAGCACAAAGCAGAAGCGGCACCCGGGGCGAGGGCAACAGTATGGGTTCAGGCGGGCGCCGTGTAGGCGGCGAAGCCGCTGGTCTGCCAGGTGGCGCCGTCGGGGGCGACCGCGAAGACCTCATAGCCGTCGAGGCTCTCGGCCCATTCGCGGGCCGCCCCGCCCATCGCGAACGCCGCCGTCGCGTAGGCATCGGCCGTGCTTATGCGGGGGCCGACCACGGTCACGCTGGCCAGTTCCGTCGCGGGCAGGCCGGTATGGGGGTTGATGATGTGCGCGCCGCGTTCGGCCGTGCCGGAGGTGGCAACGGCGAAATCACGCCCGGCGACGATGACCGCGAGCGCGGACGGGTGCAGCGGATGCGCTACACCGACCCGCCACGGGCGGCCGCGCTCTGGCTCGCCGGTGCACTGCATGTCGCCGGCGCCGTTGACGCTGTGCCCAGTGCCGCTGGCCCCGGTGCCGCTGGGCCCGGTGCCGCTGGGCCCGGTCTTGGCGGCCGCGCTCAGCATGTTCGACGCCCGTTCGATGGACCAGCCTTTGACCAGGCCGGACGGGTCGAAACGGGCACCGGGCCAGGCGGTGAAATACCCGTCGCTCCGCTCCTTGATCACCGCGCATTCCGCGATGACCTCAGCGAGTTCCGGCGCGCACTCGGCCAGTGTGAGCTCACCCCGGCCGAACCGGCTGACGTCGCTGCCGCCGGAGTAGGTGGAGAACGTGGCGTCCACCCAGTGCAGCCAGCTCAGCACCTCCGGCAGCACTGGGGCGGCGCTGGCCGGCACGTCGAAGGAGAACACTGTGCCCATCACCTGCTCGGCGTGCCGCAGCCGTCCGGCGGGACGCCCGATCCGGGTCCCGCCGGGACTGGTCGCGCCCGGGCCGGGCAGATCGGGGTTGCTCACGCTGATCCCGGTCACGCCCGCAGCCGCTGCAGAATCTCCCGGGCCGGCGGAGCCGGCGGGCTCGCCGGGTCTCGTGCCACTCATCCGCGTGACCAGCACTAGGCGCTGGCCTTGTCCAGCGCGCTCTGCAGGGACTTGATGTAGCCCGCGCTGGTGTAGCTCGCGCCGGAGACGGCGTCGATCTTCGCGCTCTGCGCGGTCAGGGTCTCGTTGTTCAGCAGCGGCAGCGCGTGCCCGTCGATCATCTGGCTGTTGATGCCGTCGTCGGTGTGCTGCAGCACGGTGACCTTGACGATCTTCCCGGCGTTGAGCGTCACCTGCACCTGGGTCGGGCCGTACGGCGTGGCGATCGCGTCTCCGGTCACCGCGGTGCCGGTTCCCGAGCCCGCGCTGACCGGGGCGGATGCGGCCGCGGCGCCGGAGGCCGCCGAGCTGCCGGAGCCGGCGGCGCTGCTGGAGCCCGGTGACGTGCCCGTCCCGCCGGAGCCGGCCGTCACCCCGGCCGAGGCGGTCGAGGCCAGGTGCGACCGGAACGACAGCAGCATGACCAGGCCGGCCACGGTACCGCCGAGCGCGAGTACTACCCGGCGCATCGGATTCCTCCGTTCAACGTTGCTGATGGGTGTGCGGCCATGGACGGGGCGGCGCTCAGAACTCGAATGACTCGTGGTGAATGCGGCCGCGCGGGACGCCAGCCGCGGTCAGGGCGGCGAGAGCGGAATCCTGCATCCCGGCCGGGCCACATACGTAGACGTCGTAGCGGCGCAGCCCGGGCACCAGGGACAGCAGCCGTTCGGCGGACAGCGGATCGCCGCCGAGCTGAGCCCGCGACCCGATCAGGTAGTGCACCGTACCGCCGCGATCCCGGGCGATGGCGTCCAGCTCCGGGCCGAACACCACATCGTCCGGGCTGCTCGCCCGGTAGATGAGCGTGACGTGCCCGGGCAGGGTCGCGAACATGGCGCGCAGCGGCGTGATGCCCACTCCGCCGGCCAGCAGCAGCACCTGGCGGCTGTCCTTGGCCGGGGTGAACGCCCCGTAGGGTCCTTCCGCGATGACCTTGGTGCCGGGCCGGAACCGGCTGACGGCCCCGCTGTGATCACCGCGGTCCTTGACCGTGATGCGCATGACGTCCGGGCGCGGGACCGCGGACAGCGAGTAAGGATGCGAGGACCACCACATGCCGCGGGTGAGGAACCGCCAGCGGAAGAACTGCCCCGGATCGGCCTGCAGCTCGTCCAGGTGGTCACCGCCGATGTAGACGGACACCACGTCCGGGGATTCCCGGCGCAGGGCCACGACGTGAAACCGGTGCCGCCGCGCGCTGCGCAGCGGGGTGAGGACGCGGTACCAGATCAGCAGCGCGGCGACCGAGGCGTACATCAGGGACCAGACGAACCGCGCCTTGAGGCTGCTGACGAACGAGGCACCGTCCGCGAACTGGTGACTGAACGCCAGCGCGATGGCCAGGTAGGTGTAAAAATGCAGGTGATACCAGGTGTCGTAGGTGATACGGCGGCGCGCGGCCCGCGCGGACACCAGGCCGATGCCCAGGAAAAGGAACCCGGCCACCGTCGCCATCAGCACATCGGGGTACGAGAGCAGCAGGGTTTTCGTCTCGCCGACCACGTTCTCGTGCGCGGTGACCGCATAGCCCCAGGTGATAAGCGTGGCGTGGGCCACGATCACGCTGACCACATACCGGCCGCCCATCGCGTGCCAGCGGGCGAGCCGGTCGGTGCCGGTGCCTCGTTCCAGGGGCGGAAGCCGGGCCATGAGCGCGACCAGTACGACGACGCCGTAGCCGGCGAGGAGGCCGAGGATGCGCCCCGCGTTGGTGAGCCAGTCGCCCAGACCGTGTACGGAGAGAGTGTCCGACCACCAGAGCGCGATCACGGCGAGGACGCCGACCCCAATGATGGACAGCACCAGCCCCGGCCGTGCGCGCAGGCGCTCGCGTGGCTCGATGACCCGGCGCGACCGGCCGCTCTGGCGCGCTCTCGCCCGGTGCAGGCGCGGATCGCCCGCGCCTCGTGACCGGGACCCGGCCGTCCCCTGCCGTGATTCGACGCTCAGCACGGCGTTCCCCTCCTGACCTGTCGCCGCCGATGTTCCATCAGGCCAGTGAGATCTGGTCGGACTGGATCTTCAGCGACTGCGCGGGCAGCGGGCTCGGGGCCGGCCCCGCGACGACGTGGCCGTCCGCGATGCTGAACTTGCTGCCGTGGCAGGCGCAGTTGATCGTCCCGTCCGCGATCTGGTCGACGATGCATTGCATGTGCGTGCAGACCGCGCTGAATCCCTGGAACTGCCCGCGGCTGGGCTGCGTGACCACGACCCGTTCGCTGACGAAGATCTTGCCGCCGCCCACCGGGATGGCCCCGGTGCTGGTGAGCGCACCGCCGCGGCCGGCCGCCTGGCCGCTGCCCGCAGCCGCGCCGCCGCTGCTGGATGCCGTCGCGCTCGCGGTGCCGGCGGAACCGCCGGAGCAGCCGGCGAGCGGGGCCGCCAGGGCGGCCAGGCCGACGCCGGCGAGCATGCCGCGCCGGCTCGTCTCCGCCACGCGGTGCTGGGTCACAGCTGATCCTCCGGCATCGATTGGGTCACGGGATGGCTACTACCATTAGTACGTGCCGGCGGAGCGCCGTGTTCAGCAACCGGGCCGGCCGTAATCGGCTGTTAAGAGCCTGCCGGAAAACGCTTCGGAATTCACGTCAACTTAGGTTGACAGGGGCACCGAAGCACAGTTCCTCCCCGCTGTCTTGCCGGGCTCGCTGATAGGTGGATAACGACCGGAGTTATCCACAGGCGGTTTCAGGCTCATCATCCTGCGGGGCTCAATCGTTACTATCGAACTAGAAATCGAACTGATTCCTTGGTGTAAGGCGCCCGTCCTGCGGGGAGGTGATCCGGTCGGTGTGCACCCTTAGTGAGCCGGCCGTGCCGTCGGGCGCGGTGCAGGCGCTGGCCATGGTGCGGGCCGGGCTGGGGTAACCGCCCCCGCCCAGTCACGCCGACTGAACCCGCGTCCTGTGCAGAAAGGCCGGCCGAGGGGGATATGTGAGGGTCTAGGGCTCGCCGGGGGCTACGACGCCGGGCGGCGGCTCGACCGCTCCCTCCCGCCAGGCGTTCGTGATGGGCAGGCGGCGGTCCCGGCCGAAGTTCTTCTGGGTGATTTTGGGGCCGGGCGGGTACTGACGGCGTTTGTACTCCGCCAGGTCGACCAGCCGGATGACCCGCTGGACGAGGGCCGGGTCGTAGCCGGCCGCGATCAGCTGCGCGGAGCCCATGTCCTTCTCCACGTAGTCGTCCAGCAGGGCGTCGAGGACCTGGTAGTCCGGCAGCGAGTCGGTGTCCTGCTGGCCAGGGGCCAACTCCGCGCTGGGCGGCTTGGTGATGGAGTTCTCCGGAATCGGCGGGGTCTCGCCGCGCGCGGTGGCCTCCGCATTCCGCCACCGGGCCAGCTCCCACACCAGCCTCTTCAGCACGTCCTTGATCGGGCCGAAACCGCCGGCCGAGTCGCCGTACAACGTCGAGTACCCGGTGGCCAGCTCGCTCTTGTTACCGGTGGTCAGCACCAGGTGGCCGGCGGCGTTGGACAGTCCCATCAGGGTAACGCCCCGCACCCGGGCCTGCAGGTTCTCGGCGGGCAGCCCGGAGTCCGGGAACCCGGCCGGCGCCAGCTCGGCCTCGAACGCGTCGACCATCGACCCGATCGGCACGATGGCCGAGTGCAGTCCCTGCCGCTTGACCAGTTCCTCCGCGTCACCGACTGAGTGGTCGCTGGAGTACCGGCTAGGCATGAGCACGGTGTACACGTTGTCCGGGCCCACCGCGTCCGCGGCGATCGTCGCGGTCAGGGCCGAGTCGATGCCGCCGGACAGGCCCAGGATCACCGAGCGGAAGCCGTTCTTGCGCACGTAGTCCCGCACGCCCAGGACCAGCGCGCGGTAGACCTCCTCGTGATCAGCCAGCGACGGCCAGAACGGAACCTGCGTGTCCCGCGCGATCTGGCCTCCCGCCGGGCCGGCCACCGGTTCGAGCTCGACGTGCCGCATCGTGATAACCGTGCCGTCGCCCGCGTCCACCGGCTCA
>Ga0209839_10001530_pt1 | contig 11809 bp, 6 predicted proteins | sample OrgsoiDNA2013050_FD_185800 | JGI IMG/M metagenome (GOLD analysis project Ga0209839, IMG submission 185800) | Permafrost soil microbial communities from the Arctic, to analyse light accelerated degradation of dissolved organic matter (DOM) -... | ecosystem: Environmental > Terrestrial > Soil >... | reverse complement strand
GGAAGGCCGGTGGCGGATCGCGCCCGCGTCCGAGCGGCTGCGGGAGAGCTACCGTATCCGGCTCATCCTGGCCAACGACCAATGGCGGGCGACCGGGTACGAACTCGGGATCGTCGAGTTGCTGCCCACCGCCCAGGAGGAACGGATCACCGGGCACCTCGGCCCGGATCTGCTAGGCCCGGACTGGGATCAGGCGGAGGCGGTCCGGCGGCTGTCCGCCGACCCTGAGCGTTCCGCCGGCGAGGCCCTGCTCGACCAGCGCAACCTGGCCGGGATTGGGAATGTGTTCAAATCCGAGGTGCTGTTCCTGCGCGGTATCCGGCCGTGGCGCCCCGTCGGCAAGATCCACGACGTCGACGCGCTGGTCAGCCTCAGCCACCGGATGCTGGACGCCAACAAGGACCGGGTCAAGCGGGTGACGACCGGGGACTCGCGCCGGGGGCGCGAGACCTGGGTATATGGCCGGCGCGGTCAGCCGTGCCGGCGCTGCGGCACCCGCATCCGGTGGGCGGAGCTCGGCGACCGGATCACCTACTGGTGCCCGTCATGCCAGCCGGACTGACCGGACCGGGGATGCGGGGAAGCTCATCGCGGTATTACGCGTTGTGTGAGTATGCCGCCTGCAGCGGGCAACCATCAATTCGGGGTAGGGCAGACTGACACCATGACAGTGGATGAGCCATGAGCAAGCAGGTCACTCCCCCGCCGCCAGGTGACAAGCCGTCGCCGTCCGCGCCGCCGCCGCCTCCGGCCTGGCGGCACTGGCTGTGGCCGATCGGCATTCTCATCGCGCTGGCGCTGTTCTACATCCTGCCCGCGGCGCACGGCACGTCGCCGGTCACGCTGAACTACACCCAGCTCATCTCCAAGCTGGATGCGCACCAGGTCAAGACCATCTCCCTGGGCCAGAGCGGGCAGACCAGCACCGGGACGCTGACGGACGGGAAGGATTTCACCACCATCATCCCGGCCCAGGCGGGCTCCTCCCTGCTGAACCAGCTCCAGACCGCGAAGGTCCAGGTCACGGCCACCTCGACCGGGACCTCGTTCGGCTCGGAGGTCATCTCCTGGCTGATCATCCTGCTGCCGCTGCTCCTCTTTGGCTACCTATGGTTCCGGCTGTCCCGTAACGCAGCTCGAGGGGGAGGGCTTCAGGGCATCATGGGAGTCGGCCGGTCGAGAGCCAAGGTTTTCGACGCCGAACAGCCCACGACCCGGTTCTCGGACGTGGCCGGGTACAACGGCGCCAAGCGGGAGATCTCCGAGGTCGTCGACTTCCTCAAGGAGCCCGACCGGTACAAGCAGGTTGGCGCGGTGCCCCCGCGCGGGGTCCTCATGGTCGGGCCGCCCGGAACCGGTAAGACCCTGCTCGCCCGGGCCGTGGCGGGCGAAGCGGGGGTGACGTTCTTCTCGGTCGCCGGCTCCAGCTTCGTGGAACTGTTCGTCGGCGTCGGCGCCGCCCGGGTCCGCGACCTGTTCAGCGAGGCCCGCAAGCGGGCCCCGGCCATCGTCTTCATCGATGAGATCGACGCGATCGGGCAGCGCCGTTCCGGCGGCCAGGTGTACGCCTCCAACGACGAGCGCGAGCAGACCCTCAACCAGCTGCTGTCGGAAATGGACGGCTTCGATCCCGTCGTGGGCATCGTCGTGCTCGCGGCGACCAACCGGCCGGAAGTGCTGGACCCGGCGCTGCTGCGCCCGGGCCGGTTCGACCGCCAGGTCACGATCCCGCTGCCGAACCTGTCCGAACGGACGGCGATCCTGGCTGTGCACTGCCGCGGCAAGCAGCTGGCCCCCAACGTCGACCTGAACGCGGTGGCCCGCGGCACCCCCGGGTTCTCCGGCGCCGACCTGGCCAACCTGGTCAACGAAGCGGCGATTTTCGCGGTCCGGAGCGCTCGGACGGTCATCGCCCAGGCGGACTTCGACGCCGCCCGGGACCGGATCATCCTGGGCCGCCGCGAGGACTCGAACGTGCTGCTGCCCGAGGAGAAGCAATCGGTAGCGGTGCACGAAGCCGGGCACGCCATGGTCGCCGCGCTGTCCCCGCACGCCGATCCGGTGGCTAAGGTGACGATCCTGCCCGCGGGGCAGGCGCTCGGCGTCACCGAACAGCTCCCGCTGGTTGAACGGCACCTGTATAGCGAGGATTACCTGCACCAGTCGCTGGCGGTGCGGCTGGGCGGGCGCGCCGCCGAGCTGGTCAAGTTCCATCAGGGATCCACTGGCGCCGCCAACGACCTGGCTTCGGCCACCGACCTGGCCACCCGGATGGTCCGCGAGTTCGGCCTGTCGTCAGCCCTCGGGCCGGTGGGCTACCCGCAGGGCGGGGCGATGTACCTGGACAGCGGCGGTCCCGGCCTGTCCAGCCGGCCGTACGCCGAATCTACGCAGGCCGTCATCGACCGGGAGGTCTCCCGGCTGCTCCGCGAGGCCGAAGAGCGTGCGGTCGACCTGCTGAGGGGGCACGAGAGCCAGCTGGAACAGCTCGCCAGCCTGCTGATCGACCAGGAGACCGTGGGCGGTGAGGAGGTCTACCGGCTACTGGGGCTGGCCCCCCCAGAACGAATCGACGACGCTCCGACCATCGCACCGCACCGGGTGCCCGCCGATCAGCACGCGGCTGGCGCCCCGCCGGCCGAGCAGCACGTACCCAACCACCGGGCCGCCGCCCCGTCCCCGGAGAACCCGACCCGGGGCTGAGCCGGCATCCCGCCCAGGGTGGCTACGGAGCCGCCGAAGCCGTCCCGCCTGGGGCGGTAGCGGTCGCCGATGGCACGGTGGGGGTCGGCGAGGGGCTGGCGGCCGGCGTGGTCGCCGGGGCAGTCGACGGCGACGGGGTGGGCGAGGCGGCCGGGGTCGTGGCCGGGACCGTGGGTGTCGCGCTGCCCTGAGCCGGGCCGACCAGGTTGGGGGTGGTCACCGGATGATGGCTGTTCGTGAACAGCAGCGCGGCGATCGCGATGACTACACCCAGCACGGTGACCAGGCCCCCGGTGGCCAGGCCCGCGGTGAACGCCGACCGGTCCCGGCGGAACTCGCTGGTCCGGCGTTCCCGCAGCCACTGCGGGAGCGCCGCCCGCTGGGCGGCCCAGCTGTTGAACGGCGCGGCGGCCATGCCGAGCGTGGGGAACAGCAGCAGTGCGGCCAGCAGGATTCCGCTGAGCTGAGTGGCCCGGTAGAGGGCGGCGCCGATACCGGCGAAGCCGAGCACAGCGAGCGTGGTTTCGGCCCAGTTGGCCCGCAGCGCCTCCCACCATCGGGCCTGTTCGCTGGTTTTCGGCGTGCGCAGGAAGGCGGCCTGCTTGGCGAACAGCCCAAGTACCGACGCCCGCGCGACGACCAGGGATGTGGACTGCCAGATGAAGAACGCGCCGGCCGCGTCCCGCCAGGTCGCGCCGGTCCCCCGGCGCAGCAGCGCGACGGCGCGGACCAGCCCCAGCAGGACCAGCACCGGGACGGTGGCGACCAGGAACGTGGTCAGCTTGCGGAACAGCTCGCCGCCGCCGAGGGCCAGGTTGGCCGCCCCGGTGAGCAGGAAGATCAGGAAGATCAGCCCGAGCAGGTCGCCGTACCACTGCAGGCCGCCGGCCAGGTACGCCCAGCGCTGGGCCAGGCTCAGGTGGTTCTCGCGGGTCTTGCGGCCCGGCATCAGCGAGCGCCAGTGCATGCGCAGGATCTGGATACCGCCGAAGCACCACCGGTACCGCTGGCCCTTCAGCGCCTCGAAGGTCAGCGGCATGATGCCGAAGCCCCAGGACTGGTCCAGGTGCAGGCCCGACCAGCCGGCCCGCAGCAGGCGCAGCGACAGCTCGGCGTCTTCGGTGATGCACCACTCGTCCCAGCCGCCCAGCTCGTCCAGCGCGACCCGGCGGATGAGGCCCATCGTCCCGGCGAAGATCGCGCCGTTGTGCTCGTTGCGCGATGGCTGTGACACGGCGAAGAAGTACTTGTAGGAGTAGTAGAGCCGCCGGTAGTAGCGGGCGTACCGCCAGTCGCGGTAGTCCTGCGGCGCCTGGACGAAGCCGATCCACGGGTCGGTGAACGCCGAAGCGCAGCGGCGCAGGAACCCCGGCTCGATCTGGTAGTCCGAGTCGACCACGCCGATCAGCTCGGCGCGGGGATCGGTCAGCTCGCGGAGCGCGTAGTTCAGCGCGCCGGACTTGTACCCGGGCCAGTCCGCGAGGTGCGCGAACTTGACCCCGTGCCGCGCGCACCAGTCCTCGACCGGGCGCCACAGGGACTCGTCGTCGGTGTTGTCGTCGATGAGGATGACCTCGTACCGCGGGTAGTTGCTGCGCAGCAGGGCCCGCAGGGTGTCGATGACCATCCGCGGCGGCTCGTTGTGCGCCGGGACGTGCAGGCTGACCATGGGCAGGTCACGGTCCTCGACGCTGAACCGCACGTCGGGGGTGATCCGCCGCCGCCAGTGCTCGGTGCCGAGCGCATCGCAGATCTCCCACAGGTAAGCGCACGACAAGATTGCGGCGAAAAGCTCGAAGAACCACAGCAGCACGCCGCCGACGGTGCTGGCCGGGCCGAGGTGGCTCTGGAACGTCCACTCCATTGCGAAGGTCAGATAGACCACGAACAGGAAGATGGTCGACGCCCAGGCCAGGTGGGCGCGCGCGTTCCACCGGCGGGTCACCGGCAGCCAGATCAGGCTGGCGAACACCACCCCGGCCAGGCCCGCGACCAGGTTGTGCTCGGACACATGCAGAAGCCGCAGCACCCCGGCGACCGCGGCGGCGAGCACCGCGGTGCCCAGCACGGCGAGCCCGAGCCGGCGCAGGGCCGGCCAGGTGCCTGACGTACGGGCGTGCTGGCGCGCCGGCGTGAACAGCGCGATCGACCCGAGGGGCGCCGCCACGATCCCGGCCAGCAGCAGAGCCGCAAGCATGGGATACCTTTCACCGCTTTTTCCTAATATGACGGCTAGGCCGTGGCTTCCGCTGGTGATCGCGGTTTCGTTACCGCGCCGGTACCCCCGGGGCACCGTGCTTGGTGCCGACGACCACGGTCGCGTTCAGGTCCTCGTTGACGGCCAGGCGCGTACCCAGGCCGCCGGCGGCGACGGCCTTCCGGGCTGCTGCCGCCTGGCGCTCGCTGACCTCGCTGAGCAGGCTGCCGCCCGGCGCGAGCCACGCCGAGGCCCCGGCGGCCACCCGGCGCAGCAGGTCCAGACCGTCCGCGCCGCCGTCGAGCGCCACCCGCGGTTCGTGCAGCCGGGCCTCGGGCGGCAGCAGCGCGATCTCCCCGGCCGGGATATAGGGCACGTTGGCGGTCAGGATGTCGACCCGGCCGCGCAACTCCGGCGGGAGCGGGTCGTACAGATCGCCTTGGTACACGTGGCCGGCGGCCCGGCCCTTCCCGGTGGCCAGGTTGCGCCGGGCGCACCGCACCGCCGCCGGATTGACGTCGGCGGCGTACAGCTCCACGTGGCTCAGCGCGGCGGCCACCGCGGCCCCTACCGCTCCCGAACCGCAGCACAGGTCGAGCAGGACCAGCGGCTCGCCGGGCCGGGCCGCCTGCCATCCCAGCGTGATCGCGGTCCGGGCGAGAAATTCCGTGCGGCGGCGGGGCACGAACACGCCGGCGTCGATCGCGATCCGCAGCCCGCAGAACTCGGCCCAGCCGATCACCTGTTCCAGCGGCAGCCCGGCGACGCGCTGCTCAATCATCGCCGTGAGGGCGGCCGGCGTCCTGGCCGAGGAGACCAGCAGCTGGGCCTCGTCCTCGGCGAACACGCAGCCCGCGGCACGGAGCGCGGCGACGATCGGCGGCAGGTCAGTGGGGAAAAACGTCGCGGCCAACGGAGCCTTTCGCAGTAGGGCGCCACCTTCTGATGCCGGGTGGGCGTCATGCCGCGGGCCCTCGGCGATCGTGGCGGGCGGCGGCAGCCCGCACAGCGGCGAGGCGGCTAGGGGCAGCGTATGTGACGAGGTACGTGGTAAGCGGCACCACGCCCTGAGCTGAACGGCGGACGGCCGGCGTGACTGCCCAGGTAGGTTTGGTGGATGGATGAGAACCGGGCCCGGCGAGTCGCCGACGCACTCAGAGATCGGGGCATCGACGCGCACCTGGAAAAGGCCGGCGTCGACATCTACGGCGTGCGCGTTGTCCTGAGCGGGGGGCGCGAGGCGATCTGGGGCAACGAAGGCACCGCGTCCCTGGAGGCCGAAGTTCTGCTGGACGGGGACCTGGTGGGGTTCGTCCCCGAGATCCCTGGGTCGGGTGACTTCAGCGACGCGGAGGTCGTCGACGCGATCGCGCGGGCCGACTACAGCGAGCCCGAGGGGCATGAGCGGGCCTCGGCCCCGCCGCCCGGGCCGGCCCTGCGGCATGAGGGCGGCCTGTTCCGCCGCTTTCGCGATGGTTTCCGTTACGACTCGGAGTCCTGACCTGCGGCGTTCCCGCGGCGTTCCCGCCGCGCAAGCGCGCGGCACTCGGGCGGATAACACCCGCGCCCAGCTGACGGTGACCGCACATGGACGGGCGGACAGCGGAGTTTTCACAACTATTCGCCTTTCGCCACCCTGATCGTAACGAGCTTTGAAACGGCCTGAAATATGGCTGAAACTTAGCTCATGGACCGCCGCAAGTTTCTCGCCGCCTCGGCCTGAGCGCTTCCGGATGTGAACGACGACCAGCCCGGCCGGGCAAGTCCGCGTTACTCTGTAACTGAGAGCGATCGAAGTGTAACAATTCAGCCAGGCCACCGTAACCGGCGGCGTCGTGCTTCAGGTACCCGATAACGCAAGCGCGCCGAAGGCTGAGCGTGTTTCAGGTACCCGGTAGCGCGGGCGGGTCGAAGGTTGAGTGGGCCGAGAGCGCGGGCTGGGCACCACGCTGCTATGGAATGTGACATAACAGCCCGGCCCGCCGCTGGTCGCCCATAATGTCAGATGACCGCGTTACCGTCAGCCGTCTCGGGACCGGGGAGAAGTGACGTGAGCACCGACGCTGAGAGCGTCTACGCTCTGCTGACCGACGGCACCACGATCCTCATCCGGTCCGCCCGGCCGGACGACTTCGACGCGGTCCGTGAACTGCACGAAAAGATGTCGCCGGACAGTCTGTACCTGCGCTTCTTCAGCCTGAGCCCGAGCGCGGCCGAACGGGAGGCGCGCCGGATCTGCCGCGAGCCCGGACCGGACCACGCCGCGCTGGTCGCCTTTCTCGACGGCGGGCTGATCGGCTGCGGCAGCTACGAGTGCCCCGTCCCTGGGACGGCTGAGGTCGCCTTTACGGTTGCCGATGACATGCACAACCGCGGGGTCGGGACGCTGCTGCTGGAGCACCTGATCTCCCGGGCCCGCAACCAGGGCCTGCACGCATTCACGGCGACGACCTTGAGCGAGAACTCAGCAATGCTGCGGCTGTTCGCTGACGCCGGGCTGCAGGCCCAGCGCACCTTGGCGAACGGTGTCTACAACCTGACGTTCCCGCTGCCGTCCGGCGAGGCCGATGTCACGCTCGGGGCTTACCGGGAAGCGGTCACGAAGCGGGAGCGGTCGGCCAACATGGCGAGCCTGCGGCCCGCCCTGACCCCAGCCTCGATCGCCGTCATCGGCGCGAGCCGGCGGGAGCGGTCGATCGGGCGATCGATCCTGCGGAATGTCACGACCGGCGGCTTCTCCGGCCCGGTGTACGCGGTCAATCCCGCCGTAGCCGAACTGGACGGCGTTCCCTGCGTGCCGTCGGTGACCGCCCTGCCGCCGGGCATCGACCTGGCCGTGATCGCCACGCCCGCAGCTACGGTGACCGAGATCGCCGAGGAATGCGGCCAGCTGGGGGTCAGGGCCCTGGTGGTCGTCGCAGCGGGACTCAGCAGCGCGGCGCGCGCCGAGCTGCGGGGCATCTGCCGCCGCCACGGCATGCGCATGATCGGGCCGGCCAGCCTGGGGGTGGCCGACACCAGCATTGGCCTGGACGCGACGTTCGCCGCCCAGCACCCCGCGCCGGGCCGCGCCGGCCTGGCCGTGCAGTCGACCGGCGGGCTCGGTTTCGCCCTGCTGGAGCACCTGTCTCAGCTCGGCATCGGCATCTCCTCGCTTGTTTCGCTGGGCGACGAAGACGACGTCTCCGGTGAAGACGTGCTGCTGTGGTGGGAGTCGGACCCGGCGACCAAACTGGCCGTGCTCTACCTGGCGTCGATCGACAACCCGCCCAAGTTCGCGCGTACCGCCCGCCGCGTCGGGCGCAGCCTTCCCGTCCTGACCGTGACCGCAGGGCGGTCTGCGACGGGCCGGCGACTGGCCGGTGCGGCCGGTGCGGCAGCCACCCCGCTGCTCACCCGGCAGGCCCTGTTCGAGCAGGCCGGGGTGATCGCTACCGCGAACCTGGGTGAGCTGCTCGACACCGCGGCCCTGCTCGCTTCCCAGCCGGCGCCGGCCGGACGCAGGGTCGCGGTGGTGTCCAACACCGGTGGCGCCGCGGTCCTCGCCGCCGACGCCTGCAGCGACGCGGGCCTGCAGGTGGCCGTGCTCACGGAAGACACCCAGCGGGCGCTCCGGGAGCTGCTTCCCGCGATGGCCACGGTGACCGGGCCGGTCGATACCACCGTGACGGCAGGCCCGGGCCTGTTCCGGCGGTGCCTGGAGCTGGCCGGCGCCGACCCGGGCGTCAACGCGGTGCTGGCCCTGACGGCCACGACCGCCGGCGGTGACCCGGTACCGGAGGTGGCCGCCGCGCGCCTGCCGGTGCCGATCGCCGCCGCGGTCCTGGACCAGGTGGAGGTGGTCAGGCTTCTGAACGGACCCGATGATGAGTGCCCCGCCGTACCGGCCTACGCCTATCCCGAGTCCGCGGCCCGCTCCCTGGCCCACGCCGCTGGCTACGGGGCATGGCGGGCGATTCCGCCGGGCATCGTGCCCAGCCTGAGCGGCCTGGACGAAGGCCGGGCCAGGGACCTGGTCGCCGACTTCGTGTCCCGCCATCCGGACGGCGGCTGGCTGCCGCTGAGCGCGACAGCGGAGCTGCTCGGCAGCTACGGCATCGTGCTGGCTGGCTACGCCAGCGCCGCCACTGAGGACGAAGCGGCCGCCGCGGCGGCACGGTTCGGCGTCCCGGTCGCGCTCCGGGCCGACGTACCCGGCCTGGTCCGCAAGCGCGAGGCGGGCGCCGTGCTGACCGGGCTGCCCGATGCGGACGAGGTCCGGCGCGGGTTCCGCTCGCTGCAGGAAAGGTTCGGCCACCGGCTCGCCGGCGTCATCGTGCAGCCGATGGTCACCGGCGGCGTGGAGCTCAAGGTCAGCGTAGTGCAGGAGCAGGTGGTGGGCCCGCTGGTGCTGTTCGGGCTCAGCGGCGCGACCGATCAGGGGCTGGCTGACCGTGCGGCGCGGCTCGCGCCGCTCACCGACGCAGACGCCGACCAGCTGATCCGCTCCATACCCGCCGCCCGCCTGGTCGGGCGGCGCGGGGCCCGGATCGCCGATCTCGCCGCGCTGCGGGACCTGCTGCTGCGGGTCTCCCAGATGGCCGACGACCTGCCGCAGATCGCCGAGCTCGAGCTGAGCCCGGTGGTCGCCCGGCCGGATGGCGTTCACGCCGTCGACGCCCGGATCCGCCTGCGGCCCGCCGCACCAGAAGACACCGACCTCCGACGGCTGCGCTGACGCAGGACCCAGGCTCCTCCCTCCCAGCCAAGCCCAGTGCGCCACAGAGCCCAAAGTCGCGGCCCCCAACACGGAGCCTTCTGCCACGCTGTAGCCATCCAGCTCGCCGCCAGCCAGTATTCGCCCAGAACGGTGCGGATCTTCATCCGTTCCCGGATCACTCGCCTGACGCTCGGCTGGCTGGAACGGCAAGGATCGGTTCCGCCCTGGCTGCGTGACGCCACGCAGTCAGCCGATCCGCAGGCCCTGGCCGCTCCACCCGCTGGTCGAGCAACGGCGTGATCGCTCTGCCGATGGAACCGGCAGCGCCTGTCAGCACGACCCGGCGAAAGACTTCAGCCACGAGATGGCTGTAGTGGTGCGGCAAGGCGGCTCCGCCGTGCGAGCTCTATGTGATTGCCTGCCGAGAGGTCGCCCTGCCCCCGGTAGCTGCGAACGCCGTGGACTGAGCTGAAGGAGATCGTGCCGTGCCAGCTGACGAAGACACGCCGCGACGGCACCGATCGCTGGACAAGGGCCGGATGGAAGCATTCAGCGACGGCGTATTCGGATTCGCCGCGACGCTGCTGGTCGTCGGCATCATGCTTCATCCGCCGGGCACACCGCTGCACCAGGTGCTCCGTGCCTGGCCCGCGTTCGTGGCGTACATGATCAGCTTCCTGACGATCGGCGCCGCGTGGCTCGCTCACACCGGACTGACCGACCGGCTCGCGCGGACCGACTCGATCTTGCTGCGGCTCAACTTGCTCCTGCTGCTCATGGTGGCCTTCCTGCCGTTCCCGACCGGGCTCGTCGCCGACGCCCTGCATAACACCAGCGGCGAACGGGTGTACGTCACCATGTACGGGCTCACGTTCCTGTTGATCCGCCTCCTGGGGGCCGCGCTGGACAGGTACGCGCGGCGCGCGCACCTCTACGCATCACGCGAGGACGGCGGGGAGCTGCACAGCGACCGGCGGAAACTGCTGCCCGTGGTCATCGGATATGTGATCGCCATTGTCATCGGGCTCGCCGTGCCGGTCGCGGCGGTGGTGTTCTACTTCGGCATCACGGTCTACGCGATCGTGCCGTTCCGTGAGGTCGCACGGCTGGTGTTTGGGCGCTCATAGCTCCCGTAAGAGAGGATCGCTACGTCCCTTCGACGTTGAGGGGGACCGGGCAGGCGACGGGCATGCCGCTAATTGGACTCCCGACCTGGGTACCGTAGTGGTATGGCATGCAGGGTGAGCGAGCTGGTCATCGACTGCCTTGATCCGGACCGGCTAGCGGCCTTCTGGTGTGAGGTGCTCGGGTTCGTCGAGCTCGAACGAATAGAGGGCAGTATCGAGATCGGCCCGGCGGAGACGGGATTTGGCGGTCTACAGCCTACGATCGTGTTCGGGCCCTGTTCGAGCGCCAAGGCCGGGAAGCTTCGCCTGCACTTCGACATAAATCCGACTGACCGCAATCAGGAGTCTGAGCTCGCTCGGCTACTGGCCGCTGGTGCTCGGCCTGTGGATATCGGGCAAAAAGGCGACGAAGGATGGCACGTACTCGCCGATCCAGAAGGTAACGAGTTCTGTCTTCTGCGCACCCAGTTGCCGAGCACCTAAGAACCCGCCGACCCCGGGTAGAGCCGTGACCTCCTCGGTGTGAACTTAGTGGCAGGAAGGTCGATGATTGACGCGCCGGAGTTATCTGATCCGCACTTTTGTGCGGGTTTTTTGACCCGCACACATGGATCATTTGGGTACCTTCACGCCGCTCCGGCCCGTCTCTGCTTCCGTTGCCCAGCCTCATCGCTGGTTACGGAGGGGCATCCGCGAGGAGGCGATCAGTGACGGAGCGAGGAGCAGGAGATAATGCCCGTGTTCTACGGGACCTGACCCGGTGACGCACCGTCGATTCAGGCGGCGCGGACAGCGATTCCGGGGTAGCTCAGGACGAGGCCGGACTCGTCGTAGACCAGGCGGCAGGCGAACTCGAATGCGGGTGCGGTGTAGTCATAGCACTGGTGCGCGCCTTGGTCCGCGGCGCGGAGGTACCCCTGTTCCAGTCGTTCGACGGACAGGTCGGCAGCGCGGACGTAAGCCGCCGGTGCGGTGGCCCGAGCGCCGACGGGCAGCGTCATGCGGTGTACGGGCAATGCGTTGGTCATGGCGGACGACTCCAGGTCCACATCGAGGCAGCCGGCCAGGTGGGGTGCCGCCTCG
>Ga0209839_10001528_pt1 | contig 11817 bp, 9 predicted proteins | sample OrgsoiDNA2013050_FD_185800 | JGI IMG/M metagenome (GOLD analysis project Ga0209839, IMG submission 185800) | Permafrost soil microbial communities from the Arctic, to analyse light accelerated degradation of dissolved organic matter (DOM) -... | ecosystem: Environmental > Terrestrial > Soil >... | reverse complement strand
TGTACTTTATGGGTATGTCTAGTCATTGTGAGTACACATCATAGGTATGTCTACAGTATAAGCAGTGTACATTATAGGTAAAGTACATTCTACAGTGTACATCATGGTACGGTGCAAGTGCAGAGATGTGTACTAGAGGTCACTTCACTAATCAGAAATACACATAACCTATGATGTACAATTAACCAGTAGATATATAGAGTGTACATATCTAAGATGTATACTATACATGGATACAACCATAGGAGATTATTCGTTTTACCAGGGCTAGCAGAACGCCCACATAGAATACACTTTACCAGGAACGCAGGAGACGCGATTTTAAGCCCCTGGTTTAACGAGACATGCAAATACCTATGCACACACTGACACCCGCCTAAAATCGCATCCTAGCGCCGCTACAGGGCATAGAAAAGCCCTGGTAAGATTGCTCCTACCAGGGCGGGTACTAGGCTTTTTGCGCCGTTCCCTGTTTGTCCTCTTTCTTCTCGTCCTTCTCGTCCTTCTCTTGCCATTCAGGGCGGGAAGCGAAGAACTGTTTTACAAACTCATCACTGTCACCGTTGCGAATGCTGTTAACTGTTTGCTCGACTGCCGACTGAGAAATCTTAAACATTTGTTTTGACTTTCCCCAGGGCTTATAATGTCCCTGGTTTGAACTTACGATGTGTGCCGGTCCTAGCGACCAAACTTGTACCGGTTCACATCCTTGACTACTCTCTAAGTATACCATACTGGTATGTAAATTGCAATAGTTTACATACCAGTTTTGTTAATTCGTGGGGAATTGATCTATTTTCGTGTGTAGGAAACTGCTAGAGGAATATCGTGTGTAGGAAATAGATCAACTTGTCAGTACAAATTATTCACAGGAATATTTTCATCATGATGAAATAAAAGCCATTGCGTAACGCTGAAATGTTACGCAATGGCAGCAGCTTCTAGACGGCCAGGGCTTAGGCTATCAAATTATCCTGCACACCTGCACTTACCCGCCCTTGCTCTTTCTCGTTCAACTTCTCACACGCCGACTCTATAAGCCCCTTGATATTTTCATTCGGCACATAGAACCAGACCACCGGAAAGGTGTTAACATAGTGCAGCGTGCTACTATCTAGACCGGAGGCCCGCACCAAGTTTTCTATCTTATCCAGAAGATCAACAGGCTTTTTAGCTGTCAATTCAACCTCTATAGCCACCTTGCCATATTTGGCATGTATCACCACTGCGTCAGGAATTGGCCCCGTACTTTCTCCCTTTTTGCCCTTTTCCAGTTGCGATCTATAACGCCGCTCAGAGGTCCACACAAAGCCCTGTAGATCCATCCACAATCTAACCTGATTGACTGCATAAATGTGATTTAACCGTGTAGGCGCAGGAGTACGCGCCGTGTATATTTCATCCAGTTCTACCAGGGCTAGCCCTTTTTTCGTCACCCAGGCATAGCCCCGACCATCAGCAAGTACCCGCCTATATTCAATCCATCCGGCCCTTTGCCATCGGGCTATTTGATCTTTTACCGTTGTCTCTGCTATCAATTTACTCTTGAATGGTTTATGCTTATCAGGAAAACGAGAGAGTAACTTTTGTAGCTGGTCAAACCTTACTGCATATTGTTCTGCTATCCACTGCATAATATAGATGTCTCTTTTTGTTGCCATGATGTGACCCTTGTCACTTCTTACTTTTCTCTCTTTTTCACTATCGCTTACATCGTTCACAAAGTTACTCCTTTACCATAATCTATTAATTTCTATCTTTCTCGACTTACTAAGGCTTACGGTTAATGTGCTCAGTAAGTTAAAAAAATCACCAGCAGATCACCGACCGTCACCCGCTTTATTTATTGGAGCGATAAAGGGTGAGATTGTTAGCTTTTCGTTAGATAGATAACACTGAAATTCATCACTGCATTTAGATAGATATTCACCTGTCTGTCTGTCTGAGTCACCTTTTTTTTAGGGCAGACGGAGAAAAAAATACCTTTTGTCTGTCTGTCTAGACGGAGATCCCCGACCAGGGCGAGCAATCACCACCCGATTTTTACGGCTTGCCATTCGTCCCAGGAGAAACACCCACCCAGGGCGAATACTTCTATTTTCTCATATGGTATTGCTTTTCCAGTCGCGCCAGGAGAGTAACCCACTTTGAGCACATAGCCACCGTCAAAGCTCCCTGTACCCAACCGGCTAGCCCTATCACCACGCCCGCCCGCATGATAGCCCCTATGGTAGAGCGGGCTTTTTTGTTGGGCAACGCGCCAGCCAGGGCAGAAATAAAAGCGCCCTGGTCGGAATTGTCCGAGCCAGGGCGAGCAACAAAAGTGCTCTATGCGTTTACAGCTTGTAACTTTTCGGTGGTGGTGATTTCTTCGATGATATCGGCAGCATGACGCCGCACTGTGTTGTATGAAATGCCAGTATCAGCAGCGATCTTTTTAAAGTTCACTTTTTCACCAGCGAGCACCACCCCGCGAAAGTGCTTTTTCAGTTTTGAGCGTTTTTCATTTTCACTATGCAAAAGAGTAACTTTACCAGTTTGAGCACTATCACCAATTTGGGCATTGTCACTTTTTACCCTGGTCACTTTTTGGGTAGCAATCTGTAAACGAGCATTCACCAATTCGCGCCCCTGGTCCTCAAATTGTTGCTCCAATTGAGCAAGCTTTTCTTGTAGCTCATTGAGCGATTTTTCACCATTCGCCACTACAACGCCCAGGGCGACAATTTCACTTTTCAGATCAGCGACCACACCGGCATACCCTTTTTTACCACGTTTTACCCACAACATTTGTGCAATTCCATAGCTCCAACCAGCAAGGCAGCGTATCACCAGAATAGCGCCCGTTGCTTGTGGGCTTGTGGTGCTATTCGCAGCCTCAAAGCTCACAAAGGAAGTGATAGTATAAATGGTCATTCCCAGGAATACCAGGGTAGGCAGGGTGTAAGCAATTGCCCACACCCAGGCATCAAAGCGCCGTGTATTTACAACCATCTTCCAGTGATCGAAAGTTATCACCATCGCAGCCACCACGATTAATTCAGGCAAGACCGAAAAGGCGATAACACTAATCTGGTTAAGCGAGGTTATCAGGCTATCAGGTAGCAGCCAGGACACCAACAAATGAGCAACGGTGTTTATGGTCACATAGACCGTAGCGAGCACAAAGGCCGACTCTGCAATATTGCCGCCAGTATCCACCAGCCAGCGTACAAGATCGACAATCCAGGCACCGGTAACAATATAGCGCAGCAACAACGCACTAGCACGCAACGCGCCAGCAATGCGAGGATGCTTTTCTAACCAGGATGAAGAGGCAGGAATAGACATAGCCATGTTAAGAACTCCTTTACAGCTAAACAGCTTTACGCCGTGTGATATAGCCCATATCCGCTAAACGGTTGAGCAGGTTGTTACATTTATCCTTGCCGAAGTCAGGCAGCAGAGCAGCCACCGCACGCGAGCTTAAAGGTTGACCCGACTGTATCAATTGTTGACAGACATCATACACGGCCCGCATATCTCCAGATAGCGCCGGTACAATCCGCTCGTTATCTGCTGGAGCAGAACCAGCCGCCTCGACTGTGTTATCTTCTTCAATTTCATCATGATCTAATTCGTCAGCACCGGCACCCGCCGCAGCGTTGACGCGCCGACCTGCAAAGTACGGTTGCTGGACGGTGCGCGGCCCCTCTTGACCGAAGCCCACACCGAAAACATAAGTACGACCAATCGGCCATATTTTCATATCCTGCATAACCGCTGTATCATTGTTGGTTGCTAGCTTCTTTTCGCTGTCTTGCATCAATTGGTGAACAATCACCATAAGCGCGACTTTGCGCAACCATGCAAGCTCTGTAGCCTGTTGAGAAATGAATATACCGCCCATGCCGAAGTTACGCGCCTCTTGCCCACAGATACGCGAGATCGTTTTAAGCATGGCCTTAATCTCTTCCTCTTCCTCACAAGTGGTATCAACCAACGCGCCCAACTCATCAACCAGGAGCGTTACTTTTTGCCAGGGCTTAGGAACACGGCCCGCCTTGCGTGCGTAGAACTCATCTAAGAAGGCTTGTAGAACGGCCTTAGCCTCTTCTGTGTTACGCGCTAGAGGTTTAATGAACAGGTCTTTATATGCCCCTGGTTGACCGTCTACCGTCTCATAAATGCTATGGTAGAGGCTATCATCTTTAAACCAATGAGGATCAACACCTAAAAACTTGTGACCAGCGTTAGCCCGTTCCTCGACACGAATAACGGTCGTTGAGGTTTTACCCGTTCCACTTAAACCAACGATCCACACGCAGGCACCTATAGCCGCCTCTTTCGTCTCAATGCCCGCCATGCCCACACCTACCAGTACATGACCTTGCGGGACTTGTGCCCTAATCTCTTCATAGAGTACCTTTGTAGGCAGGGCACCACCGGCACCCAGGGCGAGCGGAGCAGCCCCGCCTATTTGCCCTTGCTGGTTTACCTCAGAAACCCGTGTACCAGCGCCAGGAAGCCCTAACACCTTTAAGTTACCGCCCTTTGTGTACTCGAACGCCGTACCCTGATTGGAGAGCATGAGAATAATGTTAGGCATCTGATAGGCCATCTGTAAATCAGCATCGAGCAGGGCATTTTTCTTTTCCGCAGCTATGACCGATTGACGCGCCTTGCTCACACTTTCAGCCAGCAGACGCCGGTTATAGGTGTCAGTACGCAGCTTGTTGTATGTGCCAGTAACCCACATGAACGCCTTAACGAAGCTAATCACGCCGATCACCCAGGGCACCAGGGCAAGCCAGCCCATCACATGATTAGTAAATCCCCCTATGCCATCATGACCAACGGCAAGGCAGATAAGACCAGCGAGCAGCCAGCCAGGAGTAGCCCACACGAACCAGGGCATAGCCTTGAACATCTCAGCTAGGGCGTTACCCTTGTCTATGCGCTCGTTAATGTTTACAGTACGCTCGTTATCAGCATCAACTATTCTGCTAGGCATGTTTACGCCCCTTTCTGAACTGGTAGAACCGATAGACGCCATAGACCAGGGCGACCAGGAGAACCAACTTAACAAATGGGTCAGCACCGGCCCAAAGAGCACCGATGCAGGAGAATGTTTCTACAATGGCTTGTAGGACGATCAAGAAGAATTGCACGACCAGGAAGAACGCCGCAGCGACCAGGGCGAAGCACGCAGCCACGCCCACACAGACGAAAGTAAGAAGACCAATAGCCACAACGCCAGATTGCACGCGCTGTATGTCAGCAAGGTTTAACGACTGAAACATAGTTTTACCCCCTGCCTTGCTTTCATGAGCTTGATACGCTCGATAACCCATACAGCCGGTTGACCATCGCGCCGGTAAAATCTCCAATGGCAGCGAGGGCAGACGCACGCGAGACGCGCATTAGGGTTATGTGGGTCGTGGTCCACATGCGCAGCGACCATATAGACTTTCCAGCGCCGACCCGACCAGGAGACTAATTCAGTACCCCGCACTATTCCGCATTCCTTGCAGCTATGGCCCGCAGCCTCTTTACAGGCTAAAGCGCGAGCTTTGAAGTTAGGCGCGTACTTATGAGGATTATTCACGCTTGCACCTCCACACCATGAAAGGGAGACAAGCAGGGAGATAAAAAGGGAGAGCTAAGAAGCGACGGCCCACATGTGTTAGTATCTGGTTGCATGTTCCCTACCTTTCAAGTTTGGAAACTTGCGCCCTGGTTCGATGTTTGCGCATTGACTAGGGCTTTTACATATTAAATATGTCTACTAAACAAGTATACCATATCGGTACGTAAATTTCAAGGGTTTTAGCTGTTTGCCTTGACACATTCAATCATAGCATGATATGATAAATTTTGTCAACGCCTATTGTCAAATTAAAAAGAGACAATATAAATCAGCAAGGATTGCTAATTAGCAATAAACTTGTTATGATGAAATCAGTCAATAGTTTTGTCACGCTGCCAACCAGCAGCAGAGGAGAAAGCAATGCCCGTAAGTAAGCACACAACCTTAGCAACTGAATTAGAAAAGGACATTTTAAGCGGCAAATACGGGTGGGAGGGTGGACTACCAACTACAAGCGAATTGGCGCAGACATGGAATATGTCAATCAATACCGTTAAAAACGCCTTAGCTCTTTTAGAGGGAAAAGACCTGATAGAGAAGCGAGGCATAGCATATTATGTTAACCGTGTACCTACCGTCATGACCCAACATGTACCAGCAGCACACTCGCGCTACCCCCGACCAGGATACTGTAAAAATATCGGACCAGTGAAGAGAATAGCCCTACCTGCACACTTAGCAGAGAAAGTTAACGCCTCTTCATCAGATTTAACCGTCTATCGCGTGCAAATATCGGGAGAGCTTGCAGAGGGGAGCGAGCGACATTTACAGCTTTCCTACAGATACCACATTTTACCGGTATCCGATGAAAAGGTAAAACAAATGGAGAACAACGCCGCTTATGATCCAATGTGGGACACAGAACAGGCAACCGAGCTATTAAGCCATGACGAGATCACACCTCGCCTAGCCACAGAAGGCGAACGAGATTTATTAAATCTTCCAGAAACCACGCCCATAACAAGCTTGTTTGAAGTCATCCGAGATAAGGACGGCAAGCTCTTAATGGTGCAAGAGCTTGTTTTATCCCCTCGCACGACCTTGATTTTTGACTTCCCTTTCACTAATCGGCCCGCCGAGCCAGTGTAAAACGAACGAACCCGCCAGCACTGACAATGCTAAGCGGGTTCATCTAACTGTATTCATGGTCGGTCACTCCCTTGTAGTCTGATTGACCGGATACACCCTCTAAAGAAAGGTCTATCAATATGAGTATAACACCTCAGAATGCAACACGCAACGCGCCTACAGAGTGGCACGAATACGCGCTAGGAGTGTGGCAGGCAGGTTTTAACGCCATTCCGCTACACACCGGAACCAAAATACCCGCCCTTGAAACTTGGAGAAAATACGCCGTACATCGGCAAACAGAGGAAGAACTTTTAGCACTCCCCTGGTCAGAGAAAACCGCCAACCTTGCCATTATCAACGGCATCAATGGCATACGCAGCATAGATATAGACGAGTCCGACGAGATCGACACTCTTTTTCATCTGCTTGAACTGTTAGGCTTAACCTTTGAATATCCCTGGATTGTCCACACCCCAGGGCGAGGCGGCGGTTTTCACATCTATTTCAAATGTGAAGACGGCTTAACACTCACCTCAAAAGGCGTCTTAACCGGCGATCCACTCCCAGGCCAGCCGTTCAAACAAATAGAATTGCGCTGGTCATCCTGCTTAACCGTTTTCCCCCCCTCTATCCATCCAGACGCGCCAGCAGACGCCGCAGACTTTGACCGCCGCTATAGTTGGCTTTTCAATGTGCCAGAGGAACCACTAGCCACCATTTCTATTAAAGTGATCGAGTCAGCATTTAGCCAGGTCGCCACCATCGCAAAACCGAAACCGAAAGACCTACCGGCACCAGCTCCCGACGACCAGGCCGCAGCGATTGACGAAGACCGGCCCACAACTCACTATGATGCATGGTCACAAAAAGCACTTGACCAGGAATTAAGTCTCTTACAATCAGCACCCGAAGGCCAGCGAAACAGCCAGTTAAACCGTTCTGCCTACTCATTAGGCCAGATCATAGGCGCGAAACTGTTAGACCGCCCAACCGTAGAGGCAGAACTAACCAGGGCGGCCACCACTTGCGGGCTAGACGAGAAGGAAATAGAGCCAACCATCAAGAGCGGCATTGACGCCGGTATGAGGAAGCCCAGGCTACCTAAGCAGGTTTACAAGACCAGCGAGCCAGCTTTTAAGCTACCAGCTATGCGCAAGATCGACGACGAGAAACTAGCCACCTTTAGCGCAGACGACCAGGGACACGCAGAAGCAGTACACTGGTTATATGGGAAATATCTAGCCTATAACGACTCTTACGGGTGGATGATATGGAACGGCACCCACTTTACACCGAGCGTTCACAGGATAAACACCTTGATAGTGGAAGTGTTGCGCCACCGCCAGCGAGCAGCCGCCCATATGGAACGCACCGACCTAGCCAAAGTCAGCAAGGCCCAGGCCGGAGCGGTTAACGCTACACGCGCTATGCTAGAAGCCCTCTGCAATGTGGATGTAAACGACTTTGACGCAGAACCAGACCTCATAAACACCCTGTCAGGTATCGTCAATTTGCGCACAAGAGAGGTTATGCCCCATGACCCCGTTTACCGTTTTACATGGTGCTCACCTGTCAGGTACAACCGGAACGCGAGCGGCGATCTATGGCTAAACTTTCTCAATGACACCGTAGCCGCCCCCGAAATGATACCCTACTTACAAATGTCGCTAGGGTACTCTCTTACTGGTTTCACCTCAGAAGAATGCTTATACTACATCTACGGCCCAACCAGGAGCGGCAAGGGCACGACTTGCGAAACCATCCTAGCTATCTTCCCCCGCCCTATCGCGTCAGAGGTCGATTTTAACACCTTTACAGCGAAGCGCGAGGCAGATACACAGAACTTTGACCTAGCACCGCTCAAGCCCGCCCGTATCGTGTTTGCGTCAGAGTCTAACAAGTACCAGAGCTTGAACCCCGCCAAAGTCAAGGCGCTAACGGGCGGCAATCTGGTAAGCTGTGCATTCAAGTACGGCCAGCCTTTTTCATACCGCCCGCTTTATACCGTCTGGTTAAGCAGCAATCACGAACTAAACGCCGACGCAGAAGATACGGCCCTATGGGGTAGAGTGCGTATTGTTCCTTTTCCTCATTCCAGGCTAGGCAAGGAAGACACCAGCTTAAAACGCCAGATGCAGGGCACCGAAAATCTAGAATTCGTTCTTTCCTGGTTGATCGACGGTGCATATAACTGGTATCGGCTCAACGATAAAGGGTTAAGGCTTCAAGCACCGGAGGCAGTACGCAAGATCACAGACGACCAGCGAGCAGCACAAGACAGCGTAGGAATATGGCTTGACGATCAATGCGAGATTGACCCCGCCTACTGGACCGAAACCGCCAAGCTACGCGCAAACTATGATGAATGGTGCAAGGCAAACGGCTACACGCCCAAAGGCGGTAACAGCTTTACCGACTCTCTACAAGCACACGGCCTAGAGGTTACAAAGCTTAAACGTGTACGCACCGAAACCGACCAAAAGAGCAAGCCAGCGAGAGGATACCAGGGCGTCAGGCTTGCCGATGCAGACCCATTTTAACCATTACCCTACCTGCTAGGGGTGTAACATCGTTTGCCGGTGTTACACCCCTTTTAGTTGGCTCTACAGGCCGTTTTATAGGCTACCCTGTAACACCGGTAACACCGATTTCCCACAACTTTCCTATATATTTTTCTGATTGCTATTTTATGGGAAATCGGTGTTACCGGTGTTACACCTTTTCCTTTGAAGCCGCTTGACAGGCCGTTTCATGGGGGTGTAACACCGGATTTGCTTTTTTACTTACCAAAGGGTGAACGGGCGGCGGTTGGTGCCGAGCGTGCCAGCCCGCAAAAACAAACGACGAGCAGGAAAAGGCCAGAAATTGACGGAATAGGTAACAACAACGCTTGCAATTTACATACAGGTATGGTATACTTTGTGTAGTTACAAGTATGTTGTTTGTGAGAGGATACATAGCAGATGGCTAAGAACTGGTTAACGGAACGGTTAACGACATTTATACCGGCTATCGAAGCACTTGGAACCGACCAGGAAGCAGAGATAGAGCGGCTATGCATTGATGAGGTTGCAGCGTGGAAAGAGCGAGGGCTACAGTTGTCTAGCTTGCGTGTACCCATGACGGCCACCCGCAAGCGTTTAAAAGCAATTGCCTTGACTCCTGCTAACAGTTGGAGCAATCCCCGAACGGGCGAGCCTGAACACATCGCGCTCAAGTATATGAATTTTACCCCTGAAGAGTGGCGCGAGATGAACGCGATAAGCGAGGAGACATTTCAAGCCCGCTTGCAAGATCGACAGCTATTTGACGATCCACGCGCCATAGTTGCCAGAGCGGAAAAGCTGTTAACTTCTGATCGTTGGTACGAGCTGGTTACAGGGTTAGCGATTGCCACCGGACGCCGGTTAACTGAAATCCTCAAGACCGCCCGATTTTTCCCACAAGGGTTATATACAGTGACCTTTGACGGACAGTTAAAGCGTAAAGATTTACATGTAGCCCCGTATGAAATCCCGACCCTAGTACCGGCAGAACTGGTTATAGCAGCGTGGCGCAGGTTGCGCACCCTGGTAGATACGACGGCCCTGGACAATGAGCAGGTAGCAGCCAAGTACAACAAGGATGCTAGCCAATGCGCAGATTTACAGTTTGCTGGTTTCATCCCTCAAAAGAGCGGAAAAGAGAACTTGCACACGCACGCGCTAAGAGCCTGTTATGCAAGGATAGCAGTACATTGGTTCGCGCCCGTTCAAGTGCTCGATGTAACCTATGTTGCGGCAATTTTAGGCCACTACTACACCAGGGACGAGAAAGAGCAGCGAGACGCAGCCACCACAGAGCACTACTTTGATTATGCGATCAACGACGGCACCGGCAATATAGACGGACGCCAGGGCTTGAGATTAGACGAGCCAGGAATAGCAGTTCTTGAAATGTTCAGATCAAAAGGAGATGCAACCATGACGACATCAGCAGAAGAGACGACCCAGGGCGAGCAAGAGCAGGTATTGACCGTGAAACCAGCGAAGAAGCGCGGCACCTTGACCACGACCCCAGGCACCTTTGATATGGTTACGGCAGAAATGCGCAATCGTGGATTTTTGAAGCATGAGGAGATTGTAACCGACTATATGAGCCATGACGCCGTAGCACACCAGATGTACACCTTGCTGCAACCGTTAGGCGAGCAGTTAGGCGCGAGCACTCCCGTAGCCACCTTGCAAGCCCTGATTGCTGCATACCAGGGCGGCAGCTTCCCCGCTATGGCAGGAGTGAGCGAGCTTTTACAATCGGTAGGAGATGAGAAGAACCCTATAGAGTACCTTAGCACGCTGGTCGAACGCGACCGCAAATTTAAGGCAGGCATAGCCAGCCGCTACAGCAGCGAGACGGATTATAGTACATGGTCATGGGACGAGCTAGACGGACATAAAACGAAGGCACCCGAAGCGGCTACCGAGCGTTACCGCAGGGCAGTAAACGCGATCATAGCCCACAACCGGCAGGCACAAGACCGCTTGCACCGTTGGTTTATCAATGCGGCTATTGTGCGCGATCTGGTCGGCGGTCGCAATGAAAAGGTGCAGGCATACCTAGCGACCAGGGCAGAAGAGATAGACGCCCACCACAAGGAATTTAACCCGCCCTTGACCGCAAAACTGAACAATAAGGATATGGACATTAAAGAGGATATAAAAGCCCCGTTCCCTGGTTAGCTGGTTAGCTCGTTAGCCGTCAGCCCTGGTAAACGCTGGTTTATCAGGGCTTTTCTATGCCCTCTAGAACGCGCTAGGATGCGATTTTAGACGGATAGCGCGGCTATGCCGGTAGATTGTGAGTCTCGTTAAACAAAGGGCTTTAAACGGGCTTAGAGCGCCGGTCTATAATGTCGCTCGTTAAACGACGGAGAAACCGCCCGCAACTTGTGAAACACGTACAACTCAGTACACCAACTCGTTAAACATACCGGTTATGTACACCGTTCATGGTATGCTGGTTAATTCTACATTATTGGTATGTACATTATACGAGTGGGTAACACCTCGTTAAGCGTACACCTTACCAGTATGTACACTCGTTAAACGGGCTAGACAGTCCATAAAGCAGGGATGTAA
>Ga0209839_10001526_pt1 | contig 11825 bp, 10 predicted proteins | sample OrgsoiDNA2013050_FD_185800 | JGI IMG/M metagenome (GOLD analysis project Ga0209839, IMG submission 185800) | Permafrost soil microbial communities from the Arctic, to analyse light accelerated degradation of dissolved organic matter (DOM) -... | ecosystem: Environmental > Terrestrial > Soil >... | reverse complement strand
TGCTGAGAACGGAGACGTATCGATGATGGGCGCCGTCGCGTAGCGTCTCCTCAGATCGCCAACGAGCATCTGTCAAATTTGCCTCCGCCTTGAGTCGCAGCCCTTATGCCCGCAGCCATGTTCGAGGCACTGTACGCATGGCGCGCGGCTCTGAATAATACTGCCAACTCGAACGCGATGCTCTAATGAGTGCTGCTTAGCACGCCAAATGCAGCCATTCCATAACCGCTCATTTCACGAATTGAGCCCTCAGCAGAATCACCAGTGTTTTCTCGCAAGAGCAAGGCAGATCAGATCCGTTACAACGTCAGACCGGGTAGATCGAGACCTTTGGCATGGGCACATGCAATTGCACTTTCATAGCCCGCGTCGGCATGACGCATGACCCCCGTCGCTGGATCGTTCCAAAGCACCCTCTCGATGCGGCGCGCAGCATCCGGAGTTCCGTCGGCTACAATCACCATGCCGGCGTGCTGCGAATAGCCGATTCCAACGCCTCCGCCGTGATGCAGCGAGACCCATGTGGCCCCGCTGGCACAGTTGAGCAGGGCGTTAAGCAGCGGCCAATCGGACACTGCATCCGAGCCATCGCGCATCGCTTCGGTTTCGCGGTTCGGGCTCGCAACCGAGCCGCTGTCGAGATGATCGCGGCCGATGACGATCGGCGCCTTCAATTCGCCACTCGCCACCATTTCATTGAACGCCATGCCCAGCCGGTGGCGATCGCCAAGACCGACCCAGCAGATCCGCGCCGGCAGCCCCTGGAACTTGATCCGCGCTCTCGCCATGTCGAGCCAGTTGTGAAGATGGTTGTCGTCCGGCATCAGTTCCTTAACCCTGGCATCGGTCCGGTAGATATCTTCGGGGTCCCCTGATAGAGCCGCCCACCGGAATGGCCCGATGCCGCGGCAGAACAGCGGACGGATATAGGCCGGGACGAAGCCCGGGAAATCGAACGCATTCTTCAGTCCCATGTCCTTCGCCATCTGGCGGATGTTGTTGCCATAGTCGAGGGTGGGAATGCCTTGGGCGTGGAAATCCAGCATGGCCTGAACGTGACCAACCATGGAGGTCTTGGCCGCCGCTTCAACCGCTTTTGGATCGGCGCTGCGTCGGGACTCCCACTCGGCGAGCGTCCATCCCTTCGGCAGGTAACCGTTGATCGGATCGTGCGCGCTGGTCTGGTCGGTGACAATGTCGGGCCTCACGCCACGCCGCACCAGTTCGGGGAAAATATCGGCGGCATTGCCGAGCAGCCCAACCGAGACCTGTTTCTTGCTCTGCGTTGCCTGCGCCATGATCGCGAGTGCCTCATCAAGTGTGCCTGCCTGCCGGTCGAGATAGCCCGTGCGCAACCGCATCTCGATACGGCTCGGTTGGCATTCGATCGCCAGCATCGACGCCCCGGCCATCGTCGCGGCAAGTGGCTGGGCGCCGCCCATACCGCCGAGCCCCGCCGTCAGGATCCACTTGCCTGCGAGGCTGCCGCCGTAATGACGCCGACCCACCTCTACAAACGTTTCATACGTCCCTTGCACGATACCCTGGCTGCCGATGTAGATCCACGACCCGGCGGTCATCTGCCCGAACATCATCAGCCCGAGCCTGTCCAGTTCATTGAAGTGATCGAGCGTCGCCCAGTGCGGCACCAGGTTCGAATTCGCGATCAGCACGCGCGGCGCATCGGGATGGGTACGGAAGATTCCGACCGGCTTGCCTGATTGCACGAGCAGCGTCTGATCGCTCTCGAGCTTGCGCAATGAGGCAACGATCCGATCGAAACTGTCCCAGTCGCGGGCGGCGCGGCCGATTCCGCCATAGACGACAAGCTCGCTCGGCCGTTCGGCGACGTCCGGATCGAGATTGTTCATCAGCATTCGGAGCGGCGCTTCCGTCAACCAGCTCTTGGCGCTGATCTCCGGCCCGCGCGGCGATCGGATCGTACGGTCGTTGTCCAGTCGACGGTTCATGATGAATAGCCTCTCTCGGCAAGTCTTGTTTCTGCAAGTATCGGAAACGGGTTGTTCTTGAGCACCGAAATCGCGGTGGCCGGCAATGCGCCGGCGGCGACCAGCGCCGTTGCCTTCTCAAGATCGCCGGCCATGTAGCGATCGGCACCAAGTGTCGGCACCTGCTCGCGCAACACGGCTACAACCGCCGCAAGCGCGGGACTAGTCGAATGCGGCACACGCAGCCCGATGCCTTGCGCCGCAACCAGCAGCTCGATACCGAGAATGGCGGCAAGATTATCCGCCATATCAGACAACCGGCGCGCAGCATGCGCGGCCATCGACACATGATCTTCCTGGTTAGCGCTGGTCGGCGTCGAATCGATCGAGCAGGCCGAGGCGCGCTGCTTGTTCTCGGCATAGAGCGCGGCCGCCGTCACTTCGGCAATCATGAAGCCGGAGTTGATGCCGGGCTCGGGGGTCAGGAACGGCGGCAGGCCAAAGTTCAGCGCGGGATCGACGAGGGTTGCAATGCGTCGTTCGCTTATCGCGCCGATCTCGGACATTGCCAGCGCAATCTGGTCAGCGGCAAAGGCAACCGGCTCGGCGTGGAAATTTCCACCCGAGACGATCTCTCCGGTCTCGACCAGGACCAGCGGGTTGTCGGTGACGGCGTTGGCTTCGATCGTCAACGTGCGGGCGGCCTGCATCAGCAGGTCAAGCACGGCGCCGGCCACCTGCGGCTGGCAACGCAGGCAATAAGGATCCTGCACGCGCTCGTCGCCTTCGAGATGCGAGTTGCGAATGTCGCTACCCGCCAGCAACGCCGTCAGGGCCGCCCCGGCCGCGATTTGCCCGGCATGCCCCCGCAGTTCCTGAATCTCCGGGCGAAACGGGGCGGTCGAAGCCATCGCCGCATCGACCGACAAGGCACCTGTCACCAGCGTCGCGCAGGCGAGATCATGGGCGCGCAACAACCCGGAAATGGCATAAGCCGTCGAAAACTGCGTACCATTGATCAAGGCAAGGCCTTCCTTCGGCCCGAGCGTGAGCCGCGCGAGACCGGCCGCGGCGAGCGCCTCAAGGCCCGGCACAACCTTGCCGTCGACCAGCGCCTGGCCTTCACCGATCATGACGGCTGTCATATGCGCCAGCGGCGCCAGATCGCCGGATGCCCCTACCGATCCCTGCTGCGGCACCAGTGGACAAATGCCCCGCGCCAGCATGGCCTGGAGTTGCTCGATGACCTCGCGGCGCACCCCCGAAGCGCCGCGCCCCAGCGAGATAATTTTCAGCGCCACCATCAGACGAACGATCGCTTCCGGCGTAGGCGGCCCTACCCCGCAGCAATGCGACACAATGAGGTTACGCTGCAGCAGCGTCGTCTGGTCGGGAGGTATCCGCTTCGACGCCAGTTTTCCGAACCCGGTATTGATGCCGTAAACTGGCGCTTCCGCGCCCGCGGCTTGCGCAACAATGGCCGATGCTGCCTCGACGCGTGGCCAGAATGACGGATCGAGCACAACGGCCGCACCTGCGAGCACTTGCGCCAGATCGTTGAGGCTGACCCTTCCGGGCGAAACGACAATGGATGCGCCGCGGTCACTCATCGTCCCATCCACACCCGGCTGTGCAACGGGTTGAAGCCCATCCGGTAGATGAGTTCGGCTGGCCGGTCGATATTCCAGATTGCGAGATCGCACTGTTTGCCGGCCTCGAGCGTACCGGTCTCATCGAGAATACCGAGCGCGCGCGCACCTTCCCGCGTCACACCGGCGAGACACTCGGCAACAGTCATCCGGAACAGCGTCGCGCCCATGTTCATGGCCAGCAGAAGCGACGTAAGCGGCGAACTGCCGGGGTTGCAGTCGGTCGCCAGCGCCATGTTCACGCCGTGGGCGCGGAACAGTTCGACCGGCGGCTTCTTGGTCTCGCGAATGAAATAGAACGCGCCCGGCAATAGCACTGCCACCGTATTTGCCCGCGCCATGGCCGTGACGCCGGCTTCATCCGTGTGCTCCAGGTGATCGGCGGACAAAGCGGAAAATTCCGAAGCAAGTGCCGCTCCGCCGAGGTTCGACAACTGATCCGCATGCAATTTGATCGGCAGTCCCAGGGCCCTTGCCGCACTGAACACCCGCGCTGTTTGATCGCCTGAGAAAGCGATGCCTTCCATGAAGGCATCGACTGCGTCGGCTAACCCGGCCTGCGCCACAGCCGGCAGCATCTCGCGGCAAACGAGATCGATGTATCGATCCTTGTCGCCACCAGCTTCCGGCGGCAGCGCGTGCGCGCCAAGAAACGTGGTTCGGACGCTGACCGGCCGGCTGCGGCCTACCGCACGTGCGGCCGAAAGCTGTCGCATTTCGGTTTCCGCGTTGAGCCCATAGCCGGACTTGATCTCAACCGTCGTCACCCCCTCGGCGATCAGTGCGTCAAGCCTCGGGAGCGCGCTCGCAACGAGCTCAGCCTCGCTGGAGGCCCGCGTCGCAGCGACCGTCGAGACAATTCCGCCGCCCGCACGCGCGATCTCTTCATAGCTCGCGCCCTGCAGCCGCAGTTCGAACTCGTGTGCGCGGTTTCCGCCGAAAACCAGATGGGTATGACAATCCACCAGTCCGGGGGTGATCCACCGCCCCGCGCAATCGATCCGTTCGGCCGCATCGGCGTCCGATGGAAAGTCGGAACGGCTGCCTGCAAAAACGATGCGGCCGTCCCGCGCCGCGATCACGCCGCGCTCGATCACGCCGAGGTCCGGCAGATCCCCCCGCAAGGTGGCCAGCCGGGCATTGTGCCAGAGTCGGTCAAAGCGTTCGGCCATGCCGCATTCCCTCACAGGCGGAAGCTTGACGGGCGTATATGTCTATACATATTATCGCGCGGGTATTCTGTCCAGCCGGTTTCGAAAACATGTCCACCCTGCATTTCGGATCAGCACTGCTTCCCTCCGGGTGGGCTGATGACGTGCAGGTTGCCGTGACCGATGGCATCATCACAAAGGTTACGGCCGGTACGGCCCCGACAGCCGACAATGAACGCCACCAGCTGGCCATCCCGGGAGCAGCGAGCCTGCATAGCCACGCGTTCCAGCGAGGTATGGCAGGCCTCGCCGAGACGCCCGGCAATACCGCGGATACGTTCTGGACGTGGCGCGAGACGATGTATCGCTTCGCGCTGGACATGACTCCCGAAGACACGGAAGCCGTCGCGACGTTGCTCTATGTCGAAATGCTCGAGCAAGGTTATACGCGCGTCGGGGAATTCCACTATCTTCATCACGATCACGACGGCAGGCCCTATGCCAACCCTGCGGAGATGGCAACGCGAATTGCGCGAGCCGCCGAGACCACCGGCATCGGACTCACATTGCTGCCGAGTTTTTACGCGCACAGTTCCTTCGGCGGCGCCGCGCCGCATGCCGGCCAGCGCCGGTTCATCTGCTCGATCGACCAGTTTGCCAGACTGACCGACGCCACGCGGAGCGCAATCCGCACGTTGCCGGGGGCCAATGTCGGTGTCGCCCCGCACAGCCTGCGGGCCGTGACGCCGGACGAATTGGCGGCAATCGCGCCGCTGGCCGAAGCAGGACCAGTTCATATCCATGCCGCCGAACAGACCAGGGAAGTCGAAGAATGCATCGCCTGGTCGGGCCGACGGCCGGTTGAGTGGCTGCTCGAACATGCGCCCATCGATCAGCGCTGGTGCCTCATCCATGCGACCCACACCACCGCGACCGAGATCGCCTCGCTCGCCGGGAGCGGCGCAATCGCCGGGCTCTGCCCTGTAACCGAGGCGAGCCTCGGCGATGGTATTTTTCCGACCCGCGAATTCCTCGATGCAGGTGGCCAGTTCGGTGTCGGCACCGATTCCAATGTACTGGTCGGCGTCGCCGACGAACTGCGTCAGCTCGAATATGGTCAGCGGTTGAAGCATCGGGAGCGCAATGTGTTGTCCGGCGGTCCCGGCATCTCGACCGGTCGCGCGCTGTTCGACGCCGCGCTCGCCGGCGGCGCCCAGGCGCTCGCGCAGCCGACCGTCGGACTTCAGGCAGGCGCCCGCGCCGACATTGTCACCCTCGACACCACGCATCCCTCGCTCGCTGGACGCCGTAGGGATGCCGTCATCGACGGCTGGATTTTTGCAGCAAATGCGGGCGCCGTCGCCTGTGTCTGGGCAGGCGGCAACAAAGTCGTCGAGGGCGGACGTCACTGGCTCCGCCAGAAGGCGCGCGACACATTCAACGCAGCCGTGCGAAGGCTCGTGGCATGAACCTCGCCATGGATCGCGAGAAACCCCAGTCAACTGACAAGCCGACGTTGTACAAGCAGATCCGACTCGACATCGAGCGCCGAATCCTGACCGGTGAATGGCCGCCGGGTTACCGCATTCCGTTCGAGCACCAGCTCATGACGCGCTATGGCTGTTCGCGAATGACCGTGAGCAAAGCGCTATCGGAATTGACGCAAGCCGATCTCATCGAGCGGCGGCGGCGGGCTGGCACCTTTGTACGTCGTCCCAAATTCCTGTCAGCGGTCCTCAATATCCCCGATATCCGCGCGGAGATCACCGCTCTCGGCCGCAGCTACGCCTATCAGTTGGTCCAGTGCTCGCGCCGCGCCGCAAACGCCGCCGACCGCGCACGTCTTGGGGTGCGGAAAACCGGCAAAGTAATCGCGATTGCATGCCGCCACAGCGCCGATGACGTGCCATTCGCCATCGAGGACAGACTAATCGATCTAGACGCGGTGCCAGAAGCTGCCACGGCCGATTTTGCGATCGACCCCCCCGGCTCCTGGCTACTTCACCATGTCCCATGGACGGAAGCCGAGCATGCGATCAGCGCTATCGTGGCCGACGAGCAATGCGCGGCGGCACTGGACATTGCGATCGGCGCGCCTTGCCTCGTGATCGACCGGCACACCTGGCGCAGCGGACGGACGCTGACTGCTGTGCGCCTGCTCTATCCGGGCGAGTCCCACAAATTGGTCGCCCGCTTCAAAGGCGGCTGAGAGGAACATCAATGCGGACGAGATCCGGCACAATTTATGCGGCACAATTGTGCAAAGTCCCTCCGCGAGGATTTAAGCAGACGAACAGGACGCAATCCATAAACCGGCAGAAGGAAGACAATCATGCTTAGTTCTAGAATACTCGCAGCAACCGCCGCTCTTCTGGTGTCCGTACCGGCCATCGCAGATGACGTCAAGGTTGGTATCGGGATATCGGGGTGGACCGGGTTTGCGCCGCTCACGCTCGCAAACCAGGCGGGCATCTTCAAGAAGAACGGCCTCGATGTTACGATCAAGAAGATCCCGCAGAAGGACCGGCATCTGGCCATTGCGTCGGGGGACGTGCAGTGCGCGGCGACCACCGTCGAAACTTGGATTTCCTGGAATGCCAATGGTGTTGCGACCAAGCAGATCTTCCAGCTCGACAAGAGCTACGGCGCCGATGGCTTGGCAACCCGAAACGATATCGCTTCGATCAAGGATCTGAAGGGCAAGACGGTCGCCGCGTCGGTACCCGGCACCTCTCCCTATTTCGCCCTGGCCTGGATGCTCAAGAAGAACGGCCTCTCGGTCAAGGACGTGACCGTGGCGAATATGGAGCCAGCCGCGGCTGCGCAAGCATTCGTGGCTGGTCAGAACGATGCCGCCATGACATATGAACCTTACCTTTCCACGGTGCGCGCGGCGCCGGACAAGGGCAAGATCATCGCCACCACGCTCGACTACCCGATGGTCATGGACACGTTCGGTTGCACGCCCAAATTCCTGACGGAAAATCCGAAGGCCGCGCAAGCACTGGCCGACAGCTATTTCGAGGCCATCGCCATGATCGAAAAGGACCAGGCCAAGTCGTACGAGATCATGGGTGCCGATGTGAAGCAGTCCGGCGAACAATTCGGAAACTCGGCGAAATATCTACGCTGGCAGGACAAGGCTGCGAACCAGAAATTCTTCGTCGGCGAATTCCAGGCCTTTACCAAGGAGGCTGCAGACCTGTTGCTCGAGATCGGCATCATCAAATCGGTTCCGAAGATCGACGACCTCTATGATGCGAGCTTCATCAAATAGAACTGGTCGGCACGGCGTCGGTTCCTCTTGCCACACGTAAAGCGGGACCGGCCGCGATTTGAGGAATATTTCCCGTGATGCGTCCCCTCGATCCCGTGACACCGAAGCAGCGCGTGGCCTATGGCTTTGCGTTCTTCGTCCTGTTCGTTGCCCTATGGGCTTGGGCGACCTTCGGTGGTCACGTATCGAAAACGTTTCTAGCCAACCCGCTGACCATGCTGGAGGAAGGCTGGGAACTGCTCATAAAGCACGGCTTCCTGTTCGACATCGGCATGACGATATGGCGAGTCGTCGGCGGGTTTGTGCTGGCGGCCATCATCGCAGTGCCGCTCGGCGTTCTGATGGGCGCTTACAAGCCGATCGAGGCCTTCCTGGAGCCGTTCGTCTCGTTTGCCCGTTATCTGCCCGCTTCGGCCTTCATCCCGCTATTGATCTTGTGGGCGGGCATCGGCGAACTGCAGAAGCTGCTAGTCATTTTTATCGGCGCGGTGTTCCAGATTATCCTGATGATCGCCGTCAACGTCGGAAACACAAGAAGCGACCTTGTTGAAGCCGCCTACACGCTGGGCGCCAGCGACAAAGGCATCATACGCCGCGTGCTGCTGCCTTCGTCTGCCCCCGAGATCGCGGAGATCCTTCGGCTCGTTCTGGGCTGGGCGTGGACCTACGTGATCGTCGCCGAACTCATCGGTTCATCGTCGGGCATCGGCCACATGATCACCGACAGCCAGGCGCTGCTCAACACCGGCCAGATCATCTTTGGCATCATTGTCATCGGGCTGATCGGTCTCGTGTCAGATTTCCTGTTCAAGGCCTTCAACGGCTGGCTGTTTCCATGGAAATTGGCATGACCAAGCTGAAGATCGATCAGGTCGCTCGCACCTTCCCTGCGCGGCAGGGCAATGCGCCGACGCGGGCCCTGGAACCGACCAATCTCAGCGTCGGCAACAATGACTTCGTCACCATCCTCGGCCCGTCGGGCTGCGGAAAATCCACGCTGCTCCGCATCGTCGCCGGGCTTGACCGGCCGACGAGCGGCCATGTCATTCTCGACGGGCAAGAGGTAGCGGGACCCGGCGCGGATCGCGGCATGGTGTTTCAGTCGTACACTCTATTTCCTTGGCTAACCGTGCGCGAAAACATCGCATTTGGCCTGCGCGAGCGCGGAATTTCCGAAGCGGATCGCGCCAAGATCGCCGACGGCTTCATCCATCGGGTGGGTTTATCGGGCTTTGAGAATCACTGGCCGAAGCAACTTTCCGGCGGCATGCAGCAACGCACGGCTATCGCCCGTGCCCTTGCCAACGATCCCAAGATCCTGTTGCTCGACGAGCCGTTCGGTGCGCTGGATAATCAGACCCGCGTGCTAATGCAGGAAATGCTGCTCGGCATCTGGGAGCGCGACCAGAAAACGGTGCTGTTCGTTACCCATGACATCGAAGAAGCCATCTTCCTCGGCAGTCGCGTCATCGTCATGAGCGCCCGCCCTGGCCGCATCAAGACCGAAATCGCGATCGATCTACCGCATCCACGGTCCTACAAGATCAAAACCGCCTCCGAATTCGTTAGGCTGAAAGAACGGCTCGTCGAGGAAATCCGCGCCGAGGCATTGAAGGTTGCGGTTGATGCGTGACTGCCACTCACGCGTCGATGGCGCTCGGATCTCAACGCACTCGGTGGAATCGGCGACTACAAGACGGACGTTCACAAGCCGATTTTCTCCGAGGGAAAGCCGGTGACTTGTCCAGTTCGACAACCACCCAAGTTCAATTTGATCCTCAACATGAAAGCCGCCAAGTTACTCGGACTGAAAAATCGTTCCGAATTTTCCTTTGCTTGCCGATTGCGTGATCAAACAGCGCCGGGTAGGTGTCTATTGCGAATAATCGTATGACGAGTCCGCTCCGGTGGTCATCGTCCGCTTTGCGCGCCAGAAGTGGCCGCTCGCGTCCGATGCGATCACGCACACCCACGAGATGATGTCAGTCGGCCAGCTACCTCTGAGTGATCACAGTGGGAGGTCCGCGCATATCGCTGCTGACGTGGATCCCAGGCGCGGCACGCAAAGCAAACATGCCACGGCCACGCAGAGGCCCTGGATGACGTAGGTTATCGTGCGCACGCGTTCGACGGGGATGCCGGAATAGCGTGCCACATCCTCGTTCGATCCCACGGCCAGAACGTGGCGGCCATAGCGGGTTCTGTGCAACACAAAGGCGCCGACGGCGGCTGTGACCACGATGATGATGATGGGCACCGGCACCCTCAGTAGCGCGCCGAAATAGGCTGGGCGGTAGAGGGAATGGATGTCCGGGGACCGCAGAGTGATGGCGCCGCCCTGCGACAGCCATGTCGTAAGGCCGCGATAGATACCCATGGTGCCGAGCGTGGCGATGAATGGCTCGATGCTGCCTGCTGTGGTGATCAGACCGTTGGCAACGCCGCAGGCAGCGCCAATGACAATGGCAAGCGCCATCGCGACGACGAGCATCGTCGCGGGATCGGCGATAACGCCGCTGTTCATGAACATGATCATCAGGCTGGCGACGAACGCGACCATGGAGCCGACGGACAGATCCAGACCGCCGGCCGATATCACGAAGGTGGCACCGACCGCGATGATGGCGATGAAGGCGCTGCGGGTGATGACGTTCAGAAGGTTGTCGATGCTCATGAAGTTCGGGTTTGCGATCGCCCCGAGCATCAGAAGAAGCGCCAGCGCCACGAAGGGCGCGACGGCCCGCAGGTCAATGTCTTTCCAAGACTTCTGTACTTTTCGGGTGTCTGCTGCGAGGTCAGTCATTCTTACTCCGCTATGCGGCCTCCCCAGATTTGACGCCGGTCGCCAGCACGACGACCTCGTTCTCGTTCATGTGCTCACCTGTTACCGCGCCGACGATCCGCCCTGACCGCATGACCATGATGCGGTCGCAAATGCCGATCAGTTCCTGCATTTCGGACGAGACGACGATGATCGACCGCCCTTGCGCGGCGAGCACCGCGATGAACTTGTAGATTTGTTCCTTGGTGCCGATGTCGATGCCACGTGTCGGCTCGTCGATGATGATGATAGACGGGTCAGTCATCATCATCTTGGCTAACAGCAGTTTCTGCTGGTTGCCGCCCGAAAGCTGGCCGACAAGCATGTCCTTGCGGCCGGCGCGGATGTCGAACTCGCCGATCGCCCCTTGGAGCGCGACGCGCTCCTTCGCGCGGTCGATCTGAAGCCAGCGCCGGAATTTGTCCAGCGAGGCGAGCGTCAGGTTGACGCGCAGATCCTCGGCGAGCAGAAGGCCCTTGCCCTTTCGATCCTCGCTGAGATAGGCGATCCCGGCCTTCAGGCTGGCGTCGACATGCGGAAACAGCGTCGGCTTGCCGTTGATGCGAATGACACCGCGGCCAGGCCGCAGCCCGACAAGGCCTTCCATCAATTCCGTCCGCCCGGCGCCGACAAGGCCGGCAAAGCCGAGTATCTCGCCCTTCCCTAGCTGGAACGACGCATGTTGCGCGAAGCCGGGGACAGAAAAATCCTCGACCTCCAAGATTGATTCCCGAGCGGCCTCCGCATGGCGGTCAGGATAGAGCTTGGCCACGTCGCGACCAACCATCAGGCGCGCCATATCGACCGGCAGCAATTCGTTCGTCGGATGGCGGGCGACAACGCGGCCGTCGCGCAGCACTGTCACCTTGTCGGCGATCTGCTTAACCTCCGGCAGCCGATGCGAAATATAGAAGACGCCCACGCCCTTGGCACGGATATCGGCAATGACCTTGAGCAATGCCCGGGTCTCGATCGGCG
>Ga0209839_10001525_pt1 | contig 11825 bp, 9 predicted proteins | sample OrgsoiDNA2013050_FD_185800 | JGI IMG/M metagenome (GOLD analysis project Ga0209839, IMG submission 185800) | Permafrost soil microbial communities from the Arctic, to analyse light accelerated degradation of dissolved organic matter (DOM) -... | ecosystem: Environmental > Terrestrial > Soil >... | reverse complement strand
TGATCTCGGACGCGCACGAGTGGGTGCGCGTGGTGCCCAATACGCGCGAGGCCAGCACACGCGAGCTGACGCCCGCTGCGGTGACCGGAAAGCTCGAAATACCGATCGGGCGCTTGCGAAAGTTGTCGATGGGCGGCGACTACCTCGGCGCGTTCACCGTCGGCGACCAGCTCCTCTGGGGCGCGGCCGAGCCCTTGCGGCGCATGCTGCGCATTCTTCTGCGGCAACAATGATGTAGGTTATGACAGCGGCGCGGCGCGCTGTTGCCGCGAGGGGTTTTTTCGCTTCTTTTATGCGGCGGCGCTAACGGGAGCGCCCGCAGGACGCCGCGATACGACACGCTTACAACAGGCTTGGCAGTGCGTGGACAGAACATCTGGTCCACAAGCTGTTGTATCGTCGGCGAGCGCTTGCCCCACCTGTTGCGCTTCCTGTCAACCGCCACCAATGGCCCCCGCGCGCCCTGTAAGAGTGCCTTTCCGGTGAAAACTCAAGCTAATACCGAGGTTTAGCTTGCACCGCTAACCCCATGATGTTAATTTAGCTAAGGCAATCAGCATTTTGAGGTCTGCATGCGCATAAAACCCATCATCACTGGCGGCCTGTTGGCGGGCGCCCTGACGCTTTCCATTCCGGCCTTTGCGTTGGGACTGGGCAAGCTCACGGTGAATTCAGGCCTCGGTCAACCTTTGTCTGCGCAGATCGAGCTAACCGCGGCGCAACGGGACGATCTTGACTCGCTTCGCGCAAGAATTGCCGACCCTTCGGTCTACCGCGACAATGGCGCGCAATATGTCGGTGCGCTGGCACGTGCCCGGATCACGGTCGAGCAGGGAGCCAACGTGTCGTATCTGCGCGTTACGACTGCGGCTCCCGTCAACGAGCCGTTTCTGAATCTGATCATCGAATTGAGCTGGGCCACCGGGCGCGTGGTCCGCGATTACACGTTCCTGCTCGACCCGCCCGGCGCCAACGAGATGCAGGCGGTCGAGCCGGTGGCACCGATTCGCCCCGAAGTCGGCGCGACTCGTACCACTCGCGCAGGCCGCCGCGCGGCTGAAGCGGCGGCATCTGCCGCCTCATCTTCCGCGACCACGCCTCCGGACGCATCCGGCGGCTATACCGTCAAGCGCGGCGACACGCTGTCCAAGATCGCCAACGAATACAAGCCGCCAAACGTCAGCCTGGAGCAGATGCTGGTGGCGTTGTTCCGCAGCAACGAAGCCGCCTTTGACGGCAAGAACATGAACCGCCTGCGCAGCGGGCAGATCATTACCGTGCCTCAGGCCGATCAGGTTGCGTCGGTTGCGCAAGGCGAAGCGGTGAGCGTGGTCAAGGTGCAGGCGGCCGACTGGCGCGGATACCGCGATCGCGTCGCGGCCGCGGCGCCGGCAAGCGACGCTACGGCTTCGCGTCTGTCGGACGCCGGCAAGATCGGCACCACCGTCGAGGATCAGGCCGCCGCCGCACTGGGCGCCCGAGATCGAGTGAGCGTTTCGCGCGACGCCGGCAAGGGCGCTGCGGCCGGGCGCGCGGAAGATCTGGCGGCCAAGGATAAGGCCTTACGCGAAGCGAACTCGCGCGTCGCCGATCTCGAGAAGACGGTTCGCGATCTGCAGCAGGCCGCAACGCTCAAGAACCAGACCATGTCGGACCTGCAGACGAAAGCCGATGCAGGAAAGGGCCGGCCCACGGAAGCGGCGAAGGCGGCCGATACGCAAATCGCGGCTGTGACGCCATCGCCGACAACGACAACGACGACGACGCCGACGACGACGACGACGACGACGACGACCGCGCCGCCGGCGACGACGACTCCGGCGCCTGCGGCAACGACTTCTCCGCCAACGACGACCGAGCCGCCGCCGGGAACGCCGCTGACGGTAACGCCGGCGGCCGTTCCGCCGGCGGCAAAAGCGCCGGAGACGACGCCGCTCGAAAGCAAGGCGGCGACGACCCCGCCCGAGCAGAAGACGGCGATCCCGAAGTCGGCGGTTCCGCCCAAGAAAGTGCCCGAGCCTTCGTTCATCGACGACCTGTTCGGCAATACACCGACGTGGGTCATCGGACTCGGCGCTCTGCTCCTGCTCGGCGGCATGGTGGCCATCATCGCCGCGCGCCGGCGCAAGACCACCAAGTTCGAAGACAGCATCATTTCCGGCACCGACATCAAGACCAACACCGTCTTCGGCTCGACCGGCGGCGGCGTGGTGAACACCGGCGACAATTCGCTCGCCAGCGATTTCAGTCGCGAAGGACTGGGCAACATCGATACGGACGAAGTCGATCCGATCGCCGAAGCCGAGGTCTATCTCGCGTATGGCCGCGACGCGCAGGCCGAGGAAATACTCAAGGATGCGCTGAAGAAGGACCCGCAACGGCAGGAGATCTACCTCAAGCTGCTGGAAATTCACGCGCAGCACAACAAGCCGTCCGCGTTCGAGACCGTCGCCAGCGAGCTGTATTCGGTTTCGGGCGGGCAAGGCGAGGTATGGCAGAAGGCGATGACGCTGGGCCGCCAGCTCGATCCGACGAATCCGTTGTTTGCGGAAGCCGGCGGCGGCGCGGCGTTTGCCACGGCTGCCAAGCCGGCAAGCGATACGCAGGTATTCTCGGTCCCGTCGGATCTCGTGCCCGAGGTGGAGCCCCGGGCCGCCCACTCGCTCGACTTCACGCTCGACGACGATATTTCGCTGTCGCCGACTTCCGCCGTGGTCGACGCCAAGTCGCCGCGCGCGGCAAACGAGCCGCCAAAGATCAATTTCGAAAGACCGGCTGTATCTGCTGCGGCATTGGCCGGTACCGCCGCCGTGGCCGCGGCTGCCGCCGCTGCAAGGACGGCGGCCGCCGACAAATCGGCCAGCACGGCCCGCGAAGCGGTGTCCTTCGAGCCGGAGTCAGTGCCCAAGTTCGATCTCGATTTCCAACTCGACGAGCTCGCCAAGCCGGCGCCCCCGGTGCCGAAACCGGTGGCCGCGGTTGCAACCGCCACGGCGACAGCAACCGCGCGCGAGCCCGCGATGGCCACCGCCGGCGCCCCCGCGCCACAGTTGACGCGTCCCGCCGCGGCGATCGAGCTGGACAAGCTCGACCTCGCGTTCGATCCGAAGCGCTCGACGTTCGAGGACCCGACGCCGTCGGTGCTCGACGGCCAATGGCACGATGCCGCCACCAAGCTCGATCTGGCCAAGGCGTATCAGGAAATGGGCGACGTCGAGGGCGCGCGCGAGATTCTGCAGGAAGTGCTGCACGAGGGCGACGATCAGCAAAAAGCCGAGGCACAGGCGTTGATTGCCAAGCTGGCCTGATCCTCGACAACAGACCTTTGAACGGGGCGGTGGATCGTCGATCCACCGCCCCTTGTGTTTTCAAGCGGCGCGCGGCGGCGAACGCGCCGCGCTGTGCAACGAACAAGCCCTGACATGCGCATCGCGCTCGGACTCGAATACCACGGCATGCCGTTTCATGGCTGGCAGTCGCAGGCCGACGGCAGCGGAGTGCAGGACGCTCTCGAGCGCGCGCTGTCCGAGATCGGCGGGCAGAGTGTCTCGGTCATCGCAGCGGGGCGCACCGACAGCGGAGTTCACGCGACGATGCAGGTAGTTCATTTCGACACCGACGCGCAGCGGCCGGGAACCGCCTGGGTCCGCGGCGTCAATGCGTTGCTCCCCGATGCAGTCGCGGTTCACTGGTCGATGCCGATCGCTGACGAGTTCCATGCCCGCTTCAGCGCGACCGGCAGGCACTACACCTACCTTTTACTCGATCGTCCGGTGCGGCCGGCGCTGCTCAATGGACGGGTGGGCTGGTACCATCAGCCGCTTGCTCTGGCGCGGATGCGCGAAGGCGCGGCGGCGTTGCTCGGCAGGCACGATTTCACCGCGTTTCGCGCCGCCGAATGTCAGGCGAAGACGCCGGTACGCACGCTCGACCGGCTCGACATCGCACGCGAGGAAAATATGATCCGCTTCGACCTGCACGCCGATGCATTCCTGTACCGGATGGTGCGCAATATCGTCGGCGCGCTCGTCTATGTCGGCAGCGGCAGGCAGCCGCCGTCGTGGATCGGGGATTTATTGGCCGGGCGCGACCGCGCCCGCGCCGCGCCAACATTCTCCAGCGCCGGTTTATATTTCACCGGCGTCGACTATCCGACCCGCTTCAACTTGCCGGCGACGCTCGCGCCGCTGCGGATTCCCGGCGGCTGACATGCGCACCCGGGTCAAGATTTGCGGCATCACGCGGGTCGAAGACGCGATCGCCGCGGCCCGGGCCGGCGCGGACGCCATCGGGCTTGTTTTCTGGTCGGGGACGCCGCGTTACGTGAGCCTCGAACAGGCGCGCGCCATTGCACAATCCATCCCGGCTTTTGTGACCGTCGTCGGCTTGTTCGTCGACCCGACGCCGGATGCGGTGCGTGCCGCGCTCGACATCGTGCCGCTCGATTTGCTGCAATTCCACGGCAACGAGCCGGCGGAATTTTGCGCAAGCTTCGGTCGCCCGTATATCAAGGCTGTGCCGGTGAAGCCCGGGGTCGATTTGCTACAATACGCGGCGCGTTATGGCGATGCGAGGGGATTGCTTTTCGATGCGTTCGAGCCCGGCGGGCTGCCAGGGGGCACCGGCAAGACTTTCGATTGGAACGAGTTGCCGGATGCGCTGCAGCGGCCCTTAATCCTCTCCGGAGGACTCACGCCACAGAATGTGGGGGCTGCGATCCGAACCGCGCGGCCGTGGGCCGCCGATGTGTCCAGCGGCGTCGAGCTCAGCGGCGAGGACGGCCGGCCGCGCAAGGGCATCAAGAGCGCGGCGAAAATTGCCGCGTTCATCCGGGAGGTTCGCAATGCAGATGAATGACTTGCCGGATTCGCGCGGGCACTTCGGCCCTTATGGCGGAGTGTTCGTCGCCGAGACGCTCATCGCCGCGCTCGACGAGCTGCGCGAGCAATATGCGCGCTATCAGCACGATCCCGAATTCGTTGCCGAGTTCGAAAGCGAGCTCAAGCACTATGTCGGCCGCCCGAGCCCGGTCTATCACGCCCAGCGCTGGTCGGAAAGACTCGGCGGCGCGCAGATCTATCTCAAGCGCGAGGATCTGAATCACACCGGCGCGCACAAGATCAACAACTGCATCGGCCAGGCGCTGCTTGCGAAGCGGCTCGGCAAGCCGAGAGTCATCGCCGAGACGGGCGCCGGCCAGCACGGCGTAGCCGCGGCGACCGTCGCCGCGCGCTTCGGCATGCAGTGCGTCGTTTACATGGGCTCGGAAGACATCAAGCGCCAGGCGCAGAACGTCTTCCGCATGAAGCTGCTCGGCGCCGAAGTGGTGCCGGTGGAGTCGGGCTCGAAGACGCTCAAGGACGCGCTGAACGAAGCGATGCGCGACTGGGTGACCAACGTCGAGAACACGTTCTATATCATCGGCACGGTCGCGGGACCGCACCCGTATCCGATGATGGTGCGCGATTTCCAGAGCGTGATCGGCCGCGAGTGCCTCGAGCAAATGCCGGAAATGATCGGCCGCCAGCCGGACATCGTCATCGCCTGCGTCGGCGGCGGCTCGAACGCGATGGGCATCTTCTATCCCTATCTGTCGCACGAGAGCGTCAAGCTGGTCGGCGTCGAGGCTGCCGGCGAGGGCCTCGCGACCGGGCGCCACGCGGCGTCATTGACCGCGGGCCGGCCCGGCGTCCTGCACGGCAATCGAACCTATCTGTTGCAGGACAAGAACGGTCAGATCATCGAAACGCATTCGGTGTCGGCGGGGCTCGACTATCCGGGCGTGGGCCCCGAGCATGCATGGCTCAAGGACAACGGGCGCGCGCAATATGTCTCGATCACCGACGATGAGGCGCTGGTCGCTTTTGGCGAATGCTGCCGCATCGAGGGCATCATTCCCGCGCTCGAATCGGCGCACGCTCTCGCCTACGCGACCAAGATCGCGCCCGGACTGCCGAAAGAAACGGTGCTGCTGGTCAATCTTTCGGGGCGCGGCGACAAGGACATGAACACGGTTGCCGAACGCAGCGGGCTCAAATTTTTCTGCCGGCCCGAGTGCGATCCGGCGCGGCGATGAAAGCCATTCACCCAAAGGCACGAGGCGGCGGGGACGCGATGTCGATGTTGCCGGTGCCTTGGCGTCTGCGTGGTGAGGCTCGCGTCCGATGAGCCGTATCGACGCGACCTTCGCCAGGCTCCGCGCCGCGGGCCGCGCGGCGCTGATTCCGTACATCACGGTCGGCGATCCTTCACTCGCGCAGACGGTGCCGCTGATGCGCGCATTGACCGCCGCCGGCGCCGACCTGATCGAGCTCGGCGTCCCGTTTTCCGACCCCATGGCCGACGGCCCGGTCATTCAGCGCGCGTCCGAGCGGGCGCTTGCCAACGGCGTCGGCCTCGACGACGTCCTGAACGTCGCCGCGGCGTTTCGCGCGCACGACGCGGCGACGCCGGTGGTGCTGATGGGATACGCGAATCCGATCGAGGCGATGGGGACGACCGAATTTGCCGACCGTGCGCAGCGCGCCGGCATCGACGGAGTCATCGTCGTCGATTATCCGCCCGAAGAAGCGGCCGCGTTCGCGCAACTCCTCGAGGCGCGTCGCATCGACCCGATTTTCCTGCTCGCGCCGACCACGCCGGAAGCACGCATCATCGTTATCGGCCGCATGGCGCGAGGTTACGTCTACTACGTTTCGCTCAAGGGCGTCACCGGCGCTGGCCACATCGATGTCGCGGGTGTCGTCGCCAGGCTGGCCGAGATCCGTCGCCACATCGCGCTGCCGGTGGGCGTGGGCTTCGGCATTCGCGATGCGGCCAGCGCGCAGGCGATTGCCGCGCATGCTGACGCGGTCGTCATCGGCAGCAGGATCATCGAGGAAATCGAGCGCGGCCCGGCCGCGCAAGCTGCGGAGCGCGCGGCCGCGTGGCTCGCGACCATTCGAACGGCGATGGATCAGATCGCCAAGAAAGCCGCCTGATGGAACACAAGACGATCGGCGAACGACGATGAGTTGGCTGCAAAAGCTCTTGCCGCCGCGCATCAAGGCGACGCCTGGCATCGCCAAGAAGGCGATTCCGGAAGGCCTGTGGGTCAAGTGTCCCGCTTGCGAAGCGGTGTTGTATCGCACCGATCTCGAGAAAAATTTCAATGTGTGCCCGAAGTGCTCGCACCACGGCCGCGTTTCGGCGCGCGAGCGGATCGAGCAGCTCCTCGATCCTGACGGCCGCTACGAGATCGGGTCCGAGGTGCTTCCGATCGACAGCCTCAAGTTCAAGGACACCCGCAAATATCCGGAACGGCTATCGGCCGCACTGGAAGAAACCGGCGAGACCGATTCGCTGGTGGTCATGCAGGGCAGCATCAAGTCCGCGCCGCTGGTGCTGGCGGTGTTCGAGTTCGATTTCATGGGTGGATCGATGGGCTCGGTCGTCGGCGAGCGGTTTGTTCGCGGCGTGCGCGTGTCGTACGAGAATCGCATCCCGTTCGTCTGCATTACTTCCAGCGGCGGCGCGCGCATGCAGGAGGGCGTCAGCTCATTGTTCCAGATGGCGAAGACGACCGCGGTGCTGCAGGAGCTGTCGAAGGCGCGGCTGCCGTTCCTGTCGATCCTCACCGATCCGACGATGGGCGGAGTTTCGGCAAGCTTTGCGATGATCGGCGACATCGTTCTTGCCGAGCCTGGCGCCCTGATCGGATTCGCGGGCCCGCGGGTGATCGAGCAGACCGTGCGTGAGAAGCTGCCGGAGGGCTTTCAGCGCGCGGAATTTCTGTTGGAAAAAGGCGCGATCGACATGATCGTCGACCGCCGTCAGCTCAAGGACGAGCTGCCCAAGCTGCTGACCCTGTTGCAGCGCCAGCCGCTGCCCTCGGGCTGAAGCGCTTCGAAGCGCCTTGCAGCGCGCTGCTTCCGCGCTCCGCGAGTGAGTTGATGAAACAGCCCTCGACGCTGAGCGAATGGCTCGCGTATCTCGAGACGCTCCATCCCAAGGCGATCGCGATGGGGCTCGACCGCGTCAGCGCGGTCTACGCGCGCCTTGGCACCGAGCTCACATGTCCGGTGATCACCGTCGGCGGCACCAACGGCAAGGGATCGACCTGCGCGCTGCTTGAATGCATGCTTCGTGCCGGCGGCTATCGTGTCGGGACGTATACCTCGCCGCACCTCCTGCGATATAACGAGCGCGTTCGCATCGACGCCGCCGAAGCGACCGACGATGCCTTGCTCGAAGCGTTCGCCGCGGTCGAGTCCGCGCGGCAGACGACGCCGCTGACCTACTTCGAGTTCGGCACGCTGGCCGCGTTCTGGCTGCTGGCGCGCGCGGGTCTCGACGTGCTGGTGCTCGAGGTCGGCCTGGGAGGCAGGCTCGACGCCGTCAACATCATCGACGCCGATGTCGCCATCGTGACGACCGTGGCAATCGACCATGTCGATTATCTGGGGACGACGCGAGAGGACATCGGACGCGAAAAAGCCGGCATCTTCCGCGCCGGCCGGTGGGCGATCTGCGCCGATCGCCGGCCTCCGGCAACGCTCCTCGAGCACGCGAGCGCGATCGGCGCCAGGCTGTTGCGCATCGGCATCGACTTCGATTTCACCGCTCACGACGCACAGTGGAGCTATCGCGGGCCCGGAGGTGCGCGCCACGGCTTGCCGACTCCCGCGCTTCGCGGCGTCCATCAGCTCGCCAACGCGGCGACCGCGCTTGCCGCGCTCGACGTTGTGCGGGATCGGCTCGCGGTTTCAATGGGCGCGGTGAGGGACGGCCTGGTGAGCGTCGAACTCCCAGGCCGCTTGCAGGTTCTTCCGGGACGGCCGGTGACCGTACTCGACGTCGCTCACAATCCGCAAGCTGCCGCCGTGTTGGCCGACAGCCTCGCGTCGATGGGATTTCACCCGCAGACGTGGGCGGTGTTCGGCATCATGTCCGACAAGGACATCGACAGCGTAATCGCCGCGCTTTTGCCGCGTGTCGATCACTGGTACATCGCAAGCTTGCCGCCGCCGCGAGGCGCAAGCTCGCCGGATCTTCGCTTCCGCTTGGAAGCTTCCGGCGTCGCGCCTTCGGCCATTCGTGAATTCGCCGACCCCGCATCGGCGTATCGTGCTGCGCGCGGGGCGGTCGCGGAAGCTGATAGAATTATCGTCTTCGGATCGTTTCTCACCGTCGCCGCGGCGCTGGCGCTGACGGATCGCCGCGCCGCATGAAAGATTGCCGATGGCACTGTTCGTAACTGAGGTTGACTGGGGTTGACTGAGTGTTACCGAGTTCCATGCGTGCATGCTGACACGACCCGAAGCCGCGGATCCCGCCGTCGAAGAGCTTAAGCGCCGCGCGCGCCGCCGGCTGGTGGGCGCGGTCGTGCTTGCGCTCGCCGCCGCGGTGATTCTTCCGCTGTTGCTGGAAAGCGATCCGAAACCACTGGGCGACGACGTCTCGATCCAGATTCCTCCGATCGACAGCGGCAAATTCGTGACGCCGCTTTCGCCCGCGAAGGGGACCGACGGAAAGGCCGCGCCCGATCGCGGCACAGCACCGCCGCCGTCGACGACCTCGGACAAGCCGGTCGCAGTCGCGCCCGATGCCGCCGTCGAAGCGAAGCCAGGCAAGGCAGACGCCGCAAGCGGCAAGCCGGTCGAGCCGGCGGTGACGACCATGACCGAAGGCGCGCCTCCTGCTGCGCCGAGCGCGACCAGCATCATCACCGCCACTCCAGAGCCGCAGAAGCCCTCGGCGGCGACGCCGAAAGCCGGATCCGGCGACGCACTTCCGCCGGATTCTGCTTCGGCCGCGGGCAATTTTGTCGTGCAGCTGGCAGCGTTTGCCGATGCGAAAGCCGCGGCTGCCCTGGCATCCAAGCTCAAAAGCGCGGGATTTCCCGCTTATACCGAAACGCTGAAGACGCATCAGGGCACCATGCGACGTGTACGCGTCGGTCCTTATGCGACACGTGAAGCTGCCGATGCGCAGCTGGCCAAGGTCAGCGCGGCGGGGTTTCACGGCGTGGTGGCGACAAAATGAAGTCGCCCCGCCTTCGATGACAGCATTCGACCTGATCGTCCTCGGCATTATCGGTTTGTCGACGGTATTCGCGTTCTGGCGTGGCCTGATTCGCGTCGTCATGTCGTTGGTGGCGCTGGTCGCCGCGGTGATGGCAGCGATCCATTTTTCTCCCTGGCTGGCGAATACGCTCCCGGCGTTCAGCGACAACCCGGTGACCCGCTATCTGATCGCCTTTGCCCTGATCTTCATCGTTGTCGTGATCCTCGGCGCGCTGCTCGGCTGGGCGCTGTCGCGGGCCATTCGCGCCATTGGACTTGGGTTCGTCGATCGACTTCTGGGCGCCGTGTTTGGCGTGGCACGCGGCGTGCTTATTGCTGTCATAGCAGTGTTGCTGGCCGGTCTTACGACATTGCCGCGGCAGGAATGGTGGCAAAATGCGTTTTTGGCCCCACCTTTGGTGACTGCGGTGCTGAGTTTGCGGCCGTGGCTGCCGCGGGCGATGGTGCAGCGCCTCGATTTCGGGCCCGGCGGGGGCAAACCCGGACGGCCGGCCACGACGGGCGTCCGGGTATGAGCAGGCACAGGTACTCTTGATCTGAAGGCAGAAGCCTATGTGTGGAATCGTCGGCGCTGTTACGCATACGCCGGTTAACCAGCTCCTGTACGACAGCTTGCTGCTGCTGCAGCACCGCGGTCAGGACGCGGCCGGCATCGTGACCAGCGAGGGTCCGGTGTTTCATATGTACAAGGCGCCGGGCTACGTGCGCGACGTCTTCCGCACCCGCAACATGCGCGAGCTGACGGGCAACGCCGGCATCGGCCATTGTCGCTACCCGACAGCGGGCTCCGCATCGTCGGAGCTTGAATCGCAGCCGTTCTACGTCAATTCGCCGTTCGGCATCACGCTTGCGCACAACGGCAATCTGACCAACAGCGAGGCGCTCAAGCGCGAGCTTTTCCAGCTCGACTTTCGCCACGTCAACACCGACTCCGATTCGGAAGTGCTGCTCAACGTGCTGGCGCTTGAGCTCGAGCGCGCAGCGCATCACGCCAAGCTCGACGCCAACGCCATCTTCACCGCGGTAGCCGCGGTTCATAAGCGCTGCCGCGGCGCCTATGCGATCGTGGCGATGATCGCCGGCTACGGGATGCTCGCATTCCGCGATCCTTATGGGATCCGCCCTCTGATCATTGGCGTCAACGAGGCCATGGGCGGCACCGAGTACATGATCGCGAGCGAGTCTGTCGCGCTTGAGCCTCTTGGCTTCGAGGTGCTGCGCGACGTGGCCCCCGGGGAAGCGATATTCGTCGACCAGACCGGCCGTTTTCATGCGCGCCAATGTGCGGACAATCCCCGGCTGTCTCCGTGCATTTTCGAATTCGTCTATCTCGCGCGCCCGGACTCGGTCATCGACGGAACCTCGGTCTACGAGGCGCGGCTGCGCATGGGCGGTGAGCTGGCCAGGAAGATCAAGGGCATTCCCGAGGCGCAGGACATCGACGTCGTCATCCCGATTCCGGACTCCAGCCGGCCCTCGGCGCTCGAGCTCGCCAACACGCTCGGCCTCAAGTATCGCGAAGGCTTCGTCAAGAACCGCTATATCGGCCGCACCTTCATCATGCCGGGCCAGGCGATTCGCAGTAAGTCGGTGCGCCAGAAATTGAATCCGATCGGCATGGAGTTCAAGGATCAGGTGGTGCTGCTGGTCGACGATTCGATCGTGCGCGGGACCACCAGCCGCGAAATCGTGCAGATGGCGCGCGAGGCGGGCGCGCGCAAGGTGTACTTCGCGTCGGCGAGTCCGCCGGTGCGTTATCCG
>Ga0209839_10001524_pt1 | contig 11825 bp, 11 predicted proteins | sample OrgsoiDNA2013050_FD_185800 | JGI IMG/M metagenome (GOLD analysis project Ga0209839, IMG submission 185800) | Permafrost soil microbial communities from the Arctic, to analyse light accelerated degradation of dissolved organic matter (DOM) -... | ecosystem: Environmental > Terrestrial > Soil >... | reverse complement strand
GTAGCAGCTCGCGGCGTTTCATGTTATTAGCCCAATGCGAGAGCATATATACGAACCGATAGTATGCTCGTTCACGTGATTCTTCCGAGTCAGGCACCGTTTCGCTCAGCACGCTTAGCTCATCCAAATACAGTGCGAATAGCTCCACGTTCCGGGCGCTCAGCGCGTGGCTGCCGTCTTGCTTAACAAGGCTGCCTGAAGATGCGGCGTCTTCGTGTTCGTCCGGGTTAGATTCATTCCCTTCACCCTTATCCGTCCCCGCAAACCCCAGCTCACGAAACGGCCGGTTCAGAAGAGCACTCAACGCTCGCCGGTAGGCCGGATGCGGTATAGCCGTTTCACCGTCTTCCCAGCGTGCAATCGTACGGTAGTTGCAAGCAATTTTCACGCCGAGAGCACGGGCCGCCTCTACCACCGATTCGGCAAATTCTTCGCGTGTTTCCTGCCGTTCCATTTCACGGATACGGCGAAGGATACGATTCGGTGATCTTTGCTTGCCCATCACAGTATCACTCCCTGCCAATGATCCTAATGGCTTTCATCCAGCGCAATCCGGCCACCGCGACAGCCTGCCATGCAGATGCCATAAGGCTGCCATCCAGTATGTCATGGCCGGCTGCTGCCCTGGCACGCATCCTTGCTGATACGCAATCGGCGATGAGCGAGGACGTGATCCGGCGATGGGAAGGAACGCACCCAGCACAGGCGAGCCAGGCGCCGGCGTGCCCGGGAAAGCCGGACCAAGCCTGCCGCGTGAGGTACTCGGCGCAAGGCTGCGGGCAGAGCGTGAGGCGCGCGGGTGGACGTTCCGGACGCTGGCAGAAAACCTCAGCGATGCTTCGTCCGGGATTTGCGATGTTCCAGATGTCGAATCGATCATCCCCCAGATACGTCGCTGGGAACGCGGTGCAGCCGGGATAGGTGAGCATTACCAGACTCTGTACTGCGTGGCATTTGAGATGGGGATGGAGTTGTTCACAATATCGCCGGGACATCAGTGACTGCGGCATCCGTCATGCCTTCTGCTGACGAAGACGAGTTCCGGGAGATGGCCCGGAACATTGAGGAGAAATCACCGCACTGGCTTGTGGTGTGGGGCACCTATACGCGGCAGTTTGTCGCTTTTCCTTTGTTCGACGCGCCGCCTGGGACGATTCTCACGGCTGGTTACCCGGATGCGCTCACCGGGCGCATGCGGGAAGCCGAACGCAGGTTTCAGCGCAGAACCGGAGAAGAGGTCCGGCATGAGACCGGGCGATAACGGCGTCCCGGCTGCGGAAGCCGGTTTGCTCCCGGCCCCGATGGGGCCGGGAGCCGGGGAGTTGGGTGATTACGGTTCGTGACGGAGCGGTGAGCGGCTTATTCGGCGCGAGGAACAGCCGGTCCGCTCGGGACGGCCCCCCGCAGGTCCGTTCCGTCGGCGACGGTGTCGTCCTGCGCCCCGCGTCGCAGTCCAAGGAGAGCCACCAGCCACGCAACGGCCATGATCCCGGCCATGACGTACAGGACAGTCCGCGTCGCGTAGGCGAAGTCGAGCCGGTAAAAGAGCGGAATCGTGCCCGCGCCGCCGCTCCCGGCCGAGCCACCCCCGCCGCCCCGGGACTGAGCGAGCAGCGCCGCCTCGGCCTGGGCCCGCGCGCGGGGCAGTCCCTGGGCGATCAGCGAGGTCGTCAGCCGGTTGCGCATCTCCGTGACCAGGATCGTGCCCAGGATGGCCAGGCCCAGGCTGGCGGTGTAGTTCCGCACCGTCTGGGTGATGCCGGTGGCCTCCCCGTAGGTGAGCCGGGAGGCGCGGTTGACCGCGTCCGTGCTGGCCGGGCCGAGCATGAACCCCATGCCCGCGCCGGCCATGATGATGAACCACTGCTGGGTGCCGAAGCTCAGCCCGGTGACCTTCCCGGCCCAAAGCCAGAACCCCACAGCGGCCAGGGCGCAGCCGAGCGCCACGGGGAGCTTCGCCCCGCGCCGGTCCAGCATCCGCCCGCCGATCTGCGCGGCGATGACGAAGCCGATGAAGAAGTACAGCAGGAAAACCCCCGCCTGAGAGGCCGTCTTCGCCAGCGAGATCTGGGCGTATTCGCTGGCGAAGAAGAACACCGGGATGAACACCAGCATGGCCACGCCGAGCACGACGTTCTCGATCAGGAACGGCCGGATGCGGAAGATGCTCACCTGGATGAGCGGGGACGGCGTGCGCATCTCCACGAAATAGAACACGACGAGGAGCGCCGCGCCCGCCGCGATGGACAGCCCGGTGCCGGGATTGTGCCAGCCCCAGACGCTCGACTGCTGGAAACCGAACACGCTCAGCGCGACCCCGGCCGCGATCAGGACCACGCCCCGGTAGTCCATCCGGGCCGGCCGGTGCTCGGTGGCCGGTTTCGACACAAAGATCAGGGCCAGCGCGATCAGCGCGACGGGGATGTTCACCCAGAAGATCGCGCGCCAGGTCCACTGGGTGAGGAAGCCGCCCAGCAGCGGGCCGATGGCGGTGAGGCCGCCCGCGATACCGAAGAACAGCGCCAGGGCCCGCCCGCGCTCGCGCAGGGCGAAGGTCTGCACCACGATCGCCAGCGCGGCCGGGAACATGATCGCGCCGCCCGCGCCCTGGACGACCCGGAAGAACACGATCCACGCCTCGGCCAGGCTCCCTTTCGGGGTCAGCCCGCACATCGCGGACGCGGCCGCGAAGATGATGACGCCGAGCGTCACCATCCTGCGGTGCCCCACCGTGTCGGCGAGGCGGCCGCCGAACGCGAACAGCGCCGCCAGGGCCAGCAGGTAGGCGTTGACCGCCCACTGCACGCCGGTGCTGGACAGGCCGAGTTCCCGCTGGATCTGCGGTACGGCGATAGACACGATGGTCTGGTCGATGAACGTCATCGCGACGGCGAAGATCATCGCTGCCAGGATCAGGTTCCTCGATCGCCCTCCGGCCGCGCTGCTGGCCATAATCCCTCCCTTTGCCCGCCAGACTGACGCAATCGGGTCACAAGATCAATGATTTCGCCCGCCTCCGCGCCCGGCCGCCCCGGCTCCGCCTTCGGCCCGCGCCCCCCGGCTCCCTGCCGTCCTGCCCGCCCGCCGCTCCGGCCCTCCCGGGACAACGGCTGTCCGCCGGTCTCAGTTTGGCTACGAATGCGATCACGTATGAGATCAGCTCTTGCCATGCCCGGAATCACCCATGAATATCGGTTCATTGCGCCGCAGTGAAGCGGTCCGGAGCAAGGGCAAAACTGATGAACGATGGTTCATTGGCGATTCGGGGTGTCACCGTCAGGTTCGGTGGCCTTACCGCGCTCGATGACGTGTCCCTCACCGCGGCTCCGCGCAAGATCACCGGCATCATCGGCCCGAACGGCGCGGGCAAGACCACTCTCCTCAACACCGCGTGCGGCTTCGTCCGGCCCCAGTCCGGCACGGTCTCCTTCGACGGGCACCCCCTGACCGGGACCAGGCCGCATCGCCTCGCGGGCCTCGGGATCGCACGGACGCTGCAGGGAGTCGGGCTCTTCAAAGGCCTCACCGTGGCCGAGAACGTCATGGTCGGCGCGACGCCGGAGGCGAAGGCCGGGGTCTGGTCCGCGCTGTTCGGCCTGCCCCGTTCAGACCGGGACGAACGCCGGCTGCGGGAGCGCGCCATGCAGGCGCTGGCCGAGGTGGGCGCCGCTGACCTGGCGGACCGGATGCCCGACACCCTGGCCTACGGTCTGCGCAAACGGGTGGCGCTGGCCCGCGCCCTGGTCGCGCGGCCCAAGCTGCTGCTGCTCGACGAGCCGGCCAGCGGCTTCCCCGAGAACGAACTGCCCGAGCTCGGCGAACTGATCAAGAAGATGGCCGCTGCGGCCGGCGTCGTCGTCATCGAGCACCGGATGGACCTGGTGATGTCGGTGTGCGACACGATCTTCGTGCTGGATTTCGGCAAGCTGATCGCCGTCGGCACGCCGGCGGAGGTACAGGCGGATCCGGCCGTGACCGCCGCGTATCTCGGCGCGGACGATACCGAACGGACCGAGCCCGACCGGCCCGCCGACGACCATGAAGAATCTGAACGGACGTCCGATGGCCCCTCGGCCGGCCCGGAGGCTGACCATGCCTGAGGCCGCCGCGCTCGCCATCGAGGACGTCCACGCCGGATACGGCGGGGTGCCGGTGCTGAACGGCGTCTCGATCTCGGCCCGGCCCGGCTCGATCACCGCCGTGCTCGGGGCCAACGGAGCCGGGAAGACGACGCTGCTCCGCACGATCAGCGGCATGGTCCGGCCGCGGCAGGGGCGGATCCTCGTCGACGGCGCCAATCTCGCCCGGCGTCATCCCGAGGACATCGCCCGCGCCGGCGTCGCGCACGTGCCCGAGGGCCAGGGCGTCATCACCGAGCTCACGGTGGAGGAAAACCTGCGCCTGGGGGCCCTGTCCCGGCGGGGCGGTGCGGTGCGTTCGGCCGCGCTGAGCGACGCCTACCAGCGGTTCCCCTTGCTCGCCGAAAGGAAACGGCGGCAGGCCGGCCTGCTGTCCGGGGGTGAGCGGCAGATTCTGGTCATCGCCCGGGCCCTCATGGCGGCCCCGCGGGTCCTGCTGCTGGATGAGCCGTCGCTGGGCCTGGCCCCGCGGATGGTCGCGCAGGTCATGGACCTGGTGCGGACATTGCGGGACGAGGTCGGGCTGACCGTCCTGCTGGTCGAGCAGAACGCCCGCAGCGCGCTCGCCATCGCGGACTGCGGGATAGTCCTCAACCTCGGGACGGTCGTCGCCGCGGACGATGCCGCCGTCCTGGCCAGCGACGTGGCCCTGCGCCGTCACTATCTGGGCTTCTAGGAAGGCGACCAGATGCAGGAGTTCCTGGAGTTCACCCTCGGCGGGATCGCCGTCGGCATGATCTACGCCGCGATCGCGCTGTCCCTGGTGCTGATCTGGCGGGGGACCCGGGTCCTCAACTACTCCCAGGGCGGCATGGCGATGTTCACCACGTACGTCGCCTGGGTCGTCATCAGGGATACCGGCAGTTACTGGGCGGGTTTCGCCGTGGCTCTGGCCGCGGGCCTGGTGCTCGGGGCGCTGCTGGAGGTCACCGTCGTCCGGCCGACGATGGGCAAGGGCCCGCTGAACTCGGTGATCGTGACGATCGGCCTGCTCATCCTGCTCGAGGGGGTGGCGGGGATCATCTACGGCGGCCAGTACCGGTCGTTCCCCGCGTCCTTCTCGATCAAAGGGCTGAAGGTCGGGTCGGTCGCGCTGGGGATCTCCACGGCTGACCTGTTCACCGCGGCGGCGGTGCTGGCCGCGGCGCTGGCCCTGTTCCTGGTCTTCGAGTACACCTCGGTCGGCCTGCGGCTGCGTGCCACGGCGTTCGCCCCGGGCGTGACCCGGCTGCTCGGGGTCCGGATCGGGCGGGTGCTGACCCTCGGCTGGGCGCTGGCCGGCCTGTTCGGGGCGCTGGCCGGCGTGCTGGTCACACCGTCCACGTTCCTCTACCCGAACAGCATGGACTCGATCTTCGTGCTGGGCTTCACCGCGGCCGTCATCGGCGGCCTGGACAGCCCGGTCGGCGGGGTCATCGGGGGCGTGCTGCTCGGCGTGGTGCTCAGCTACGCCGGCGGTTACCTGGGCAGCAACCTGGTCCTGGTCTACGGCCTGGCCGCGCTCGCCCTCGTCCTCATGATCCGGCCGTCGGGCCTGTTCTCCAGCGCCGCTAGCCGGAGGGTGTGACGATGACGCTGGCCCGCCACGTGGCCGCCGCGCTCGTCGTGGCCGCGATCCTCGTGCTCGTCTCTATCCAGCTCAGCTCGTACCGCGACTACCAGATGGCCGAGGTCGCCGCGTACGTCGTGGCCGTGGCCGGGCTGACCGTCCTGATCGGGCTGAGCGGCCAGATCTCGATCGGGCACGGCGCCTTCATGGCCATCGGCGGCTACGCCTCGGCCCTGGTGCTGCTCCACCTGGGCTGGCCGCTGGAAGCGGTGCTCGCGGTCGGGGCCGTGGTCGCGGCCCTGGCCGGCGCGGTCTTCGGCGTCGCCGCCGCCCGGCTGCGCGGGCCCTACCTGGCCGGGGCCACGCTCATGCTGGCCGTCGCGCTGCCCACGATCGCGAACCAGTACCCGAAGCAGTTCGGTGGCGATCAGGGGCTCTCGGTCTCGATCACGACCCCGGCCTTCCTCGGTGCCACTTTCCCGCCTACCCGCTGGCTCGCCTGGGTGACCTGCGCCGCGGCCCTGATCGCGCTGATCCTGCTGGCCAACCTGAGCCGCAGCCGGGTCGGCCGCAGCTGGCGGGCGGTGCGCGACGACGAGGTGGCCGCCGCCCTGTCCGGGCTGAACGTCGCCCGGCTGCAGATCCTCGCGTTCGTGGTGAGCGCCGCCTGCGCCGGGCTCGGCGGGGCGCTGCTCGCCGTGGTCACCGGGATCGTCGCGCCCGGCGCCTACACGCTCACCTTGTCCATCGCGCTGCTCACCGCGGCGGTGCTCGGCGGCCTCGGCACGCTGCCCGGCGCGCTGTGGGGCAGCCTCGTTCTGGTCCTCGTGCCCACCTACCTCACCAACGTCGGCACCAGCCGTGGCCTGTCCAGCGCCGCGAGCTCCAGCGTCCCGATCGCCGCCTACGGCGTCATCCTCATCCTCGTCATGCTGGCCTTTCCCGCTGGCATCCAGGGCGGCCTGCGCCGCTTCTTCGGTCCCGCCACGGCCACACCCCTCACCGCACTGTTCCGGCGCACGCCGGGCAGTGAACACCAGGAAGAAGGCCCCTCATGAAAAGATCACACCGGGTGAACGCCGTGGCCCTCGCGGGGTTCACGGCCGTCGCCATGGTGGTCGCGGCCTGCAGTTCGGGCGGCGGCTCGAAGCCGTCGTCGTCCAGCTCGGCCCTCACCGCGTCCGCCCCGGGCATCACCTCGAGCCAGATCCTGATCGGCACTCATCAGCCGCTCACCGGGGTCGCCGCGCCCGGCTACGACGAGATCGCCGCGGCCTCCAACGCCTACTTCCAGTACGTCAACGCGCACGGCGGCGTCTACGGCCGCAAGATCGCCTACAAGATCCTGAACGACCAGTACGACCCGACGATCACCTCCACGGTCGTGCACCAGCTGGTGCTGCAGGACAACGTCTTCGCGGTCTTCGACGGGCTCGGCACGCCCACCCACCTGGCCGTGGTGAAGTACCTGAACAGCTCGAAGATCCCCGACGTGTTCGTCGCCTCCGGCTGCGAATGCTGGAACGACACCGGCACCGAGCCGTACACCACCGGGTGGCAGATCGACTACGTCCGCGAGGGCAAGATCCTCGGGAACTACATCAAGCAGCACTTCGCGGGCAAGAAGATCGGCTACTTCTACCAGGACGACGAGTTCGGCATGGACGGCGTCAAGGGCCTGGACGACGAGATCCCCAAGTCCCAGGTCGTGGCCAGGCAGAGCTACAACCCGGCCGTCACCAACGTGGCGCCGCAGGTCACCGCGCTCAAGGCGGCCGGGGCCCAGGTCGTCGTCTCGTTCTCGGTGCCCGCCTTCACCGCGCTGCTGAAGCTGACCAGCCTGAAGCTCAGCTTCAGCCCGCAGCTCGCGGTCAGTAACGTGGGCTCCGACCCGATCACGCTGGCCGGCCTGCTGGAGGCGTACGCCAAGCAGGGCGGGGCGACGGTGGCGGGCAACCAGCTCACCCAGGGCATCATCACCGACGGCTACCTGCCCTCGCTCGGCGACTCGGGCAACAGCTGGATCCAGCTGTTCACGAAGATCCATAGCCAGTACCTGCCGAAGCTCCCGCTGGACGGCAACGTCGCGTACGGCATGGCGGTCGGCTACACGTTCGTCCAGGCCATGCTCAAGGCCGGCCGCAACCCGACCAGGCAGGACCTGGTGGACGCGATCAACAAGGGCCTGCCGCAGGGAGTCTCCGTCGCGCCCTACGCTTATTCGGCGACCAACCACAACGGCGTCACCGGCGCCTACATGGCCGTCATCAAGAATGGTGTCCTGGTCGCGACCGGCCCGACCCAGGTGACCGACACGTCCTCGACCGGAGCGATCACGACCGACAACGCGGCGCAGCCGACGGCCCCGGCCAGCGGCATCCCGTCGCCCTGACACACGGTGTGCTGGCCGCCCGCGTCTCGCGGGCGGCCAGCGCCCATGCGGTGCGGAACCGGTCGCCGCTCACCCGCCCAGATGAGGACCGGAGTACCCAGCGTGACTGTCGCATCCAGCCGCAAGCCCTCAGCGGGTGACGACCGGCCGCCGGCGGAGCGGCTGCTGTCCGCCGCCGAGCAACTGTTCGGCGAGCGCAGTTACCGCCGCACCAGCGTGGCCGGCATCTGCGCCAAGGCCGGCATCGCGACCGGGAGCTTCTACGCGCACTACCGGTCGAAGGCCGACATCTTCGCGGCCGTGGTCCGCCGCATCAACGCGGACCTGCGCGCCGCCATCGGCGCCGCCATGGAGCAGGCGCCGGACAACCAGCGGGCGCGGGAGCGCGCCAGTTTCCGTGCCTTCTTCGACATTCTGTCGGAGCGGCCGTGGATCGACCGCATCGTGCGCGAGTCGGAGTTCGTCGATCCGGGCCTGTTCCGTGAGTACTACGAGCGCCTGGCCCGCGGCTACGCGCGCGGTGTCCGCCACGCCCAGCTGGCCGGGGAGGTGGACACCAACTACGACCCCGAGGTCATCGCCTACCTCTACACCGGCGTCGGCAACTTCATCGGCATGCGCTGGGTCGACTGGACCGCCGGCAGCCAGGTGCCGGCCGATGTCCTGGAGGACCTGCTCAACGTCCTCGACCACGGCCTGCCGCCGCAGCCATCGGCCTGAGCCCAGGGCGTCCAGCCGCTCGCGGCCGGCGAAGACCAGCCCGCCCCGAAAACGCTGCCGAAACCGGTCTGCTCGGGCTGAGAGGGTGGCACCATCAGCTGCTCTAGCTCCTGAGCCGCTGCCCGGCGGCAGGGTCGCTCCGCGGGCTCTGCGGACCCTGCGAGCCCGGTAGCCCGGACATGAGCTCGTGCAGTTCCGCGAGCGGCAGCCCGATCACGTTGGTGACGCTGCCCCGGACCTCGGCGACGAGCAGGGAGCCCGCGCCCTGAAGCCCGTACGCCCCGGCCTTGTCGTACGGTTCGGCCGTATCGGCGTACCAGCCCAGCAGATCCTCGCTGGCCTGGATGAAGGTCACCTCGGACGCGACCGTGGTGGCGGCTATCCCGGCCCCGTCCAGACCGGCCCCGTCCAGACCGGCCCCGTCCAGGCCGCCCAGCACGGCCACCCCGGTGAAGACGATGTGCGTCCGGCCGGACAGTCGCCGCAGGATGTCCAGCGCCCCGGGGCGGTCAGCCGGTTTCCCGATGATGCGGCCGTCGAGGCTCACCGTCGTGTCCGCGGCGATGACCACCTCCCCGGGCCGGCCCACGGCGACCGCCTTGGCCGCGGCGAGCCGCCCCACGTAGACGGCGGCGCTCTCGCCCGGAAGGGGGGTCTCGTCGATGTCCGCCGGGCGGACCTCGGGGTCGGCGCCGATGCCGCGGAGCAGTTCGAGCCGGCGCGGCGACGCGGAGGCGAGCACGATAGGGGAGGGCCAGCCGGGTGGCCGCTGACTCAAGGGACCGCCTCGCCGGGACTCACGGGGCCGCCTCAGCGCTCTCGTAATGGCCCGCGTAGCTGACCCGCAGCTTGTACTTGAGTACCTTGCCGCCGACCGTTTCTGGCAGGCTTTCCGCGAACACCACGCTCTTCGGCGTTTCGTAGCCGCCCAGCGAGGCGCGGCAGAACGCGATCAGGCCGGCTTCGCTGGTGCTGTCACCGGGCGTGCGGACCACCACCGCGGTGACCGCCTCGACGGCCAGCCGGGGCGTGACGAGCTTGATCATCGCCGCCAGCATGTCGGGGGCCATCATCGGGTTGACCGGCGCGCAGACCAGCCCGGCCTTGGCCGCGGCCACCTTGACCAGGTACCCCTCGATCGAGTTCTCGCAGAAGAGCATGATCACGTCGCCGCGTTCCAGGCCCCGGGCCAGCAGCCCGTGGGCGACCTGGTTGGCGATCTGGTCGGCCTGCCGGTAGGTCAGCCGGCGGAACGCCTCGTCGCCGTAGGCGCCCTCCCGGCCGATGATGGCGTCCTTGTCCGGGAAGCTCCACGTCATCCGCTCCAGCAGGTCACCGACGCTGGTGCGTTCCCATCGGCGGGTGGCGTGGCGGTGGTGCAGGCTCGTCACGTCGAAGTCAACGGCCATCGCCGCTCACGTCCTCCCAGGAAGTGACTTGCTATTCACTGCAGTCGTCACTGTAGGCATCACGCTGCCCATGGTAAAGACCTTGGCCGAACGGACGTTATGCAGGCTTTTCGTGCCATCGGGGCGCGCCCGCCGCCGGGGAGGCGCCCGGGCGGGCCCGGGCCCGCCGGGCCCGCGTGCGCGGCCGGTAGCGTCCCAAAGTGAATCGTGGTTAACCTCGGGGTGCGCCTGCCGTCCGCATCATCGGAGGAACCAGTGAGCGACCCGGTCCGTTACGAGGTGGTGCGCGGCGTCGCGTGGCTGACGATCGACCGCCCGGAGGCGCGCAACGCGCTGAGCCGGGCCGTGCGCGAGGGCCTGTTCGCCGGGGTGCGCCGGTTCAGCGCCGACGACACGGCCAGGGTGCTGGTGCTCACCGGCGCGGGGGATCGTGCCTTCTGCGCGGGCGGTGATCTGAAGGAGATGGCCGGCACCTCGCTGACCGTCCCGCCGCCGGACTTCCTGCCCCAGTTCGGCCGCAACATCGAGGTCGCCAAGCCGACGATCGCGGCGGTGAACGGGGTCGCCTACGCCGGCGGTTTCCTGCTCGCCCAGATGTGTGACCTGTGCGTGGCCGCCGAGTCGGCCCGCTTCGCCGTCACCGAGGTCAAGGTCGGGCGTGGTTCCCCCTGGGCGGTGCCGCTGCCCTGGCTGGTGCCGCCGCGCATCGCCATGCAGATCCTGCTCACCGGCGACCCGGTCAGCGCCGCCCGGGCCTACGAGGTCGGGCTGGTCAACCAGGTCGTCCCCGACGAGGAGCTGAGGCCGGCCACCCAGGCGCTGGCCGAGCGCATCGCGGCCAACGCCCCCCTGTCGGTCATGGCCGCCAAGCGGACCGTGTACCTGGCCGCGCAGCAGTCGCATCGTGAGGTGTTCGACGAGGCCGAGCGGATCTGGGAGCCGGTCTACCTGAGCGCCGACGCGCAGGAGGGGCCGGCGGCCTTCCGTGACAAGCGCCCCCCCGTCTGGAAGGGCCGCTGATGCCCGCGGAGCCGGCCGCTTTGCTGGCCGCGCTGCTGTCTGGGCTCCCGTCTGGGCTCCCGTCTGGGCCGGCCCGCTGATGCCCGCCGACCCGTCCGCCTTGCTGGCCTCGCTTCTGGCCGATCTCGTGGCCGAGTCGGCGGTGCTGGAGGCGATCCTCGCGCCGTTGCCTGCCCCGCGGTGGCCGCTCCCGACTCCCGCCGCGGGCTGGACCATCGCCGACCAGGTCAGCCACCTGGCCTATTTCGACGAGGCCGCCGCGGTCTCGATCGCGGATCCGGAACGGTTCCGCCGCGAGGCTGCGGCCCTGGCGGAGGCGGGCGACGACTTCCCGGACCGGATCGCGGCCGGGCACCGTCACCTCAGCCCCGCGGAACTGCTCAGCTGGTTCATCAGCGCCCGCCGGTCCCTGGTGGACGGCTACGCCGGGTGCGACCCGGCCACCCGCCTGCCCTGGTACGGGCCGGCCATGAGTCCCGCGTCGTCGATCACGGCCCGGCTGATGGAGACGTGGGCCCACGGCCAGGACATCGCCGACGCCCTGGGTATCGAGCGCCCGGCGACCAGCCGCCTGCGGCACGTCGCGCACATCGGTA
>Ga0209839_10001521_pt1 | contig 11833 bp, 8 predicted proteins | sample OrgsoiDNA2013050_FD_185800 | JGI IMG/M metagenome (GOLD analysis project Ga0209839, IMG submission 185800) | Permafrost soil microbial communities from the Arctic, to analyse light accelerated degradation of dissolved organic matter (DOM) -... | ecosystem: Environmental > Terrestrial > Soil >... | reverse complement strand
GCCGCCCGGTCAGCCCACGCCGCCCCCTCGACCGACTTGCCGGGCTCCAGGTCCTTGTACACCTCGAAGAAGTGCTGGATCTCCAGCTTGTCGAATTCCGAGACGTGGTAGATGTCGCGCAGGTGCTCCCACCGGGGATCACTGGCCGGCACGCAGAGCACCTTGTCGTCACCGCCCTTTTCGTCCCGCATCCGGAACATCCCGATGGCCCGGCAGCCGATCACGCAGCCCGGAAAGGTCGGCTCGTCCAGGATGACCAGCGCGTCGAGCGGGTCGCCGTCGTCGCCCAGGGTGCCCTCAATGAACCCATAGTCAGAGGGGTACCTGGTGGAGGTGAACAGCATCCGGTCGAGCCGGATCCGCCCGGTGGCGTGGTCCATCTCGTACTTGTTTCGCTGGCCCTTCGGGATTTCGATGATCACTTCGAACTCCACGATGCTGCCCTCACACCTCGCGTGGTAGATGGTTGACTCGATTGTCCCCGATGCCGCCGCACAATGGGGCACCGGCCGGCTGTTCCTGCAATCGGGCGTCTGTTCCTACAATCCTGCATCCGGAAAGGTGGATGGGTCGTGCTGCGCAGCACACGGGGAGTGGCCTTGATCACGCTGGCCCTGCTCAATGTGTTTACGCTGGCCGCTGGGGTGGTCCTCGCGCGCATGCTGCCGCCACGGCTGGCACTGCTCAAGCCGGTCCGGGTCGCCGACCGGCTCGAGGTGCGGGCCGACCCGGTGCTGGGCAGCGCCGGCGGAGGCCCGATGCCCACCAGCTCGGGGCTGAACAGTGCGCTGACCGGCACCTTGTCCTCCGCCGCGCTGGGATCCGGGGTGGCGGCCGTCGTGGCGGACGCCTCAGGGAACGTGGTTTACTCCCGGCACGGCAGTGAGCTGGCCACGCCGGCGTCCACCGAGAAGATCGCCACCGCGATCGCGGCCCTCGACGTCCTCGGCCCCGGCGCCCGGTTCAGCACCCGGGTGGTCAGCGGCCCGGGAGACAGCATCGTGCTGGTCGGCGGCGGGGACCCGACGCTCGCGGTCGGCTCCCCGCCGGCGTCGGACTATCCGCAGCCCGCCACGCTGAAGGACCTGGCCGCCCGGACCGCCAGCGCGCTCAAGGCCGAGCACCGGAGCCAGGTCGACCTCGACTACGACACCTCGCTGTATACCGGGCCAGGGATGGCCCCTGGCTGGCCGCGCTCGTACGTGACCAGCGGCGACGTCACCCAGATCACCTCGCTTGAGGTGGACCAGGGGCGGCTGACCAGGAGCGGTGTCCCGGAGGACGCGGACGACCCGGTGAACTTCCAGCCCCGGTCCACTGATCCCGTGGGCATGGCCGTCTCCGCGTTCCAGGGCTTTCTGGCCAGCGACGGCATCAGCGTCACGGGCACCCCCTCGGCAACGGCTGTCCCGGCCCGGGCCGCGGACCTCGCCTCAGTCAGCTCGCCCCCGCTGTCGGCCATGGTGGAGTGGATGATGCTGGAGAGTAACAACGTGATCGCGGAAAACCTGGCCCGGCACGTCGCCATCGAGATGGGAGATCCGGCGTCCTTCGCCGGCGCGGCCGCGGCCGAGACCGCCGTCCTGCGGCGCCTGGGAGCCGGAACCGGGGTGCAGCTGGTCGACGGGAGCGGCCTGTCGCCGGAGGACAAGATCGCTCCTGACACCCTCATCCGCCTGCTGGGCACCGCTGCCTCGCCGGAGCACGCCACCCTCCGTGCGGCGATCACCGGGCTGCCCGTGGCCGGATTCTCCGGCACCCTGTCCGCCGGCCAGAGTGTCTTCGGCTCGATCGGCGGCCCGGCACGGGGCGTAGTCCAGGCCAAGACCGGGAACCTTTCCACGGTGGCCGCCCTGGCCGGCTTCGCCTACGACGCCGACGGCCGGCTGCTCGCCTTCGTGTTCAACGCGGCCAATATCCCCAGCGCTGCTGACCTGCAGACCGCCGCCGACACCCTCAACGGTGCCGCAGCGGTGATCGCGTCCTGCGGCTGCCGCTAACCGGCCCAACGACCCGGCCGACATCACCCCACCTAAACATCGCTACCGGGCTCCGACCACGGCGCGCCACAACGTACGGTGTAGGGGTGAACAACGGGCAGATGATCGACTGGGACGTAGCGGTGTCCACCGGTGTCCGTTGGGCACGCCCCGGACCCCAGGTGAGCCTGGCTGAGGCGCGGCAGACTGTCGCGGAGCTCCGTGAGCTGGCCGCCGCGGTTGAGCGGCCTGTGCGCGAAGTCACCGGCCTGCAGAGCAAGGTGGCGCCGGGCCAGGTCGCGGTAGTGGACCGGGCCGGCTGGATCCGCGCCAACGTGGACGGCTTCCGGGTCGTACTCGATCCGCTCGCCGAGCAGATGCGCCAGCGCAGCCCCGCCGCCAACGCCTCCGGCCTGGTGATGGGGGTCGGCTCGCGTGTCACCGGGGTGCAGGCTGGGCTGATCCTCGCCTACCTGTCGGCGCGGGTCCTCGGCCAGTATGAGCTGTTCCTCCCACCCGGCTCAGGCCAGAACGGCGCCGAGGAGCCGGTCGGCCGGCTGACCTTGGTTGCCCCCAACATCGTGATGGTCGAGCGCGAGCTTGGCGTGGATCCCAGCGACTTCCGCCGCTGGGTGTGCCTGCACGAGGAGACACACCGGGTGCAGTTCACCTCGGTCCCGTGGCTCCGCGCCTACGTGCAGGACCAGATGACCGAGTTCCTGCTGGCCTCCGACCTCGACCCGGCGACCATTCTCAGCCGGCTGCGGGCCGCCGCCGACGCCGTGGCGGGTGCGGTGCGGGGCGGGGACAGCGAGAGCCTCATCGAGGCCATCCAGACGCCCCAGCAGAAGGAGATCCTGGCCCGGCTGACTGCCCTGATGACCCTGGTCGAGGGCCACGGCGACTATGTGATGGACGCCGTTGGGCCGCAGGTCGTCCCATCGGTCGCCGAAATCAGGGAACGCTTCAACGCCCGCCGTCGGACGGCGGGCCGGGTCGAGCAGACCATCCGGCGGCTTCTCGGCATCGACCTGAAGATGCGGCAGTACGCCGACGGAGCCCGGTTCGTGCGTGCGGTCGTCGACCAGATCGGCATGGACGGCTTCAACAAGGTCTGGGAATCGCCGGAGACGATCCCGACCATGAGCGAAATCAGCAACCCGCCCGCGTGGATCACCCGGGTGGCCGGGGGCTATGCCGCCGCGCCGCCCGCGGTGACCGGGCCGGCCAGTGACGCGTCGGCCACCGCACCCGCCAACGGCACGAGCGCCACGTCCGGTGCCGCCCCGGTCAGCGAGTCACCGGCTACGGAAGCGACCGCGCAGGACGTCCCGCCCGCGACCGATGTGCCCGCAACCGAGGCACCCGCCGATGCCGGCCCGGCCGGCCCCGCCGGGGAGTCCTCGCACCCGTGGTACGGGCCGGGGGACAAGGACGCTGCCCAGCCCGACACCACCGATCAAGCCGGGGAGACGGTCCCCGACGGGGAAGAGGACCGTCTCCGGCACGACGGCCAGTAATCCCGCATGGGCCCGAGCCCGGCGGTCGCCGAGATCCGCACCGCGGTCCGCGAGAGCCTCCGGGACCTTGCCCCAGGTGGCCTGGTGCTCGTGGCCTGCTCCGGCGGGGCGGACTCGCTGGCCTTGGCCGCCGCGCTCGCGTTCGTGGCGCCGCGCCAGCGCCTGCGGGCCGGCGGGGTCACCGTGGACCACGGGCTGCAGCCTGGTTCCGCCGAGCGCGCCCAGGCCGTAGCGCAGAGACTCACGCGCCTCGGCCTCGATCCGGTGGAGTGCATCACGGTCATGGTCCCGGCGCCGGGGAACGGGGCCCACGGGGTCCGTACCGGGCCGGAAGCGGCCGCCCGCGCCGCCCGGTACCACGCGCTGGAGGTGGCCGCTCAGCGCACCGGGGCGGCGGCCGTGCTGCTCGGCCACACCCTCGACGATCAGGCGGAGACGGTCCTGCTCGGGCTGGCCCGCGGATCGGGCGCCCGGGCGCTGGCCGGCATGGCCGCCCAGCGCGGGCGCTACCGGCGCCCGCTGCTGCCGGTGCGGCGGCAGGCGACGCGCGCCGCCTGCGCGGCGCTTGGCCTGCCGGTCTGGGATGACCCGCACAACGCCGATTCCCGCTTCTCCCGGGTACGGGTCCGGCACGAGGTGATGCCGGTGCTGGAGTCCGCGCTGGGGCCTGGCGTCGCCGACGCGCTGGCGCGGACCGCCCGGCAGCTGCGCGCCGACGCCGACTACCTGGACGCGCAGGCAGCCATCGAAACCGCGCGAGCCGGGGGCTGCTCCGCCCTGCGCGCCGAAAGCCTGGCCACTCTGCCGGCGGCCATCCGGACCCGGGTGCTGCACACGGCGGCGATCGCCGCCGGCTGCCCGGCCGGCTCCCTGACCGCGTGCCACGTGGAGCAGCTCGAGGCGCTGGTGACAGGATGGCGCGGGCAGCGGTGGATCGACCTTCCCGGCGGGGTGCGCGGGGTCCGGCGGGCAGGCCAGTTGCGCTTTACCCGTGATATCGATCCGGCCGGGAGTACCCCGGCCGGTTCCGGACCTATGGCGGGCGCCGCCGAGGACGCGCCGGGGTGGGACAGAGAGGGTGGCCATGGACGCGGGCGACATGGGAGCAGATCTGAAGGAAGTGCTGATCAGCGAGGAGAGGCTGCGTCAGCGGGTGGCAGAGCTGGCGGCGCGCATTGACGCCGACTACGCCGGGCGTGACCTCCTACTCGTCGGCGTGCTCAAGGGCGCCATCATGGTGATGGCCGACTTGGCGCGCGCCATGCACCTGCCGATCCAGATGGACTGGATGGCTGTGTCCTCCTACGGTTCCGGGACGCAGTCGTCGGGTGTGGTCCGCATCCTCAAGGACCTCGACACCGACATCTCCGGCCGCGATGTCCTCGTCGTCGAGGACATCATCGACTCCGGGCTCACCCTGTCCTGGCTGGTCGGAAACCTCCAGTCCCGGGGCCCGGCCTCGGTGCGCGTCTGCACCATGCTGCGGAAGCCGGGGGCCGCGCGGATGCGCGACGTCAATGTTGCGTACACCGGCTTCGACATCGGGGACGAGTTCGTGATCGGATACGGGCTCGACTACGCCGAGCGGTACCGTAACCTGCCCTTTATCGGGACTCTCGCCCCCCACGTCTACGGGGGGAACAGAACCGAAGCAGAGAAGCGTTGACGAGGCGTGATGCCGGGGCGGGCAGGCGGGTATTCCTTGCCGTCCGCGTTCCCGGCGTCCCGTCAGGCATTGGTGGTCCGCAGCCGGGCATAAAAAGGACGAACCGGGTCGGGCATAGATAGCAGGCAAGGCGGTCCCGCCGGAGGTCGGTGGGATGTAAAAGCTGGTCAGGAGGGAACGGCCCCGGGCCAAGGGGTCGCTCGTCGATGGATTCTAAGCGCTCATTCCGCATGATTGGGCTGTTCGCCGCGGCGGTCCTGGTCGTGATCGTGCTCCTCAACCTGACGGGCGCCGGAAGCTCGTACACGCAGGCGGACACGTCGCAGGTTGTCAAGCTGATCGACGGGGGTCAGGTCAAGTCGGCCAAGATCACCGACAAGAACCAGACCATCCAGATCACGACCAAGGGCGGCAAGGAATACGAGGCCGACTGGGTCAGCGGCCAGGGGCTCGCCCTCCAGCAGGAGCTGCAGAAGCAGTATGACGCGGGCAACCTCCCTGACGGCTACACGGTAGCGATACCGTCCAGCAGCTCGGTCTGGAGTCTTCTCGAATCCTTCATCCCGTACATCATCATCGCCCTGTTCTTCTTCCTGATCCTCAGCCAGATGCAGGGCGGCGGCTCGCGGGTGATGAACTTCGGCAAGTCGAAGGCGAAGCTGATCACCAAGGACACGCCCAAGACGACCTTCGCGGATGTGGCCGGTGCGGACGAGGCAATCGAGGAGCTGCAGGAGATCAAGGAATTCCTGGAGGCCCCGGCCAAGTTCCAGGCCATCGGCGCGAAGATCCCCAAGGGAGTGCTGCTGTACGGGCCGCCGGGTACCGGCAAGACGCTGCTGGCCAGAGCCGTCGCGGGCGAGGCGGGCGTGCCGTTCTACTCGATTTCCGGCTCCGACTTCGTGGAGATGTTCGTCGGCGTCGGCGCCTCCCGGGTCCGTGACCTGTTCGAGCAGGCCAAGTCCAACGCCCCCGCGATCGTCTTCGTCGACGAGATCGACGCGGTGGGGCGGCACCGCGGCGCCGGGCTGGGCGGCGGGCACGACGAGCGTGAGCAGACCCTCAACCAGATGCTGGTTGAGCTGGACGGCTTCGACACCAAGGGCGGCGTGATCGTGATCGCCGCGACGAACCGTCCCGACATCCTGGACCCCGCCCTGCTGCGTCCTGGCCGGTTCGACCGCCAGATCATGGTCGCCCAGCCGGACCTGATCGGCCGCAAGGGCATCTTGAAGGTGCACGCTCGCGGCAAGCCCATCGCGCCCGACGCGGACCTGGACATCATCGCCCGCCGGACACCCGGCTTCACCGGCGCTGACCTGGCCAACGTGATCAACGAAGCCGCGCTGCTGACCGCGCGGACCAACGGCAAGCAGATCAGCATGGCGGCGATGGAGGAAGCGATCGACCGGGTGATGGCGGGCCCGGAGCGCAAGAGCGCGATCCTCTCCGAGAAGGAGCGGAAGATCATCGCCTACCACGAGGGCGGCCACGCCCTCGTGGGTCATGCGATGCCGAACGCCGACCCGGTGCACAAGATCACGATCATCCCGCGCGGACGGGCCCTGGGCTATACGCAGGCGCTGCCGACCGAGGACAAGGTCCTGGTGACCCGGGCCGAGATGTGGGACCAGCTGGCCATGCTGCTGGGCGGGCGCACCGCCGAGGAGCTGGTTTTCCACGAGCCCACCACCGGTGCCGCGAACGACATCGAGAAGGCCAGCGAGGTCGCCCGCGGGATGGTGACCCAGTACGGGATGAGCGAGAAGCTTGGCGCGCGCAAGTTCGGCAGCGGCGACACCGAGCCGTTCCTCGGCATGGAGAGGTCGCACGCGCGGGACTACTCCGAGGAGATCGCCTCGGCCATTGACGAAGAGGTGCGCAGGCTGATCGAGTCGGCTCACGATGAGGCCTGGGAAGTGCTGGTCGAGTACCGGGACGTCCTCGACCAGCTGGTGCTCCGGCTCCTGGACAAGGAAACCCTGCCCAGGAAGGAGGTCCTGGAAGTCTTCGCCACGGTGCAGAAGCGGCCGCTCCGTGGCTCCTACACCGGATATGGCAAGCGGCTGCCGTCGGATCGGCCGCCCGTCCTGACGCCCAAGGAGCTCGCGCTCGCCGCCGCGTCGGACAGCAAGAACGGCGCGGCGGTTCAGGGGAATGGGCAGGCCCTTGGCTACACCTCCAACGGTGGCCCCGGTGAGCTTCCCGGTGGTCCCGTGGCCGGCGCGCCGCATGACTTCCCCGGCCCGGGCCAGCCGTATGACTACGGGGACCGTCCGGACGGTGAGGCATGATCGGGCGCGCAGCCTCCCAGGACGCCATCCGATGAGCGAGGCGATACCGCCTGAGATCGACCAGCCCCGGATCGAGCGTGCCGTGCTCGAGATCCTGCTGGCCATCGGTGAGGACCCGGAACGGGACGGGCTGGTGGACACCCCGGCCCGGGTCGCCCGCGCGTACGCGGAGCAGTTCGCGGGGCTGCGCCAGCGGCCCGAGGACGTGCTGACCAGGGTTTTCGACGCTGACCACGACGAGATGGTCCTGGTACGGGACATCGAGCTGTACGCGACCTGCGAGCACCATCTCGTCCCGTTCTTCGGGGTCGCCCACATCGGGTACATCCCGAACGAGAAGGGGCAGATCACCGGCTTGTCCAAGCTGGCCCGCCTGGTCGATATCTACGGCCGCCGGCCGCAGGTGCAGGAGCGGATGACCAGCCAGATCGCGGACGCGCTGGTATCCAACCTGGAGCCCCGGGGCGTGATCGTGGTGATCGAGGCCGAGCACCTGTGCATGTCGATGCGGGGGGTACGCAAACCGGGAGCCAGGACCGTCACCTCGGCCGTGCGCGGCATCTTCCGTACCAGCGCCCGGACCCGGGCCGAGGCCATGAGCCTGGTGCGCGGCACGCACTGACCTCATCCGGGCCCGCGCCGCTGGCCGCTGCGCCGACCCTGAACTGCACCGTCCGGCGGTCCGTTTTAAGAGGTACCGTGTTGAGGGGGGCGGTACCGATGGAGAACGTAAGCGGCGCAGCGGACATAGGCGGATCGTGCAATTTCGCGGAAACCTATTCATTATTGTCGGCTGGTAAGCGGTGCCGGGCGTTCCTGGCTAACCTTGAATTTCGTGATTCGGGGCCTGGATAACCTTCATATGAGCGAAAGTGACACCACCGAGACGGCCGGGCGGACAGCCGTATCCGGGGAGGATTCCGAGCACCCGTGGCTGGACAGCCAGCGGGGCCAGCGGCGGTGGATCCCCTCCATCGCTGCCCTGCTGTGCCTTCTGATCGGCTTCTCCGACGTTCTCGCGATCTTCGCCACCCCGAGCTTTCACGCCCGGCTGCACCGGATCAACACCTACGTTCCCGGTACCCTGACCAACGCGGCCCGCAGCGCGGACGTGCTCGTGGGACTGCTCCTGCTGATGCTGTCGCACGGGCTGCGCCGCAGGAAACGCCGGGCCTGGCAGGCGGTCACGGCCCTCCTCGTCCTCGACATCGGGATCCACTTCACCCGGGTCCGGGACCTTTCGGCGCATCTCCCCACGACGGTCGTTGCCGTCATCCTGCTCGGCACGCTGCTCTACTTCCGGAAGGACTTCTACGCGGTCGGGGACTGGCGGACGCGCTGGCTGGCCTTCTGGGTTTTCGTCGGGCTTGCGGTCGCGGACATCGCGATCAGCCTTGGCTACCTGTCCGCCAACGCGCTCAACGGCAGTTACTCATTTCCCGCCCGGCTGGAAGATGTCGTGCTCGAGGTCGCCGGGATCTCCGGGTCCATCGGCTTCGTCTCCGAGGGCCGGGCCGACGGCTACCACCTGCTGACCAGTGCCCTGGGGCTGTTCACCCTGATCGTCACGGCCTACCTGTTCCTGCGGCCCGCGGAGCCGAAGGCCCGGCTGACCCCCGGGGACGCCGACCGGATCCGGCAGTTGCTGGCCAAGTACGGGGACCGGGACTCGCTCGGCTATTTCGCGCTCCGCGACGACAAGAGCGTCATCTGGTCCCCGACCGGCAAGGCGTGTGTCTGCTACCGGGTCGTGTCCGGGGTCATGCTGGCCGGCGGTGATCCGATCGGCGATCCCGAGGCCTGGCCTGGGGCGATCCTAGCCTTCCTCGACCAGGCCGCCCGGCACGCCTGGGCCCCGGCGGTGATGGGCTGCAGTGAACTGGGCGCGGAGGTCTGGTGCCGCGAAGGCGACCTCACCGCCCTTGAACTGGGCGACGAGGGCATCGTCAACGTAGCGGACTTCAGCCTCTCGGGCCGGCCCATGCGCAACGTCCGCCAGATGGTGTCCCGGGTGACGCGCAACGGCTATACCGCTGACGTGCGCAGGGTCGGCGACGTGCCACGCGAGGAGATCGACGCCATCCTCAACGTGGCCGATTCGTGGCGCGGCAGCCACACGGAACGCGGCTTTTCCATGGCGCTGGGACGGGTTGGCGCCCCCGGGGACGAGCAGTGCGTGATCGCGACTGCGATGTGCGAGGGGACGCTGCGAGCCGTGCTGCACTTCGTCCCCTGGGGCAGCGACGGCCTGTCCCTCGATCTCATGCGCCGGGACCGGGGTTCTCAGCCCGGCCTGAACGACTTCCTGATCGTGGAAGCCATCAAGGCCGCGCCCTGCCTCGGTGTTAAGCGCATCTCGCTGAACTTTGCCGTATTCAGGGCCGCCCTCGAGCGGGGAGAACGTATCGGCGCCGGGCCGGTACTGCGGGCCTGGCGGTCAATTCTCCTTTTTCTTTCCAAATGGTTCCAGATCGAATCGCTTTACAAATTCAACGCAAAGTTCTCACCTGTCTGGCAGCCCAGGTTCTTCGTTTTCCCGACCGCCAAGGACGCGCCGAGGATTGCGCTCGCCGCACTCGAGGCCGAGGCCTTCCTGGTCTGGCCGACGCTCGAGCCGCGGCGGATCGCGCGCCAGCTGGGCCTGGGCCGCCTGCGCCGCCGGCTACGGCGCGCCCTGCACCGGCGCTGAAACGGAGCTGAGCCGGGGCGGTGGACCTCATAGGCTTGGGCCCATGGCGAGCAGTTCCGTGACGAGGCAGGGGTACACGCTGCCGGGACTGCCGAGCCGGGACCGATGCCTGGTGATGGGTGTGGTCAACGTCACCCCGGACTCCTTTTCCGACGGTGGCCAGTGGCTGGGCGCCGATGCCGCGGTGGCCCACGGCCTGGATCTGGCGGCGCAGGGCGCGGACATTGTGGATGTCGGCGGGGAGTCGACCCGGCCGGGCGCGCAGCGTATCTCCGCCGAGGAAGAGATTCGCCGGGTGCTGCCGGTCATCACCGAGCTGGCCCGGTCCGGCGTCCCGGTCAGTGTGGACACGATGCGCGCCCAGGTGGCGGAGCTGGCCCTGCAAGCCGGAGCCCGGCTGGTCAATGACGTCAGCGGCGGCCTCGCCGACCCGCACATGCCGCGGCTGGTGGCCAAGGCGTCGGTGCCGTACGTGGTGATGCACTGGCGCGGCCACAGCCACGACATGAACTCCAGGGCGGTCTACGGCGATGTGGTCCGCGAGGTCCGGGACGAGCTCAGCCGGCGGGTCGAGGCGGTGGTGGCCGAGGGCGTCGACCCGTCGATGATCGTGCTCGATCCGGGCCTGGGGTTCAGCAAGCTCAGTGAGCACAACTGGCGCGTCCTCGCGGCTCTGCCGGAAATCGGATGCCTGGACCCGGGTCTCGCCCAGGATCCCGGGGGCGGCGGCCGGCCACGCTGTTTCCCGGTGCTCATCGGCGCCTCACGCAAGCGTTTCCTGGGCCGTCTGCTGGCGGCCGCCGATGGTACGGCCCGGCCGTTCGCCGCCAGCGACGACGCGACCGTCGCCACGACCGCGCTCGCCGCGGCGGCCGGCGCGTGGTGCGTACGTGTCCACCAGGTCCCGGCCAATGCGGACGCCGTCCGGGTGGCGGCGGCCTGGCGGGCGGCCCAGGAGGCCAACTCATGAGAGCGGACCGGATCGAACTGCGTGGTCTGCGGGTGCGGGGCTACCACGGCGTCCTGGACAGCGAGCGCCGGGACGGCCAGGAGTTCCTGATTGACGCCGTGCTGGCCGTCGACACCCGCCCCGCCGCCGCGACCGATGACCTCTCGCTGACTGTGGATTACGCCGGGCTGAGTGAACGGCTCGCTGGGATCGTGGCCGGTGAGCCGGTCCAGCTGATCGAGACGCTGGCGGAGCAGCTGGCGCAGGCGTGCCTGGCCGAGCCGGCCGTGCGGCAAGCCGAGATCACCGTGCACAAGCCGAACGCGCCGATCAGTCTCCCGTTCGGTGACGTATCGGTCACCATCCGCCGCGAGCGCCATGTTCCGGTGGTCATCGCGCTGGGCAGCAACCTGGGAGACCGGCGCCAGGAACTCCAGCGGGCGGTGGACGAGCTGGCCGCCACCCGCGGTCTTCGCATCACCGCTGTTTCACCGGTGTACGAGACCGCTCCGGTCGGGGGGGCCGAGCAGCCGGACTACCTGAACGCGGTCGTGCTGGCCGAGGCGTCCCGCCCGGCCGCCGAGCTGCTGCGGCGGGCGCACACGATCGAGGTGGCGGCCCAGCGGACCAGGGAGGTGCGCTGGGGCCCGCGCACGCTCGACGTCGACATCATCGCCTACGGCGCCGAGACGAGCAGCGATCCCGTGCTGACGCTGCCCCACCCGCGGGCGCATGA
>Ga0209839_10001520_pt1 | contig 11845 bp, 11 predicted proteins | sample OrgsoiDNA2013050_FD_185800 | JGI IMG/M metagenome (GOLD analysis project Ga0209839, IMG submission 185800) | Permafrost soil microbial communities from the Arctic, to analyse light accelerated degradation of dissolved organic matter (DOM) -... | ecosystem: Environmental > Terrestrial > Soil >... | reverse complement strand
CGCGGTGGACGCGCTCAAGCGCAATCGCCAGAAAGCGCACCGAAGTGCGGGCACGTGACACACGTTTCCAGGCAGCCGCAGGTACTTGGGGCGGGTCCGGATTGTTCAAACTATTCAGCGGCGTCGCGCTATTGATCCGCCCGCGCGGCAAGCGGCGTTCGCGCGAAATGGAGCCGCAAGCGCCCGCGAGCTGCAATGCCGCATTGCACTAAAACAAGTGGATAGATTCAACTATTAATGTGGATTAATACATTCCACTCATTCCACCCACTTTCCTTTAATTGCGCATAATTTATATTATGTAAAGTTTAAGATTGGCTTTGGGGCTTCCGGGCCGCGTCCATCTCCCCGACGCAAAAGGAAGCCAGCGCGTCGAGCACGCCCGCATCCTCGCCTACGGCGCGACTCTGGGTCACGGGGATTCCCGAGCAACGTTGACGCAGCGCATCGACCCGCATCGGCACGTCCTCGCGCACGTGTCCTCCCTGTCCCAAAAAGACCGGCACGACGTGGAGCGCGTCGCAGCCCTCGGCCACCAGCTGCTCGCCCGCACTTAAAAGATCCGGGGTCATCAACTCGAGGAATGCGAGCCTTACGCCGAGGTCAGGTCGCCTGGCTCCGATGCGTTCCACCAGCCGTTCGAAGGGCTCCCGCCAGCGCGGATCTCGGGCGCCGTGTGCGAGCAGGATCAGGCCTGGACGCATGTCACCCATCTTCGTGGGGACAGCCCGGTTCTCGTAGGCTTGAGGCTATATTCCAAATACGTCTCAATAAAGCGCTAATTATTCCTTTGCGGCCTAAGCCAGCGCGGATAGTATACAAATCATAGAGTTTCCCGGGCGAGCGGCATGTATCAGTACGACCACATCGATCAGCGCTTTGTCGACGAACGCGTCGCGCAGTTTCGCGACCAGACGCGGCGTTTTCTTGCCGGCGAGCTGACCGACGACGAGTTCCGGCCGCTGCGCCTGCAAAACGGCCTGTACATCCAGAAGTACGCGCCGATGCTGCGCGTCGCCATTCCCTATGGGCTGCTGTCGGCGACGCAGCTGCGTAAGCTGGCACACATCGGCCGCAAGTATGACAGAGGCTACGGACACTTCACGACGCGTCAGAACATCCAGTTCAACTGGCCCAGGCTCGAGGACGCTCCGGACATCCTGGCCGAGCTGGCGAGCGTCGAAATGCACGCCATTCAGACCAGCGGCAACTGCGTTCGCAACATCACGGCAGATCACTTCGCCGGCGTCGCGGGTGACGAGATCGTCGATCCCCGCACCTACGCGGAGCTGTTCCGGCAATGGTCGACGTTCCATCCCGAGTTCGCGTACCTCCCGCGCAAGTTCAAGATCGCGGTAAGCGGCTCGACGATCGATCGTGCAGCGACGCTGGTGCATGACATCGGCGTCCACGCCGTGCGCAACGAAGGCGGCGAGATCGGTTTTCGCGTTCTGGTCGGCGGCGGCCTGGGTCGGACCCCGATCATCGGCCACGTGATTCGCGAGTTCCTGCCGCGGCAGGAGGTGCTCAACTACCTCGACGCAATCCTGCGTGTCTACAACCGTTTCGGCCGCCGCGACAACATGTACAAGGCGCGCATCAAGATCCTGGTCAAGGAGATGACGCTGCCGGTGTTCTCCGGGCACGTCGAAGCCGAGTGGGAACGCCTCCGTGACGGCCCGGCGACGGTTCCGGACGAAGAGATCGAGCGGCTGGAGTCGTTTTTCACGCCCCCACCCTACGAGCCGCTTTCCGGCGACGACGCCGGATTTCGCTCGGCGATCGCGGACAATCGCGGGTTCGGCAATTGGGTGAAGCGCAATGTCTGCCCGCACAAGGTGCCCGGATACGCGGTGGTGACGCTCTCGCTCAAGAAAACCGGCGTGCCGCCCGGGGACGCGACCTCCGATCAGATGGACGCGGTGGCCGACCTGGCCGACGCGTACAGCTTCGGTGAGTTGCGCGTGTCGCACGAGCAGAACCTCATCTTCGCTCACGTGAAGCAGAAGGAGCTCATGGCTCTGTGGAGCGAGCTGAAGGCGCTGGGATTCGCGACGCCGAACATCGGCCTGCTGACCGATATCATCTGCTGCCCGGGCGGCGACTTCTGCTCGCTCGCCAACGCCAAGTCGATCCCGATCGCGGAGGCGATTCAGAACCGCTTCGACGATCTCGATTACCTGTACGACATCGGCGAGCTCAATCTCAACATCTCCGGCTGCATGAATGCCTGCGGGCACCATCACGTCGGCAACATCGGCGTGCTCGGCGTCGATAAGAACGGCGAGGAGTGGTATCAGGTCTCGATCGGCGGCGACCAGGGCATGGCCGCGTCGTTGGGCAAGGTGATCGGGCCGTCGTTCGCGGCGCAGGAAATGCCCGACGTCGTCTCCCGGCTTATCGACGTCTATGTGGAAAAGCGCCAGGAAGACGAGCGCTTCATCGACACCGTTCGCCGTCTGGGAATCGAGCCGTTCAAGGAGCGCGTCTATGCCTCTGCTCATTAAGGACCGCGCCGTCATCGAGGACCGCTGGACGCTGCTGCGAGACGCGGCCTCGCTCGCCGACGTTCCGATCGGCGCTCCGGTGATCGTGCCCCTCGCGCTGTGGCAAGCCGAGCACGATGTGCTTGCCGGTCGCAATGCCGTCGGCGTCTGGCTCAAGCCCAGTGATGATCCCGACGCGCTCGCCGGCGATGTGGGGCAATTGCCGCTGATCGCGATCGATTTTCCGAAGTTCGTCGATGGGCGCGGCTATTCCAGCGCGCGGCTGCTGCGGGAAAAGTATCGCTTCGGCGGTGAATTGCGCGCCGTCGGCGACGTATTGCGCGACCAGCTCTATTACATGCGGCAATGCGGATTCGATGCGTTCGCGGTGCGCGCAGATCGCATCGCTGATGCAGTCGGCGGCCTTGACGATTTCTCGGATAACTACCAGAGCACGGTCGAGCGCCCAATCCCTCTGTTTCGCCGCCGCGGCGGCGCAAGCACGCGCGACGCCTGACGATCCGACGCCATGACGACTGACCATCCCGGTGCGGAAGCGCCCGCCCTCCTCCACCGGATCGGTCGCCAATGCGCTGCCAAGCTTGCACGCGTTCGGATGATTCGATGAACGGCACGGTTTACCTCGTCGGCGCCGGGCCCGGCGCGGTCGATCTTTTGACGCTGCGCGCGGCGAACCTGCTGCAGCGCGCCGATATCGTGTTTCACGATGCGCTCGTCAATCCGGAAATCGTCTCACTCGCGCCGAACGCGGTAAGAATTGCCGTCGGCAAGCGCTGCGGCAAGCACTCGACGGCGCAGAAATTCATCAACAAGCGTCTGGTCGATGCCGCGGCAGCCCATAGCGTCGTCGTGCGCCTCAAAGGCGGCGACCCGATGCTTTTCGGGCGGGCGCAGGAAGAGATTGCCGCGCTGGAAGCCGCGGGAGTCCGGTACGAGGTCGTCCCGGGTGTTACCGCCGCGCTGGCTGCCGCAGCGCAAATCGGCACCTCGCTGACGCAGCGCGGTTCGGTACGATCCGTGACCTTCGTTACGCCGCGGGTAGGCGACGACGAAGGCGCAGGCGGATGGGCCGCCAGCCTCGCCGCTGCCGACAGCGGTGCGATCTATATGGGCGCGCGGCAAGCGGACGCGATTGCCGCAGCACTCATGGAATCAGGCACGCCCGGATCGATGCCGATTGCCGTCGTCGAGAGCGCCTCATTGCCGAACGCTCGAACGATTTTTACCACGCTTGCCGCGCTTCCGCGCCTGGCGGATCAGGCATTGAGCGGGCCGGCGCTTATCCTGATCGGGCCGCAGTTTCACCCTCGGGCCGAGCGCGCGGCAGACGTAGAAACCGATCGACATCCTCTTGTCCTGCGCGAAGCGATGGGGTGAATCGATAGGAGTCGCGGCGCGACACCGTATCGAGTTTGCATCGACCGCGTGCTCCGCGACGCGAGCGCGGGAATGTCATAGCAGCCGAGGGCGGTATCATGCGAGCCAGCGCGCTCCGATGACGCGTGTCGCGCGACCTCGATGCTTTCATCCCTGTTCGACCTACCTCCTACCGCGCAACAGGCCTGGCTGCGCGAAAGGCTGTCGCAGCGCCCGCCGGCTTCGGCGCGCAACCTCTCGGACGGTTTCAGGTTGCCCGGCCGCGAGGGCAGTGCGACCCCTGCCGCAGTCCTGGTGCCACTGGTCAACCGCACCGATGGTCTCGTGGTCCTGCTCACCCAGCGCAGCGCCGATCTGCCGGATCACCCCGGGCAGATCAGCTTTCCCGGCGGGCGTATCGAGCCGGAGGACGTCGACGCCGGCGCCGCGGCGCTGCGCGAAACGGAAGAAGAGATCGGCCTGCCGCGCGAGCGCGTCACGCTGCTCGGCCGCCTGCCCGACTACGAAACAGTGACCGGGTATCGCGTGACGCCCGTGGTGGCGTGGGTCGAGCCGCCGTTCGCGATCAAACCCGACCCTCTCGAGGTCGCCGACGTTTTCGAAGTGCCGTTGTCGTTTCTGCTCGACCCGGCAAACCAGCAGCGGCATTTTCGAATGCTCGGCGAGGTACGCCGCGACTACTTCGCGATTCCCTATGGCGAGCGCTATATCTGGGGCGCGACGGCGGCGATGCTGATGATTCTCGATCGTACCTTGCGTGCCGAACAGGATCTGCCGGCGTGATGGGTACACCGCACGAGACCGGGGTCGTACTTTCCGGCGGCGGCGCACGTGCGGCCTATCAGATCGGGGCGCTGCGCGCCGTCGCGCGCATTCTGGGCCGAAGATCGACCACGCCCTTCCGTGTGATCTGCGGCACTTCTGCCGGCGCCGTAAACGCGGCGCTTCTCGCCGCGAACGCGGACAGTTTCCGCCGCGGCGTTGCGCGACTCCTGCGTCTGTGGCGCAACATCGAAGTCGGCCACGTCTACCAGGCCGACTTCGCGACGGTGTCGACGCACGGGATGCGTTGGCTTGCCTCGGTATTAACGGGTCGACGCGGGCCCGCGCGCACCGCATCGATGTTCGACAGCTCTCCTCTGCGCAGCCTGCTGGGACGCGAGATCGACCTAGACCACGTCGCGGCGCATATTGCCACCGGGCGCCTGCATGCGCTTGCGATCAATGCGACGAGCTACACCACCGGCCAAGCCGTAACCTTCTTTCAGGGCGCGTCGACGATCGCGCCGTGGGAAAGAATCCGCCGCCGCGGCGAACGCGCGACCATCGGTATCGATCATCTGCTCGCGTCGAGTGCGATCCCGTTCATCTTTCCCGCAGAGCGTGTCGGCGATGACTTCTACGCCGATGGCTCGGTGCGGCAGATCGCGCCGCTGTCACCTTCGCTGCATCTGGGCGTTCGCAGGATGCTGGTGATCGCTGTCGGGCAGTTCGTCGGCCAACAGGTTGCACCGGGGCAAGCGCAACAGCCGCCGCACTATCCCTCGTTTGCCCAAGTTGCCGGTCACGCGCTATCGAGCATTTTCCTCGACAACCTGGGCGCGGATCTGGAGCGCATGCAGCGACTCAATTCGGTGCTCAATCTCGTTCCGCACAAGATCCAGGAGGTGCATCCGGAAATCGCTCACGTCGATGCGCTGGTGGTGGGTCCGACGCGGGATCTCGGTCGCCTCGCGACGCAGTATGCGCACCGGCTGCCCAGCGGCGTGCGATACCTGTTGCGCGGGTTGGGGGCGACCGAGGGCACCGGCGCCAACCTGTTGTCGTACCTCCTGTTCGATCGCCAGTATTGCAGGGAGCTTCTGGCGCTGGGTTATGCGGACGCGATGGCTCGCCGCGACGAAATCGAAGCCTTTCTCGGAGGCGACACGGCGGGCTATCTGCCTTTCTTTCCGATGGACTTGCTCGGTTGAGCGCGCGGCTCATTGACGCCGGGACCATTTTCCCCGACGATGCCTGCAGCGACCCCGGCGTTTTTCTGGCGGCGTAGCAGCGCATGTCGACTCCCCGCGGACACCATTTCAAGAGCCTCAGCGCGCACGGTTTTCATGGGGTCGCCTATCGCGAGTGGGGCGATCCGGAAAATGCGCGCGTCGTCGTCTGCGCTCACGGCCTGACGCGCAATGGGCGGGATTTCGACACGCTGGCCGCGGCAATCTGCGATCGTTTCCGGGTGATCTGTCCGGATATGCCGGGGCGCGGTGACAGCGAATGGCTGCGCGATCCCAACGACTACGGTTTTCCAGCGTATCTGACCACGGTGACGGCGTTGCTCGCTCACGCCCGCGTCGATCGCGTCGCGTGGGTCGGTACGTCGATGGGCGGCTTGCTCGGCATGGTGGTCGCGGCGCAGCCCGAAACGCCGATTGCGCGCCTGGTGGTCAACGATGTCGGTCCCGCGATCGAACCGGCTGCGCTTGCTCGCATCGGCATGTATGTCGGCCTCGACCCGGTATTCGATTCGTTCGAGCAGCTCGAAAAACATATCCGCGATGTGTCGGCGCCGTTCGGCGCGCTCTCCGACGACCAATGGCACGCGCTGACCGAAAGTACCGCCCGCCGGGACGCAAGCGGGCGCTGGCGGCTCAAGTACGACCCCGGGATCGCTGTCCCCTTTCGTGCCACCGGCGGTCAAGTCGGCGATTTATGGTCGCTTTGGGACGCGATCTCCTGTCCTACCCTGTTGGTTCGCGGTGCCGAGTCGGACCTGCTTTCTACGGCAACGGCCGACGCAATGCGCGCCCGTGGCCCTCGGCCGGGGTTTGTCGAGTTCCCGGGCGTCGGCCACGCCCCCATGCTTTTGAGCTCGGAGCAGATGGCCCCGGTCATCGCTTTCCTGGATCAGGCCTGAAGCTTGCTTTAGCGGGTTAGTGGATTAGCACCGCCATCGACTACAATCGGGAAGCGGACCAAAATTTCCAACGTCATGGCCCTCGCGCTCAGTCTCCCTTCCATTGAATCGCGCCCCGCGCATCCGCCGGAGACGCGGCCTGCGCGCGTGCAGCCGTGGCTGGACGAAATGCTCAAGCGCGACCCGATCGAAGCCGCCGGCACGATCGGCGATGCGCTCGCGGCGACCAACCGTGTTTCGCTTTCCGAATCGAAGCGGCTCGAGCTGGCCGAAAAATACTATACGACCGCGCTTTCGCTTTGGCCCGAGCTCGAAAGACATTTCTCCCGGGCCGCGCATCCGCTGACAGGCGACGCGCTCGAAGCGGCAAAAGCATCGCTGATCCTTGCCGCGGAGCTCGCCACCGCCTACAAGCACCTGCTGGCACAAGAGGCGGATAAGCGCATTCTGCTTGGTGGCAACAGGTTGACCGTGGCGCTGATCCACCGCTGCCTGCAATGCACGGCGCGCGTACTGATCAACAGCTACCTTTCCTACGCACCGGTGCCCGCGCGGACGTGGCACGACTCGCACGCAATCTATACCTTCGCCCGCCAGCGGGGCCTGCATCAGACTGCGGTTGCGACCGATAGCCCGGATGCGACTCCGGAGCGCTTGTACGTGCAGGCTCTGCTGCTCGCGCTCGCCAATCCATACGGGTTCCTTCCAGGACAACTCGGGCAGGTGATCCACTATCTTCAGCAATATTCGCACTGGACCAAGATCACCGACATCGCCCCGGTGCATCGCCTGGCGAAGGCCGTTGCGATCGTACCGGTCGGCCACGACTTTCCCCCCTTCTCCGCCAACAAGGGCGGCAACATCGACGGCAGCAAGCTATTCCTGTTGACGTTCGACCTCGCATTCCAGATCCAGGAACAGCTTCGCGCGCTTGATGCAGGCGGCAACGTGCCGACCGGCATCGCCACCGATCCCGCTTCGGTGGCGCAATACACCGCGCTGCTGCGCAGGCTTCTGCGGCAGTGGGCCATCCCGCCTGCGCGCCAGTTCAACCGGCTTCCGTCGCGTGCGCGCGTCGTTATGTGCGCCGGCCTCCCCGCGGTGTGGCAATACAGTCGCGGGACGCACGCGAATGTCGCCAACGCGCCGACCGGCTTGCCGCCGATGCATTCGTGCCAGGTGATCAACCACACTCCGGCCGGCTACGCGCTGAGGCAAATCGATTCCAGCAACGCGCCGCTGCGCATCGGCGACCTGATCGCATTGCGGGTCGAAGGTCGCAACACCTTGCAGGTGGCAATGCTGCGCTGGTTCCGCAACACCTTGCGCGGCAGCGGGCTGGAATTCGGCTGCGAGCTCCTCACCGACAGTCCTGAGGCCGCTGCGGCGCGCGATGAGCACGGCGATACCGCTCCCTTTCTGCACGTGGTGCTTCTGCCCGACGACGGCCAGGAAGGCTCTCCTTCGATGATTCTGGTGCCGGCAGGAATGTTTCAGCTCGAACAGGCGGTGAATCTGCGCCGCGGGGCGACCGGCGGTACGGTGGTGCTGACCAAATTCGTCGATCAGGGTCCGGGCTTCGAGCTGTTCGAATTCGTCGCCGTGAGTTGAAGCCCGCGTCCGAGCCGTGGCGGCGCTCGATCGTGGCGTTGGTCGCGGCGCTCGCGCTGGTGGAAATCGCCTGGGAGTTATGGCTCGCGCCGCTCAAGCCCGGCGGCTCCTGGCTGGCGCTCAAGGCGCTGCCGCTCGTTGCGCTGTGGCCCGGCGTGGCCCAGGGCAGGACGCGAGCATTGCAATGGGCGCTGTTGCTGCTGCCGTGGTATTTCGCGGAAGGGCTGGTGCGCGGCTTCAGCGAAAGCGGCCGCCACGCGCTTTGCGCGGCCACCGCGGCCGTGTTGTCGCTGGCGACGATCGCTGCCGGTCTCGTTTATGTACGTCTGGCCAAGCCGAACCTGAAATGGCGACGCGCCGCCGCGTCAAAGTAACGCTGTCGTCCTGCCGGCAAGTCCCTTCGGCATCGGGAACACCGTCGTTTCGACCGTGCCGTCCAGTTCCTCCACGCCGCTCGCCCCCAGCTCCTTGAGCCGATCGATCACCTGTCGCACCAGAACGTCCGGCGCGGAAGCGCCCGCGGTGACGCCGACACATTGCCTGCCCTCGAGCCATTCCGCCTTCAGCTCCTCGGCGCGGTCGACCATATAGGACTCGATCCCGAGGTTCGCCGCGACTTCGCGCAAGCGATTGGAATTGGAGCTGTTGGCGCTGCCGACGACGATCACCAGATCGCAACGCCGGACCATGAATTTGACCGCATCCTGCCGGTTCTGCGTCGCGTAGCAGATGTCGTCTTTTTTCGGGCCGAGGATCGCCGGGAAACGCCGCTTGAGCGCGTCGACGATCAATGCGGCATCGTCGACCGAAAGCGTGGTCTGCGTCACATAGGAGAGATTCGACGGATCGCGGACCTTGAGATCTGCGACGTCGGCAATCGATTCGACCAGATACATGCCGCCGTCGGACTGGCCCATGGTCCCTTCCACTTCCGGATGGCCGGAGTGACCGATCATGACAATCTCGCATCGATTCTGCCGCATCTTCGCGACTTCGACGTGGACCTTGGTCACCAGCGGACACGTGGCGTCGAACACCGTCAGGCCACGCGCGTCGGCTTCGGCGCGCACCGCGCGCGACACGCCATGGGCGCTGAACACGACCGTGCTGCCGATGGGAACTTCCACCAGCTCGTCGACGAATATCGCGCCCTTCGCCCTCAGGTCGTCGACGACGAATTTGTTGTGGACGACTTCATGGCGAACGTAAATCGGCGCGCCGAACTGCGCCAGTGCCTGCTCCACGATCGCGATGGCGCGGTCGACGCCGGCGCAAAAGCCGCGAGGATTGGCGAGGAGGATTTGCATGAGGTCTATCTTACCGCGGCTTAAGGGTCCGGTCTGCGCCGGAATCCATCCAGGATCAGCAGCACGGCGCCGACCGTGATCGCGCTATCGGCGACGTTGAAGGCGGGAAAGGGATCGAGCCAGGCGACGAGTGGATGGCGAAACGGCATGAAGTGATGGAAAGAAAGGAAATCCACCACCTTGCCCAGGGTGACCCGGTCGCAAAGATTGCCGACGGCTCCGCCGAGAATCATGCTCAATCCCGCGCAATAAAGCCGGTTGCCGCCGCGGTGCAACAGCCAGACAATCAAGCACGTCGCACCGAGTGCGATGGCACCGAACAGATATCGCTGCCATCCCGCGGCGTCGCCCAGAAAACTGAACGCCGCTCCGGAGTTGAACGCGAGAACGAGGCTGAAGAAATCGGTGATCGTGCGCTCTTCGCCGGGCCGCAGCGCCGAAAGCACCAGCGCTTTGGTGGCTTGATCGGCAACGACGATCGCGCCGCTGAGCGCCAGCCACAACCACCAGCGGCTTGACGAGGTCGCAGGCACGCCGGCGTCGATCATGCGAACGCCCGCGCTTCGCCGGCGCCGAACAGATTGGCGACGCAGCGCGCGCACAAGGCGGGATGCGCCGTGTCGGCGCCCACGTCGGCGCGCCAATGCCAGCAGCGCGCACACTTCGAATGCGTGCTCGCGCTGACGACGATAGCCAGAGCATCGCCGCGGACGACCGTCGCCGCCGAAGTGATCATCACGAAGCGAAGGTCGTTGCCAAGCGACGCCAGGGCCTCATAGACTTCTGCCGGCGCGGTAATGGTGATTTCTGCCTCCAGCGACGATCCGATCTCGCCCTTCTCGCGGGCATCCTCCAGATGTTTCAGCACCACGTTTCGAACTTCGACGATGCGACCCCACTTCTCGGTGAGCGCCTGAAGATCCGGAACCGCTCCGAGGCTTTGTCCGGTTTTCCACACTTGGGCGAAGATCGTCGCTTCCTCCGGATAGAGAACCCTCCACGCTTCTTCGGCGGTGAACGAGAGTATGGGCGCCATCAGCTTCAGCAATTCGTCGCGGATGTACGCAAGCACGGTCTGCGCCGAGCGTCGCGCGGCCGAACCGGTCGCCGCGGTGTAGAGGCGATCCTTCAACACGTCCAGATAAAAGCCGCCGAGCTCCTCGGAGCAATAGAGCTGCAGCTTGCGCACGACGAGATGAAACTCGTATTTGCCGTAGCTCGAGCGCATTTCCTCGAAAAAGGCATTGGCGACACCGAGCTCGTAGCGATCGAGCTCGAGCAATCCGGCCACCGGGACGGCATGCTGCTGCGGATCGAAGTCGGCGGTGTTGGCCAGCAGGAAGCGCAGCGTGTTGCGAATGCGCCGATAACTCTCGACGACGCGCTTCAGGATCTCGTCGGAAATGGACAGGTCGCCCGAATAGTCGGTCGCCCCGACCCACAAGCGAAGGACCTCGGCGCCAAGCGCGTTCCACACTTTTTGCGGCGCAACGACGTTTCCCTTCGACTTCGACATCTTCTTGCCCTGGCCGTCGACCGCGAAGCCGTGCGTCAACAGCGCCTTGTAAGGCGGCACGCCGTTGAGCATGCACGAGGTCAACAGCGACGAATGAAACCAGCCGCGGTGCTGATCCGATCCCTCGAGGTAGAGATCGGCGGGAAATCCTGTCACATCCGGGTGCGACCCGAGGTGCAAGGCACGGCCCTGCGGGCCGCCCATGACCGTCTGATGGGTCGACCCGGAGTCGAACCAGACATCGAGCGTATCGGTCAGCTTGCGGTATTTCGTCGCATCGACGCCGAAATCCTCATGCGTCGCCTCGAACCAGGTCTCGATGCCGCCAGCGTTGACCTTCGTTGCCGCCAGCTCCAGCAGCGCCGGAGTGTCCGGATGCAGCTGCTCCGTTTCCTTGTCGACAAAGAACGGCAAGGGAACGCCCCACTGACGCTGGCGCGAAAGCGTCCAATCGGGGCGATTGGCGATCATGCCATGCAGCCTGGATTTGCCCCAGGAGGGGAAAAACTCGGTGGCGTCGATACCCCGCAATGCGGTGCTGCGCAGCGTTTCATCCGGCCGAGCGCCATTGAATCCGGGCACCTCGTCCATGCCGGCGAACCATTGCGTCGTCGCG
>Ga0209839_10001519_pt1 | contig 11850 bp, 10 predicted proteins | sample OrgsoiDNA2013050_FD_185800 | JGI IMG/M metagenome (GOLD analysis project Ga0209839, IMG submission 185800) | Permafrost soil microbial communities from the Arctic, to analyse light accelerated degradation of dissolved organic matter (DOM) -... | ecosystem: Environmental > Terrestrial > Soil >... | reverse complement strand
CGGAACGTTGCGCGTCGGCGGCCAGCTTCTCCTTGGCCTGCTGGGCGTACATGTCCACGTACTCCTGCCCGGAGAGCTTGTTGATGGCGCGCATCACCTCGTCGGTGACCTCCCGCAGCACGCGGCGGTCCCTCGCCCGCCCGTAGAAACGGGAGAAGTCCAGCGGCTCGCCGAACCGCACGCCCGGCCGGATCCCGAAGTTCGGCCTGGCCTGGCCGGACGGCATGAACTCGAAGGTGTGCATCATCGCGGCCGGGATCACCGGCACCTGCGCCTCCAGGGCCAGCCGGGCGATACCGGTCTTGCCGCGGTACAGCCGGCCGTCCGGGCTGCGGGTGCCCTCCGGGTAGATCCCGAGCAGCTTGCCCTCGGCGAGCACCCGCAGGCCGGTCTGGATCGCCTGTTCGCTCGCCGCCCCGCCGCCCCGGTCGACCGGGATCTGGCCGAGGGCGCTGAAGAAGGCCTTGCTGATCAGGCCCTTCAGCCCACGTCCGGTGAAGTACTCGGCCTTGGCCAGGAAGATCACTTGCCGGCGCAGCGGGAGCGGGCCGAAGAAATGATCTGAGAACGACAGGTGGTTGCTGGCGATGATCGCCGGGCCCTGCCGCGGTACGTTCCGCGCGCCCTCCGCCCAGGGACGGAAGACGATCTTTAGCGTCACCCCGAGGGTGAGCTGCGCCAGTTTGTAGTACACGCCCAAATATTCGCACGTTCGGCGGTGTTTTTCCCGCCACGTTGGGTGCGATCTGCTCGCCCGCGTGCGACGATGCCTAGCATCGGGCGGTTGACCACGGGGGAGGGAGCGTCGTTTGATGGTCGATCTGTTGCCAGGCGCGCAGCCGTTTTCCCACACGGGCGGCGCCGTGGGCGTGCTGTTGTGCCATGGATTCACCGGCAGCCCGCAATCGCTGCGGTCCTGGGCCGAGTATCTGGCCGACCAGGGGCTGGCCGTCTCGGTGCCCCTGTTCCCCGGCCACGGGACCAGCTGGCAGGACATGGCGCGGACCAGCTCGGCGGACTGGTATGCGGCGGCCGAGGCCGCCCTGGCCGAGCTGCGCGCGCAGTGCCGGGAAGTGTTCGTGATGGGACTGTCGCTGGGCGGCTGCCTCGCCCTCCGGCTGGCCGAATGCCACGGGGCCGACGTCAGCGGGCTGGTCCTGGTCAACCCTTCGCTGGCCCCGGATACCAAGCTCTTCCTGCTGGCCCCGGTGCTGAAGTACCTCGTGCCGTCGCTGCGCGGGGTCGGCAGTGACATCAAGAAGCCGGGTGCGGCGGAGCTGTCCTACGACCGGGTTCCGGTCCGGGCGGCCGCGTCCCTGCCGGATATCTGGCAGCAGACCTCCCGCGACCTAACCCGCGTCACCCAGCCCGTGCTGGTCTACCGGAGCAGCGTGGACCACGTGGTCGGGCCCGCCAGCATGAAGGTCCTGGAGGCGGGCCTGGCCCCAGCGTTGCTGACCGTCCGCACCTGCAGCGACAGTTATCACGTTGCGACGATGGACAATGACGCGCAGGCTATTTTTACCGGAAGCCTGCAGTTTGTCCGGGACCACTGCCGGGACGAAGCCTGGTTTACCGGCGGGACCGTGCCGGAGACGACGTAGCTGGGGAGGGAGGTGCGAGACAAGGCGTGACCAGCGGCGACAACGACGAAGAAGCGGCCTGGCTCGACCTGATCGCGAACTACGACGCACCCGTGGACGCCGGCGGCGGCGGCCCATGGCCTGAGCGCGAGAACCTCACGAAGCAGGACAACGCGCCCATCCCCGGCGGCTCTCAAGTCACAAGATCCCCCCAAGCCCCGGAATCCCCGCAGACCACTGGTCCGCTGCCCGGCATCCGGCCCCCGGCCCCGGCCGACCCGCTGTCCGGCCCGGACCAGCTCGATGCGCCCAGCAGCCTGGACGGCGGTATCCCCGGCGCTGCCGACCCGCGCGACGGCGGTCATTTCCGCGGTCCCGGCCGGCTTGGCGCCGCGGGCCCGCTCGGCGGTGCCGACCCGTTCGGCGGCCCCGACCCGTTCGGCGACCAGGGCGATCTCGGTGGGAGCGGGGACGTCGGCGGCCCAGGGTCACCCCCCACCGTGCCGCACCCGGTGACGCCACCGCCCGCCCGCACTCCCCCACCGGAACCGGAATCCCAGGAGGAGCACTACTTCCCGCCGCCGCCCCCGCCGCTGCCCAAGCTGGACCCGCTGAGCAAGGGAGCCTGGGCCGCCCTGTTCGGTGGCCCCACGTACCTGCTGATCGCGACGGCAGTGGGCTGGACGGTGCCCGCGGTGGCGGCGTTCTTCGCGATCGGGGCGTTCGTCGGCGGTTTCGCGATCCTCGTGCTGCGGATGGGCGACGACCCGCGGAACGGTTCCGGCCCCGACGACGGCGCGGTCGTCTAGGCGCCTGGCGCGGTGGCGTGCGGCTGGCCTAAGGCGGCGGCGTGCCGACGGGCCAGATCCGCGGCGCCCACCAGGCCGGCGTCAGGCCCCAGCTCAGCGAGCCTGACGTCGGCGAAATCGCGGTAGCCGCGGCCTGGCAGGGCGCGCTCGAAGGCCCAGCGCGCCGGGTCGACGAGCAGGCTGCCCGCTTCCGATACACCGCCGCCGATCACGAAACAGCCTGGATCGATGATCGCGGCCAGGTCGGCCATGCCCTGCCCCAGCCAGCTGCCCACGATCTGGAAGCATCGCAGGGCGGCAGGATCACCTTCCCGGGCCGCCCGGGTGACCTGCGGGCCAGAGATGCCCTCGGGCGTCCCGCCACCGAGCTGCAGCAGCCGGATGGCCGCCTCCGGGCTGTGCCGCGCGAACTCGCGGGCCTCCGTCACCAGCGCGCTCCCGCTCGCGTACCGCTCCCAGCAGCCGCGGTTGCCGCAGCCGCACAGCCGCCCGTCGGGCACGGCCCGGTAATGCCCCGGCTCGCCCGCGATGCCGAACGCGCCGCGGTACAGGTCGCCGTTGATCATGATGCTCGCCCCGATGCCGGTGCCCACCGCGATCAGGAACACGTCCCGGTAGCCGCGGGCCGCGCCGAACCGGGACTCGGCCCAGAGGCTGGCGTTCGCGTCGTTCTCGACGAACACGGGCAGCCCGACTTTTTGCTGCACCGATTCGCGCAGCGGCTCATCCCGCCAGGCGAGGTTGGGCGCGAACAGGACCGTGGAGCGGGTCTCGTCGATGAACCCCGCCGCGCCGATCCCGACCGCCGCCACGTCGTGCCGGGACGCCAGCTCGGTCACCACCTCGGCGATGACCCGCTCCGTCTCCGGCGGGCTCGCTGCGGGCGTCGAGCGCTTCAGCTTCTCAACGATCCGGCCGTCGGGGGCGACGACACCGGCCGCGGCCTTGGTCCCACCGACATCAATGCCGATCGTCAGGCGCACGGCCAGCATCTCCCGATGGGCCGGTGGCGTCTGACCAGGGGCTGGTGGCAGGCCCGGCGGGCCGGGCAGGCCCCGGGGCCGCACCGGGACCGCCCGCTCCGCGGCCACCCTGGGGTGTGCTCTGCGGGCGCGGCGGCGGCTTCATGACCGCCTCAAAGGCGGAGTAGGCCTCCTGGACCACGGAGGCGAGCGCGTCACCGGCCCCGGCCAGGGGCGAGCCCTGACCGGCCTCGCGGGACTCGCGCATCCTGCGGGCCGCGCGGCAGACCGGGCACCAGGCACACTCGGGTGCCTCGTCATGGACCGGGCGCGTCGTGGCGGTTTCCCACACATCAGCGCGCTTACCGGACGGCTCCTGGCCCAGCGCCCGGCGCATCTGCCCGGTCAGGTCCCTGGTGACGCTGCGCGCACCCGAACGCATCAGCCACCGCTGGAGGTCACCTATCGGATCTCCGCCTGGCTGGCTGTCCCGCTCGGTCACTTCGCGCCTCCCACTGTCAATCTCGTCCCTTGGAGAGTACCTCTACCATTGCAGGACAAAGGGACGTCCGGTGGCGCGGAAGTGCCCGACATTGATGCACTCGGTGGTGCCGACCCGGACGCGCTGGGCCAGCGGCTGGTGCACATGGCCAAAGAGCGCGAAGCGCGGCCTGGTCCGCCGGATCGCGGCCAGCAGCGCGTGACTCCCACGCTCCATCCGCCGCGCGACGGTGTCGTAGAGCAGCTCGGGCACGGCGGGCGGGATGTGCGTGCAGAGCACGTCCACCGCACCGACCTCGTCGAGCTTGGCCCCGTACGCGTCCTCGTCCATCTCGTGGGGCGTCCGGTAACGGGAGATCAGGCCCCCGCCGACGAAACCGAACGTCCAGCCGTCCAGCTCCGCCCGCTCGCCGTCGAAGACCTGATGCCCGGGCTTGAGATGCTCGGCCCACATGCGGGGGATGTCGACGTTGCCGTAGGTGAGGTACGCGGGCTCCGGGAGTGCCCTGAACAGCTCGGCGTACTGGCGGGCGGCGGCGGCCTCGATAGCCGCGCGTACCGAGCCGTCCGGCAGGCGTTCCGCCAGCCGGGCGGACAGGACCCGCGCCTCGTCGAACCGGTTGGCCAGCCGGAGCGCCATGAACGTGCGCGCCTCCTCCGCACCGAACAGATCCGCGAAGATGCCGCGCCGGTGATCCGCGTAGTCGATGAATAGCAGCAGGTCGCCCAGGCAGACGAGCGCGTCCGCGTCCCGGGCCGCCGCAGGCAGCGCGTCAGCCCGGCCGTGCACATCGCTCACCACGTGAATCCGCATGAGAACACGCTAAGCCGGCCCGGGATAGCCTGATCATGCGGGCTTCACGGCCCGATGACAGCGCTGGCGGGCGGCCTTAACCCTACCGGCCAGTAGCTTTACGCGATAACGTGGGCCGCGGCGGCAAGGGCCCTTGATAAGGAGACAGCGTCGTGCGTCAGCACACCATCCCAGCTCTCGTGCAGATCCCCGATTCGGCCAGCCTCGCCGAGGTCGTATCCCGGCGCGCCGCCGCCGATCCGCAGCAGGTCGCGCTGCGCCGCGCCAGCGGCGCAGGAAGCTGGCAGGACGTCACGATCGGCGAGTTCCGCGACGAGGTGACGGCCCTGGCCAAGGGGCTGATCGCCGCCGGGATCGGAGCCGGCGACCGGGTCGGCCTGATGTCCCGCACGCGGTACGAGTGGACGGTCATCGACTACGCGATCTGGACCGCAGGCGCGGCCTGCGTGCCTGTCTACGAGACATCCGCGGCCGAGCAGGTCGAGTGGATCATGAGCGACTCCGGCGCCAAGGCGATCTTCGTGGAGACCGCGGCGCACGAGGGGATCGTCTCCGGGCTGCGCGACCGGCTCAGTGCCCTGGAGCATGTCTGGCGCATCGAGGCCGGGCCGACGGCCACGGCCGCCGGCGGGGCGACAGAGCAGGCGGGCGACAAGGCCCCCGGCCTGGACACCCTGGCCAGCGACGGTGCGCCCGTCGGTGACGACGTGGTGCGCGAGCGCGTATCCGCCACCACCGCCGGCGACCTGGCCACCATCATCTACACGTCCGGTACCACCGGGCGGCCCAAGGGCTGCGAGATGACGCACCGCAACATGCTGGCCGAGGTCCGCAACGGCAGCGCGGCCAGCCCGGAGATCTTCAGCGTGACCGGGGGTTCGACGCTGCTGTTCCTGCCGCTGGCGCACGTGCTGGCCCGGGTCATCCAGGTCGGCTGTATCGAGGACGGCATCATCATCGGGCACACGCCCGACGTCGCGGACCTGCTGCCCGACCTGGCCTCCTTCCGCCCCACCTTCCTGCTCGCGGTCCCGCGGGTCTTCGAGAAGGTCTACAACGGCGCCGAGCAGAAGGCGGAGGCCGACGGCAAGGGCGCGATCTTCCGCCGGGCGGCCCGCACGGCGATCGCCTACAGCCAGGCCCTGGACGACCGGGCGCGCGGAGGCCGCGGGCCGGGCGCCGGACTGCGGATCGCCCACGGTGTCTTCGACCGGCTCGTCTACGTCAAGCTGCGGGAGGCGGTCGGCGGCCAGGTCCGGTACGCCATCTCCGGCGGCTCGGCGCTCGGCGAGCGGCTGGGCCACTTCTTCCGGGGCGTGGGCATCACGATCCTGGAGGGCTACGGGCTCACCGAGACCACCGCGGCCGCGACGGTGAACCGGCCGGCCAGCAACAAGATCGGCACGGTGGGGCTGCCCATACCCGGTGACGCCCTTCGGATCGCCGAGGACGGCGAGGTCCTGATCAAGGGGCCGACCGTGTTCGCGAGCTACTGGGGCAACAGCGCGGCCAGCGCGGAGGCGCTGACTGACGACGGCTGGATGCGGACCGGTGACCTCGGGGAACTGGACGACGACGGATACCTGCGGATCACCGGCCGGAAAAAGGAGATCATCGTCACCGCGGGCGGCAAGAACGTCGCCCCGGGGCCACTGGAGGACCGGATCCGGGCGCACGCGCTCATCAGCCAGGCCATGGTCGTCGGCAACGCCAGGCCGTACGTGGCGGCGCTGGTGACGCTGGACGAGGAGGCGTTCCCCGCGTGGAAGGAAAAGCACGGCAAGCCTGCGGGCGCGACCGTTGCTGAGCTGCGTGACGACCACGATTTGGTGGCCGAGATCCAGACGGCGGTGGACGACGCCAACAGCACCGTGTCCCGGGCCGAGTCGATCCGCCGCTTCCGCATCGTGGACGATGACTTCAGCCAGGAGAACGGCCAGCTGACCCCCTCGCTCAAGGTCCGCCGCAACGTGGTGAACAAGGACCGGTCGGCCGACATCGAGGCCCTCTACGCGTAGCCGCCGTGCGGCCGGCGCTCGGCGCACCGGCCCCCAGGCGCTCGCAGGCTGGACGCTCGCCGTCCCGCGGCTGGGCGCTGGTGTCCTTTCCTTACCCGGCTGGGTGCCCGTCGCGCAGGATCGCGCTGAGGCGGTCACCGACGCGGGACCAGTCCCATTCCCGCTCGGCCCAGGCGAGCCCGCGGCGTCCCATGGCCTGCGCCCGCGCCGGGTCGGTCAGCAGCTCGCAGATGCGCCGGGTGAGAGCACCCACGTCCCGGCCGGGCACCACATAGCCCGTCTCGCCGCCCAGGATGGCGTCCGGGGCGCCGCCGGAGTCACCGCCGATGACCGGCAGGCCGGCCGAGGACGCCTCCAGGTAGACGATGCCGAGACCCTCCACGTCGAGGCCGCCCCGGCGGGTCCGGCAGGGCATGGCGAAGACGTCGCCGGCCGCGTAGTAGCCGGGCAGCTCGCCGCTGGGGACGCTGCCCGCGAACGTGACCGCGTCTGCCACTCCCCGCTCTGAGGCCAGCCGCCGCAGGTCACGGCCGTAGGGGCCATCCCCGACCAGGAGCAGCCGCGCGCCGGGGACGGCGGCGCGGACGCCGGGCCAGGAGCGGATCAGCGTGTCCTGCCCCTTCCGCTTGACCAGGCGGGACACGCACACGACGACCGGAGAGCCGGCCAGGCCCAGGCGCTCCCTGATCCCATGCGCTGGCGTTCCGCCCGGGCCCGGCCGGAAGGCGGCCACGTCCACGCCCGGAGCCAGCCGGACCATCCGCGCGGCGGCCTGCGGGGAAAGCGCCCGCGACAGCCGGGACCGGAAGTACTCGCCCAGATAGGTCACCACATCGACGCTGTCCCCGATCCTGCGCAGCAGGCCGCGGGCGCCGGGCAGCACCGCCCAGCCCGCTTCGTGCCCGTGGGTGAGCGCCACCAGTCGGGTGGCACCGGCCCGGCGCAGGGCGGGCCCCAGCAGCCCCAGCGGTGCGGCCGCTCCGAACAGGACGGCGTCGAAGCCATATTCGCGCAGCGCGGCGACGGCGCGCCGCCGCACGGACGGAACGGGCAGCATCAGCGACGTGGGGTGCCTGATCACCGGGAACGGCTGCCGGGCGTCGAAGTTCTTGGCACCATCCCAGGCCGGGGCGTAGACCGCCACCTGGTCCGTGGGCAGCAGGCAGGCCAGGCCGTGCACGAACGACTGGATGCCGCCCTGCCGGGGCGGGAAGTCGTTGGTGACGATGAGCGTGCCGCGCATAGCGCCCGAGTCTAGGGCCGGCCGGGTGCGGCGGCGCAGCGGGCACGAATGAGCCCGGCAGGTGATCCTGCCGGGCTCATCACAGGTCGGCGGGGTAGGCGGGCAGCGGCGGACGCCGGAGCCGTGGGGGCCGCGGGGGCCGCGGCTTCGCGGGGCTCGCAGACCTTAGGGGCGGACGGCGCCGTCCTCGTTCTCCGCGTACCAGGACTCGTTCATGGAAATCTCCTCAACGTCCGCTCCGCTATGCGGAGCGTCGACGATCATCCCGCCACCGACGTACATCCCGACGTGCCCCTCACCGTCGTAGAGGATCAGGTCGCCCGGCTCGAGCGAGGACAGCGAGATGTGCGGCAGCGAATCCCATTCTTCGTAGGTGGTCCGCGGGATCGCGACCCCGGCGGCGGCCCACGCCGCCTGGACGAGTCCGGAGCAGTCGAAGCCGTCCGCACACGGCCCGGTGCCGCCGTAGACGTACGGGCAGCCAGCCTGTGCCTCAGCCACGGCGAACGCCGCCGCCTTGCCGGCCCCGGTCGCGGTGGACCCAGCGTAGGCCGGGGCCGGGGCCGGGGCCGCGGCGCTGGTCGCTCCGCCGCCCAAACCATTGTTCTCGACGGTCTGCTGCTCCTGGGTGGTAAGGCTGTCGAGGATGGCCTTCTCGCTGTTCAGAAGCTGGCTCGCGTGCTGCTGGTTCTGCTGCTTCTGCTGCTCGATCGCGGCCAGGGCGTCCTTGGTGCGCTGGGCCTGCTGCTGGGAGGCCTTGAGCTGGCGGGCGGCGACCAGGAACTGCTGCATCTGCTGGTCCCGGCTGCCGGAAAGCTCCAGGAGCAGCGACGCTCCGTTCAGCACCGTGCCGGGGTTGTCCGAGGTGAGCAGGTTCGCGACGGAGGTCGTGTCGCCATCCTCGTAACTCTCGGCCGCAATCTGCGCGACCGCCCCCTGCAGCTTCTTGAACTGTGCCTGATTGGCGGCGACCTGCTCGTCCACCGCCGCGAGCTTCGCGCGCGCCTGGCTGACCTGCTGCGCGACCTGGTCGTACTCCTGATTGGCCTGGTCGAGCTGCGAGGTGTACTGGTTCACCTTCGCCTGCACCTCGGTGACGGACGGCTGTGGCGCTGCTCCGGCCGTCACCGCGTAGGTGCTCAGGCCAAAGACAGTCAGAACGCCGGTCGCAACCGCGACACTCGCTCGAAGCCGGGGCTTGATGCCCGGAAGCGGCACACGCACGAGTTCGACACGCTCCTTCTCCCACGTCCCGCCGGGGAAGAGGCCCGGTTCGCGGGCCGAAAAGGCTTTGTTCCCTGGCGGGACTTTGCCGACAGTGACCGCCCAGCTCCTCATATGGAAGGGCAATTGAGCGGTGTAACCGGAAGGAGACGTTAGTGAAAGCAATAGGTCGTTTCAACCGCTTCGGCCAGTGTCGCCCGGGTTTCGCGGATCACCGCACGAGCAAGGCCTTTAACGCTACAATCACGCGCGCTGGCATCCCGGCCGGACGGAACCGCAGCGGCGGAATCAGGCCAGCTGCCGCCAGCGTGCCCAAGGCACGCAGCTCAACGGCCCCGAGGGCGTGCTGGTCCGGATCGGCGGCCGACGGGCTCCCGGCGCCGGGGCCGAGCACCGCCCGGTGACGAACAGCGGCGTCCTGGGCCGCCGAGTGTGCTGCGCGGCCATTACTTACCTCTTTATTACGGCTCATGTTCTTTTGCCGTTCAGCGGGCACGCCGGCCGATTCATTTCCGGCCAGTGATGTGATCAGGCAGTCACCGCATGCCACTTCACGGAACGCGCATTGCCCGCAGTCAATAAGCATTGATCTCTCCGTTCACCGCCTCCAGCAACGCGGCTCACGTTAGAGGCGGCCACTGACATTTCCGCCGGGCCAGCGTCCCGGGCCGGGCGGATCACCGGCGCGGCGTGGCCGCCGCAAACTGTCGGTGGGGGGACCTACGGTATGGATCGTGACCGATCTGCGCCCGGGGCCGCCGACCTGGGGCCTCCCTGTCCCGGCCGCTCTCCCTGTCCCGGCCGCTCTCCCTGTCCCGGCCGCTCCCCCTGCCCCGGCTCCCGTCCCTACCCTGGCCGCCCGCCCGGCTGCGGTGCCCGCACCGGGGACCACTCCGGTGGCCAGCGGGCTGGCGCCCGCCGGCGCGGGCGGCCTGGCCGCAGACGGCGCGCTGGCCCTGACGCAGGTCGAATTCGTCGTGGTGGACGTGGAGACGACCGGCTGGTCCCCGGCGGAGGCGCGGATCACGGAGATCGGCGCGGTCAAGCTGCGGGCGGGCCGGATCACGGGAGAATTCTCGACCCTGGTCGACCCCGCGATGCCGATTCCCCCGGACATCGAGGCCCTGACCGGCATCAGCAGCCAGCTGGTGTCCGCCGCGCCGCCGGCAGCCGAGGTGCTGCCGGCCTGGCTACGGTTCGCGGACGGCTGCGTGCTCACTGCGCACAACGCGCCGTTCGACCTGGGGTTCCTGCGGGCGGCGTGCGGCGCCTGCGGCCTGCCCTGGCCCGCATTCGCGGTGCTGGACACGGTCGCGGTCGCCCGGCAGGCCCTCGTCCAGGGTGAGGTGCCCGACTGCAAGCTCGCCACGCTGGCCGCGTTCTTCGAGACGCCGGCCGCACCCCGCCATCGGGCGCTGGCCGACGCCCGCGCCACCGCCGCCGTGCTGGACGTGCTGATCACCCGGCTCGCCCTGCTGGGAATCCGGACCCTGGACGAGCTCGGCGAGTGGCTGGCGGTACCCTGAGCGGCGCGAGGAAACAGGCCGAGGAGGCACGTACATGGTCACCGCGATCGTCCTGGTGAAGGCCGACATCCAGCGCATCCCCGAGGTCGCGGAGATGATCGCCCAGATCGCCGGGGTCAGCGAGGTCTACTCGGTCACCGGTGAGTTCGACCTGGTCGCGATGGTGCGGGTCCGCGGGCACGACGAGCTGGCCGACGTGATTCCCGGCCGGCTCAACAAGGTGCCGGGCATCACGCACACCGAGACGCACATCGCGTTCCGCGCCTACTCACGGCACGACCTGGAGGCCGCGTTCTCCCTGGGCGCAGGCGACATCGCTTAGCCCAGCTGGCCCGGCCGGCCGCCACCGCAGGTCCGCTCGCCGGACCGCGGGTCCGTTCGCCGCGCTCCGGCCTGGGGATCGGCGGCCGCGCTCATGGTGATGCGGTGGCCGCCAGGCGCTGGCTGGCCTTTATCCAGCGCGCGAGCAGCGCCGCCGCAGCACCGGAATCGATCGCCTCCGCGGCCCGGGCCAGCCCGGCGGACAGCGCCGGGGCCAGGTCCTCCGGGCTGCGCACGCCCTCCGCGGCGGCCAGCGCCGCCGCCGCGTTCAGCAGCACGATGTCGCGTACCGGGCCCGCCTCGCCGGCCAGCACGGCCCGCACCACGGCCGCGTTGTGGGCGGCGTTGCCACCGCGCAGGTCGCCGGGCTCCGACCGGGGCAGGCCCAGCTCGGCCGGATCGAGCTCGGCCGCGGCCACGGCCGAACTGTGCACCAGCCAGACCGACGAGGTCGTGGTGGTGGTCAGCTCATCCAGGCCGTCACCGCCGTGGAACACCAGGGCACTCGCCCCCCGTGCGGCCAGCACACCCGCGATGACGCCACCCATCCGGGCGTCAGCCACCCCGACCGCCTGGGCCTGCGGCCGGGCCGGGTTCGCGACGGGCCCCAGGAAATTGAACACGGTCGGCACGCCGAGCTGGCTCCGGGCCGGTCCGGCGTAACGCAGGGCGGGGTGGTAGAGCGGCGCGAAGAGAAAGGCGGCTCCGATCTCAGCGGCGAGCTCCACGGTGGCCGCGGGCGGGAGGTTGATGACCACCCCGAGGGCCTCCAGCACGTCGGCGGCGCCGCACTTGGAGGACGCGGCCCGGTTGCCATGCTTGACCATACGGGCCCCCGCAGCGGCCGCG
>Ga0209839_10001518_pt1 | contig 11864 bp, 10 predicted proteins | sample OrgsoiDNA2013050_FD_185800 | JGI IMG/M metagenome (GOLD analysis project Ga0209839, IMG submission 185800) | Permafrost soil microbial communities from the Arctic, to analyse light accelerated degradation of dissolved organic matter (DOM) -... | ecosystem: Environmental > Terrestrial > Soil >... | reverse complement strand
CGAACCCCAGCGACAGCGTGAGTTCGTGTCCCTGCAGGCTCGTCACCGCGGAGGTGAGCGCGAGGACGCCCGCCGCGACCGAGACGGCGACGGTGAGGATGTAGTCGGTCAGCAGCGCCGCGGCGGCGACGAGGCTCGGCATCTTGCCGAGGTTCTCCTTGGCCACGACCGGCCCCAGCACCTCGAAGCCGCCGAACCAGGCCATCATGACCACGCAGAACTGGGCCGAGATGACCCACAGCCAGGTGTGCGACCTGAACTCCGACCATCCGTCGCGCAGGTCGCGCAGCATCCCGGTGGACGGCGCGCGCTTGGCTGGCCGCGCTCGGATCCCGAGCAGGAACGGCACCGTGAGCGTCACGCCCGCCCCGCAGATCGTCAGCGCCCAGCCCGGCTTGATCGCGGCGACTACGACGCCGGCCACGGCCGCACCGCTCATCTGCGCGGCGTTCATGACCAGTCGGCTCAGCGCGCTGGCCTGCTGCAGCAGTGCACCCGGGGCCAGCGCCGGCAGCAGTGCCTGCGAGGCGGGATAGAAGATGGCCATCCCGCTCCCGGACACCGCCTCCAGCACGATCATCTCCCACAGCGCGGGCCGTGAGGTGAGCACGAGCAAGCCGAAGGTTCCCTCGCCCACGGCGATCAGCAGGTTCGCCGCGACGATGACGCGCTGCGGCGCGATCCGGTCCGCGATGACGCCGCCGAGCAGGCAGAACACCAGGCACGGCGAGATCTGCCCGGCCAGCACGTACGACAGGTCAGCCGGCGAGCCACCCGCGTCCAGGACCGCGAACGACACACCCACCATGGAGAACGCCAGCGCCCCCGGGGCGATCAGCCGGTCCGCGAGCAGCAGCCGGAAGTCACGGCTTGCGAGCACGGGGAAGCGCCGGGTAACCGACCCCCACAACATGGCACATCCGATCAGAGAAAAGTCTAAGCCGGACGAGATTAACCATCCGGCGCAGGCCACGGCAAATCGTTTTCACCGGTTCGCGCCGTCGCGGCGGGCCCTGAGGGTGGCGATGTCGCGGGCGTGCGCGTCCAGGCCGCCGGGTGTCTCGACGACGAACGGCACATCCGCGGGCGCGCCGGACCGCCGCCGTGCGGGTCCGTCATCCCCGGCTCAGAAACCGGTGTAAAGGGTGATCGTGCTGCCCTTGGGCGCCTGGTCTTTCGGGCTGTAGTCGAAGACCTTGTTGAACGGGCCGAACCGGCTCACGGTCACCGGGAAGCCGAGCTTCGTCAGCGTGTCCCGCGCCTGACCGACGCTCATGCCGTCCACGTTCGGGATGGCGACCTGCGGCGGGCCGGCCGACACCCCGATCGTCACCGTCTCGTTGACGGTGATCGGCGTGCCGGGGTCCGGGGACTGTCGCGTGATGGTGCCCTGGGGCTGGGAGCTGCCCGTGTCCTGCTGAACGTTGAGCGTGATGCCGTTCTGCGAGGCCCACTGCTGAATGCTCTGCTGATCCTGGCCGCGGAAGTCGGGCAGTGGGGGCCCCGCACTGACATTGATGACGATGGGCGTCTGCTGGGGGGAGGACAGGCCGGCCGCCGGCTGGGTGCTGACCACGATCCCGGCGTCCACCGAGCTGGACGCGACCTTGCGGACCTGCCCGGGGGGCAGTCCGGCGTTGCGCAAAGCCTGCTGAGCGCCGGCCAGCTGCTGGCCGGATACGTCGGGCACCTTGATCATCCGTGGTCCGAGGGATGAGATCAGGGTGATCACCGATCCCTTGTGGACGCGGCCGCCGACGGCCGGCACGGTACGCGCGACCGTCCCGGCCCTGGTGTTGTTGTCGGTCACCGCTGTCCCCATCCGGACGGTGAACCCGTCGGCTCGCAGCGCCGTGACCGCGGCGCCGTTCGTCAGGCCCGCAACCGCGGGAACCGCCGTGTACCCGGCCTGGGTGAACCACCACCCGGCGCCGCCCGCCACCGCGAAGATGAGGACGGCCGCCAGCAGGACCATCAGGCCGCCCCGTCGCTTGCGCCGGTAGCCGCCGCCACCGTCGCCCAGATCGTCGCGCCCGCCGATGGCTGTCCGGCCGTTACCCGGAACCCCGAGGATCTGCGTGTGGTTCTGGCCGGCGAATCCAGGGGCGCTGTGCCCGGGAGCGACGCGGCCCGCCGCGCCGTATCCGGGAGCACCCAGCGCGACGGTGCCGTTCCCGGGCCACCCGGTCACCGGGGCGCCCCACCGGCCGTCCGCGGGTAGTGCCCGCATTACGTCGTTGACCAGCCGGAGGAACGCGGCCGCGTCCGCCGGGCGCCCTCGCGGGTCACGGCTCGTGGCCTGCATGACGAGCCGGTCAACCTCCGGCGGGATGCCCTGGACGAACCGCGAGGGGGGCGGGACCGTCTCGTTGACGTGCTTGTACGCCACCGCGAGCGGGGTCTCGCCGGTATGCGGCTTGGACCCGGTGAGCAGCTCGAACAAGACGATGCCCGCGGCGTAGACGTCGGTACGGGCGTCCGCGCTGTTCCCGGTGACCTGTTCGGGTGCCAGGTACGCCACGGTGCCGATGATCACGCCGGTGCGCGTCTGGCTGCTGATCACGGACAGCGCGCGGGCCAGGCCGAAGTCGACCACCTTCAGGTGGCCGTCCGGGGCGATCAGCACGTTCTCCGGCTTGACGTCCCGGTGTACGATCCCGGCTGCGTGCGCGGCGGCCAGGCCCGACAGGAGCGGCAGCATGATGGACAGTGCCTCGCGCGGCGGGAACCAGCCCCGTTCGCTGAGCATGTCGCGCAGGGTCCGGCCGGGCAGGTACTCCATGGCCAGGTAGGGGTATGGTCCGTCACGGCCCTGGTCGTAGACGGAGACGACGTTCGGGTTCGAGAGCCGGGCGACCGACTTGGCCTCGATGATGAAGCGGTCGACGAACTCGTCGTCGCGGGCCAGGTCCGCGTGCATCACCTTGAGCGCCACCCGGCGATCCAGGCGGGAATCGATGGCGCGGTACACCGTCGCCATGCCGCCGCGCGCGACCAGCGCTTCCACCCGGTAGCGGCCGTCCAGCAGCCGTCCGACCAGGGTGTCCGCCAGAGTGGTGTCCATCGGGCCCAATTGTACGAGCAGGTCAGCCGCGCTGGGCTGGATTACCCGCTTTGCGGTCCGTCGCTCGCCGGAGGTGACGATGCACTGGCGTAGCGCCGCGGCGGGACGCGCCCGGCCAGCCGGGCCATCCGGCCGGCGATGACGGCGTGCCGCATGGCTCCGGCCATCCGCTCGGGGTCCCGTGCCCTGGTCACCGAGGTCGCCAGCAGAACCGCGTCGCAGCCCAGTTCCATCGCGATAGCGGCGTCGCTCGCGGTCCCAATGCCGGCGTCGAGGATTACGGGGACGCCGGCCTCCGCCACGATCAGCTCGATGTTGTGCGGATTCCGGACGCCGAGCCCCGAGCCGATCGGCGCGCCGAGCGGCATGACCGCGGCGCAGCCGGCCTGTTCCAGGCGCCGCGCCAGCACGGGGTCGTCGTTGGTGTACGGCAGCACGGTGAAGTCCCGGGCGACGAGCATGCCGGCCGCGTCCAGGAGTTCTACCGGGTCCGGCAGCAAGGTGCGCTCGTCCGCGATCACTTCGAGTTTCACCCACCCGGTGCCGAGCGCCTCGCGGGCCAGTTCGGCGGTGCGGACCGCGTCGGCCGCGGTGTGGCACCCCGCGGTATTCGGCAGCACGCGGATTCCGCGCCCGGCGAGCAGGCCAAGCACCGAATGTCCGGTACCCGGCGCGACCCGGCGCATGGCCACCGTCGTGACTTCGGTACCGGACGCCGCCAGCGCACGGTCGAGGACGTCCAGGCTCGGCGCCCCGCCGGTCCCCATGATCAGCCGCGAGCTGAACTCCTCACCCGCGATCACGAGCGGATCGTCCATTCAGCCTCCCTGAACCGCGGTGAGCACTTCCACCTGGTCGCCGTCCGCCAGCGCGGTGGAATCCCACGCCGAACGCCGCACCACCTGGCCGTTCACCGCCACGGCGATGCCGCTGGCCGCGCTGGTCAGCAACCGGACCGCGGCCGCCGCCGACGCGCCGTCGGCCAGCTCGAACGACTCCCCGTTGACGATGACGTTCATCCAGGCCGTCCCGTCGGGGCGGGCCGGCTCCCGGGGTCCGGGCGGTCCGCGTGGAAGCGCCCGATCGTGAAGTGCGCCGCCACCTCGGGCAGCCGCCCGGTCTCCAGGTAGTCCGCGATGACATCGGCGGTCACCGGCGTGAGCAGCACCCCGTTGCGGAAATGACCGGTCGCCAGCACCAGGCCGGCCGCGGGGCACGGGCCGAGGATCGGGGCGTTGTCCGGCGTTCCGGGCCGCAGCCGCGCAACGGCCTCGGTGAATTCGAGCTCGGTGATGCCCGGCACCAGGGCCCGCGCGTCCCGCAGCAGTTCCCACAGGCCGCCGGCGGTTACCCGGATGTCCGGCCCGAGTTCCTCTTGGGTGGCGCCCACCACGAGTTCGCCCTCGTCCCGTGGCACGAGGTAGACCGACGAGCCCCTGACGATGCCGCGCACGGTCCGGCGCAGGAAGCCGTCCGGCGCTCGCAGCCGGACCACCTGGCCCTTCACCGGCCGGACGGGCGGCACGCAGTCGGCCGGGAGCCCGTCGATGGCCGCCGAGTTCCAGCCGGCCGCGAGCACGGTCCAGTCCGCGGTAAGTTCCGTTCCGTCGGCGAGGCGGACGCCGCGGACCCGTCCGCCGCTGGGCCCGCCCCCTCGCTGGGGGCGCGCATCGGGTGTGCTCGCCGGTGTACTCCCGGGCGCAGGAGTATGTCCCAGCCGGGTCCGTTCGGCATCGTTCCCCGCCCTCGGGGTCTGTCCCAGCCGGGCCTGTTCGGCATCGAAAATAATCCGCGTGACGGGCTGCCTGATCAGCTGGACCCCGGCCCGTGCGGCCGCGGCTAGCAGCGCGCGGGTGAGCAGCCGCGGGTCGACCGAGCCGTCCGCCTCGGCGAGCAGGCCGCCGCGCACCGAAGGATCGAGCATGGGCTCGAGGCCGCGGCACTCCCGCGCGGTCAGACGGCGGCCCGGGACGCCGAGGCTATCGTGCAGCGCGTGCAGCTCATCGATGACGGCGAGGTCGTCGGCGTCGTAGCCGACCTGGAGGGTGCCGGTCCGGCGGAAACCGGTCGGCCCACCGGCGGCCGACGTCAGCTCGGCCACGAAGCCGGGGTAGCGCTCCAGCGACGCCGCGCCGAGCGCGAACAGCTCTTTCTCCGTGTAGGTGGCCTCGGAGACCGGGGAGAGCATGCCGGCCGCGGCGTGACTGGCGCCCTGGCCGGGGGAGGGGTCGGCGACGGTCACGCTGAACCCTCGCTGGGCTGCCCGCCACGCGATGCTCAGGCCGATCACTCCGCCGCCGGCCACGATCACTGTCGCCATCGCCCTCGCTCCCTTCGCCGGCATGATCCGGATCAGGTTCTGCGGTCGGAAACTCGCCAGCTTCCCTCTCAGTCCGGTCTCCACCGGACTCCCGCGCGTTTGGGCCTAGCCTATGTCGTCATGCAGGTTGTCATCGCTGGCGGGGGGCTGGCCGGGCTCCGCACCGCTGAGGAACTCCGGGCGCGGGACTTCGCCGGCCCGATCACGATGATCGCCGCCGAGAACAGGCCCCCGTACGACCGGCCGCCCCTATCCAAGCAGGCACTGTCCAAGCAAGCACCGTCCAAGCAGGCATCGTCCGAACGGACGTTGCCGGAGCCAGCACCCCCTGCGGAGCCGTCGTCCGCGGCGGTCGTGTCCGGGGACGTACCCGGGCACGTGCCCGGGCAGGTGCTGCTGGGGGAGGTTCTGGCCGGGGAGCCGGACGCGGCCGAGATCACCGCCGAGCTGGACACCACGCTCCCGGCGGACTTCGCCGCGCTGGACGTCGACCTGCGTCTGGGTGAGCCCGCGACCGGCCTGGAGCTGGCCGGGCCGTCCGGCTCTGCTGGGCCCGGGCGGCCTAGCGCGTCCGGGGAGCCGGGCGGCCTGCTGCGCACGGCATCCGGCGCGTACCCGTTCGATCGCCTGGTCGTGGCCACCGGAGCCGAGCCGGTCGCCCTGCCGGGCCCCGGGCGCCAGCGCTTTCTCCGGACCCACGAGGACGCACTGGAACTGCGCGCCCGGCTGCGGCCCGGCGTGCGCCTGGTCATCGTCGGGGCGGGCTGGATCGGGGCCGAGCTCGCCACCGCCGCGGCCGCCCGCGGCTGCCGGGTCGTCGTCGTGGAGGCCGGGCCGGCCCCGCTGGCCGGTGCGGTCGGCGCCGAGGTCGGCGCGCAGACCGTCCCCTGGTACGCGGCGGCCGGCATCGAGCTGCGGACCTCGCGCGCGGTCGAGTCGGTCCAGGACGGCGGGCTCGCCCTAGCCGGCGGCGGGTGGCTCCCCGCCGACGAGATCGTCACCGCGGTTGGGGTCCGCCCGGCCGTGGGGTGGCTGGCGGGCTCGGGCCTCCGGCTCGACAACGGGGTCGCCGCCGACGAGCACCTGCGCACGTCCGCGCCGGGCGTCTACGCGGTCGGTGACTGCTCGTCGTTCCTGTCGCTCCGGTGGGGACGTCGGCTCCGTTTCGAGCACTGGGACATCGCGCTGCAGGCGCCCCGGGTCGCGGCGGCCAACGTGCTCGGCGCGGACGAGGTCTTCGACCCAGTGCCGTACTCCTGGTCGGAGCAGTTCGGCCGGATGATGCAGTACGCCGGGTACCACGGGAGCGCCGACCGGCTGGTCTGGCGCGGTCCCGGCCCGTCGTCGCCCGGTCCGTGGACGGCCTGCTGGCTGTCGGGGTCACGGCTGGTGGCGCTGCTCGCCGTCGACCGGCCCCGTGACCTGGCCCAGGGCCGCCGCGTCATCGCGTCCGGGGCCCCCGTCGACGCCGCCCTGCTCATCGATCCCGCCGTGCCGCTGAAGGACGCCACGGTGACCTGAGACGTCGGCCTGCACAGCCATCCCGCCGTGCCGCTGAAGGACGCCAGCGTGAACTAGGCTGTGCATCCGTGCTTTTGCTTGCCTTCGACACGTCGACCCCCGCCGTCACCGTGGCCCTGCATGACGGCCAGCGCGTGCTGGCCGAGACCGTCACGGTAGACGCGCGCAGGCACGGTGAGCTGCTCGCCCCGTCCATCGCCAAGGTCATCGCCGACGCGGGCGCCGAGCCGGGCGACCTGACCGCGGTGGTGACCGGGGTGGGCCCGGGTCCCTACACCGGGCTGCGGGTGGGCGTGGTCACCGCGCGGGTATTCGGCCGGACCCTCGGAGTGCCCGTCTACGGGGTCTGCACGCTCGATGTCCTCGCGCGCGCGGCGCGGGCCGCCGCGGCCGGGCGGGAGTTCCTGGCCGTGACCGACGCGCGCCGCAGGGAGCTCTACTGGGCCCGCTATGACGGGCTGGGATCGCGGATCGCCGGGCCCGCGGTAAGCCGCCCCGCCGATATCCCGGATGGGGCGGTGCTGCCCGTGGCGGGGCAGGCGGTGGCGCTCTACCCGGACGGCCTCGGCGAACCGATCTGGCGTGAGCACCCCTCCGCCGCCGTCCTGGCCGAACTGACCGCCGAGCGCCTCGGCACCCCCGGGGCCGATCTCAGTGGGGCCGGCCCCGGGGCGTCCGGGTCCGCTCCCGGGGCTGCCGGGTCCGGTGCGGTGCTGCTGCCGCCCGAGCCGCTTTACCTGCGCCGGCCGGACGCGCGGGTTCCCGGTCCGCCTAAGCGGGTGACGTCGCCGTGAGCGCGCGGCTGCGCCCGCTGCGCTACGAGGACCTGGGGGCGGTGCTGGACCTGGAGGGGTCGCTCTTCCCCGACGACGCCTGGTCGCCGGGCATGTTCGCCGAGGAACTCGCCATGCAAGGACGCGGGCGCTACTACGTGGCGGCCGAGGAAGGAAACGAACTCGTGGGATACGCCGGGATGATGCTGCCCGGTGGCCGCCAGGCCGAAGTCCTGACGCTGGCCGTCAACGAGGCTCACTGGGGCCGGGGGATAGGGGCCGGGCTGCTGACCGCCCTGCTGGAGGAGGCGGCCCGTCACGACTGCGCGGAAGTCTTCCTCGAGGTGCGCGCCGACAACCCGCGGGCCCAGGATCTCTACCGGCGGTTCGGTTTCTCCAGCGTCGGGATCCGGCGCGGCTACTATCAGCCCTCCGGTATGGACGCGATCGTGATGCGCTGCGGCCTGCACGAGCAGCCTTCCCGGCTCGGCGGCACGGCGCCCGCGGGCGGTGTGCGATGACCGGCCCGCTTGTCCTCGGCATCGAGACCTCATGCGACGAGACCGGAGCCGGGCTGGTCCGGGGCCACGAACTGCTGGCCGACGCGGTGGCTTCCAGCGTCGATGAGCACGCCCGGTTCGGCGGGGTCGTGCCGGAGGTTGCCAGCCGGGCCCACCTGGAGGCGATGACCCCCTCGGTTGACCGGGCGCTGGCCCAGGCCGGGGTCACGCTGGCCGACGTGGACGCGATCGCGGTGACGGCGGGCCCTGGCCTCGCAGGTGCCCTGCTGGTGGGGGTGGCCGCGGCCAAGGCGTACGCGCTCACCCTCGGAAAGCCGCTCTATGGCGTTAATCACCTGGCTGCGCACGTGGCCGTCGACCAACTGGAGCACGGTCCGCTGCCGGTGCCAGTCGTCGCCCTGCTGGTGTCCGGCGGCCACTCGTCGCTGCTGCTCGTCCCCGACGTCGCGGGCGAGGTCATCTCTCTGGGCGCGACCGTCGACGACGCCGCCGGTGAGGCGTACGACAAGGTCGCCCGCGTGCTCGGCCTGCCGTTCCCGGGCGGCCCGCCCATCGACCGGGCGGCCCGGTCCGGTGATCCGGCCGCGATCGCGTTCCCGCGCGGGAAATACCACGACGGGTCGCTCGACTTCTCGTTCGCCGGCCTCAAGACGGCCGTGGCCCGGTGGGTCGAGGAGCGCGCCGCGCGCGGCGAACCCGTCCCGGTCGCCGATGTCGCCGCGTCGTTCCAGGAGGCGGTGGCCGACGTACTGACGCGCAAGGCCGTCGCCGCCTGCCGCCAGCACGGAGTCGATCACCTCGTCATCGGCGGCGGTGTGGCCGCCAACTCGCGCCTGCGTGCCCTGGCGGGGGAGCGGTGCGCGGCGGCGGGCATCCGGCTGCGTGTCCCGCGTCCCGGCTTGTGTACGGACAACGGCGCGATGGTGGCCGCCCTGGGATCCGAGCTCGCCTCGCGTGGTCTTCCGGGGTCGCCCCTGGACCTGCCCGCCGATTCCTCGCTCCCTGTCACCGAGGTCGTCGTCCGCTAGCGGGCTCCCCCTCCCGCTCGGTGCTCCGCCCCGGCCAAGCTCCGCCGCACAGCCGACTTCGCAGGGAACCGGCGTGGGTGCCTGCCTACGGAAATCCGCCCTGGGTCGCGGATCTGCGCCGAGTTCCGGCTACGCGGACTTGCGGCGGCGGAGGATGCGCCGGACGCCCCAGATGAGCAGGCCGACGGCCGCCGCGGCCCCGGCAACGGGGGCGAGGCGCTTGGCGATGACCGGGCCCACGAGGCTCAGCAGGTTCAGCGAGTCCTGGTGCTGCACGGGTACGGGCTGCACCGGTTCCGGTGCAGCCTGCACGGGCACATGGGCTGCCGGCGCCGCAGCCGGGGCCGCTGACGCGGCAGCCGTCGCTGCCGCCGCGGACGGAGCAGCCCCAGATGGAGCAGCCGCGGGCGGAGCCCCGTTGGACGTTGCTTCGCTCGCTGTGGTGGCCGCCGTCGCATCCGGGATATCCGGGATATCCGGGATATCCGGGCCCGCAGCCGGAGCCGGCGTTCCGGCGGCGGGCGCGGCGGCGGCAGCCGGGGCGACCGCGCCGTTGGCCAGCTCCTTCGCGAGGTTGTCCGCGAACTTGTCGATCAGTCGCGAGCCCACCTCCGCGATCACCCCGCGGCCAAACTGCGCCGGCTTGCCGGTCACGCTCAGGGTGGTGTGCAGCGTCACCAGGGTCCCGGAATCGGAGCTGTCCTCCGGGCTCAGGGCCGCCCGGACGGTGGCGGACGCGGTTCCGGAGCCTCGCGTCTCCTTGCCGGACGCCTCCACCAGGACCGAACGCTCCGCGGTGTCCCGGTCCTTGAAGGTGGCGGTGCCCTTATAGGTGAGCGACACCGGCCCGACCTTGACCTTCAGCTGGCCCGCGACATCATCGCCGTCGACGGTGTCGACCTGGGCCCCCGGCATGCAGGGCGCGATCTTTTCCACGTCGAGCAGGACGTTCCACGCCTGGTCCGGCGGGACGGGGACGGTGAACGAGTGGTTGAGTTCCATGCTCATGGTGGTCGCTTTCTCCGGCCGGCAAAGGCGTCTGGGATGGGACGGAACATCTACTTTAGTGCCCACGTAACCGGGTTCGTTGAGCCCGGGGGCCCGCGTTTCCGCAGTTGCCGAGCCGGCCGCGCCCCCGGGCGGCTGAACTGGCCAGCCCCCGCCACCGGCCCGGACAGGAGCTCAGGCAGCAGGTCAGGCAGCAGGTCAGGACGTCTCCAGGACCTGGAACGCCTCGGCGAGCCGGCCGTCGCCCAGGCCCGCGCGCTTCGCGGAGTCGGCCAGCCGCCCGCGCAGCCGCGCGTCCAGGTCGGTCAGATGGCCGGTCTGGCTCTCGTGCGCCCGAAGCGCCGCCAGCTTGCGCGGGAACGTATCGGTCACGTCCACGTAGTGGTCCGGTGCCGGGCTGCCGGCGATCCAGACCTCCCCGACTATCCAGGCGGCGAGCCCCTCGTCGGTGACCAGTTCCGGGAAGGCGAACGGGTTGCGCGCATCCGGGTAGACGGCGTCCAGGGCCGCCGACCCCACCGCGCGGTGGTCGGGATGGCTGGCCCCCACCCGCGCGTAGTTGCGCTCCGGGCTGGGGCACACCACGCGGTCCGGCCGCACCTGCCTGATCACCCGGGCCAGGTCGCGGCGCAGGCCGATGCCCGCCTCCACCTGGCCGTCCGGGTAACCGAGGAACCGGACGTCGTGCACGCCTGCGCACTTGGCGGCCGCGGTCTGCTCCGCGCGGCGCAGCGGTGCCATCTCCGCGCGGGGGAATGTCTCGTCGAATCCTCCCGCGTCGCCATCGGTGACAATGCAGTAGACGACGTCGATGCCCCGGCCCGTCCAGAGCGCGATCGTCCCCGCGGCGCCGAAGTCCAGGTCGTCGGGGTGCGCCGCGATGGCGAGCACCCGGCTGATCTCGCTGTCGTCTCGCACATCACCGATCCTACGGAACTGCTCCGGGCCCGAACGGCGCGGTATCGTCCGGCTACGGATGTCGTAGATCACGGCCACTTTCCCCGCGCATCCAGCAGTGAAATGTACATGTTACGACTGAAACCCTCGTAGTTGGCGAATTCATGTGCTAGAACCGTCGTCAATAGGTGACGACGGTAAAGGGGGTGACGAGATGACCGCGGCCGAGGAAAGACTCGGGCCTACCGAAGAGCAGATCGGTAAAGGCCTCAAGCCCGGAGCGCTCGGGCTCGTATCCAGCATCGTGATGGGGGTGGCGTCGACCGCCCCCGCCTATAGCCTGGCCGCCACCCTTGGTCTCGTGGTGGCCGCGGTCGGGCTGGGGTCGCCCATCGTGGCGGTTCTGGCGTTCGTCCCGATGCTGCTCACCTCGATCGGCTACAGCGAGCTGAACAAGGCCGACCCGGACTGCGGCACCACGTTCACCTGGGCCACCCGCGCGTTCGGCCCGCGGACGGGCTGGGCGGGGGGCTGGGGGATCATCGCCGCCGACATCCTGGTCATGGCCAGCCTGGCGCAGGTCGCGGGCCAGTACGTATTCCTGCTCTTCGGGGCCAACGGCATTGGCTCAAATCCGACCAGCGGCTGGGTGCTGCTCGTGGGCGTGGTGTGGATCGTCGCGATGACCTACATCTGCTACCGCGGTATCGAGGTCTCCGCCCGGCTGCAGCG
>Ga0209839_10001515_pt1 | contig 11876 bp, 10 predicted proteins | sample OrgsoiDNA2013050_FD_185800 | JGI IMG/M metagenome (GOLD analysis project Ga0209839, IMG submission 185800) | Permafrost soil microbial communities from the Arctic, to analyse light accelerated degradation of dissolved organic matter (DOM) -... | ecosystem: Environmental > Terrestrial > Soil >... | reverse complement strand
TGCAAACGCCTCCCTTCCCTGAATATACCTGTGGGCATTGCGCCATTTCAGCGGCAGCATCCGAAGCGCTGACCAGCGTTTATGGGGACAACTTTGCCTATACAGATACCACTGAATTGGAATTTGGAATAAAGAGCCGGTCATATTCATCTTTCCGGGCCGCTGCCATGGAAACTAAGAAGTCACGATTTTATGGCGGCATACATTATGATTACTGTTGCAGCCGGAGTAATGAAATGGGAACAAAACTGGGCGTCCTGATTGTGAACAGACTCAAAATGAAAAAGAACTGAACCCTCCACAGGATAATATCAATTTGAATTTTCTTTTAACAACTGTTTGATATCTGCATCTATCTTCGGGATATTTTCCCTGGCGGTCATATCATAGAATCCCCTGATCTGCCTTTTTCCGTCCAGTAAAGCAACATATTGGGTATGGATGAAATTTGTGTTTGCAGAATCCCCGGCCGATAACAGGTAATCTTCACTGGCACATTTATACAATGAATTTTTTTCACCCGTTAAAAATTGCCAGACCGGGGTTGCCGCATCAAACCGACCGGCATACGCTTTCAATACCGGCACGGAATCTCTTTCGGGATCAATGGTGTGGGATAAGATCATAAAATCAGGGGTGGTCTTGAATGTCTCATATACTTCTTTCAGATTTTTATTCATCAAAGGACAAATGGAAGGACATGATGTAAAAAAATATTCTACCACCGTCACTTTATTATTTACTGTTTTATCGGTGATCGGTTTTCCGTCCTGGTTAATAAATGAAAATGATCCGGCCACATGTCCGGGTTCCCCCAAAACGGGCAATTCATTTTTTCTGCCGAAGGCGACAGATAATAACCAGAATAATCCAACGGCCGATATAATGAGTAATGAAAATGCGGCAATTTTTACTGAAATGCTCAGTTTCACTTTTTTCCCTTTCTTCATTTTTATTTTTTTTTGAAAAATTCAGATATGTTTTCTTCCCCGATTCAAATCATGCTCCTAAAAAAATACCGCAAACTCTATTTTGGCAAAAAAAGGAGTACCGGCTGTAAAGTTAATGTCGTCCACCGGAGCAGATTCATTTTTTAGTCTGGATATCGCCTCAAATTGTTCTTCCCGCCATTTCGTGTTAAACAGATTTTGAATTTCTATACCCAATTCAAATCTCTTTTTTGTATAGTACGCTGTCAGGTCCGTTACAAAGTAACCTTTCGCGATCAGCGAATTATTGTCATTGGCCGGCCGGTCATTCATATACCGGTAGCTGATGCCCCCGTTGATTCCATTGGCAAACTTAAAATCCAGACCGCCGGCGCTGGATAACGGAACAGCCAGCGGAACATAATCACTTCCTTTGGCTGATTCCAGATTCTTTGCATTGGCATAGTTAATATCCAATACGGCATACAGCCAGTTGTTGAACTGATACCTGGCTGATAAATCTATTCCCTCCCTCCTGGTCTTTCCACTCGGTTCCAGCGTTCCTTCATCCCCATCATAGACAAATTCCTGCTGGAGATAAAGATACCAGACAGCGGCATTTATGAACAACCTGTTGACCGGTTTCCAGTTCACGCCAAAATCTATTCCGTAAGCAGCTGGTAAAATCTGCTGACCGGGGTTGCCAACAACCACTCTGGCATCATTGGAATGAAATCCCTTGCCCGTTTTTACATAAACCTGAATTTCGGGGTTCGCGGTATACTCTACGTTCAGCTTGGGGCTGATAATAACTTTGTTTCTCGACGGCATTAGGGGATTCAGTTTGTCTTCATAATTGAAATACAGATAATCCATTCTAAGGCCCGTATTAAACAACCATTTCCCCAACCGCAGGTTTTCGTCGATATATGCATTGGCGGTATTCTCATTTATATTGCCCGATTCTATATCATCCAGCACCGCAAATTTGTCATCAATATGTGAGAGCTCGCTATTTTCTATTTTATTAAATTGAAAACCCAGGCCGAAAGAAGAGGTCAGATCCATACCATTTATATAATAGCTGTGGTTCGTGATCCTTCCATTGTATCCAAATAAATTTCGGGATTCCTTCTGGCGGAGCCGGTCCCCGTTCACACTGTCGTCCGCAAAAAATGTATCATTATAGCGGTGGCTGAAATGGTACCATGAATAATACACCTGGTTTTGCATATACCAGTTTTCTGATAAGGCAGAACCAAGTCTGGCGATGACATTGCTGCGACTCGTATTGCCGCCCTGCAGACTATCCAGATAGCCGAAACGTCCGATCAGACCTTCAGCCACTGCCCTTTCCGGAATTTCCCCAGATGAACGCCACTTGCTGCTAAACGTGGATAGTGTAACCGTTAATTTATCTTTTGCTGAAAGATTTACATTATATTTTCCAAATAAGTTCAACCGGCTGAAATGCTGCGGCCAGTTAAAGGGTCCGTCAGTATATGCCGCTTCTCCGGCTATATAGGCACTCTCTCCTCTTTGTTTCGCCTTATCGCTAAGCAGATTGACCATTGTCATGATTCGTCCCGTATTAAATTGACCGGCTTCTATTTTGACGACATTTTTATCCAGCACATCCAGGGTATGAAAGCCTACGTAACCGGCCGTTGTAAAATCACCGTGGTCTGCATAGTACGGACCTTTACCAAATTCATAACTGCTAACCAGTTCAGGAATAAGAAAATGAAGATCCGAAAAACCCTGCCCGTGAATATGACTGACCAGGTTGAGTGGCATATCATCAACAGATACATTCACGTCAGTTCCATGATCCGCATCAAAACCCCGCAAAAAAATGTGTTCGGCAATTCCTCCTCCATGATGCTGTCCTAAAAACAAGCCCGGCACCAGTCGCATCAGGTCCTGTGCCGAATTCACTGGTCGCAGGTGAAGATCGATCGAACTCAGGGTATGAAACGTTGAATTGTTGTTCAAGGGCGTGATGGTAACCGATTCCAGGTCAACCGGCCCCCTTTCCATGCGAATAACAAGAGGTCTCTTCATGAAAGCAATATCAATGGACCGGGAGTGGTAACCGATCAAAGAAACCTGTATGATATTTTCTCCTTTGGGAAGGGTTAATTGAAAATGTCCCTGCTGATCTGTGGTTGTGGATTTCCCACCGCTTCCCTGGCTGATAACAGCATATGACAGCGGTTCTTCATCGATCCCGTCAATTATTTTTCCACTGAGCAGGTGCTGGGAAAATGCCGAAGCGGATATGGCCAGGAATAAAAAAATAAAACCGATTCTCATGGTAGATTGTAAGAAAATCAAACACGACGGCCATAACTTCAACCGGTATCCGTAATGCCGAATACCTGTTGAATAACCGACTGGTTTTCAAAAACTGAAAAGACTGTTCAGGTAGAATGAAGGAAAGGTTCCTTCTTACACGAGAGGAGGATGAAAAATGCTGGTAATAAAAACGCTGGGGATGGGCCGGGCGGTAAACGGTATAAACTGTTTGGAACGAAATCCCAAGAAACCATAAGATGAATAATCGGTAGGCTCAAAAAAATCAATTATCCCGATTTTAGCACCACCCTTCTGATCCCGGGAATCCGGGGCATCATTTGTTTTAGTAAGCTGTTTTGATAAAAAACATTTTCCGGCGCAATGCATTTCCGGTTTTAACTTGTTTTCACAAAGATTGCCGGAGATGAATCCTTTATTCACTGAATAGTCAATTAAGGACAGCGGCATGGCCATCATCCGGAGTAATAGGATGAGGGCCAGGTAGACTGCAATCGACTGCTGAATAAATTTATCCATTGCCCGGCAAATATAAGTGATGCAGGATAATCAGGTACAAACTTTTATAAAGCTAAGCCAACGGCTTTTTATGCACCTATGATTTTTCCCTGACTTTTTTTGCAATTCGATGCAGTTGTTGTAAATGCCTTTGGGTATGATAAATAATGAAGGAAGCGACTTCCAGTCTGGTTATTTCTCCAAATCCGGGGAAAGGCCGGGCTGTACATGTTTCAGAAAGATCAAATGTCTTTATGATATCCGTTATTTTCGTTCTCTCTGTTTCGAAACGGGACAGCAACAAATTCTTATCATAACTTTTGTTCTGCGGTATGATAAATGCCGGTGAATTGAGCCTGGAATTGAAATTTAGAAATACCTCTTTAATTTTTTCCACGAATTGATCTGGTTCGCGATCTTCCCTTTTTGCCGGACCTGTCAGAAGAAATATCATTCCTTCATCAGATTTATGAATATGTTCGGCAACCTGCCCCGCGGTCCAGCTTCCGGGAAATGGAACCCTATTGATTTCCTGCGGACTGAATGTCCCAATCATTTGCAGGAATCCTGAATTTGTTTCATCCAGTTCCTTTACCCATCCATTTCGTTGAAACTCAGCATTTGCCATTTATAAAGATTTACAATCAAAACTACGACCCGCTATTTTAATACAGGGGGTGCGATTCCGACTTTTCCAGGGGGGATATACGCAGTTGATTTTGAACATTTTATATCATTCCTTTTTTTGTTTTCCCGATTCCGTAAACCGAATTCCGCATTCGGCAAGGTCAGGCACCCGGGAAAGTCTATCCTTGTGCAAACATCAATAAAATTTAGGCATGAGTAAAAATATTTTGGGATTTAGTGGAATCGGAATAATAACAGCACTATTTCTTGTTACATCATGCAAAAAAGACAATAACAACAATCCTCCCCCACCCGGATATACAGTTCCCACAACCTATAATTTCAACAATGCAGATTCGCTGAATGCAAAAATATACCTGTCCATGCTGGCTCAAATGGAAACGGCCATCAACAAGACAAATACAGCTGGCACGACGGTTAGTAATGTTCAGCTTAAACAGATGTTTGGTAACCAGGGCGGCTTTTTTACGGATACCGTTTTCAACGGCACGAGCGTGAAATTAAATAACTCCGGACTGCAATTGATGACCGGCTTGGTGCCAACCGCCCAGACGCTTATCCAAAATATTCTGGATAGTATCGGCGCGGATAGTCAATCGGGGTTGCCTGCCTCAAATGGTGTAGCCGGTGTGAGCGATCGCAAAACGTTACTGGGAGCGAATGGTATTTACTGGCGGCAGTTTTTTACAAAAATCATGATGGGGGCGTTTATTGCGCATCAGATTACGGATGTTTATCTGGGCGATTCTCTGAATGGATCCATCAGCACCGCCGCCAAAGAACATGCCTGGGACCAGGCTTTCTATTTGTGGTGCGTGCCTTCCAATTTTCCGGCTAACAGAACGGGCGTGAAATACTGGGGATCCTATACCAGCCAGATTGACTCCGGAATAATAAAACCCGTGACCACCCTGACTGGTATTAATGCCAACACCACGTTGATGAATGCATTTTTGAAGGGCAGGGCGGCTTTATCAAATAGTGATAATGCAACGGCACTGCAGCAGGCAGATATCATCATAAACTTTTTCGAAACGATGGAAGCTGCAGCGGCTTTGCATGAGACGAACGAAGCCAAGGGCAATCTGCCAAACGGCGCCGCTGCCGTATGCGGAAATCTTTCGGAATCCATGGGTTTCTGGACAGGTTTCAACTTTAATAATCATAAAAAAATAAGTGCGGCAGACTATCAGAGTGTACTGAGTTTATACGGAACCAATTTTTATAATGTCACCCCGGCAGGTATTCAGGCGATCCAGGACAAGATCAGCAGTATCTACGGGTGGGACTCAATCAAATCGAATTTGTAAAATGAATGCATAGAAATGCGGGATGCCCGGCCACTACTTAAAATGGCCGGGTTTCCGTTTTCGAATTTCAACTCATCGAATATGAAACAAAACAAATTATTTTTAAAGACCCTGACCGGGATTCTCTGCTTCGCTGTCGTTTTATTTTCCTGCAGTAAATCCGGGAATAATAAAAATCAGGGAGGGCCTGGGACGGGTGCCACTGATTCCGTACTGGTTAATCTCGGCACAAATATCATTTTGCCTTCGTATCAGCAACTGGCATCAGCCACTACTGCGCTGGATGCATCCATCACCACTTTTAATGCGGGCCCGACATTGAACACATTATCCGATCTGCAAACCGCTTTTAAAAATGCGTACAAAGCTTGGGCAGCCTGTAGTGAATTTGAATTCGGGCCGGCTTCCGATTTATTTCTGACCACCCATTTCATTAATTCCTTCCCAACCGATACGGTAACAATGAAAAATAACACCGGGGGCGCCACGTATTCAATTGACGGAATCGGGAATTATGCGGCGCAGGGTTTTCCCGCATTGGATTACCTGATTTATGCATACGGAAATGACGCCGTCATAGCGAGGTTCACGAGCGACGTTCACGCAGCGGGTGCCAAATCTTATATGGCCACTTTGTCTGCATCTTTGAAAACAAAGGCTGCTGCAGTTGCCAATGCCTGGTCCTCAATAGGTGGAAATTACCTGAAAACTTTTATCAATGGGACAGGAGTTAACGCGGGCAGCTCGCTCAGCTTGTTCGCAAATGCATATATTCAGGACTTTGATGTAAACCTGCAAAATTATAAGATCGGCATTCCCATCGGCCTATACGGACCTTCCGTTCTGCCCACATCTCCTTCTAAAGTGGAAGCTTTTTATAGTAGTTTATCTGTTCAACTCCTGATTGCACAAGTACAGGCTTGTCAGAAGATTTACCTGGGCGGCCTGGATGATAAAGTTGCCGCTACCAATGCACAGAATGCCGGCGTGCCGCTGAATGATGCCATTAAAACCGAGCTGGCGATTCTTCTTACAAAAATACAAGCCTTGCCTGATCCACTGTCCACCGGCATTCAGAACAATGCCCCTTCCATTACGGATGCCTATACGGAGGTACGGAAAACAACTGTTTTACTTAAAGTGGATATGAGTTCCGCTCTTGGTATTAAAATCTCTTTCCAGGATGACGACGGCGACTAATTATTTTACAAGAGACCGTCATATAGCTCCGCTCGCCGTTTTCCGGATCGCGTTCGGAGCTGTGTTATTTTTTAGCACTTGCCGTTTTATTATCAGGGGATGGGTTCATGATTTTTATATCGCACCCAAATTTCATTTCCCGTTTTTTGGATTTGAATGGGTCCATTCTTTCGGGGCGCCGTTCATGTACACCCTGTATGGAATGATGGCTGTATCGGCATTATGTATTTGTACCGGACTTTTTTACCGGGTCGTCGCACCATTATTTTTTCTTTGCTTTTGCTACGCTGAATTACTGGACAAGACTTATTATCTCAATCACTATTACCTGGTTACCATCTGTTCATTTCTGCTGATTTGGACGCCCGCAAACCGGTATTGTTCCCTGGATGTTTTGCGCAGGCCTGCTCTCCGGGTAACCCGGGTTCCGTCCTGGACGATTCTCATGTTCAAATATCAGCTTTGTATTATTTATTGTTGTGCGGGATTATCCAAACTGACCGGTGACTGGCTACTCCGTGCCATGCCGTTGAAGATCTGGCTTCCGGCGAAAGCTTCCCTTCCCGTCATTGGCCCATTATTACAGTATGAATGGATGGCTTATTTTTTCAGCTGGGCCAGCGCTTTGTTTGATCTTTCCATCCCATTTATCCTGTTAAATAAATCGACTCGCCGGCTGGGATACTTCCTGGTCATCATTTTTCACGTGCTGAGCGCGATTCTTTTCCAGATCGGTATGTTTCCCTGGCTGATGATGAGCGCTACGTTGATATTTTTCTCGGAAAATTTCCATATTACACTCATCGGCAGGGTTAGGAAATTATTTTCTCTTCCTGCTGCATCCGGTTCCGTACAGGAGGACTATCCGGTAAATCAAAAAACGCAAAAATTACAATTGTGGCTGTTGGGCATCTATTTTCTTCTTCAGGTTTTAATTCCTTTTCGTTATCTCCTGTATCCGGGAACCTTATTGTGGACGGAAGAAGGATATCGTTTTTCATGGCGCGTTATGCTCATGGAAAAAGGGGGGACCAGTTTTTTTTATGTAAAAAGCGGCGCAACAGGAAAAAAATTTGAAATAAATAATGCGGATTTTCTAACGCCTTACCAGGAAAGAATGATGGAAACACAGCCCGACATGATACTTCAGTATGCAAAGATTCTTAAAAATTATTACCAGGAAAAGGGTATGGCCGATCCGGAAATAATAGTAGAAAGTTATGTTACCCTGAATGGCAGCGGTAGCCGGCTTTTTATTGACAGTACGGTAAATCTGGCCAATGAAAAAGAAACCTGGTTCGGACATAAGTCATGGATCCTGCCCTTTATAAATAAATGAGGCCGAGATGAGATTATTAGTCATTTTACTTTTTCTGTTTTTATTTTTGACCGCAGGGGCGCAGACTGCTACCCTGTCGGGAACGGTCCGCTATGGAAATCAGCCGTTGATTGGCGCCACCGTTTTAATTGAACATACGAACCGGGCGACCGTTACAGATGAAGATGGAAATTTTCAGTTTCGCAATTTAGCTCCCGGTGATTATTCAATACGGGTCAGCTCGATCGGGTTCTTCACGTTTCAAAAAACGGTCGCTGTCGGAAACAGCAACCTGCATATTTCCGTGCCGCTTTTCATAGATATAAAAAACCTGGATAGCATAACGATACAAAATCTTGAAAAAATGAAATCGGGCTTTACCCGTTTGCATGATGTGGAAGGAACAGCCATATATGCGGGTAAGAAAACCGAAGTTGTTGTGATGAAGGATCTGATTGCCAATAAATCCACGAACAATAGCCGTCAGGTTTATTCAAAAGTTGCGGGGCTGAATATCTGGGAGAACGATGGAGCCGGAATACAATTGGCCATTGGGGGCCGCGGTCTTAGTCCCAACCGGGTATCCAATTTCAATACGCGTCAAAATGGATATGATATCAGTGCTGATGCGCTGGGTTATCCCGAAAGTTATTATACACCGCCAGCCGAAGCAGTGGAAAGGATTGAAATTGTTCGCGGGGCCGCTTCCCTCCAATATGGCACGCAGTTCGGCGGCATGATTAATTTTAAAATGAACAGCGGACCATTTGATGAGAAACTGGCTGTTATTGCCCGAATCACGGCCGGTTCATGGGCCTTCTTCAATAGTTCGGTCAGCGCAGGCGGAACTGTCGGTAAGCTGAACTATTATACTTTTTTTCAACATAAATCAGGAAATGGCTGGCGCCCCAATTCAGAATTCAACAGCAATACTGCATATGCCGCTACGGTGTATAATTTCACAGACCGGTTATCACTAAGTTTTCAATACACGCATATGGATTACCTAGAGCACCAGCCGGGCGGGTTAACCGATGCGGAATTTGCGGAAGATCCACATCAATCCATCCGGGCAAGAAATTGGTTTAAAGTGAATTGGAACCTTGGGGCGGTTTTACTGGATTACCATATCAACAGGCAACTGACATTGAATACCCGGTTTTTTGGTTTGCAGGCAGGCAGGGACGCACTTGGAATACTCACTTATATAAACCGTGCAGATGATGGTTCCGACAGGAATTTATACATTGATAATTACCATAACTGGGGCAATGAAAGCAGGCTGCTGTACCAGTATAAACTTGGCGATCTGGGTTCCACTGCGCTGGTAGGCTTTCGATACTACCACGGACATACCAATCGTCAGCAGGGATACGGCAATAACGGATCGGGTGGCGCTCCTTCCGATTTTACTTTCACGCCTTCAAAAGCGTCTGACACGCTCCGGTATTCCGATTATGAATTTCCCAATCAAAATGTAGCCCTGTTTGCTGAAAACATTTTCCGCATAACGCCGAAATTCAATATTATACCTGGCTTACGATTTGAAACCATTAGTACAAAGGCCATGGGCCATTATACGAACGTGGTCTTTGATCTGTCTGGAAATCCTATTAACCCGCAGGAAATAACAGACAATAAATCAAATACGCGTTCATTTTTAATTGGCGGTCTCGGTGTAACCTATAACCCGACCCAACCCATACAGTTGTATGCGAACTTTTCGCAAAATTATAAGGCCATTAATTTTAATGACCTTCGCACGCTGAATCCCAACCTGCGTGTCGACAGCAATCTGCAGGATGAAAAGGGATACTCCGCCGATCTGGGTATCCGCAAGAGCACGGGTATTTTCAATTTTGATATCAGCCTGTTCCTGATTCACTATAATAATAAAATCGGTAGCCTCCTGACAACCGATCCCGTAAATTTTATTATTTATAATTACCGAACGAATATTGCGCAGTCGCGTCACTATGGCCTGGAGTCTTACCTGGAGGTCGATTTATGGAAATGGCTGAAAGGTTCGCAGGCCAAAACAAGTGTTTCCCTGTTTTCGAATTTCTCCCTGATCAGTGCGAAATATGTAAACAGTAAGGAAAGTTCCATTGAGGGGCGACGGGTGGAGTTTGTGCCTAATGTTGTATTTAAAACCGGGCTCTCCTTCCGTCATAACCAATGGGCAGCCAGCTACCAGTTCTCGTATACCGGAGAGCAGTTTACGGATGCAACGAATGCGACATATACTGATAATGCCATTGACGGCCTCGTGCCTTCATACCGGGTAATGGATTTTTCTGCCGAATACCATTTGAACAAATATTTCAGCTTTTTTGGTTCTATCAATAATCTGGCGAATGCCTATTATTTTACGCGGCGGGCAGATAGTTATCCGGGTCCGGGTATTGTGCCATCAGACGGCCGCAGTTTTTTTCTGACGGTTCAGGTTAGTTTATAAAAAACGGGAATCACAATTTTTATTGAGGATTGAATAAATCAATTCGTTGTGTTCATGACCGGCCTGATTTCCACGCTTCCGTCTAATTCTTAGGTTACAAAAAACCCACCAGTTTCCTGGCGGGTTCCAATGTTCTATTTAAACATTTTTAACTGCAAACACATCCCGGAACGGGACAGATGGCAGTTTTTCCGCAATCCTTGGTTTTCGGACAACCCTTGGGACAGCTTTTCTTAGCCTCTTGCTTTTTTGAATTCTTTCCTCCACCCGCAAGGACAGCTGAAGAGGAAAGCAAAGCAATAGCCAGGACTGAAAAAAATAATTTCTTCATCTTACTATTTTTATGATTAAAAATTGGTTTTAACTTAAAGAAGAAACGTCTTCGGGAGGATGCCAGCAATCAGACAGGTTAGAGCCCAACCGATTGTCATTATAGGAAAATAATTTATTCTTTTTATTTTCTATTATGGCAAAAACGACAGAACTTTTCTCGAGCAAATAGAAATTCCCATATATGCAGGGCATAAACGGATTGCAGCCATCGTTTTGACAGTCATTCTTTTTGGATTGTTTTTTTTCGTAGGGGCATCGTTTCTGGCAGCATTCCTTTTTTTCCTTCTTTGTACGAGTACCGAACAAGGGCTGTATAACGAGGAAGGAAAAGATCAGCAGGAATATGGTGGCTACAATTTTCACTTACTAAATATAACAGCTTATTAGACTTTAAAAAAAATAAATCACCTTTTACCAATGTTTATTAACAGTTCCTTCTCCTGTTGAAATATGCTTTCTTTTTTAAATTTTGTAAATTATTTTGTTTTCCGATATTATATCGTAATATTGCGATATAGATCTATAATATGGGTTTAACCCGGTCAGAAATATTTACCGAAAAGCAAAATAAGCTGTCATCTATGATGAAGGCCCTGGCCCACCCTGCCCGGATTGCCATTATTCAGTATTTGGTAAAATCAAATACTTGTATTTGCGGGGACCTGGTCGAAGAACTTGGCCTGGCCCAACCCACCATTTCCCAGCATCTGAAAGAATTGAAAAATATAGGACTTATTCAGGGCACGATTGAAGGAACCAGCGTTTGTTATTGCATTGATCCGAAAGTCTGGAGACAATTCAAAGCGTCCTTTGAATTGTTCTTTATCAATGAAGTGAATGAAAAATGTTGCTGACTATTTTTTTGA
>Ga0209839_10001513_pt1 | contig 11892 bp, 9 predicted proteins | sample OrgsoiDNA2013050_FD_185800 | JGI IMG/M metagenome (GOLD analysis project Ga0209839, IMG submission 185800) | Permafrost soil microbial communities from the Arctic, to analyse light accelerated degradation of dissolved organic matter (DOM) -... | ecosystem: Environmental > Terrestrial > Soil >... | reverse complement strand
TCTGCGCGGGTAGCAGGCTGTGCGGATGTTTTCGCTCATTGCGCAACTGCCCACGCGCCAATCTCGTTTCCGACCACCCATTCCAGGCCAGCTTATCTGCAAGCTGGCCTCGCTTTGATAGATGTTTCAGACAGGGACATCCATCCCGCTGTACCGCCCTCCTGGGACAAAATGCCCGACGCATTTGGGCCACTGTCCCATGACAGACCCCGGCCCGCTCAAGTATTCTTGAAGCAGAGACAAAGCTTGTCTCTCATCATTAGAGAGCGCAGGAACTTCCTGCAAGGAGATTATGACAATGTTATCTTCAACAGTCTATCGGCTCAGTGGAGTATCTTTACTCATTGGAGGTCTGCTCGCTGCCATTGGGGTTGTAGGTCAAGCCTTCTTCCCTGATCTTTCCAATCCCGTCTGGTCGCTCGTGTCTGCTTCTCTTTACATCGGACTGCTCTTCGTTCTTTTAGGTCTCCCGGCAGTCTACACCTGGCAGATGAAGAGAACAGGAAAGCCTGGATTAATCGCCTTCATCCTCTTCTTTATTGCCTGCGCGCAATTTGGTGGTAGCAGTGGTGTGTTTGATATTGTCGCGCTTCCCTGGCTGACGCAAGCCAACGCCTTCAACAATCTTCCAATGAGTTTCATCCTCTTCTTTCTGATAGTGAAAATCTTCTTACTCGTCGGTTCTCTTGTCTTCGGGATCGCGGCGCTACGAACTGGTACCCTCCCGAAAGGCTCTATAATCCTGCTTATTGTAGGTGCAGTGCTCTTCGTACTCGGAGGGAAAGTACGCGCAATTCCCTACCTCGACTACTTCGGTGAAATGCTGTTCTGCCTGTCATTCGTCTGGTTCGGCTCTGTCCTGCTGTCTCGCCAGGAAGTGGAGGTCCGGCCAGCACCTGCTTCCACTGGAACGAATGCTCGCGCTTGAGCCACGCGCATGGCTCGCTCTGCGTTACGCAATGGGGAGCACAGCCTGCTCGCGCTCCCTCTTTGCAGCAGAGTTGCGCAACGTCCGTTCTTGTACACTGTACAGATAGACCATCATCTATTACAATTGAAGAGAACCTATAGAGCGTTGCCTGGATATGGTTACAAGGAGCTGCTTGAGTTGGAGCAACAGGACCAGAAGGCCACTATGGCACAGCACTACACGCCGGAGACCACCAGGCTTACTCCACCTCCTATGGACAGTGGTAGGATCAGTCCCCATCCACCTGGACAGCAGCTCGTCCAGGCAGGTGAGGACTCAGAGGCAATAGCGAGACACCGTCTCTGGCCTGTTGCGGCGCAGATCTCGTTATTCATCATCAGCGCCCTGGCTCTGCTCATCACTATTGTCGGGACTCCGGTCTACTTCGCCTGGGTTCATGCCATCTGTACAAACTGCAATGACGAACGCCTGACGCCAGCCAGGCTACAGGCGCTACACGCACTGGGCATATCGCTCAATACCTATGCTCTCTATTGGGTAGCGGTCAATATCTTGTTTGCACTGCTCTATTTCGTGGTTGCGGCCCTTATCTACTGGCGCAAGCCTGCTGACCGCATGGCCTTGTTTGCCTCCATCGCCCTTGTCGCATTAGGGGCTTCCTTTCCAACTATCCCTGATATCCTGGCGACTATCTATCCTGGCTGGTGGCTGCCAGTGAAATTTCTACACGCGCTCGGCTTCCCATGCCTGATTGCCTTCTTATTCCTGTTTCCCACTGGCCACTTTGTCCCCCGCTGGACGCGCTGGGTAGCGGTGGGATATGCCGCCTTGTTTGTCATTGGCACCTTTTTCCCAGGCTCCATCCTCAATTTCACAAGCTGGCCTCGCTTGCTCTCTCTTCCGCTGCCGCTCGGAGTCTATGGCTCAATAGTGCTCGCACAGGTCCACCGTTATCGCCGGGTCTCGACGCCCGTGGAGCGACAACAGACCAAATGGGTTGTCTTCGGCGTAGCGGTTGCGCTCATAGGATTTCTGTTGCTGGCATTTTTGCCGTTGGCATTGCTGCCATTGTTCTTCCCTCTTCAGAACCTGACCCTGCTCTCCTCTATCTCCCTGGTCACGAGCGTCTACCTGCTGTTCCTGTTGATACCTCTTTCGATAGCTATTGCCATCCTGCGCTACCGGCTCTGGGATATCGATATCATTATCAGGCGTACTCTTGTCTATGGCGTGCTCACTGCCTGTATCATAGGTCTCTATGCGCTGGTGGTTGGTGGGCTTGGAACCCTGTTTCAGGGCCAGGGCAATGGAGTTATTTCGCTGCTCGCTACAGGTCTCGTTGCGGTACTTTTCTCTCCCTTACGCGACCGCCTCCAACGTGCTGTCAACCGCCTCATGTATGGGGAACGCGACGACCCTTACCTGGTCATCTCACGTCTGGGGCAGCGCCTGGAAGCGACGCTCGCTCCCGATGCTGTCCTGCCCACTATTGTCGAGACCGTGGCCCAGGCCCTCAAACTCCCCTACGCGGCCATGACCTTGAAGCAGGGGAGCGAGTTTCCTATCGTGGCCTCTTATGGTAAAGCTCCAACGGGTGTGCTGGTTCATCTCCCGCTCATCTATCGCAGCGAATATATTGGTGAATTAGTCCTCGCTCCCCGTGGGCCTTCTGAACCGTTCTCATCCGCTGATCGTGAGCTGCTGAGTGATCTGGCACGCCAGGCGGGAAGTGCGGCGCATGCCGTTGGCCTTACAGCGGATCTCAAGCACCTGACCGCCGATTTGCAGCACTCGCGGGAGCGACTCGTCACTACCCGTGAGGAGGAACGGCGTAGGCTGCGGCGCGATCTGCACGACGGACTGGGACCAACGCTTGCCACCATCACACTCAAAGCCGAAGCGGCGCGTGATACCATCCCGACGGACCCTGCAGAGGCTATGGACCTGTTGGAGGGTCTCATTGGTCAGGCCCAGACAGCGATCAGCGATATCCGTCGCCTGGTCTATAACCTTCGCCCGCCAGCCCTCGACGACCTGGGTCTCGTCGCCGCCGTGCGTGCCCAGATGACGCAGTATGAACACGCGGGACTCCGTATCACCTTCGATGCACCGAATCGTTTGCCGGAGCTTTCCGCCGCAGTTGAGGTGGCTGTATACCGCATCATCCAGGAGGCACTGACCAACATCGTCCGCCACGCCAATGCGAACTTTTGCCTTATTCGCCTGACGCCCGGCGAGACGCTCCAACTAGAAATTAAGGATGACGGTCGTGGCATAGCAGCCACCCGCCTGGCTGGCGTGGGGCTACGCTCCATGCATGAGCGGGCCGTAGAGTTGGGTGGCTCCTGCAGCGTAGAGGTCATTGCTGGTGGGGGTACACGCGTGTATGCACTCTTGCCGTGCGTGCTGCCTGGGACAGAACCTGACGTGCCAGCAGCACATAATACCGTGTGAAATGCTAGCGAGTGGAGAGATGCCGCTATGGAGACAATTCGTATATTGATTGCTGATGACCACGCTCCCTTTCGCGAGGGGCTGCGCGCGCTGCTCCGCTCTGAAGCCGATATGGAGATGGCCGGTGAGGCTGCAACGGGAGAGGAGGCCATCAGGCTGGCGGCTCCGCTTCAACCTGATGTGATTTTGATGGACCTGCACATGCCCGGTGTGAATGGCATTACTGCGACACAAACCATTCTAGCGACCAGTCCCCACATCAGTATCCTCGTCCTGACCATGTTTGAAGATGACGACTCGGTCTTCGCAGCCCTGCAAGCAGGTGCGCGCGGCTATCTCCTCAAAGGTGCGCTCAAGGCGGAGATCGTGCGGGCCATTCGGGGAGTCAGTCATGGAGAAGCCATCTTTGGACCCACTATCGCCAGACGCTTGATGTCCTACTTCGCAACACTGGGTCCCCTGACACCTGCGCCGCCCGTCCAAACATTTCCTGAGCTTACCGAGCGGGAACAGGAAATCCTCGCACTCATCGCGCACCATTTGACCAATATAGAGATTGCTGAACGTCTCGTCCTCAGTCCAAAGACAGTGCGCAATCACGTTTCGAACATCTTCAGCAAATTGCAAGTGGCTACACGCGCACAAGCTATCATCCGTGCGCGGGATGCAGGCTGGGGGCAAGACCGTACCTGAATGAGGCTCTTCTGCCGCCCCCATCCGCACAGACCATACTACTAGCGAACCTCCCTTCTAGTAGCCCTTCTTCTCCGTCACGCGCACCTTGCCCCAGAAGATGCGGTAGGTAAAAACGAAGTACACAATGGCAAGGACCATGCCTATGCTCCACCAGACTAAACCGACCGTCTGACCGTACAGCGATGACGAGGCATTCTCGATCGTCAGGCTATAGGCCGGATTGACGGCAGGCAGCACATCGGGATACAGGCCAAAGGCCGCGCTCGCCAGCATACCTATAATGAAAGCGCCTGAAGAAAAAAAGGCGAACAGGTCTTTCTGCCTGATGTTAAAGTAGCCCATTCCGATCAGCCCGAGCAGAGCGATAAGCGGGAAGATGAAGCCCCAGGGTTGACCCAAGAAGCTCGTTGTCAGGTGCGGCTGGACAAAGAAGGTCGCCAGCGTTGTCAGCACGGCGAGCACTATCGTCGCCAGCCAGCAACCCCTGGCAATGAGCCGGGAGCGGACATTGAGTTCGCCCTCGGTCTTCACGGCAATATAGTTAGATCCGTGAGCCGTCAGGACGGCGAGCGCAAATACGCCTACCAGAATGGTGTACCAGTCCAGGATGCCAGGATGCGCGCTAAATGGATTGAAATCCGTCCATAACGGGGCGAAGAAAAAGCCACTTGCATTCAGTGGCACGCCACGAATCACGTTCGCCATTGCGGCCCCAAAGAAGATCGCCAGCAGGGCACTGCTGAAGAAGAAGGTTCCATCCCAGAAGGCCATCCACACAGGATTGTGGATGTGCGCGCGCAGCTCTATGGCGATTCCGCGCAGCATCAAGAACCAGAGCACCATGATTAAGGGCAGGTAGAAGCCACTGAAGCTGGAGGCATAGAGCACGGGAAACGTGAAAAAGAGCGTGCCCCCGGCAGCAATCAGCCAGACCTCGTTTCCATCCCACACCGGGCCAATGGCCTGTAGTATCATACGGCGCTCTGCATTGGTTTTAGCCGCGAACAGGTGGATGACACCGGCCCCCAGATCAAAACCGTCCAGCAGCACATACATTATAATCATAAAAGCGACCAGGATAAACCAGAGTGTTGGCATTTTTTTACTCCTCGTCTCGTTATCATTTGTGTCAATTATCATTGGACCCCTCAACCAGGGTAGGGACCGCATTTATGCCGTCCGGCGATTCATCGCCGTGTAGGGTCTCGATACCCTTGCCGACTGACTACATCTTGGCGCACGGGCGATGAATCGCCGGACGGCATAAATGCGGTCCCTACTGGTTAGGCTGTGCTGAGCGATTCGTTCTCATCGGTCGCCGCTTCCTCAACGACTGGCTCGGGGCCGCGTAATGCTTCGAAGACGACCAGGACAACGTAGAGCAGGCCCAGCAGGGCATACATGCCAGCGAATCCGATCAGCGTAAAGAGCACATTGCCGGGCGAGAGCGTTGTCGATGAACCCTGCGCGGTCTGCAGCAGTCCATAAACGATCCAGGGCTGGCGACCAAGTTCAGTTGTGAACCAGCCTGCTATGTTGGCGATGAAGGGAAAGGGAATTGACAGCAGCAGCACCCAGAGCATCCAGCGCCAGCGGAAGAGCCGCCGCTGCCAGAGCAACAAGAGAACCGCGAGACCCATAATGGCGACGAAAAAGGTTCCCAGGCCAACCATAATATGATAGCTGTAATAGAGAAGCTCGATCTGATCTGGCCGCTGATTGGCGGGAATGGCGTCGAGTCCCGTCACTTGTGCCTTCCAGTGCCGGTACGTCAGGAAGCTGAGCACATCAGGAAAAATGATGGGATTATCAATCTGCTGGGTGGCGAGATCTGGCTGGCCAATAATCACAATGCCCGCGCCCTGTACGGTATGAAAGAGACCCTCCATTGCCGCGAGCTTCGCTGGTTGATAGGCCGTAACCTGTCGCCCCTCCAGATCTCCACTCGGGAAAAGCTGAAAGATACTGGCGAGCAGTCCGACAATCACACCCAGGGTGACAAAGAGTTTCCCATATTCGATATGCTGGTTCATGAGCAGATAGTACGCGCCCACGCCAGCCATCGCAAAGGAGCCGGTGAGAACGGCCCCGCTCATGACATGCATGTATTGCGGCATAATCCAGGGGTTGAAGAGCACCGCCCAGTAGTTAGCGATATGCAGGCGACCATTGGAGGCCATGACATAGCCGACAGGATGTTGCATCCAGGCATTCGAGGCAATGATAAAGCCACCGGAGGCCCATGTCCCCAGCCAGACCATGAAGGCCGAGAACCAGTGCATCCTTTGCCCAAAAATGTGTTCGCCAAACAAAAAGATGCCCAGAAAGGCCGATTCGATAAAGAAGGCAAAGGCTCCTTCCATCGCCAACGTCTGGGCGATGATGTCTCCGGCAAAGACGGAGAAGCGCGCCCAGTTTGTGCCGAACTGAAATTCCATCGGAATACCCGTCACGACGCCTATCACGAAGGTGACGGCGAAGAGGCGCGCCCAGAAGTGGGCACTGATGTTGTAGCGCTCGTCCTTACGAATAAGATACAGCGTCTTGAGCACTAAAATCAGGAGAGCCAACCCCATAGTGAGTTGTGGAAAAAGATAGTGAAAAGCAATCGTGAAGGCAAATTGTAAGCGCGATAAGATGGTCGACGCGTCCATATTTTGCTCTCTCCTTATATCTATCCATATTTGTGTTGTATCCCAAATGCTTCAGTAGGGATGGGGCTGGCCCCCATCCGCTTCCCCACGACGCTACTCCCAGGCATGACCGCGCTTGCCGGGCCGGATGGGGGCCAGCCCCATCCCTACTGAAGTAGCATGGCATTCTGTATATCAAACATCTGCCGGTAGAGCCCATCCTCCTCTAAGAGTTGGGCATGTGTGCCGCGCTGGCTGATGCGACCAGCGTTGAGCACCAGGATCTCATCCATCTGCTCCATCGCCACCAGGCGATGGGTAATCATGAGTGTCGCGCGTCCCTGCATAAGCGTAGCAAGTGTATCCAGCAGTGCCCGCTCTGTCAATGGGTCCAGATTGGCTGTTACCTCATCCAGAATGAGCACTGGGGCGTTCTTGAGCAGGGCGCGGGCAATGGCGAGGCGCTGCCGTTCTCCACCTGAGAGTCGTAGCCCCTGTTCACCGATCCACGTCCCAAGCCCTTTGGGCAGTTGAGCAATAAATTCGCTGAGCTGCGCCTGCTCCAACGCCTGCTCGATCTCGCTAGCGCTGGCGTGAGTATTAGCCAGCAGCAGGTTACTGCGTATTGTGCTATTAAAAAGGTAAGTATCTTGGGCAACAACGCTCATGTAGTTGCGCAGGTCATTGAGCGCGTAGCGGCGAATATCCTGTCCATCCAGGCGAATGGTGCCCCGCGTCGTATCCCAGAAGCGCGGAATTAGCCTGGCAATAGTCGTCTTGCCCGATCCGCTCGGACCAACAATGGCAACCCGACTCCCAGGTCGCAGCGTAAAGGAAATACCATGCAAAACTTCGTCGTTTTCGGAATAACTGAAGTGTACCTGGTCGAACTCCAACAAGCCTCTATCAACCCCCTGCGCGCTGGCTAGCGGCAGAGGAGTAGCGCAGTCGCTGACCTGTGGCTCGGCATCCACAACCTCGAAGACGCGCTCGCCAGCCGCCAGCGAGTGGCCGAGGGATTGGAATGCCTGTCCCAGAGGCTGGATGGCCTCAAAGCTTGCCAGAATCAGCAGGGCAAGCGTAGCCAGGTAGACGCCGTTAATAGCCTTTGTCGCCACAAGAGGAATCGCCAGGACGAGCAGGGTCCACAGCGCCAGATTCATCAAGAGATCGGTCAGCGCCTGCTGTAAGCCCGCGATAAACGCCAATTGACGCTGGACCTGGGCCAGGGAACGGTCAAGCTCGCGAATCTTCCTCTGCTGATCCTCTGCCCGCCCACAGGCCAGGATATCTTGTACGCCCTGGATGCCATCCACCATGTGCGCGTTCAGCTCGGCGCGCAAGGCAAGCTGGCGTTTCCCCAGGCCACGAGCGAGCCTGGCCGCCAGAGGTGGGACACCGAGACCAGTACCTACAAGAAAAGCCAGCGCGGTCCAGGCCAATACAGGACTGAAAATGCTGAACAGGCCGAACGTCAGGATAGCGATTACAATGGCAACGATGAAGGGCGAGACCACGCGCAAATAGATGTTCTGTAGCTCCTCGACATCCGCGACCAGGCGCGTCAGTACGTCACCGCTGCGGTATGTGAGCAAGCGAGCGGGAGCAAGCGGCTCAAGGCGGCTGTAGATGCGCGTGCGTAGTTGGGCAAGCAGGCGGAAGGTGACATTGTGTGACATTATGCGCTCGCAGTAGCGTGAAGCGGCCCGCGTGACACTCATAAAGCGCACAATGTAGATCGGCAGCATAAGGAGCACCAGCAACGGAGCAAGCGCCGCCGCCGCGATCAGGTACGCCGCCATGCCCAGCAGGCCGATGTTGCTGGCCACCGTGGCACTCCCCAGGATGATGGCGAGCGAGACCTGCCACCAGAAAGGGCGCAAATAGGTGAGCAGGCGCAGAAAGACCTTCATTCCGCTCATCCGCCCAGGCGGAGCGAGCTGTGCATCCAGCGTTGGCGGCTGCATAGAAAGTTTCATACGCGCACCTCCCCGCGCTGATGAGCACCCATGAGGTGGGCATACGCTCCATTGCGCTGCACCAGCTCAGTCGAGCGGCCAACCTCAACGATCTGCCCATCTTCCAACACAGCGGCCCGATCGGCATGCGCGATGGTATTGAGCCTGTGCGCAATCACGAGCACCGTGCGGTCCTGCACCAGACGCTCTAATACCTGCCGAATAAGCGTCTCGCTCTCGGGATCAAGGCTCGAAGTTGGCTCGTCGAGGATCAGCAACGGAGCATTCTTGAGAAAGGCCCGCGCAATGGCAATGCGCTGGACCTGGCCTGCGCTCAGGCGAGCGCCGCGCTCCCCGATCTCCGTAGCGTAGCCCTGGGGCAGCTTTGTAATAAACTCTGCCGCGCCAGCCAGTTCCGCAGCCCGCGTGACCTCTTCATCGCTCGCGTCGGGACGCGCTAACCGGATGTTCGCCTGCACGCTCCCATAGAAGAGGTGCGGTCGCTGTGGAACCAGGGCGATATGCTCCCGCCACGCCTCAACCGGTAGCTCAGCTATGGGAATGCCATTCACGGTAATTGCTCCGCCCCGGCTCTCCCTAAAGCGCAGCAACAGATTGACAAGCGTACTCTTGCCAGTGCCGCTGCGTCCCACCAGCGCCGTGCAGGTGCGCGCTGGCAGCGTCAGGTTGATGCCTTGCAGGGCCGGACGCTCGCTGCCAGGGTAGGTATAGGTCACGTTGGTAAATTCAATGCTGAGTCCGTCGGAGATATCTCCAAGCTCTCTGTGATTGGTTGATAGAGGCGCGGGAGTTTCCAGAATCTCGACCATGCGCTTAGCCGCCGCTTTCCCCTCCATACCCGCGTGACGCTGGACGCCAAGTTCGCGCAGAGGTCGGTAGAACTCCGGTGCTAGTAGCAGGACGAGAAATGCCTGCTCAAAGCTCATGCCTCCATCGAGCAGACGTATTCCCAGCGTAACAGCAACCAGGCCAATGGCGACGGCGGTCATAAATTCCAGCACCGCTCCCGAGAGAAACGCGACGCGTAGCACTTTCATTGTTTTATCGCGAAACGCCTCGCTGATCTGCACAATCTGCGCCTGTTGCGCCTCGCTACGCCCAAAGAGCTTCAGTGTTGGTAAGCCCTGCACGACATCCAGAAAGTGCGCGCCCATGCGTGAAAGCGCGGTCCATTGGTGCTCGATGCGCCGCTCAGCATAGCTGCCCACCAGGACCATCAAGAGCGGAATAATCGGACCAGTGACCAGGAGCAGAACCGCGCTGGTCCAGTCGATGGAAAAGATATAGCCAGCAATCAAGAGCGGAACCAGGACGCTCAGGGCCATCTGGGGCACGTAACGGCTCACATAGGCATCAAGTCGCTCAATACCTTCGCTCAGCGTGGTTATAAGCTCACCAGCCCGCTCACCGTTGCTATAGGCTGGCCCCAACTGGAGCAGGTGGGCAAATAAGCGCTCGCGCAGATCAGACTTGACACGCATTGCTCCCCGTTGGGCGGTCACTTCGCGCCACCAGACGAGGCCAGCCCGTAGAAGAATTGTGCCCAGCAGCAGCAAGATGAGCAGACTGATCTGGCCGAGACCCCGATGGGCAAGGAACACCTGAGCAACGATTCTGCTCAGCAAGGCCATTTGCGCAACGGTCGAGACCGCTATGAGGACACCCAGAGCGATCGTCACGGTCAGCATGCCCCGCACATGTTTCACCTGCCCAAAAAGCTGTTTATTTATTGAGCTCATCGGGCGATGCTCATCTCTACAGCACAGATGCACTGAAAAGCGCGAGGAATCTCTGCGGGATGAAAAGGCTTCTGCGCGCTTAATGTGCTAACTACCATGTCCTTCCCCTTCTTGCAGTCGTCGGCGAAAAATAATGCCTGTTTCAAGCCACAAATAGCCGCACCGGATAATGACCTCAACAGTTCATGATTAAAGCTATCAAGAGGCTCCAGGCGGCATATTCGTTCGCTCCTATAGTATTATACCTCCAACAATCCAGATGTTTCGACCCTCTTCCGGCCCATCATCACCACTACCGCCGCGCCTCCATTAAGGAGGTGCCCTTTTTGAGTTCTGCTCTGATTGTTACGTTGGATAGACTGGCCTGCCACATGACTCCTCCTCCCAGGCATCTCAGCAAAAATCATTCGGCAATTACTCCTTTTGGGTACTGACTTTTTCTCTTTTATCAGCTACTCTCTTTATAGGAGGCCAGCGTGGCACTCTGCCTGGGCAAAGGCATAACTGGCAGACGAGAGAAGCCGGTGGAGGTTCTATGATTCGAGCAGTAATCTTTGATCTGGACGGGACGCTGGTGGAGACCGAGGAACTCAAAGCTATCTCTTATGCACAAGCTGCCGTCGAATTGCGCCCCGAACTGAATGCGGGAGAGATCATCGATGCGTTCCAGGATGTAGTCGGACTGGCGCGCCAGGAGGTAGCGACGGCATTACTGAAACGCTTCGGACTGGAGGCTGCGGCTCGCGCTCGTATGGTAGAATTCGGCGTCGATGAGCCCTGGCAGGCCTATGTACGGGTGCGGCAACGCATCTACGATGCGATGCTTGAGGATCCCGAATTGTTGCGGCAGCAGCAGTGGCCACACAATATCGCCTTGCTGCACGAGGTCCGACGTCTGGGCTATCCCATCGCTTTAGCGACCATGTCTTACCGCCAGCAGGTACAGCGCGTGTTGGAGGTGCTAGGCTTGAGCCATGCATTCGACTTCGTAGCCTCGCGGGACGATGTCGAACAAGGCAAGGCCGACCCGGAGATTTATCTGCTGACAGCACGGGCACTGGGAATGGCTCCCACAGAATGTCTGGCAATTGAAGATTCGCCTGCCGGCGTGGCGGCTGCATTGGCAGCTGGCATGGACGTTGTAGCAGTGAGCACACGCCTCACACGCAAGCGTTTGCATGAGAGTGGCCTCCTGCCAACTCATCTTATCGTGGACGACCCTGACCTGCTGCCTGCGGTTGTTGCCCGTATCCTCGCTCGTAAGTAACTCCTCGAATAGACGACGTTTCCATTCCGAGTGGTGTTCCCCGATATGAACGTCTCTTCAGGTCCCTTCTTCTGATCGTATCGCTATTCCAATTGAACCTGGCATAATAATGTAAACGATTTCAAAGATAAGCACGGCAACTCCCTGATACATTTGAGAAGCTCGCCTCAGGAGACAGACGCATGAGCTGAGT
>Ga0209839_10001511_pt1 | contig 11902 bp, 15 predicted proteins | sample OrgsoiDNA2013050_FD_185800 | JGI IMG/M metagenome (GOLD analysis project Ga0209839, IMG submission 185800) | Permafrost soil microbial communities from the Arctic, to analyse light accelerated degradation of dissolved organic matter (DOM) -... | ecosystem: Environmental > Terrestrial > Soil >... | reverse complement strand
CCTCACTGGGAAAGCCCGCATCCCTGATCCCCCGATCTCGCGCTGAGCTGCATGAACAACTACCAGCCACGAGCACCGCACCCCAGGAGACGCGCCGCAGAACCCCGTCACACGTCCCGTCTAGGCAACGTCATGCAACAGGCTGGCGGCCCCCGGAGAACCGCGCACGACCGGATTGATCCACGCGGCGAGATCCGCCAGGTCAGACCCGACTCGCTTGTGTATCCGCCAGTCACGAACCTGCTGACCTTTCGCCTTGAGGGCATCCGGGCCGATTGCAGGCGAGAACGTGGCGAACAGCTGCCCATTCCTGTTCTCCGCGCTGCGAGGACGGAACTCGTATGCCAGGAACGTGAACGACGTGTGCTCGTAAGAACCCCGCCGGTTTGCGTCCACCGCACCCACGGCGTGACCTACTTCCACGGCTGCTACTCGGCCGGCGGCGACACCCTGCGGGGCGTCAGCCGCCGCCACAAGGGCGCCGCCCAGTCGCTGGCCGCCCTGAAGTCCATCCGCGCCCCACGCCCCGACGGCGCCCCCATCTACGTGATCTGCGGCAATCTGTCCGCACACAAGGGCACCACGACCCGCACCCGGGCGGGGAAACACAGGGCCGAGCTGTGCTTTACCCCGACCAGCGCCTCCCGGGCCGACCCGATCGAAGCCCGCTTCGGACCGCTACGGCAGTTCACCCTGGCCAACTCCAGCCACCCCAGCCACACCGCCCGGACCCGGGCCCTGCACGCCTGCCTGCGCTGGCGCAACGCCAACGCCCGCCACCCCGACGTCCTGGCAGCCCAACGCCGCGAACGCGCCCGCGTCCGCAGCGAGAAGGGCCTCCGCCGGGGCGGACGCCCCCTCGCTGCCGCAGCCTGACCACGGGGGAGATCTCGCCGCTCCCGGTAACAACGAGCTCAAACGGTACCCGGGCTCTTCGCCATGACGCGTTCTCTGCGCACGCCATCGGGCAGGAGATCGCCCAGCTCACCAATGTCTGCGAAACCGTGGCGTTCGTAGAGAGCGATCGCCTTGCCGTTGTCCGGCATCACCGACAGGCGCAACGTCCTGGCGTGCCGTTCCGCAGCCCACCTTTCCACCGCCCTGATCAAGAGGTCTCCCACTCCCTGGCCACGCGCCACGGGGCTGACCCACATCGAGATCAGCTCAACACTGGCGCCTTCCTCAGCCGGCACTCCGCTGGCCATCCCAACCGGATGACCGTCGAGGACCGCTACGACATCGCGCGCACCAGGAATCTCCAGGCGAGCACGCCAGCGTTCCTCTCGATCACCGGCTCCTTTCCACTCTGCCAACGTCGACCCGAACGCGTAAGGCGCCTCAGCAAGCGCCGCCAGCCGCAGCTCCCGCCAGATCGGCCAGTCGCCTGACACCAAAGTACGCAGCTCAAGCATGACCCGGACCCTGCCCTGCCCGGGGCACCAGCGGCAAGGCAATTACAGCCACCACGAACAACGCGACCTGCACTTCTGCGGGGAGTGTCTGGCAAACGGGACCAGCACAGCAAGTATTCCAATCGACTCCGCCCGCCCAGGACCAATCCGGCGAACCTTCCCGGTCAAAGCACTAGCGGCGTTCGCGGGGCTGCGCGGGATCCCCTGCCCGCCCGCCGGGCCCGGGCTGGCCGACTCGGATGCGGTGGTCCTGGTCGTGCACGCCGCGGCGCTGCTGGCCGTGCTGGATGCCGAGGCCGACACCGGCGGCAGCGGGGCTGGGGGTGACGTGCTGGGCGGGCTGCTGGCGCACGAGCGCCGGTACTGGCAGCAGAGCCTGACCCGCCGGGTATCCGGCGGGCTGGATCCTGACGTCGTCGACCGGGTGGTTACGGCCGGGTTCCTGGTCGGCGCGGCGGACCAGGAGGCGGCGATGCGGCTGCTGGCCGTGATCCCGGACCTGGCCGACGGGCAGCTGCGCGGCCAGGTCGCCCGGTGGCTGCACGACCTGTACCCGGTCCCTGCCGACGCCGGCGGGGAGGAGTGGATCGGGCAGCTGCAACCTGACCTGCTCACCGAGCGGCTGGCCGTCAGCGTCCTGGGCCGGCACGGCGAGCTCATCCCCTGCCTGTTCGCCGACCTCGGCCAGGCCCGCGCCATCCGCGCGCTGACGGTCCTGGCGCGGGCTGCTCTGACCCAGCCGGCCGCGCTGCCGCAGATCCAGCAGGCCCTCGGAGCCGACCCTGGTCACCTCCTGGTCCCGGCGATCGCCGTCACCACGACCACGAACCCCGCGCTGGCGTCCCTGAACTGGGCAGATGGTCGGGATGGCGAGATTCGAACTCGCGGCCTCCTGCTCCCAAAGCAGGCGCGCTAACCAAGCTGCGCCACATCCCGTCAGGCCAGCCGAAGCCTACCCTGTCCGCGCTGAGGTCGCCGCCGCGATCCGAGCCTGAGCAACCTCAGGTTCCCGCCGCGCCCGCGCTGTCGGCCTGGCTTGGTCCTAAAGTATCAACGCGGGCTGCGTTTAGGCCGAGTGTCAGGGCGCCTGGCGAGCCGGTAGGCTACGGGACGGTGGCGAGAGCCGTCGCGCGGGCGTAGCTCAATGGTAGAGCCCCAGCCTTCCAAGCTGGTCATGCCGGTTCGATCCCGGTCGCCCGCTCCATAAATGGCCTGGTCAGGGTCGCGACAACCACGAACGGGCCTATATCTGAAATGAGCGTCGTGCCACACACGTGCCACGAAGAGCCGCTCGGGGTCATGTAATCAGCACAGCGGCGAAGCGCCCGTATGACAGATCGTGATACGCTGTGCTCATGTCATCAGCCATCAGCGTGCGTCTCGACTCCGAGGCGCTGCGGGCGCTGGCCCAGATCGAGTCGACCGGCCTCAGCAGATCTGAGGCCATCCGTAAAGCCATCCTCGACAGCGCTGCCCGGCTACGCCGCCGAGACGCGCTCGCCGCCGAGGTGGCATCACTTGAGGCCGACGAGGACGACCGGCGCGAGATGCTCGAGGTCGCTGACTTCATGGAGAGCATGCGTGCTGCGGGGTGACATTCACGAATTCCGCCCGCCGCGGGGAACGGGCCATGAGCAACGCGGCCGGCGGTATGGCGTGATCGTGCAGGCCGACGAGCTGCTGCCTCGCTCGGTAGTACTGGTCGCACCGACGTCACTCAGCGCCAGGTCGGCGTCGTTCCGTCCGGAGATAGAGCTGCTGGGCGAGACTACCCGCGTCCTCGTCGAGCAAGTCGGGGCCATCGACGCGGGGCGACTTGGCGACCTGATAGGGCGGGTCACCCCAGACCAGCAATGGGGCATCGACGAAGCTTTGACGACCGTTCTGGGTCTCCGCTAGCAGGATTCGGAACGGCTGCGGCCGCGCGCCGCTGCTGTCGAATCCGCCTTTAGAAGTTAAATCAAGGCGGCGCCGCGGGCCGGCGACAGCGCCCGGCCTCCGGCCTTGGGAGGCCCCGGTCGGCGCGCGCCGACCCAGGTGCCCTCGGGCCGCCGCTAATCAATCAGGTTCTCCTGGGCCCGTAACCGGTGCTGTACGGGGCCGTCTTCCTCGGCGACACGATTGTCCCGCTCACGGCCGCCGCGTCTAGGTCGGGCCCTCCGGGCCGTCGCATGCGATCGGCTTCGCCGAACCTAGACCCAACGTCCGCACGCCAGGGATCGGCGCCTATCGACGAAGACGGAGGAGACCAGCAATCCGGGCGTCGCGTCCGTACACTGCCCCCACGTGAGAGGCCCTTTTCGATCTTAGAAGGGGCCTTGTTGTTAGCGGATCTGCTGCCAGCGTGGCCGTGTGCCTCTAGCGCAGGCTCAGGTTCGGGCAGATGCGGAGCGATCGATAGTGAGGTACCAGTAGCCACCCGCGAGATTCAGCGCCGCAATAACCAGGAAGAAGGCCGCCCATCCGTAGACGCCGTACGCGAGGCACACGAGGCCCGCGGCGGCCGCGACACTGCCACCGGCAATACGACCGACGCCAAAGAAGCGGAGGCGGCGGTACTCCCATGGGTGGATCAGGCGTTGCAGGCCGGAGCGCGGGGGGGTTAGCCACCACCCGCGCAGGCCTTTCGGAGCGGTGTTGTCGTTTGGTGCGTTCATCGGGATGCCTCCTGTGGGCTGTGGTGTCTGCCACCCGATCACCTATCAATATGATATCACTTTGATACCTGGCTTGTCCATGGTGGACGTCCTAACGGGCCGACTCTGGGATGGCGCGTCGGTGCGCGTGACCCCACTCCATTAGGCTCACCGTCACTGCGCACCATGGCGGGGTCGAGGCCTCAGAACAGGAGCGGTGATGGAACTGATAAGGAAGCGGTAGGCGGATCGTAGATGAGCTGCCGCGCCGCTGCCGGCTATGCCGGTGGCGTGCAACGCCAGCCAGCAGCCCGCCCAGCCGACGATCCGCCATCACGCTCCCACCGTGCCCGCGCCAGCACAACGAGCCGGACCAAGAAGACATGACGTACGCGCGGGCCTCCCCTCTCGCAGTAGGAGGTCCGCGTCATACGACGCACTCCTGCGCGTGCCACATACGTGCCACACGCCAGGGCAATCCAGGGTGAATCGCGGTAACTCACGGACGCTCGCAAGCCCGTGACCAGGACCGACCTTCCTGCAGGTCACCCTGGAAGTGGCACTACCGATCTTCCAAGCTGGTCATGCCGGTTCGATCCCGGTCGCCCGCTCCGCTGCTCCAGCCCAGGTCAGGGTCATGATCATCTAGTTGTCGATCTTCGTCAGGATGCTTGCTTGCGGGTCCGTGCCCGTTGCGTGCCCGTTCGCTCCCCCGCCTTCTTGCGCCGGGCCTGCTTGAGCAGCTTGCCCATGCCCGCCGCGATGGCCCCGGCTCGCTCTCGGGTGGCGTGCTGATAGATCAGTGCGGCCCTCGCGCTGGTGTGACCCATACGCTCCATTAGCTCCCGAAGGCTCGCACCCTGGCCCGAGAGCGTACCTCCGGTATGTCGGAGATCGTGAAAATGCAGATCCGGGAGCCCGACCGACGCACGGGCCTTGTTCCAGATCTTCCGGAAGTTCGACGGCGCAGCCGCCCGCCCTGGGGACCGACGAAGACCACTCCGCGCTTGCGGGCTCCGCGAACCGCTCCAGGTGCCAGCGAAGCTCGGGCACCAGCTCGGCGGGAAACGCAACGGTGCGCTTACCGGCCCGCGACTTCGGCGTCTCTGGCAGCAGCCCGCCCTTGTCCAGCTCGGCGAGGGTTTCCACGATGCGGATCTCGCAGGCGTCCAGGTCGATGTTCTCGCGCCGCAGCCCGGCTAGTTCGCCCCAGCGCAGGTCCGCGAAGGTCGCCAGGAGGACCACCGCGCGGTATCGCACCGGCACACTGGGAACCGGCCGGTATCCGAACCGCGCGGTATGACCCGCGGGACTACTGACGACCAGGCGCCTGGCTCCGGGAGATGGCGCTTAGAGACACAGGACCGGGGACCTGGCAGCTGGCCAGCCACGCGCGGCCTGACTGGGTCTGTGCTGGCCCGGATGTGGGCGGGCCGGTGGATAGCGGACGGGCGTCCTGCCGCACGGCGGGCCGCCATTTGACAGCCGAGGGATACAACCGTTATCTATATACCTAACCGTTAGAAGGGCGGGCTCGTGCAGCAGGAAGTGGTGCTGGCGCTGCTGGCGAAGGAGCCGTCGCACGGCTATCAACTGCGGGCACGGCTGCAGCAGGCGCTCGGCCCGCTCGGGGACGCGATGAACGCCGGGCAGATTTATGTCACCCTGGCCCGGCTGGAGAAGTCGGGCCTGGTGACGGCCGAGCACTCAGCCGGGTTGCCGGACCGGCCCGACCGGAAGATGTACGCACTGACCGCGGCCGGGCAGCAGCGCGTTGCCGGCTGGCTCACCGAGGTGAGCTGGCCCCGGCCCGACCTGGCGGAATTCCATCTCAAGCTGGTCGCCGCGGCGGCGGCGAGGCTGGCGGACCCGATCGCCATCGTGGACGCGCAGCGCCGCGAGCTGCTCCGCCGGCTGCGGGACGCCCAGCGCGCCGCGATGGCCGAGCCGGACCGCTCGGACGCCGGGCTGCTGCTGGAGGGCATCGTGCTCCGGCTGCAGGCGGACCTGACCTGGCTCGAGGCATGCGAGCGGAACTGGACCAGCCGGAAGGGCACATCGTGAGCGAGACGGAGACAATCATGAGCGATACAGGCAGGTCGTCCATGCTGCGCGCCCGCGGGCTGCGCAAGGAGTACGGCAAGGAAGCGGGACTGGTTCGCGCGGTCGACGCGGTCGACCTCGATGTCGCCCCTGGCGAGACGGTGGCGGTGATGGGGCCAAGTGGCTGCGGGAAGTCGACGCTGCTGCACCTGCTGGGCGGGCTGGACCGGCCATCCGCCGGCGAGCTGCACCTGGCCGGGCAGCGGATCGACCAGATGGGCGAGAAGGCCCTGGCCCGGCTGCGGCGCGACGCCATCGGCTTTGTCTTCCAGGCCTTCCACCTGATGGACGAGCTCACCGCCGTGGAGAACGTCGAGCTGCCGGCGCTGCTTGCCGGGAACTCGACGCGCGCCGCGCGGCGGCGGGCCGCGGGCCTGCTGGAGCGGGTCGGGCTCGCCGACCGGGCCAGGTTCCTGCCGTCGGCGCTGTCGGGCGGGCAGCGGCAGCGGGTCGCTATCGCCCGCGCCCTCGCCAACGAGCCGCTGGTGGTCCTCGCCGACGAGCCGACGGGCAATCTCGACAGCGAGGCAACGCTGGAGGTGCTCCGGCTGTTCGAGAGCCTGCACGAGGCCGGGCAGACGCTGGTCATCGTCACCCACGACTCGCGGATCGCCGCCACCGCCGACCGGCTCATCAGCATGCGCGACGGAGCGCTCGTGGATGAGACCAGGCTGGCCGGCGGCACCACCGGGCACCTGAGCTCACTTGCCGGACTGGACGCGTGACGCCATGGGCCGGATCCTGCTCATCTGCCGGCTAGCCGCCCGGGACCTGCGCCGGCGGCGGGCCGAGGCCGTGCTGATGCTGATCGTCATCACGGCCGCCGCCGCCACGCTGACCCTCGGGCTTGTCCTGAGCGGTGCCACCAGCAATCCGTACCTGGACACCAAGGCGGTGACGGCCGGGCCCGACGTTGTGGCCCAGTCCGCCGGCGCGGCAAAAAACGGCGGCCCGCCCGCCAGCCTGACCGCGCTGGAGAACGCACCCGGCGCCATCGGCCACAGCGGACCCTATCCGCTCGCCTCCCCGTCGCTGCGAGCGGGCGGCCACACCGTCTCAACCGCCGCAGCAGGCTTTACCGTCGAAGGGCGCGACCAGGGACGGGCGCCGGTCGACCAGCCCAAGGTGACCCAGGGCAGCTGGGTACGCCCGGGCGGGGCAGTGATTATGCAGACCTACGCAGCCGAGCTCGGGGTGCGCCCCGGTGACCGGATCACCCTGAACGGGCGGCGGTTCACAGTGACCGGGCTCGCGGTCACTGCCGCCTGGCCGTCGGTGAATGCTCCCGGCCTGATCTGGCTCACCACGGCCGACGCCCGGAGCCTGGCCACCGCCGCCAACCCGCTGACCTACGCGCTGAACCTGAAGCTCGCAGACCCGGCGACCGCGACCGCGTTCACGAACGCCCACGGGACGGGGAACGTGTACTTGTCGTCCTGGCAGCAGACCAGCAGCCAGGACGCCAAGGCAGTGCAGTTTGAGCAGGAGGCGCTGGTCGCGGGCAGCTGGCTGCTCAGCATGCTCGCGATAGCCAGCGTGGCGGTGCTAGTCGGCGGCCGGATGGCCGAGCAGACCCGGCGGGTCGGCCTGCTCAAGGCGGTGGGCGGCACGCCGCGGCTGATCGCCGCCGTGCTGCTGGCCGAGCACCTGGCGCTGGCCCTGCTGGCGGCCGCCGCCGGGCTGGCCGCCGGCTGGCTGGCCGCCCCGCTGCTCACCAGCCCCGCCGATGGCCTGATCGGCGCCGCGGGCGCGCCGTCGCTCACCGCCGTCACCGTCGGCGTGGTAGCGGCCGTCGCGCTGGCGGTGGCACTCTTCGCGACGTTCGTTCCCGCCATCCGCGCCGCCCGGACCAGCACGGTCGCAGCGCTGGCCGACGCGGCGCGCACGCCGCGGCGCCGGGCCTGGCTGATCGCCGTGTCCAGGCGCCTGCCGGTGCCGCTGCTGCTCGGCATGCGGCTAGCCGCCCGCCGGCCACGGCGCCTGATGCTCAGCGCGGCCAGCATCACGATCACGGTTGCCATGATCGTCGGCGTGCTGACGATATGGCAGCTCGATCACGTGTCCAAAGTGCCCGGCGGCCTGATCAATCCCGTCCACGCCGGGGTCAACCAGGTGCTGCTGGTCATCACCGTAGTCCTCACGGTCCTGGCGGCCGTCAACGCGATCTTCGTTGCCCGGGCGACGGTGGCGGACTCCCGGCGCCCGCTGGCCGTGGCCCGCGCGCTCGGCGCCACCCAGGAGCAGGTCAGCGCCGGGGTGTCAGCATCTCAGCTGCTCGCTGCGCTGCCGGGTGCCATTCTCGGCATCCCGGCCGGCATCGGCCTGGTCGCGGCCGTGAGCCGCAACGGCCCGGTGGCCATCCTGTCAGCCTGGGAACTGATCGCGGTGCTGCTGGGGACCCTGCTCGTAGTATCGGCGCTTACTGCCGTTCCGGCCCGCATCGGTGCCCGCCGCCCCGTAGCCGAAATCCTTCAATCCGAGGCTGCCTGATCCTGGCGCCGGCAGTCCGGCACAAACCTGGCATCAGGCACTGGCGGCGCGGCCCGGCTGCCGGGTTGTCACTGACTGCCGGAGGACCAGGGAAGGCAGACTTCCGTGGGCCTGCATACCTGGTGCCCATAGTGGTACCTGCCGGACATGACCGTCCTCGCCGCGCCGCGCAAAACGGTGATCGCTCTCGTGCCGACCAGCCGGGCAATGGCCATCCTGGCCTTAATTCTGGCTGTCCCGATGGCCGCCGTCACCATCGTGCTGGCCACCGACCGGGTCATGGCGGCCTCGCTCATCGCCGGCGCAGCCGTGGTCTACGCCGGGATTCACCTGCTCATGCTGCGGTCGGGCATCGCGGATCCGCCCCCGCCTGCAGCAGTATCGCGGGCCGAACTGCCTCGGGTCATCACCACCCAGCGGCAGCTTGTCCTGTACGGCACGTTGCTGGCGGTGCTCTACTCGGTTTTCACCTACTGGAGCCTGGCGCACCCTGCCCAGCCCGCAACATCGGTCGGCATTGCCCTGGCCGCCCCTGCACACATCTGGTTCCAGTACCGCCGGGCGCTGCGCATGGAGCGCGACCTGCAGGGCGAGCTGTACGTGACGCAGTTCGGCTGGCGCAAGAAGAACCGGCCCGCCTACGTGGTCCGGCTCCAGCCCTGAGGGATCACGCTGGTAACTGGCTTTAGGAGCAGGAGGCCTCCATCCCTTTCGGTCGGTCCCGCTAGGGGATGGGTCCGGCTGGATGCTCGGCGCCCTCGGCGCGCTCCGCTGGCGTCAAGGTTGAGGGGTCAGCACGCTGCACGAGTTCCCAGCGCGCATGCACGGGACAGCGCTGTAGTCGCTTGGAGCCCAGCCTGATTGCCTTAAAGGAGACCAGGGGAACCCAGATGGTTTCGAACAGGGCGCCTCTGCTGCATCGAACGATGGTCGCCATAGGAAAATTATGGGCGATGGTCTTAGCGCCGCCATCATGCATCGGTCGTGCCCGGCATGAACAAGCATCGACGCTTACCAGAGCGCGACGCACTGCCTGGCAAGCCGTCCTACTGTAGGATAGTCAGAAAATCGTAAACTGCGCCAGGAGTTGCCGTGAACCTCGCCGCGAAGATCGAATCAGAACCGCACCTCACTGCGAGGGTCAAGGTACGCCCCAAGGCGCAGCTCACCCTGCCAGACGAGATCCGCCGGGCGCTTCACATCAGCGAAGGCGACGAGGTGGAGTTCGCCGTGCACGACGATGGCACGGTTACTGTTCGCGGATTCATCTCCATCCCCACCGACCAGGCGTGGTTCTTCACTCCTGACTGGCTCGCTGGCGAACGAGAGGCTGACGAGCAGATCTCTTCCGGGCGCGGGCGGGTCTTCCAGTCGGCCGAGGAGATGTTCGCGCACCTGGACGCGCTCCCTGATGAAGGCGCCTGATGCCCACGCTCGAGCTGGCTCCCAGGTTCGAGCGAGACTGGCGCAAGCTCACCTCCCATCAGAAAGACGAGTTCCGCAAGACGGTCCGCGAGGCGTTCGTTCCAGACCTGGACGCTCCCGAACAGCCGTTCCGGCCAGGCCTCCGAGTGAAGGGCGTCACCGCACACCCAGGCGTCTTCGAGATGACCTGGGCACCAGACGGCCGCGCCACCTTCAGCTACGGCGAAGAGCGCGTTCCCGGAACGCCGCACGTCATCTGGCGGCGGATAGGCACCCACGCGATCTTCACGCCGCCTCCGGGTCCCTAAAGCAGAGCCCGCAGACCCGCCTTCCTGTGCGCCGTGCCCGCTGCGTGCCCGATCAGACGGTGAACTAGGGAGGTTCACGGTCACTCACGGGGACACCACCATGAGCCCTGACCTGGGCAGCAGCAGCTCAGCGCGCTGCGGGTCGCAGCCTTCCAAGCTGGTCATGCCGGTTCGACCCCGGTCGCCCGCTCCACCTTCGTTGCAGGTCAGCACCATAATCGGTGATCATCGCTCGGTCCCTGCGCGGCCAGGCACGCCGTTCGTGCCACAAACCTGCCACATGGTGAGAGCGTCTGGCTCTTTAGTAGCGCAACTCTTGCCCCACCGCTGGGCGGCTCTCCGGTTCTCCCACAGGCGTGCTGATCAGAGTGGCGAGAGGATCACCAGGACCTCGTCTCGAGTATCGTCGGAGGCGAGGCAGAGTGCGCTAGGCCAACGGCCGATTTCGCGTTACCCGAGCCATGCGTAGAAGTCTTCGCGCCAGCCCGCCCCCGGCGGCCAGATGCTCGTCTTCGAGAGCTGCCGAGCGTGTCACCGGCCACGGATCATACGGCGATGAGTTCGTCGCCGAAATCGATCACCACTCGCAGCCGCCCGCCAACTGCGCCCGCGTAACGCCCCAGAACCTCGACGCTCGCCACCTCGCCCCGTTCGATCTGCGATACCCGCCCGACGCTGACACCCATGGCGGCAGCCACGTCACGCTGGGTCAGGCCGCGGCTCTTACGGGCCTGCGCCAGCCGGTGCGCCTTCAGCTCGGACAGAAGACGATTCTTCAGCTGCTCGATCTCCGCGCGGTCATCAGCGTCGTACAGTTCGTCGTACAGCTCTTCCCAGCGCATCACCGGCCCCCTTCCTCACGATTACCCGTTGCCTCAAGGTGTTCCGCATACAGCTGCTCGGCACGCGGGATCGCCGTGCGGTACCAGCCGCGCCAGTCACCCGCCTTGTCCCCGGCTACCAGTAAGACGATCTGCTGCCACGGATCGAAGACGAACAAGATCCGGATCTCGCTGCGACCAGCCGAACCTGGCCTTAGCTCCTTCATGTTCTTGATCCTCGAAGCCGCGATCTCGCCGACAAGCGGACGCTTCAGGCCCGGCCCATGCTGTTTAAGCAGCTCGACCGCCGCGCCTACCTGCCGGGCGGAATCCCGGTCCAGCTTCCGGAGCTCGCGAGCCCAGGTAGCGAACTCACCGGTAACCTCCACACTCCACGCCACGGATCAAGTATAGCCATGCCTAAAGTTCTAGGACAGGCTTCATACCGAACATGGAGCACTCATCTCGCCGGTCAAGACGGCATCAGACGTCGTGTGCCCAACTCTCCCTCCGGCGAATGCACTGCGACGATGACCAGTAGCGGTGGCGGCTCCAACTCCTGCGGTGTGCGTCGTGCCACATACGTGCCACACCACCGCACTACCGATCTTCCAAGCCCCTGATATCCCTGCGGGGACGCCCGTTCCGGGCGGAAAATGGGGGTGGTCGCTGCTCGCTGACGCCGCCACCAGCCTGATCGTCGAGGT
>Ga0209839_10001510_pt1 | contig 11902 bp, 6 predicted proteins | sample OrgsoiDNA2013050_FD_185800 | JGI IMG/M metagenome (GOLD analysis project Ga0209839, IMG submission 185800) | Permafrost soil microbial communities from the Arctic, to analyse light accelerated degradation of dissolved organic matter (DOM) -... | ecosystem: Environmental > Terrestrial > Soil >... | reverse complement strand
GATTAGTTTTTCCCAATTTTTTAATTGGTTAATTGCAGTTCTTGCTTCTAGTAATTTCCAATCATTTGTATCAATTAATTCATAATTATTCCTTAAATATTCCTCATTAACATCAATATTACGTAATTGTTCTATACGATGACGGAGCTCATCTAAATGAAAGGCTACAGCAAAATGATCTCTATGCGTTTTAAATCCATTAGCACTTGTAGTAAATATATTATTAACTACCCAGGCCTGTTCATATTCTGTTTCTACATCGATATCCTGCGGCTTAAAAAGATAGAAAGGTGACTGTGGAGCAAGAGTTGTCCATTCCGTAGTAGCAACACTATTTTCTGTAAGCCAGTAATATTTACCACCACTAAGATGTAGCGATTTCGCAAATTTATCATATTTCTCGCGTAGCCCCCATAGATTTGCATGATGAATAGTTGCAAAACGAGAACTAGATGTCTTTTTTTCTCGCTTGACAAAGATACCTATTGCAACACCTTGTTGTATGTCAAATACGTTCTCGTCTTTTGTTCCATCAGGCGAACGCTCTTTCTTTTTAGTATTACCATGTAAATCAAGTACATATATCTCATCGAAGCTCTGCAAAAGACTCTGGCGCATGCCTCGGAAGGTTGGATTATCCAGATAGCCGTGATTAGTGATAAATGCAAGAACACCATATCCTGTTTGTTCAATACGCCACTGTGCAAAACGGATGAATTTAACATAGTCGTCGTTCAAGTATTTGGAATTGCGCTCATTCAGCGAGGCTCCGTCCACTTCGAAATAGTTGCCAACCTTCCGACCGGTTTTAGAATCGATTCCGTGGAGTAGATCGATGATCCACTGACCCTTATTTGCAGAATGTCCAGAATAAGGCGGATTGCCCATTACGACCATGACGGGATATTGTTGTTTGACGCGCGCGGCTGCGTTTGCTTCATCGGAGATAGAGCGCGCAAATAGCATCTCCGAGCGCTGCATGGCCTCCTCTAGCGTATTTGTCAGGTAGAGGCCGAGGCGCTCCTTGCTTTTAAAGTCGTACGACCACGATTGCCGTTCCGCCTCTGGTAGATCTAATGCGGCAAGTTGCATGCCTAATTTGAGATGGGCCATGGCGTAAGGGGCCATCAGTAGCTCGAAGCCGAAGATACGCGGCAGCAGGTGTTCGCGTACATAGCTCGACCACATGCCAGCATTGCCGCGCTCCCTATATCTTTCGCGGATATGATTGATAACGGCATAGAGGAACGTTCCGGTACCACAGGCGGGATCGAGCAAGAGCACACGCGGCGAGGTCTTCTCTTGCTTCTCACCGTTGCTATTGTGTGTATAGGTAGTCTGTGATGTATCGGCCAATCCTCCTGGACAGTCGAACTGCGTGCGCAGGATATGGTCTACCGAGCGCACGATATAGGAAACAACCGGTTCCGGTGTGTAATAAACGCCGCGTAACTCACGCAATTTCGGATCGTATTCGGTCAGGAACGTTTCATAGAAATGGATCAGTGGGTCCTCGCGCCGTGTGCTTTTGCCAAAGTCGGCAAGTACCGCATTCATATCGGTCTGGGCCAGCAGTTGCGCCAGGTCGTCTACAAAGCCGACGAAGGGGACGTTATCCATTTCTCTACCGGTAATCTTCTCGAAGAGGTCGGCCAGGAACGGGTTTGTGTTGGGGATCTCGCGCGCGGCATCCTGACGGCGGAAGGGTTCGGTACTGGTATGGTTGTAGCGCGCCGCAAACAGACCGTAGGCGAGCGTCTGCGCAAACATATCGGCGAACTCTGCCACGTCCAGATCGGGGATAAGTACCTGCTTGAACGCGTCGTAAAGGTCATGCAAGGTACCTGGTATCTCGTTTTGTTTAAACGAGAGAACCGTCATGTCGCGAATAATGTGAGCGATGCGCGCCATACGCTCCGCCAGCTCTTTTGGATTGCTTATCGGTTCCGTGCTGTAGGTAAGAAAGTTAGCAAGTAAGCGAGCTACATCCAGCGTATTATGTGCATGCGTGCCAAGCAACATTTGCATCGGGCCGAGATCGGCGATCTTTTTTCCACTCTTTTTCTTGACAGGAATGCCACCCTCAATTTTAGGAACCGTCAGCTGGGCTGATAGGCATAGCTGACCATGGAGATACCAACGGAACTCGCGGTAATTCGTCAACACGAGGTTGGATAACGCGCTGCGATACTTTTTTAGTTGTTGCCCATCGCGCGTCTTCGGTTCTGATAGTTCCGCGTCATGCTCGATACTATTTAGATCTGCATCCACATCCTTTGCTTCGATATAGCCAATAGTGAGCAGACCATGCCCTGTCTTCTGTGAGATAACATAGTCAGGAGACCCGTACTCTTTCCGCTTAGGTTCATGCGTAACAGTGATACCGGGGACCAGATCCTTTAAAAGACTTTCCAGGGCCAGGCGATAACTCATTTCACTGGCATTGCCAGCTGCATACGTTTTTTCAAGCTCATGTATATATGTCTGCAATACAGCATCCTCCGCATCTTCACCTCTCTTACTACTTTTACTGATAACCTTCTCAGAAGTAGGAGCGGTGGTGGGCATAATTGCTTCAATGGCTTCAGAGACGACCAGCCGGGGAGCTACATATGGCTCTCTTCCTAGCTTCCTGGCGATAAGGTCTGCAACCGTTTCGGCGCTCTCTGGCGGCCATGCAAGATAGGCAACTGTTGGCAGTATACCAGGAAGTTGCGTATTATCCAAACGGATCGGCAGGATGTACTCTTCGTTCTCTTTAAAGGCACGCGCCTGCGCTGCCTCGCGCTCGTGAGTTGTCCAGCGCTTCGTGGCATAATGCTTTGAAATAAATATCACACAATAATGCGCCTCGTTTTGATAAAGTTCAGAGAGGTAGGGATAGAGGTTCTTGCCCCAGAGGATGTGTTTCTCTTCATTGTCATAAAAGTATTCTATTTTGCGGCGCTTTAACTCCTCTGCCAATGCTTCAGCGTAGGCGCGGTCCTCGCCTGCGAAGGAAAGAGCAATATCATACTTATAATGCCTCGCATTTTTCATAGTACTATCCTTTTCCTGACTCCTTATGGCTTCAGGACCCACTCCCATCAGATCCTTGTGAAGCACCATAGGCGCTTATGACACCTACGTATTTATGAGTAGATATATTCCAATTTTGTGGTTACACTCCTGATTAAAGGCAAAAAACATGTCTTGGAGTCACTATTTTATAGTACATAATGAAGATTTGCAAGTTTTGACTAATATGTGAAATTATCAGTTTTAAGTGTATAGAAAATGTATACAAGGCCGAACCCCCAAAAGTTCCAATTTGTTGCTCCTACTACTTCCCTCATGCTACAATCGCAGCGGCACGGTGTATCTATATATCCGAATTTCTATTGGTGCAAAGAGTGTATGACAGGGGTATTCTATGTGGCAATCAACGTACTATGTTCAGTTCCAACCACCTCCCGCCCCGCTGCAGCACGCGGCAACCTATCGGCTGGGCGCGCCGGTTACTGAGTATAAGTATCGCGCGGTGGGCATGATCGTTTCGGCGTCCATCACCATGCTGGCAGGCATCTTCTTTCTCTCATTGTATCTCATGAACCTTACAGGCTCATCCTACTTTGGAGGCGACTCGCAATCTATGCTGGTATTCGGGCTGGTGGGGGTCGCCTTCTTAGCGATCGCCGTATGGCTGTGCATAAAAACGTTTCTGGCTCGCGGCTCGCATGTCTATGTCTTTAACGAAGGTCTGTTGCGCATGGGTTCACGTATGGTTGCCATTCGCTGGGACTCGGTGGAGTCGGTCTGGCAGTCAGTGACCAGACGGTACACCAATGGCGTCTACACGGGCACGCGGCATATCTACACGGTGCGCCAGTGGGACGGGACGAAGACTGTCTTCAACGATCAGATCAAAAATGTCGAGGCGCTAGGCAATACTATCGCCCGCGAGACGTTACGCATCCTGCTCCCAAGGGTCATCGAGGCGTACCGCGCTGGCAGCACGATTACCTTTGGTCCGCTCAGCGTGAGCCAGCAGGGCGTGAGCAATGGCAAAGAGCTGTTGCCCTGGTACCAGATTAAGGGTATCGAGATTCAGCGAGGTACTGTTACGGTGAAGAAGGAGGGCAAGCGGTTGAACTGGTCCAGTGTGCGCGTGCCGCAAATTCCCAATTTTTTTGTCTTTAACGCTCTTGTGGATTATGTAATCACCGCGAAGTAGCGCTGAACGATACTATGGGCTTGCCTCTTGACAACCCTCCACAGGTGTACTAAGGTACAGCGTAGAGTAGGGCTAGTACAAATGTTTTTACTGTGAGGATTGTCGAGATGCTTCCTTCACCGCAATTTTGCGATACGTGTGGGGCCGCGAACCGGGTGCAGGCGCAGTTTTGCCGCGTATGTGGGCGATCATTACAGGACGCGAACAATACGTTGCCGCCTGGTGCATTACAGAACGCTACCCTGCCAGATGTGACGCTGCAAAATAGTACCCTGTCGATCAGTTCGACCATGACGGGGATGCTGTCGCAGCGGCACGCGTTGAAGCAGCGCTATGTTATCCTTGGGCAAGCGGGTCGCGGTGGCTTCGGCGCGGTCTACAAGGCGTCGGATACGCAGTTCGGCAATCGGTTGGTGGCGGTTAAGGAGATGAGCCAGAGCAATCTGGGGACGCAGGAATTCGTGGCGGCAACTGAGGCGTTCAGGCACGAGGCGCTCCTATTGGCTGGGCTGACCCATCCCAATCTGCCGCGCATCTACGAGCAGTTTACCGATACCGGGCGCACCTATCTTGTCATGGACTTCATCGAGGGCGAGACACTGGAAGAGCATCTGAACGGTCTGCGCGGCAAGAAGATTCCGCTCGAAAGGGTGTTTGATATCGCGCTACAACTCTGCTCGGTGCTGGACTACCTGCACACGCGCAATCCGGCGATTATCTTCCGCGACCTCAAGCCTGCCAATATTATGTTGACTCACGCTGGGCACGTCTACCTGATCGACTTCGGCATTGCGCGCCACTTCAAGCCGGGCCAGAGCAAGGATACAACGGCCCTCGGTTCGTCCGGCTATGCCGCGCCGGAGCAGTACGGCAAGTCGCAGACCACGCCGCGCGCCGACATCTACAGCCTGGGCGCGACGTTGCACCAGTTGCTTACGGGCGACGATCCCTCGGAGAGGCCGTTCCACTTCGCGCCCATCCAGCTTCCCAACCAGCCCGCGCTCAAGGGACTTGATACGCTGGTGATGCGTATGGTGACGGTGGATATCAGCAAGAGACCGGCGAGCGTTGCTGAAGTCAGGCAGGAACTGCTGCGCATCTCGTTCATCTACAGAACGACGCATCCCCTGCAGACGGGCGCGCCGCGTGCCTATCAGCCTCCTACGACGCACATGCCCAACCTGCCGCCTGCGCCTAAGCGTTCTCCACAATCACGCGTCATCCCGCAGGCGAATCTCCTCTACGCCTGCATGAGCCATAGCTCGCGCATCACGGCCATCGCCTGGTCGCCTGATGGGAAGTACCTTGCGTCGGCCAGCTACGACCGGACCGCCCAGGTGTGGGACGCGAGCAACGGCAAACACATCCTGACATACAAGGGGCACAGTCAGCACGTCAACGCCCTGGCGTGGTCGCACGATAGCAAGTACCTCGCCACCGCCAGCGACGATGGCACGGTCCAGACCTGGGAGGCCAGGACCGGCAACATGCTGATCACCTTTCGCGGCCATAACGAGGAGGTCAGCGCCGTCGCGTGGTCGCCCGACGACTTCTACATCGCCTCGGGCGGCAGTGACAGGATGGTCAGGGTATGGAAGGCGAAGACCGAGAAGTCCATCTACATCTATAGCGGGCACAGCGATAAGATTCACTGTATCGCGTGGTCGCCCGATGGTCGGCGCGTCGCCTCGGCGGGCAAGGACCGCAAGGTACACATCTGGGACCCGACGAAGGAGCTTCCCAAGCGCTCTTTCCTCAGTAGCATCCTCTCATTTACGCGCAAGATAGAGACGCTGAACACCCACAATGGACAGATCTTCTCCGTCGCGTGGTCGCCCGATGGTCGGCGCATCGCCTCGGCCAGCAGCGACCGCCGCGTCCTCGTCGGCGACGTGCAGACGCGCAGGCAGGTGTTCTCCATGGGCGAGAACAGCACCACCATCAAGAACAGCGTGGTCTGGTCCCCCCGAGGCGAGCATATAGCCATAGGCGGCAACGACAAGGCTGTGCAGATCTGGAACGTGGGCACTCAGAAGTTGACCTTCACGTACGCGGGCCACACCGGCTACGTAACGACCATCTCCTGGTCGCCCGATGGTCGGCGCGTCGCCTCGGCGGGCAGCGATCGCACAATACAAGTGTGGCAGGCGGTGTAGGAAGGGCAATGAAGGACGCTTTTGGCGCGACCAGGCTGCTCAACAGAAGTTTTGTTCAAGTATCTTTAATCTTCTCAATAAGGTCGTCCAGGTTCTTGAAATTTCTATATTCAATTGTATCTATAAATTGACATCTTAAAGTTATATTTGATATACTTCGTCAGGCCATATATAATCCATTACAGGCTTAATATATGCGATTATCAGTAGTGGTGGATACACTGGCTTCAAGCTTACCATTTTGTGGCAGGTGAATTCACTCCCTGCTGCGTTTCTAACTCCGCATCAGCAAAGCTGAGGAGGGTCGCCAGATGCCTGTCAACAACAACTATTCGGGTCAAATAATTGGGAACTATCTGATGATGGAAAGGTTGGGAAGTGGCGAGTTTGGTAGTGTTTATCGTGCGCAGAATAGGTTAATCACTGAGCGCATTGTTGCCATCAAACTTATTAACGATAAGTACGTCAGTTCTCAGGAAGAATGTAATCATTTTTTGAATGAAGCACGCGTACTTTTAAAGCTTCAGCATCCTTATATATTGCCGGTTTTTGACATAGGCGAACATCAGGGAGTGCCTTATATAGTACTTGAGTTTGCACCTACAGGTTCGTTACGCAATTGCCTGAACCAATCATCAACCCAACAGTTACCTATTAGCCAGTCTTTAACGATCCTTGCTCAGATAGGGCAGGCGCTTCATCATGCTCATCTGCAACACATTATTCATCGCGATCTAAAGCCAGAAAACATTCTTTTCAACAGAAAAGGGGACGCTCTACTGGCGGATTTCGGAATAGCGACTGAAGGCGTAACCTCAACAAATAACAGCGCAGTAATTACTGGTACACCACCTTATATGGCACCAGAGCAGTTTCAAGGTATAGTCAGCAAATTGAGTGATCAATACGCTCTGGCCTGTATCGCCTATGAGCTTGTTACTGGACAAAGGCCATTTCAAGCTAACAACTTTACCGAGTGGGCGGTCAAACATAGCCATGAAAAGCCGATACCACCGCGCCAAATTAATCCTGCACTACCCATGTATGTTGAGGAGGCAATCCTTAAAGCCATGGCAAAAGAGCGTACCCAGCGCTTTAAGGATGTCTCAGCCTTTATCGCGGCTGTATCTCCACAAGGGACATATCCTCCCACGCCAACAAAAACAGTGCTCAAGAGCCCTGTGGGAGTAACTGTGTTAAGCAATACAGATGTAACCATTGGGCGCTCATCAGACAATACCTACGTGCTCAACGATGCACAAGTTTCTGGTCATCACGCGGTCATTCGTCGGCATGGACAGGATTATGCTATCACCGACCTGAAAAGCACAAATAAGACATTTGTGAATGGGCAGGTTATTCCTGAGCATATAGCTCATGTGCTCAAGCAAGGAGACAACATTCGGATTGGTGCGACCACCTTTGAATATACCAATGATATAGCAGCGCCTCGTCCTACGGCTACTCCAACCCCTACCATCGTTGCGCCTCCACCTGTCGCTCCTGCCATGTCTCCTCCATCTGCAAGAGGACAGTTCGCGACACCGGTGTTTACACGACCAAAGAAGCGCACCGGTTTGTGGGTAGTATCTGCTATCGTTGGTCTACTCGTCATTTTCGCTATCGGAGGTAATGTAGTTTTCCATAACTCTACTATTCCACCGACGCCGTTTCCCACACCAACTCCTCCGCCCATTCCTACTGTCCCGCCAACTCCTATTCCTCCCTCTCCTACTCCGCCTCCGACTTTACCAACATTAAATCCAACGTATAGCGGCTCTTTCACCGATAGTAACGGTGCTTCTAATAAATTAACTCTTGTATCGGTTCAAGAGAACCAGAGAGGAAGCATTCGCGGTGATGCTGAATTTGGCTGTTCCTCCTTACCTTGTAGTGGTCCTCCGAATAAATTTGGTGGCACGGTTTTTATCACACATGAAGTTACATTCAGCTTTAATGCCATTAATAATAGTACTGGTGCAAGTGCTATCCTGACATTCAATGGTAGCGTCAGTTCTAATAATACTACGATGAATGGAACGTTTACAGGCAATGACGGGGGAAGCGGTACATGGGGCTTAAAAAGCAGCTAGCTTCCTGTTTGCCTGCATGAGTGACAACATTGTATCCTATCGAGAGCTAGATTCTCCCTTTCATAAGAGAGGAAGCAACAGGTGGCTATCAAAGTCGCCTCCGCTGTAAATCACGCACGTCCCTTTGGAACTTTTTTCATAATAGGCAGGCCCATAGAGAATGAGGTTTTTCCGAAAGAACCAGTGACCTTGAATGTCCAACCTCAATATATCGCCTTGCTTAAAAAACGTCGCTGAAGGCAGTAACGAAAACTCCAGTTCTATGCTTTGCTGCGGCTGTAGCGGTTGCTTGACGGAGAAGTCGTGTTGTGGACTCCAGGGTCTACTCTTCTCTTTGTCTACCTGCCTGAGAGATGCTCTCTGCCAACCTTTTGTCACCAGATCATAGCCGAAGCCATACGATCCCTCAAACACCACCTGCTTGCCATTTCTGATTTTGCGAATGCCAGCGAAAATGCAGGCGTCAGAAGCATCCGTTACTTCGATATATAGTTTCAGGACCATAGGGCCAATGATTTCTAGATCCCTGGGGATTTCCCACTCAAAGACGGCTTTGCCTTTTGCCAGGTCAAAGGAGGTTTGCTGGACAGTTTGTGGCATAACTTCGGCTAATTGATTGGTTTCCCCACTGAGATGGAGGGCCGTCCATTGTGTATCAGGTAGTGGGAAGTGCTGCTCCGCTTTCACGGCGTGAATGGCCTTGCCCGTGTCCCGCACCTCCAGACGAACAGGCGGCACAGCAAGCATGTCATTGTCCTCACCCTTCAGGAAATAGTCAAAGAACTTGCGTTGAAAGGCGAGGGCCTCTGCACTATAGTACACCGCCCATTTTGCTCCACGATGCGTATAGAGCCACTTGTGTTGCGAACGTATTTCTTCGAAGACGCGGAATGATCCCTGAGTGTGCAGGCACTGGTCAGAAAAACTGCCACACACGAGGGTCGGAACCGTAATATACTGCAAATCGGGAGTAAGTGATTGATACCACGCATCTCTGAGCGGGCGTTTCACCAACTCCTTGCGTACATTGGTTTGAGAATGGACACTGGCTCCCCAAATGACGGTAAAACCGTCTTCGCGAATCCCTCCCGGATAGGCAAAATCCCGGTAAAAATCCGAAAGACCTTCCCACGGACATATGGCCGCGAGATGTGGAGGGTTAAGGGCCGCGACTTTGTACTGGCTTATCGCCAGGTATGAGACGCCACTGAGGCCGATCTTCCCGTTCGACCAGGGCTGGCGGCCAGCCCATTCAATACACTCATAATAATCCTGAGCTTCCTGGTCCGAAAACAGGTCTCCTTTCCCCCCGGACGCACCGAAACCGCGCAGGTCAATATCGACGAAAGCATATCCCTGTGGAACCCAGTATGCTGGATCTGGCGCTTCCCAACCGGTGTATGTTGACATTACGAGAGGATCTGGTTGATTCAGAATGCGAAATTGGAAGAGCGGACGAGGGCCAAAGATGCCTTTGCGGTTGAACTTATCCTTGCCATAAGGATGAGCGCACATAATCACGGGGAAGTTGCCCTCTGTTGCAGGTCGAAAAACATTTACGCGCAAGATCACGCCATCGCTCATGGGTATCTCTACGTTTTTGTCAATTACTATCCCTTCTGGAAAGGGAATGAGGTGAAGAGGTGGGAGAAGTAAATTTTTGAGCCTTTTCACGATATAGGTGAGATTTGGTGTTGCGTTTTTCAAGGATTTTGGGGCTTGCTGAGCCTGGTTGGTTGACTCTCTTTCAGCTTTCCTGGTCAAATGGCGCATGGACTTGGCCTCCGTCTCTCAGGTCGTTTTGCATGTGCTCTAAGTATACTGATTATAAACTATGCGCCCGCCTCAACCCCCACCAACCGAGTGTCGTCGCCGCCGCGACGAGCAACACGACAGGGCTGAAGGAACTATAGAGATCGTTGAGCGGGACTCCGAAGCCCGCATACGTCACAGCGATCAAGGCGTAGTAGGGCAGCACGACCAGGCTGCTCACCGCGAGCGTCCAGAATGCCCACCAGTGACCGCGGCGCAGCGCGAACCAGGCGATGCTGACATAGACGATCCCGAAGGACAGCATGTAGGCACACATGGTTTCCATAAAGCTCACGAAGAACGCGCTTAAACGCGGCTCGTGCTTCCCGACATCGGCAAGGGACTGGCCGATCAATGTGGCATCCGCCTGGTTGCTGACCACCAGCCAGCCCCGGCAGGCCCGTTGAGATGGAGCAAAAGCGGTACCAGCAGGGCAGGCAGGATGTTCAAAAGGAACCCGAATAGGAGGAACAGCCCCACGCTCACACCGAGCAGGCTGCGCCAACGAAACTGCACCGGTCCTGGGTTAACTTTTGTGTTCTCTTTGGTTGACATGAGATGTTCATGGTCTCCTTGAAACTGGTCTGCTCGTAGGGTCTTTACATTAGTCTGCGTCATAACCATGCTCCTCTTTCTACCGCTGCCAGGTCACTTTTCCTGGACAGCACCATTTCCAATACGACGTGAGTATGCTGCGAGAAGGCTCACAATATGAGGTGTCTTCCTCACACAGTGATCACACATGAGAGGGGAGAACATCGAGGAACAAAGCACTCGTTCCACTAGAACTGTCTCAAAGGCAGATCTCCTTTCTCAGCCGCTGGCCTCAACTCCGTGTTTGACGCCTTACGCAGTGGCCTGACTGGGTTGACGCGGGTTCCCGATGAGACAAGCGGCCGTGTGGACACTTGTCCATTCCGTGCAGTTTCCAGCGAACTTACTCGGCTCCGGTTAGGTGGACCTGGGGGCTTACCTTACCAGGTGAGGGTTCCGTGGCTTGCTCTCGCCGTTCTGACAAGAGCGCATAGCCCAGCCAGGCCACAGCTACCCCCAGCGGCATCGCCGCTAAATGCTGGATCTGGGGCGGGATCAGCGCAACAACGAAGGGCAGCAAGAACGCGACGGGCAGCGCGGACGCGACGGCCAGCAGACCAGCCGCCCAGCGCGACAGGATGCCAGCGCGCAGCGTCGCGATGCCAAAGAGGAGGCCGCCGAGGATATATCCGATCCCGACGAGCGTATAGAGTGCTGGGAGGGCTCCGAGGTTCACGCCGCTCACGGGCCCAGAGGCACTCCTCAGGAGGTTATCCACAAATCTGGGTGCCGTGGTCGCCAACAGCGGCAGGATAAAGGCTGTGGCGAAGACAAAGGCAAACTGGAGTGCCCAACTGAGGCTCAACAGGAGAAAGCCTACCAGACCAAGCCACCCGGTCTCTTTCACTTGTCTGGCGTAGAGCCCTGTCCAGCCCAGGAGGAAGAGGAGGCACATGGCCGTCTTCAAGGGGGTGATGATGGCCCAGGCACTGGTAGTGACGGACGAAAGCACTTCAGGTGGCTGGATCGGCTGATATCCTGCGAAAATGAGCCCTGCCACGATCGCTGCTACACCGGTCCACCGGATGAGCTTC
>Ga0209839_10001509_pt1 | contig 11907 bp, 10 predicted proteins | sample OrgsoiDNA2013050_FD_185800 | JGI IMG/M metagenome (GOLD analysis project Ga0209839, IMG submission 185800) | Permafrost soil microbial communities from the Arctic, to analyse light accelerated degradation of dissolved organic matter (DOM) -... | ecosystem: Environmental > Terrestrial > Soil >... | reverse complement strand
GCACGGGCGTGTGATCAGCCGGCGGGATCAACTGCGGAATCAAACTCGCGAAGCTTTTGTTCTTCGGCGTCCAGGGCTTCGTGAATCAACGCGCCCTTCAGAAAAGAACACCCGCAGATACGGGACTGCGTCGCGGTCAGGGGGAGAACAGAGTTCGTGCGACATGCCGACCGAGAACTCATCATCTGGAGATTTGCGGTCAACTCGCCATAATTCAGAATGCCTATCCATGACGTCAGCGAGGCTCATGTTCAGCGATATATGTTCAAGCTCCTGTGGCAACCTCCCGGACGCCGCAAACTCAAGTGGTCGTGTGAGCTTGATCGCAGGGTGAGTGTGGAACGTCTCGGCCGCGGAAGGACGCGCCTTGGCGCCCTGAGGTTTTGTGGAGGCTGTGTCGGTGTCAGGCTTTATGCCCCCACAGCCAAGGAGGAATATCATCGCCACGCCGGCCACAGCCAGTGGGCCACAACGCAACATCTCCATAAGTGTCTCCTTAACGCTCTCGTATTTCGTTCGCCACAATACCACCTCCTCCTGCCGTACTGCCCGAACCGGGCGCCGACCACGTCGTTGGCGGAAAGGCTTTGCGCGTAGAGAGCTTTCAGATCGATGTCGACCATAATCTGGCGCGGGCGACCGCCGTAAGGCAAAGGGAAACTTGCGCCTTGCACGGTGGCCATCTGAGTGCGGATGAAGTTGTAGCCGTAGTCGTAGAGCGACGACTCGCTCATGGTGTCGCTTGAAATGCTCAACCGATGGCTTTTCTTCGGTTGCTTTTATCGTGAATGTCTGCATGCCATTATTTGGCCCGCCGGAACTTCGCCAGTGACTTCGCGGTATGTCAGTGTTTGCCAAGGCTTGAAGCCCAATTGCTTTAAGGCTGCGGCATGACTGCTACCCCACTGCAAGAATGACCGCCCAAGCTATGTCAGGACTGCGCGCAGGGCAGCCGCACTTGACGCAAGCCGCCGCTGTTCTTTACCCTTGAGGGCATGGAAGTAAATCTCAATCCCGACCTGCAAGCCAAGCTAGCCCGGCTTGCCGCCGACCGCGGTAGCGACGCGGGCACCCTCGTGCAAGAAGCGATAGAACGCTTCGTGGATTACGATGAGTGGTTTCTCCGGGAAGTGGAGAAAGGCATGGCTGCCGCCGACCGTGGCGAGCTGATCGACCATGAGGACGTCGGCAGATTGATCGTCAGCCGGTATCGAGGCTGATGCGTATACGGTGGACGGAACCCGCCGCCCGCGACCTCACGAACATTTGCGATTACACAGAGGAACACGACGGTCCAGAAGCCGCCCGCCGTGCGGCACTCCGAATCTATGAGGGCCTGGGCACCCTCACGCAGTTTCCACGCCGTGGCCGCCCAGGCCGCAAGTCGGGAACGCGCGAGCTAGTATTTCCCGGCCTTCCCTATCTGGCGGTTTATCGGATCGGCGAAGAGGTTGTCGAAATCGACCGTATTCTCCACGGCGCGCAGAAATGGCCTTAAACAAGATGCACTGCGGTGGCAATGCCGGAGGGGATGACCCCGTTGGCTGAAAGGCCAGGTCGATGTCGACCATGATTTGGCGCGCGCCACATCCTGGCCTATTGGTCGAAGCGCAGGCACGCCCTGCCGATATAAATTTCATCGCCCGGGCACAAGCGCTCGCCGCGCCGGTTGCCGGCAGGCACTTCGATGGAGCGGCCTTCGCGGAAGATGCGCGTGCCGAATTCGCTTTCGTCGTCGCAGATGCGATATTGGCCCGAGGGCCGGTCCAAGCGGATGTGCGCGTGCGCCCTTGAGACGGTGGCGTTGGCGTCATCGCCGCCTTCTTCAAAGACGATATCGTTGCGGCGCACGATGCGTTGCTGGTTGTCGGTGAGTTCCGGCATGCGTCCGATGTTGGTGCGAAGCTTCTCGATCGCGTAGCTTTCATGAGCCGCCTTGCCGCGCACTACCTCCAGGCGGCCGGGCGCAGATGCCGGCTCGGGATCGGGCGCGGCCACAAGCGCTGCCGCCGGCACTGGATCTGCCGCCGGCGCAGGCGGGGCGGGGGATTGCGTCTCGCGAATGGCATACGAGATTTCGAATCCTTTGGGGCCTTCCCCGGTCGTCTCCACATCCACCGTGAAGCCGGAGGGCAGCGCGCATCCGGCGCCCTGCAGGGACTCGCGGATATCGTTTTCCAGCCGGCGATCCTGCGCGAAAGCCGCCTGAAACAACGCGCGCCGCTCCGGCTCCGGGGACACCAGCCGCACGCCAAGATAGTTATAAGGGAAAAGGCGCCGCCCGCGCTGTATGGTCTGGATCTTGCCTTCGATTTCCTCGAGTATGGCGCGATGCACCAGCAGCAGTTCGTCGGACTGGGCGGGTCCGAAGGCGCGCTCGGTCCACTTGCGGAAAGCGCGCTCGATGGTCTTCTCCACTTCCGAAAAGAAACTCATGGCTGTTTCCCCGCTCCGATCAGTCCCAAACTTTGCGCCGCCGTCACCAGCGCGGCCGCCGCCGGGGCTGCGTATGTGCCGCCATACTGGCCGTTCTCGATCAGCACCGCAAAGGCGATGCGCTTGCCCGCCGGATACGGCGCAAATCCGATGAACCAGGCGTGCGAGGGCGCGTCGGCCAGCTCCGCCGTGCCGGTTTTGCCGGCAATCTGTAAAGACGCTTGGGCGGCGCGGCGGCCGGTGCCCTGAGTCACCACGTCGCGCATGAAGCGGCCCAGGGTGGCGGCTACATCGGGGCCAATCACCGCCCGCGCCGGCTCCGTTCGGTCGTTGCTTTCGTCGGCGATCCAGCGGCCCTGCGGCATCTGCCCGCCATTGGCGATGGCCGCCGCCACACGCGCCATCTGGAATGGCGACGCGACCACTTGCCCCTGCCCGTAGGACGATTGCGGCAGCGACTTACGGAGTTGCTGCGCGGTGGGGGGGGCGGCCATCGAAATACCCAGCAGGCTGCCTGTATCGAATAGCTGCTGCGCACCTACATTGTAAGTGCCCAATTGCGCGAAGTAAGCGTTGCAGGAGACTACCACGGCGCGCTCCATGTCGATGGTTCCGTGCGGCGACTTATCTTCTATATCGTCGCGGATCGGGCGCGTGGATCCGTGCAGGTAATTACCGACGCGGCCATCCGGCAGGCGAATGCAGGAGTAAGTCTGCTTGGATAATTGCGAATCTTTGCGAAGCGCGGCCATGGCGGTGACTACCTTGAACGTGGAACCGGGCGGATAGAGCCCGTAACGCGCGCGATCCAGATAAGGATTGCTGGTATCGTCGCCGTCTTCGACCGGTATGGCGTCGCCCGGCCCGATGGGCGGCAGCGGATAGCTGACCGTCGCCAACAGATCGCCGGTGGCCGGATCGAGCACGACTACCGATCCTTTTTCCTGGCCGGCCTGGCGCAGCGCGTTCTTTAGAATCTCGCCGGCGCGCACTTCCAGGCGCGCGTCAAGCGACATGCGGACGTCGCGCTTCCGGTCGAGCACGCGGCGGACGGCCGGATAGTTAGGATCGTAGCGGTGGCGCAGCAGCGGAACGAGTTCGCGCAGGTCGTAGCGAACCACGCGTTCCATCTTGCCTGTCTTGGGATTCTCGACGTCCACCAGGGTGGGGCGGTCGTCGTAACCGCGCAGGCGGGTGGCCGAATCGCGCTCCACGAACGACGTATTGCCGGCGCCCCAGCGGATGCGCGTACGCAGGTCGCCCAGTAAGTGGAAGGTCAGGCCTGCGAAGGGATAGTGGCGGCTTTCGGTGCGCGTGCAGGCCAGGTCGATATTGATGCCGAGCTGCTGGTATTGCGCGCGATGCTTCTCCAGTTCGTCCCAATTGCTAGTGGCCAGCGGGAGCCCATTGCGATCGTAGATGCCGCCCTTGGGGATGTTGCGCGTAATCTCCTGGAAGCGCGGATTGTATTGATAGCGGCGGGCGCCATCGGCCTGCACCACCAGCGTGCCTTCGCCCATGATGGCGGCGCTGCGCAGCACTTGCACATAAGCGGCTTTGCCGGCGATGAGCAACGCCAGCAGTCCAAGCGCCAAGCCCGCGGCTTCAATAGGCGCGCGGAACGGAGCGTTGCGCTGTGGATCGGAGGCGGGCCGGCTGGAGATGGAAAGCAGCATGGCAAACATCAGGAAGTTCGCCAGCATGGACGATCGGCCGTAACTGAGGAAGGGCGTCACTACTCCGGAAAGCGGCAGCACGCCCAGGGACCCGCCTGCGATCAGGAGGATCTGCAACGCCATGGCGACGCCCAACCCCGCGGCCAGGAAAAATTCGTAGTCGGTGCGCGCGCGCAACGCGATCCGCGCCGAACGGTAGAGGATGAAGGCGTAGAGCGCGAACACGGCCGCCACGCCTAGGAACCCCCACTCCTCGCCGAGCGCGGCAAGAATCAAATCCGTATGCCCGGCGGGCACCAGCGCGGGATCGCCCAACCCTAAGCCGGTGCCCCAGAATCCGCCGGTGGCATAAGCCCATAACGACTGCGCCAACTGGTCGCCGCCGTGGATCACGTTGTTCCATGGCGACGCCCACATAGAGACGCGCTCGTAAACCGTGTGCGGGACGTGGACCAGATAGCCGCCCACGAATCCGGCCAGCAGAAACAGCAAGCCGGCCGCGGCGATCAGCGCGTCTTTACGCGCGATGGAGTACAGCGCCAGGAACAGGCAAGTGAAAACCATGGCCGGTCCCATATCTTTCTGCAGGAAGAAAAACAGCAGCGAGAGCGCCACGCAGGCGAAGACCGGGATGGTGTATTCGAGAGGCGGGATGCCGCCGAGGCGGTCGAAACGCGCCAGCTTGGGGCGCTGCTCGCGGGCGTGACGCAAGACATCCCAACGCTGCGCGAAGTAGCCGGCCAGAAACAGGATCAGCAGAATGCGGATCACCTCGACGGGCTGAAATCCGAACAGGTTGACCTTGGCGTCGCTGGCGCCGGGGCCGTATCCGAACACGATCAGCAGGGCCGAGAGCGCAAAGCTGGCGAGCAGCGGGACGAAGCTCAATTTCCCCAGCATGCGCTCGAAGTCGAACGCGCTGGCGATGGCCAGCAGGACGCATCCGGCGGCGACGCCTTGCGCGAACTCCACGAATAGCAGGCTGTCGCGCACCGGATCGCGCAGGCTGACCATCAAGTTGAGGCCGATGCCCGTGAGCACCAAGATGGCGGGCAGCAGCAGCTGGTCGCCCTGGAACGCGCGCACGCTCCACCAAATGTGGGTGGCCCAAAACGCCGCGAAAAATATGGCGACCCAGATGAGGAAGGCGCGCCGGAATTCCGCGGGACGGCGGACGACGAATGACGGCTTCAACTGGCGGAACTGTTCGGCGGCAAGGAGGGAGCGGCGTCCGCGAAAGGATTTCAGGGCGCGCGCGGCCTCCACTTCCGCTTCCGAGACACGCAGGCGGGCGATGGCGCCCACGTTGGGCAGGCTGCCCGAGGCGTCGTAGATCCGGCGCGCGACGAACTGGCGCTCGGCCGGTTCGGCGAAGATGGCGAGGTAGGGCAGCAGGTCTTCGCGGGCAGTGAGATCGTTCAGGTTTAGCAGTTGCTTCGAGGCGAGGCTGGTTTGAATTTCCGTGAATGAGCGCGTTTTGGCGCGGTAGACGAAGACGAAGCCGACCAGCAGCATGAGGGAGCTTGCCAGCATCCAGATGGCTTCGCGTCGCCGCCAGACCATGCCGCGCCAGATGGCCGCCCGCCCCCCGCCATGCGATGCTTGCGTTCTGTCGGTGGCCCTGCTGCGCGTCACTGCCATGGGGAGTCCAACCTAGATTCTAAGCTGTGGCGGGGGTCTAATATGCTTCACGTCCCGCGCCGCGCAGATGGTGTGATAATCTTGGCAATCGCCTGAGACATGCAATGCAGAGGCTTTTCAGCACGGCACGGAACGTGGGCGGCGCATGAGGCTGCCACGAATCTATCCGATTCTGGATACGGGCGTGCTGGAGGCGCGACAGTTTTCGATCACGAGCGCGGCGGCGGCTTTTCTCGAAGGCGGCGCGGGGATCCTGCAATTGCGCCACAAACAGCATTGGGGACGCGCGGTTTTCGATGCGGCGCGGGAGATTGCACGGATGTGCCGGGAAGCGGGCGCGCTATTCATCGTGGACGATCGGGCGGACATTGCCATGTTGCTGGAGGCGGGCGTGCATCTGGGGCAGGACGATTTGCCGCCACGGGACGCGCGCCGGCTGCTGGGTTCAGACGCCGTCGTCGGATTCTCGAGCCATAATGTCCGGCAGGTTTGCGCGGCGGGGGGCGAGCCTGTGGACTACGTGGCATTCGGTCCGGTATTCTCGACTGCATCCAAACGAAACCCGGATCCGGTAACGGGGATCGAAGCTTTAAAGGAGTGCCGCGCACTGGTGGAGAAGCCGCTGGTGGCGATTGGCGGCATCACCCGGGAGACGGCGGCCGCGGTGCTGGCGGCCGGCGCGGATTCCGTGGCAGTGATTGGCGACCTGCTGCCAGCCGAGTTAACCAGTTTATCTTTTTTATCTATGCGCCAGCGGATGGAAGAATGGCAACAACTAGCAACGAAGTAAAGACCGGCCTGATCAAGGGCCTCGGGCTGATGGACTCCACCACGCTGGTGGTGGGATCGATGATCGGCTCAGGCATCTTTATTGTGTCCGCGGATATTTCGCGGCAGGTGAATTCGCCCGGGCTGCTGCTGATGACATGGGTGGCCACCGCGGTGCTCACGCTGATCGCGGCGTTGAGCTACGGCGAACTGGCGGCAGCCATGCCGCAGGCGGGCGGCCAATATGTGTACCTGCGCGAGTCGTTCGGTCCGATGAGCGGCTTCCTGTATGGCTGGACGCTGTTCCTGGTGATCCAGACCGGCACCATCGCGGCGGTGGCGGTAGCCTTCGCCAAATTCGCCGGCGTCTTCGTGCCGTGGATCTCCGCGCAGAACCATCTGATCGGCACCGGTAAAGTTGGCTTGACCACGCAGCAGTTGGTCGGCATCGTTGTGGTGGGAGTGTTGAGCGCCGTAAATATGCGTGGCATCCGCACCGGCGCGGTGGTGCAAAACGTTTTCACGTTCGCCAAGACGGCCGCGCTGCTGGGCCTGGTCGCCATTGGATTTCTGCTGGGCCGCAACCCGGCCGCTCTCACACGGAATTTCGGGCATTTCTGGGATGGCGCGGGCTGGACCATGCACGTAGTACGGCTGGTAGGCGTGGCTATGGTCGGCTCACTTTTTTCGGCGGACGCCTGGAACAATGTTACGTTCACCGCCGGCGAAGTTCGCAATCCGCGGCGCAACCTGCCCATCTCGCTGGCGCTGGGCGTGGCCATCGTGATGGCGCTCTACCTATCGGCGAATTGCGTATATCTGAACGTGCTGCCGCTGGAAGCCATCCAGCACGCGCCGGAAGATCGCGTGGCCACCGCCGCGGTGAAGCAGATCGTAGGACCCGCGGGGGTCCAGATCATGGCAGCGGCCATTATGATCTCATGCTTCGGCTGCGTGAACGGCCTGATCCTGGCGGGCGCCCGCGTATATTATGCGATGTCGCTGGACAAACTTTTCTTCCGCAAGGCCGGCACGTTGGGCGCACGGCATCGCGCTCCGGTGTTCGCGCTGGCCATTCAAGGCGCGTGGGCCATGGTCCTGACTCTGAGCGGCACCTACAGCGACCTGCTGGACTATGTGATCTTCGCCGTGTTAGTTTTCTATATCCTGACCATTGCCGGCATCTTCGTGCTGCGCCGCACGCGGCCAGAGATGGATCGTCCGTACAAGGCATTCGGTTATCCAGTGCTGCCGGCTATCTACATCGTGGCGGCGGGGACTATCGAGGTCCTGTTACTGGCTTACAAACCGAATTACACCTGGCCCGGACTGATTATCGTGCTGTTGGGCGTGCCCGTGTATTATATTTGGAAACCGAAATCCGATCTTGCGAAAGGCTTGCAATGAACTTGACGGCGACGAAATCGTTTGAACGCATTAAAGCTGAAGCTGACGACAGCGAGCATTCGCTGAAGCGCACCCTGGGGCCGGTAAACCTGGTGGCGCTGGGCATTGGCGCGATCATCGGGGCGGGCCTGTTTTCGCTGACCGGCATCGCCGCCGCGGAAAACGCCGGGCCCGCCGTGGTGCTGTCCTTCGTCATAGCGGCCATCGGTTGCGCCTTCGCGGGGATGTGCTACAGCGAGTTCTCCACCATGATTCCGATCGCGGGCAGCGCCTACACTTACGCGTACGCCACCATGGGCGAACTGCTGGCCTGGATTATCGGATGGGACCTGGTGTTGGAGTACGCGGTGGGCGCGGCTACCGTGTCGGTAAGCTGGTCGAGTTACGTGGTGAAGCTGCTGCACTCGCTGGGCATCTCGCCGCCCACCAGCCTGGTCAACTGTCCGTTCGACCCCACTCCCGGCATCATCAATCTTCCGGCCGTCATTATTATTATGTTGATGTCGACCCTGCTCATTATCGGCATTCAGGAATCGGCGCGGGTGAATGGCGTGATCGTGGCGGTGAAAGTAGTGATCGTGATCATCGTGATCGCGGTGGGTTTCGGATACATCAATCGCGCGAACTATACACCGTTCATTCCGCCCAACACCGGCACCTTCGGGGAGTTCGGCATTAGCGGAGTGATGCGCGCGGCGGCCGTCGTGTTTTTCGCATTCATCGGATTCGACGCGGTTTCTACAGCGGCCCAGGAGGCGCGCAAGCCGCAGCGCGATATGCCCATCGGGATCATTGGCTCGCTGGCCGTCTGTACCATTCTCTATGTGCTATTCGCGCACGTGCTCACCGGCATGGTGAACTACAAGATTTTCAAAGGGGACGCATCGCCCGTGGCTACGGTGATCAAACAGTTTCCCAGCCAGGCGCTGCAGATCACCATCGTCATCGGCATTATTGCCGGCTACAGTTCGGTGATCCTGGTGATGCTGCTCGGGCAATCCCGTGTGTTCTTTTCGATGTCGCGCGACGGACTGCTGCCGAAAGTGTTTTCCGACGTGCATCCGAAGTACCGCACTCCCTGGCGCTGCAACCTGATCTTCATGTTATTCGTCTCGCTTTTCTCGGGCTTCCTGCCGATTTCGAAGCTGGGTCACATGACCAGCATCGGCACGCTGCTGGCGTTCGTGATCGTCTGCATCGGCATTATGGTGATGCGGCACACGCGCCCGGACTTGCCGCGCCCGTATCGAACGCCGCTGGTGCCCTTGGTGCCGGTGTTGGGCATCCTGGTGTGTCTGGCTATGATGGCGTCGCTCGATCATGAGACCTGGTACCGGCTGGTCATCTGGCTGGTGATCGGGCTTTGCATTTACTTCGGGTATAGCCGCCACCACAGTCATCTGGCGATTAGTAAGCGGTAACGCCGCACGATTTATGCGATGCCGATTTCCGGCGCATGTTCGACCGGAAAATTTACCGACCTCGCGATGAAGCACCGGGCGTGGGCGGCCGCATGTAATTCGCGCGCCTTCTCCATATCGCAGCCCGCCGCCACAGTCACCCGCGGACGCAGCATCACGCTCTGGAAACTTGCCGAGCCGTCAGGCGCGTCCTCCATCACGCCTTCCGCATGGTCGCTGTAAGCCAGCACCACAATACCCGCATCGGCGCACAAGTGGAGATACCAAAGCTGATGGCATGCGCTTAGCGAAGCCACCAGCAACTCCTCGGGATTCCAACGCGTGGCGTCCCCGCGAAACGCCGGATCCGAAGATCCCGGAATGTTGGGCTTCCCGCTGGCGGATATTTCGTGCCGGCGGTCGTAGCTCCGATAGGCGGCGGTGCCCGTCCCGGTGTTACCGGTCCACTCCACCACAACGGAGTAATGGTGCGTCTTGGTCATGCCTTCTCCCGCGCCTCCCCGAATGTCTGCGCAATCAACGCCTGCGCCTCTTTCTGTATCCTCCGCAAATGCTCCTCGCCCAAAAAGCTCTCGGCATAAAGCTTATACACGCTCTCGGTCCCCGATGGCCGCGCCGCGAACCAGCCATTCGCCGTCACCACCTTCAACCCGCCGATGGGCGCGCCATTACCCGGCGCCGTGGTCAGTGCCGCTTCAATCTTCTCCCCCGCAAGCTCCGCGGCATGCAACTGCTCCGGCGCAAGCTTCAGCAAAACCGCCTTCTGCTCCGGCGTGGCCGGCGCGTCGATCCGCTCGTACACCGGCGCCCCGAACTTCTCCGTCAGCCCGCGGTATACCTCGCCGGGATCGCGCTCCGTGCGCGCCATGATCTCGACCGCCAGCAGCCCCATGATGATGCCGTCCTTGTCGGTGGTCCATACCGTCCCATCGCGCCGCAGGAACGACGCGCCCGCGCTCTCCTCGCCGCCGAAACCGAACGCGCCGCTCATCAAGCCTTCCACCATCCACTTAAAGCCGACCGGCACTTCCACCATCTTCAAATTCAAACTGGCCGCTACGCGGTCGATCATGCTGCTGCTCACCAGCGTCTTTCCCACCGCGGCCCCCACCGGCCATCCCGGCCGATGCTGAAACAGGTACCAGATGGCCACCGCCAGGTAGTGGTTCGGATTCAGCAGGCCCGCGCTGCGCGTTACCACGCCGTGCCGGTCATGATCCGTATCGCAAGCGAAAGCTACATCGAAGCGATCCTTCAGCGCGATCAGCCCGGCCATGGCATATGGCGACGAGCAGTCCATCCGGATCTTGCCATCCCAATCCACCGACATGAAACGGAAAGTGGGGTCTACGTGGTCGTGTAAGATCGTCAGCGGCACTCCGTAGCGCTCGCTAATGCGTCCCCAGTAGGCCACCCCCGCGCCACCCAGGGGATCCGCGCCCACGTTGAGCTTGGCGCCGCGGATGGCATCCATATCGAGCACATTGGCCAGATCGTCCACATACGCCGAAACGTAATCGTAGGAGTGCGTGGTGGAAGCCTTGCGCGCCTCGTCGTAAGATATTCGCGAGATTTGTCCTTTCCCGGCCTCCAGCAGTTGGTTGGCGCGGTCTTCGATCCAACCCGTCGCCGCGGTATCGGCCGGCCCCCCATTGGGCGGATTATATTTGAAGCCGCCATCTTCCGGCGGGTTGTGGGAAGGCGTGATCACGATGCCGTCCGCCCAGCCGTCGGCGCGCCCGCGATTGTAAGTCAGGATGGCGTGCGATAGCGCCGGCGTGGGCGTATAGCCGCCCGCGCTGTCGATCATGGTGTCGACGCCGGCAGCGGTCAGCACCTCCAATGCGGTGATCCACGCAGGTTCGGAAAGCGCGTGCGTGTCCATGGCCAGGAACAGCGGCCCGGTGATCTGCTCCTGCTTGCGATACTGGCAGATGGCCTGCGTGATGGCCAGGATGTGGCCTTCATTAAATGACAGCGCCAACGACGATCCGCGATGCCCGGATGTCCCGAATGCCACCCGTTGCGCGGGCACGGCGGGGTCGGGCCGGCCCGTGTAGTAGGCCGTAATCAGACGGGGGATATTCACCAGCATGGACGCTTCAGCCGGTTTGCCTGCGTTCGGATCGAGTGACATGTTCCCCTATTTTCGCTCCATCGGCTATCCTTTATCATGCCCTCGAACAATGCCGACCCGGAAATCTGGCTGATTCGCCATGGAGAGACGGAATGGAGCCTCTCCGGAGCGCATACGGGACGCACCGATATCCCCCTCACGGCGGCGGGCAAGCGGCAAGCCGAATCGCTCGGACGCTATCTCGCGGGCCGGCCGTTCGCCCTGGTGCTTTCGAGCCCCCTGCGGCGCGCCAGCGAAACCTGCTGGCTGGCTGGCTACGGCGATGCAGCCCAAATTGAGCCGGATTTGCGCGAGTGGGACTACGGGGCTTATGAAGGCCGCACCAGCGCCCAAATCCAAAAGGAAGTTCCCGATTGGACCATCTGGACCTCGCCAGTTCCGCAAGGCGAAACCATGCAGCAGGTGGCCGCACGGGCCGATC
>Ga0209839_10001508_pt1 | contig 11907 bp, 9 predicted proteins | sample OrgsoiDNA2013050_FD_185800 | JGI IMG/M metagenome (GOLD analysis project Ga0209839, IMG submission 185800) | Permafrost soil microbial communities from the Arctic, to analyse light accelerated degradation of dissolved organic matter (DOM) -... | ecosystem: Environmental > Terrestrial > Soil >... | reverse complement strand
CGCATTGACCGACCAGATCCTCGAATTCACTCTGGTCCCAGTCGAATGCGCACTCCGGGCAAAGACCTTGGTGCACCTCCCAGGCCAGGAACGGTTCGTTCATCTCTCGCTCCGCCCGTAGCTTCCCAGGTGCCAGCTCCCACAGATGTCGCACCGATAGGCGTTCAGGTCGACGCCCGACTCGGATCGGCGTTCGTCGGCCACACTCAGCGCTTCGCCCTGAGAACGGTAGGCGGATTTGGGTTGACCGTCGGCCCGCCAGTGCATGCCCCGCGACACGGGTTGTTGCCGAGCCGGGTCGTCGTCGCGTCTGCCGACGGGCCGCCCCCCTCGTCGTGGAGCGTTCCGGCGAGCCATGACCCCATATTGGCCGCTATTGCGGAGAAGACGGCGCGATGTGCCATTCGCTTCGAAATGAGGGACCCGCCATCCTCGGCGCGCCCCAGTCCGACGGAGGGGGAACAGGGTCGAACGTGGCGCGTCGAGGACAAAAATCAGACTAATAGGAAGGTCAATGGGAGTCGACCGTTCTGGTAGAGGAACGTCGGTGCGAGTGCGCTCGACCCCAGAGGTGCGGAGGGACGATGACCGGGCGCGGCCTCACCGTCGACCAAACGTTCGTTGACCAGGGTGTTTCGAAGCGACACCCTTTCGTAATCTTGCAGAAGATCAATCGCTTTTTTTGATCGGACTACGGGTCACCGTTTGGGGATTGATTGGTGGCCATTCAGCTATCGGCTAACCGGAAATCCATCCGATAACCCCGCAATCATGCCAAGTATCAGCCGGTAATCGGTCCAAGCAATTGGCCTAAGCAGACCGCCTATGCCACTATGAATCCATGGCAAAAACCGTGATAGTCAAACTAACCGACGACATTGATGGCGGAGATGCCGACGAGACGATCCATTTTTCACTGGACGGTAAGTCCTATGAAATCGATGTGAATGCGAGGAACGCGGCCCAACTCCGGGCGGCCTTTACGCCGTTTATCGAGAAGGGGCGCACCAGCAATTCGGGTGGACGGGCTCGGGTGTCCCGCCCCACCAGCGCGCCGGGTGAAAAGACGCTGTTTTCCCAGTTGAGCGACGACGAAAAGAAGCGCTTTCGGGTGTGGGCCGACATGGCCACCGCGCGGCGCATCAGCGACAGCCGGGTGAACGGCTGGGTGGCCGTCGGAAAGCCCTAGTCACACCGCCGCTGCAGCCGGAACGGATCGTAGGTGACCATGGGGCGCGGCGGCCGGGCCGAGGGCGGTGAGGGTGGCCCGCGGCGGCGCAATCGAGCGGTCTCGGCTATTAGGCGAAGGAAAGAATGCCGTAGGTATTGCACAGCCCCAGACCTTCAATGAGCACGAAAGCGGCGACAATGGTGCCGATCACCGGCACTCGCCACTTTGAGCCGTTTCGCGCCATTGCCGGCGGCATGTACCACTCGGGCAATGCTCCGGCGAATTGTGCCAAGTGCATGCTGAGGGGTATGGCGTCGTCACTCAGCGGCGCATTGGGATCTGCCGCCAACGCCAAGGCGGTGAGTTCCGCCTCGGTCAACTGTTCGCCATAGGGCGGATCGCCCGGCAAAGAAGGCAGCGTCATGGAGGACCGTCACCGGTCGGCTCAGGACGCTTTTTAGAAGGATGCACCAAAAGGGAGCGTACTGCGATGTGTCCGGCCCGCGGTCCCGCCCTACAGAACAAGAGACGTCGATTGGGCGGTGGGATCGCCGACCCAACGCCCGACTTCGACCACGTAGGGGCCGGTGGCCGGAACCCACCGGTGGCCCGGCGCGTTGCGTAGCGCAAATCTGCCCCGTGGAATTGAGAGCGCGACCTCGGCCTTCTCGCCCGGAGCCACTTCGATCCGGGCAAACCCCATGAGCCGACGGCGCCGTGGAGCCGGATCACCTGGCGCCGGACCGGCGTAGACCTGCACGATCTCGGCACCAGCGTGGTTCCCCTGGTTGGTGACGCTGCCGTGGACCTCGACGGCGTGCTCGTCCACCGTGACCGTGAATGGCCCCCGCTCGAACGTGGTGTACGACAACCCGAAGCCATAGGGGAAGTGGGGGACCGCCCCGTCGCGTTCGAACTTCCACCACCCGTGCCACCCGTCGTAGGTGATCGCCTCGGCCTCCCGCTCGAAATGGGGGAGGTGTTCCTCGCTCACCGGGACGGTGAAGGGCAGACGTCCCTCGGCATTGCGACGACCGAGCAGGACGTCGGCCAGGCCGTGACCCCCTTCCATGCCGGCGTACCAGGACTGCACAATGGCCGGTACGTTCGAGGCCCAGGCCGACATGATGACGGCGCTCCCCGCCACCACCGCCACCACGATGCGCGAGGTGGCCTCCGCCACCGCCAGAATGAGTTCCTCCTCGGCTCGATGGAGGCGCAGCGACGATCGATCACCGCCGGTGGCAAAGGACAGGGGACCGTCCGTTGGGACGCCTTCGGACGGTTCCATCCCGAGATGGGCGGCCATCGAAGCCGTGAACGCTGCGGCCAAGGCCGGATCGTCGGCGCCGGGGAGAAGCTCGCCCAGTGGTCCGGCGGAAGGATCTCCACCGATGAACTCCCCTTCGTCGGCCTTGGTGTACCCCACCACGACGACGGCCAGATCGGCGGCGCCGGCGGCGCGAGCCGCCCGCGTCGCGTCCGTTCCGTCGTCATAGACGACCTCGACCTCGGGGAGCGCAGCCCGCAGGCCTTGCAGCGGTGTGATCACATCGGGCGTCCAGATGTCACTCGAACCGCCGTCGCCGATGTTGCGGATGTCGGCCAGGTGTCCGATGACGGCCATCGAGCGCAACGTGGCCGGAGTCAGCGGCAGCAGGGGATGTTCCCCCACCGGTTCATTTCGCAGGAGCACGACCGCCTTGGCCGCCGCCTCTCTGGCCAGGCCGCGATGTTCGGGGCAGGCCAACACGCTGGTGTCGGGGCGAGGACCGTTCAGGACGTGGTTGAACCGAAGCAACGTGGCGATGGTCCGGACCACGGAACGGTCGACGTCGTCCCAGGCCAAGGACCCGTCCTGGAAGGCGGTGGACAATCCCGCCGCCCGTACCATGCGGTAGGGCATTTCGACATCGAGACCGGCGATCACCGATTTCGGAGCATCACGCACGCCGAAGATCCAATCGCTGATCACGAACCCCTCGAAGCCCCATTCGTCCCGCAGCACGCCGGTCAGGAGGGAGCGGTCCTGGCCACACCATTCGCGGTTGACCGAGTTGTACGCGCTCATCACCACGGCCACACCTTCGTCGACGATCCGGCGGAACTGCGGCAGGAAGACCTCGTGCAGCGCCACGTCGTCCACCGTGACGTCCACCGTGAAGCGGGCGTTCTCCATGGAATTGCAGGCGAAGTGCTTCACGCAGGCCATGGCGTGGCGCTGTACCCCCCGCACCAGGGCCGCCCCGAATTCACCCACATGGAAGGGATCCTCGCCGTAGGTTTCCTGGGCCCGGCCCCAGGCCGGGTGTCGCAGGACATTGACGCAGACCCCGCCGAAGAGGTTGGCTCCGACCGCCCGGAGCTCCTTCCCGATGGCCTCGCCGATGCGCTCTTCGAGATCGAGGTCCCAGGTGGCCCCCCGGGCCATCGAGACGGGAAAGCACGTCGCCGGACCGATAACCACTCCCCGTGGCCCGTCGGAAAACGCGAACCCGGGGACGCCCAGCCGTTCGATGCGGGCCGCCGGAAACGGGCGCTTGTGGTAACCGCCATCCTTCAGGTCGTCCAGACCGGCCCAGAAGGGAAGGTCCCCATCGAGGCACCACAGCTTCTCCTCGGGCGTCATTTTGGCGACGATGGCCGCCGCCGCGACCGTTTCGGGGACCCCGTCGCCGACGGAGGCCACGGCCTCGTCATAGGTACTGGTGTCGTCTCCCATCAGAAGACCGTACCGCCGGCCGGGTCATGAGATCTGGGATCGGCGCCGGCCCGTGACGCGAAAAGAGCACCGGGGCCGGCGTGGTTCCGGACCCGGTGCTCGTCGCCTTCGCTACTGCGGTGGTCCCGACGTCAGCTGCACCGTGGCGGTATGGGTCTGCCCTGACGTGTCGGTCCATCCCAGGGTGACCTTGTCACCGGGGTGGTGCGGCTCCAGTTCATTGGTGAGGTCGGTCGGGGCGTTGACGCTCTTGCCGTCGGCCGACGTGATGATGTCACCCTGGGCCAGCCCAGCTTCTTGAGCCGGTGAGCTTGTCACCACTCCAGCGACCGAGACGCCGGCGACCGACGAACCCGAGGACGAGCCCGAGCCCGAGTTTCCAGTGCCGCCGCCGAAGCCGCCACCGAGTCCGCCTCCGAATCCGTTGGGGTCGCCGCCGCTGTTCGAGGTGGCGGTGATCTGGACACCCAGGAAGGCGGTCGCCCCGATGTGGATGGTCGACGAGGCCTGACCCAACTCAATCCGGGCGGCGATGGCGGTCGCCTTGACGATCGGAATGGCGTAGCCCTGGTTTCCCGAACCCTGGTTCGACCCTTGGAAGGAGAATCCGGCGGAGGCGGCCGTGTCGATGCCGATGACCTGACCCGATGTGTTGACGAGTGACCCGCCCGAATCTCCGGGCTGAATGTTGGCGTTGGTTTGGATGAGACCGGTCAACTGCTCCGAGGAGCCGTCACCCTGGTCGCTGGCCGTGATCGACTGGTTGAGGGCGGTGACAGTGCCGCCGGCCGCGCTAGGGGTTCCGCCGGTTCCTCCGGCGTTGCCGACGCCCACCACATTCTCGCCGACGGCCACGTTGGACGATCCGTCAATGGCGGCTGTCTGCAGTCCAGACGCATTGTGGAGCTGCAGGACGGCGACATCATTGGAGCGGTCATAGCCGACGACGCTGGCCGAGTAGGTCTTCCCGTTGCCCACATCAGTGGCACTGATGGTGGTGGCGCCGTCAATCACGTGGTTGTTGGTCAGAATCTCGCCGGATGACGTGAGCACGATGCCGGTTCCGGCGGCCTGCTCGCTCTGGTACCCGAGGGTGGTGTTGATGTCCACCAAGCCCGGGTCGACCTTGGCGGCGATGGCCGAGACGTCGCCCGGTCCCGCACCACCAGAGTTACCCGAGTTACCCGAGGAGCCCGATCCGGACGATCCCCCTCCGAAGCCGGAGCCGGGGGAGAAGGGAGTCGAGTTGGAGGAGGGCGGGGCCGAGGTGGCCGAACTGACCGGGGTGCTGCCCTTCCACGCGGCGTGGCTGATGCCGGCGCCGGCGGCCACGGCAATGACGATGGCTCCGGTCACCGCGGCCACGTTGCGGAAGCGATGGGACCCTGGTTTCCCCGCCGCGCCTCCGGCGGCGGCGCCGGTGGCGGAGGGCGGGCCCCAGGTGGGCGGAAGCTGACCGGTTGCCGGAGCGCCGTACGCGGGCCCCGACGATGGTCCGAGATCGAGATGAGGATTGCCCGACAGGGCACCGAGCGCGTAGGAGCCGGCGGCGGGGCCGACCGGGGGGGCGACCGATTGCTCGGACGTGACCGGAGGGGCCATCGGCGGCGCGGGCGTATCACCGGCCGGTGCGGTGGGAGCGGTCGGGTCGACCGCCGGGAGCGGGATGGCTGACCCGGTCACCGGCGGCGTGGATGCCGGCGTCGGTGTGGGGGGAGTGTCGTTCAGGTGGTCAGTCTGCTGCCCGTTGTCCGCTGCTTCGGTGCTGTCGTCGCTCATTCGATCTCCTCTGTCGAAGCCCCACTATCGGGACTTTCGCCTGGGACCATTGAAGCGGGAGGACATAAGGGCCAGATGTGGGAAATGTATGAGGGAGATAAATGTTGGCTGTGCCTCACCGAACCCGAACCTACCCGCCGTGAGTGGCCCGTCCGGCAGGCACGACATCGAGAACGCCGACCGGACGCCCGATCACCGGTCACCAGGGCCGGGGCGGGCGGGCGCCGACCGATCGGGCGCACCGCCAGGACGAGTTACAGCCGGTACAGCTTCGCCGCGTTCTCCCCGAGGATCTTGCGCTGCGCCGTCGGGGTCAGGGTCGACATCTTCTCGGCCACCGTGTCGAGCGGCTTCGGGTACAGGCACGTCGGATGGGGGAAGTCGGTCTCGAAGAGGATGCAGTCTTCGCCCACCGACTCGACCAGGGCCGGCAGGTTGTTCTTCTCGAACCAGAACGTGGCGAAGAGATTGCGCTTGAAGTACTCCGACGGCAGCATCGAGAGCTGGTCGAGCTGCTTGGGGGCGTTCTCCGACATCTCGTAGTCGAGCGCCTCGAGGATGAAGGGAACCCAACCCACGCCGCTCTCCACCGACACCATCTGCAGGGTCGGGTGCCGATCCAACATGCCGCTCAGGATGATGTTGGTGACCACGCGGGCGTTGCCGATGAAGAGCAGCGTCCCCCCGATGGCCAACTTGGTGTCCTCGTCCTGTGACTCCCACGGGTACGTACCGAAGTAGGTCATGGTGGTCAGGCTGGCGCCGATGTGGAAGTGCACCGGCATGTGCAGATCGGCACAGACGTCCCAGAGCGGATCCCACGCCCGGCTGGCCAGGTCGGGCGCGCCCAGGTCCTGCGTGTCCGAGGTGAGGTTGATGCCGCGCAGCCCCATGGCGGCCACCCGTTCCGCTTCGATGACCGAGGCCGCCACGTCCCAGGCCGGCATGATGGGCATCGGGAGCAGACGGTTGTTCGACTCTTCCTGGATCTGAGCGATGGCGTCGTTGTAGAGCTGCACGCAGACCAGTCGAAGCTCGGGGTCCTTGACGACGTCGGAAATACCCTGACCCCCGAGACCGACGGAGCTGGGGAAGCAGATCTGGGCGTGGATGCCCGAATCGTCCATGACCGCAATCCGGGCCTTGGGGTCAACGGCTCCAAGGTGGGTCTGGTCCTGGGTCCACTCGTACAGCGCTTCGAGGGCCCGTCCCTTGTTGCCGTCGCGGTCGATGACCCCGCCGCCGCCGGCGAAGCCGAGCTCGGCCCCGTCGACGATCCACATGGGCCGCCCGTCGATCATCTCCACATGGGGGACCCGGTCCTTGAATTTGGCCGGCGAGCGCGAGGTCCAGAGGTCGTGCGCCTCGGACAGGTGCGTGTCGGCATCAATGACGCGGAGGCCTTCAAGTGCCAGAGCCAATTTCCCTCCCAATTCGTGTGCCGAAGTACCCTACGTCGAAAAGGGGATGGGATCACATGCCGGTCGAGCAGATCAACGGTCTTGTTATCGCCTACGAAGTGATCGGACAGGGTCAGCCGTGGGTCATCACACCCGGAGGCCGTTTCAGCAAGGACGCCCCCGGAGTCCGAGAGCTGGCCCAGGCGCTGGCCGCGACCGGGAAACAGGTGCTGATCTGGGACCGACCGAACACGGGAGCCTCGGAGGTGTGTTTCGACGGGGACTCCGAATCGGTCATGCAGGCCGACGCGCTGGCCGGGCTGCTGCGGGCCCTGCGCATGACCCCGGCCGTCATCTCAGGTGGGTCCGGTGGCTCGCGCGTCTCATTGCTGGCGACGGCTCGGCATCCCGACGTGGCGCGTGCGCTCGCCGTCTGGTGGATCAGCGGCGGGCCGTACGGGCTGCTGACGCTCGGCACGCATTACTGCGGTGACTCCATCGCCGCCGCCTGGCGGTACGGGATGGACGCGGTGGCTGCCCTACCGGAATGGGCCGAAGTCTTGGAGCGCAATCCGGTCAATCGGGCCAAGTTCTTGACGCAGGACCCCCGCACCTTCATCGAGACCCTGGAGCAGTGGATGCTGGCCTACTGCCCTCGCCCGGACGAGCTGGTTCCCGGCCTACCCGATGCCGACGCTCGGGCGATGCCGCTTCCGGCCCTGGTGTTTCGCAGCGGCGCCAGTGACCCCCATCACACAAGGCAGACTTCCGAACGCCTGGCCGACCTGCTCCTCGGCGCGCAACTGGTCGAGCCGCCGTGGGGTGATCGGGAATGGACCGAACGGACCGAGGAGGCCGCCGCATCGGGCGTCGGCATCTTCTCGCGCTGGCCTCTCCTGGCGCCGCCGTTGACCGAATGGGCCGCTGGCCTCTAACGCGTCTGGGGAAACCCGAGATCGACCACGCTGGTGGCTGGATCCGGCCAGCGGGTCGTCAGCACTTTCGGCCGGGTGTAGAAACGGATGCCTTCGGGCCCGTACATGGCGCTGTCGCCGAAGAGCGAGGACTTCCACCCTCCGAAGGAGTGGAAGCCGACCGGGACGGGGATCGGCACGTTGACGCCGACCATGCCCGCCGTCACATCGAGACCGAAGCGCCGGGCCACCCCGCCGTCGCGGGTGAACACGGCCACGCCGTTGCCGTAGGGATTGGCGTTGACCAGCGCGAGGGCTTCGTCATAGGTCTCCACCCGGACCACGCTGAGCACGGGTCCGAAGACCTCGTCGTCGTAGACCCTCATGCCCGGGCGGACATGGTCGAGCAGTGAGCACCCGAGGAAGAACCCCGATGGCCACTCTCCTCTACCGTCGACCACCAGGTTCGCACCTTCCTCCTCGGATCCGTCGACATAGGACCGCACCCGATCACGATGTTCGGCTGTGACCAGCGGCCCCATCTGCGAGGCGGGGTCGGTTCCGGGACCGACGATCACCGCTGGAATGCGGTCGGCGATGGCCGAGACCAATGGATCGGCCACCGCGCCCACGGCCACCACCACCGATATGGCCATGCACCGCTCTCCCGCTGAGCCGTAACCGGCGGAGATGGCGGCATCTGCCGCGGCGCCGATATCGGCGTCGGGGAGGACCACCATGTGGTTCTTCGCTCCGCCCAGCGCTTGCACCCGCTTGCCGTTCTTCGTTCCGGTCTCGTAGATGTGACTGGCGATCGGCGTGCTCCCGACGAAGGAGATCGCCGCCACGTCGGAGTGGGCGAGGAGCGCCTCGACCGCTTCGCGATCACCCTGCACCACGTTGAAGACCCCGTCGGGGAACCCGGCTGCGTGCACGAGCTCAGCCAGGAGAAGCGAAGGGGAAGGGTCCTTCTCGGAGGGCTTGAGGATGAACGAGTTGCCACAGGCAATGGCGTTGGCCAGCATCCACATCGGCACCATGACCGGGAAATTGAACGGGGTGATCCCGGCCACGACACCGAGGGACTGGTGCACCGTGTGGACATCGACACCGCTCGACACCTCGGTCGAGTGGGCTCCTTTGAGGAGGTGGGGTATGCCGCAGGCGAACTCGATGTTCTCCAATCCCCGGGCCACTTCGCCGGCGGCATCACTCAACACCTTGCCGTGCTCGGCGGTGACGAGAGCAGCGAGCTCGCCCGTACTCCGGTCCACGAGCTCGCGGAGGCGAAAGAGCGCAGCCGCTCGCGCACTCAGCGAACTGGCTGACCATTCCTTCGCCGCTGCTGCGGCTGTGGCGACCACGTCGGACACCTCGTCGGCCGAGGCCAGGGCAACGGCGGCCGACTGCTCACCGGTGGCCGGGTTGTAGACGGGTCCGAATCGATCGGATGTCCCCGGAGTCGCCTTGCCACCGACCCAGTGCCCGATCTTTTTCCTGGTCTCCATGGCGGAGATCCTGCCACCAACTGCGACCGCGCCGGGCGGGTCGGATCCGGCCCGGAGGGGCTCGGCGCCGCGACACCACAAGTGCGTGAAGAGGTTCATGGACCGATAGTTTTCTGCGTCAATGGGCTAAATCCGCCGAAATTGCCTCCTTTCCCCGGTAAAGGGTGTTGAATCGAAGCGTGGGGCAAGTGTGCTTGGACGTAGATGAAATAGACAAGGAACTAGAGGAAACCGAGCAGTTGACGATCTGCTCGGACCTCCGGAGCGGACTGCGGGCGGTGATCGCCATCGATGATTCGACCCTCGGCCCGGGCCTCGGCGGGGTGCGGTGGCAGGCCTATCCCAATCAGCTGGCCGCGGTGGACGAAGCTCGACGCCTGGCCCGGGTGATGACGCTCAAGAACGCCTGCGCCGACCTGCCCTACGGGGGCGCCAAGTCGGTCATCCTCAAGGGCGACATCGCCCCGGGTGACGGTCCACGGCGCCGCCGGGCGCAGCTCGAGGCCTTCGGCCGGTTCGTGGGCCGCCTCGGCGGCGCCTACATCCCCGGCGTCGACATGGGCACGTCGGTCGAGGACCTGGCGGTGATCGGCCTGGGCCCGGCCGACGTGTCGTGCGATCACGAGGACCCCTCCCCGTGGACCGCCCTCGGCGTGCTCGCCGGGATCCGCGCTGCCCTCTCCAGCGTGGGGATTGCTCTCCCCGGGGCGCATGTAGTCGTCCAGGGTGCCGGACATGTCGGCGCAGATCTGGCCCGTCGCTTGGCCGACGCAGGGTGTCGCGTCTCGGTGGCGGACGTCGATCCGGTCCGCGCCCACGCCGTGGCCAGGGACGTGGGCGGACGGGTCGTGGCACCGGACGCCGCTCTGACCACTCGGTGTGACGTGCTGGCCCCGTGCGCCACCGCCAAGGTCATCGACCGGTCGACCGTCGGCGCCCTGCGGTGCCGGATCGTCGCCGGTGGTGCGAACGATGTGCTGGCCACCCCCGACGTCGCACCGATGCTGGCCGATCGGGGCATCGTCTACGTTCCTGATTTCGTCATCAACGCCGGTGGGGTCATCCACATCCACGCCCTGCGCGCCGCCTGGGGCCCGGACAAACTGGAAGGCTCGTTGCTGGCCATCGGCGACCGTGTGGCCGCCATGTTGGCCCAATCCGAGCGGACGGGGCTCACCCCCCTGGCCGTGGCCGAGGACATCGTGTCGCACCGGCTGGGGCGCCCGATCGCCCTTCCGACCTGAGCCATGAGACCTGTGACCTGAGCCATGAGCCCATGAGACCCGAGCCCGTGAGCCCATGAGCGCAACCATGGCCCGCCGGAAGCCCGGGGCCGGGGGGCCGCCAGGTGGCGTCAGCGCACCGGGTCCCGACCGGGCCCACGTGAGCCTCGATGACGTCTACGGCGCCACCGGGGGCCGCGCCCTCATGTCGGGCGTCCAGGCCGTCGTGCGACTCGTGCTCGAGCAGCGCCGACTGGACCGGTCCCGGGGCCTCGACACGGCGGCCTTTGTCAGCGGGTACGAGGGCTCGCCTCTGGGCGGGCTCGATCTGGAATTGCGCCGCGCCCAGTCCCACCTGGATGAGGACGGCGTCGTCTTCACGCCGGGCCTCAACGAGGAGTTGGCCGCCACGGCGGTATCGGGCACCCAGCTGCTCAGCGAGATCCCCGGGCATGACCACGACGGCGTGGCGGGGTTCTGGTACGGCAAGAATCCCGGACTCGACCGGGCGGCCGACGCCATCCGTCACGGCAACTACGCCGGCACCGAGCCGCTCGGCGGCGCCGTGGCCTTGATCGGTGACGACCCGACCGCTAAGTCGTCCACCCTCCCCAGCTCCTCGGTCTCGATGGCCGCAAGCCTGCATCTCCCGCTGCTGTCGCCCGGCTCGGTGGCCGACGTGGTGCGCCTCGGCCTCCACGCCGTGGCCCTGTCGCGCTATTCGGGCCTGTGGGCCGGGCTCCAGATCGTGGCCGACGTGGCCGACGGGGCGGCGGTGGTCGATCTCGGTGCGGCGTGGCCCGAGATTCCCGTTCCCGACACGTCCCGGGTGGCCCGCCACCCGCTGCTGGTCGGACCGGGTGCCCTCGACGCCGAGGAGGAACTCTTCGCGGTCCGGCTTCCCAGGGCGCTCGAGTACGCCCAGCTGGCCTCGCTCAACGCCGTCACCGTCGATTCGCCCCGGGCCCGGATCGGGATCATGGCGTCCGGGCACACCTACGGCACCGTTCTGCGGGCGCTCGAGGACATGGGTTTGGACGACCGGGCCTGCGCCGAGATAGGGCTGCGCCTCATCCAGATCTGCCTGCCCTGGCCGCTCGGAACCGCCGAGCTTCGCCAACTGACCAGGGGCCTCGAAGAGGTGCTGGTGATCGAGGACAAGGCACCGTTCCTCGAGTCCCAGCTCAAGG
>Ga0209839_10001506_pt1 | contig 11911 bp, 10 predicted proteins | sample OrgsoiDNA2013050_FD_185800 | JGI IMG/M metagenome (GOLD analysis project Ga0209839, IMG submission 185800) | Permafrost soil microbial communities from the Arctic, to analyse light accelerated degradation of dissolved organic matter (DOM) -... | ecosystem: Environmental > Terrestrial > Soil >... | reverse complement strand
CCAGCTCAACTATCGGCGTGAACGAATCCTCGAAAGCTACTATGCGTACGCGCTCAACAAGCAGCTCACGCTGACCGGCGATTATCAGCTGATCACCAACCCCGCCTACAATGCGGACCGCGGGCCGGTCTCGGTTTTCTCAGGGCGCTTGCACGGCGAATTCTAGATCTTCTTCGTCCTTGCGAGCGGGACTAGGCAAGTACGAGGCAAGTACGAGGCAAGTGCAAGTCGGCGCTTGCTTCCCTTCTCTTGCGGATGCCCGAGCGAAGCAACCGCGGGTGGGGGACGGATCGAAGCGATCCTGCTATCTCGGCTTGCCTGCGAACAATCCGTCAAACCGAAATGAATATCCTATTCCGACAATATAGCTCGGGGCATTATGGTTGAGCCCGAAAGCGACATGAAAATCGACCTGTTGCGTCGGGCTCAGATGATACAATCCACCCGAATTCAGGAGCTGGCTCGGGCCAGCATTCTCCGGGTAATCGCCGACATATTCCACGAACAGGCTGGCCTTCTCGGTTAGCTTTTTTTCGATCGCAAGGGTGGCTTCCGTCATGCGCCTGGTCGTTACGTCCGAGGGACGGAAGAACTCGGTCAGCATACCGCTCACACCCCAACCTTCATTCAGTTCCCACGACCATGGCAATTGCAGGTAAGGCTGCGCGCCGCGGCCGGCTATGTCGACCGCACCGGTCGGAAGCGCCACGCCGACGACCACGGACAAGTCGAGCTTCCCCGGTATCGGACTGACTTGCCACTTTATCGCCGGAGCAACATCCGAAAATCCCGAACTTCCCGGTCTGCGGATGTTTGCAAAATACGTCGGCAGATCCAACAGCAGCTCCAGGCAAGGCGCTACGCCCAGGCGCCATCGGGTGTTTGTGCCGTCGATTGTTCGACCGCCGTCCCGAGCGCTGACATTCACACCGTTCTCACTCTGGAGACTGCCCACGGGCACGACGAGGCTGGAGTTCGTGACATCCGGCCGGTCCGTTGCGATTTCGTCCTTGGCGGTCGGACAACCCTCCGCCTGCGCGTCGACCGCGCCGAGAACCGCAACCGCCGACAGCAAACATATCTGGAGAGTTCGTCTGCGCACGAGAACCTTGATCGAAGGACAACCGGCTGGAGGCGTTGGCGGAAGGCAACCGAACTAGTTGCCGTATCCGCCTCGCGCGACCCAACATGGGCCGCTATCGGCCATCGACTTGATCTCCCGAGATGCGCGCTTATTCCCGCGGCCGCCGCTGAATTATCATCTCATCATGAAATTCCGCCTATCGCTGGCGTCAGTTGTCGCCGAAGGCATTTAATACACTGCAGAAGACGTCAGTCGGCGCCGCCGCGATGAGCGCAATTGCGCTCACGCTGGGGTCCCGGCGCGTTCGCGGGACGATGGTGCGAACGGCCATCACTTCACCCCGCCGCGGCAAACGTCTCCGCGCGTGCCATGGCCCAGGCGTCGCGATAGCGCGGATCGCTGGTACCGTCGATCAGTTCACCCGGTCGCAGCGACGGATAGAGCTGCGCAAATGACCTTACCTCGGTGGTGGAGCTTCGCTGCGAGAAATGAATCGCGCGGATCTGCTGCGGATGTTCGAGCCCCGCGGCGGCGATGAGTTCGGCCAGCGCGTGCAGCGTTGCGCGTTGGTAGTTGTAGACCCGTTCGATCTTGTGCGGCACCACCAGCGCACGAGCGCGTGATGGATCCTGCGTCGTCACCCCGGTCGGACATCGATCGGTATGGCAGCTCAGCGACTGGATGCAGCCCAGCGAGAACATGAAACCGCGCGCCGAGTTGCACCAGTCGGCGCCGATCGCCATCGCGCGCGCCATGTCGAACGCGGTCGCGATCTTGCCGGCGGCGCCGATGCGGATGCGATCCCGCGCATTGATGCCGATCAGCGCGTTATGGACGAAATTGACGCCTTCGCGCATCGGCATGCCCAAATGGTCCATGAATTCCAGCGGGGCGGCGCCGGTGCCGCCTTCATTGCCATCGACCACGATGAAATCCGGATAGATTCCGCTCTGAAGCATCGCCTTGCAGATCGCGAGGAACTCCCATGGGTGGCCGATGCAGAGCTTGAACCCGGCGGGCTTGCCGCCGGACAAACGCCGCATCTCGGCGATGAAGGCCATCATTTCCAGCGGCGTCGAAAACGCCCGATGCGTGGCCGGCGAGATGCAATCCTCGTCCATGGCGACGCCCCGGATCCTGGATATCTCCTCGGAAACCTTGGCCGCCGGCAATACGCCGCCATGCCCGGGCTTGGCGCCCTGGCTGACCTTGAGCTCGACCATCTTGATCTGATCGTCGGCGGCGACGCGGGCGAATTCCTCCGCATTGAAAGAGCCGTCACGGTTGCGGCAACCGAAATATCCGGAGCCAATCTCCCAAATGAGATCGCCGCCATTTTCGCGGTGATAGGGACTGACACCGCCCTCGCCGGTGTCATGCGCGAAGCCGCCCTTTTTGGCACCCGCATTCAGCGCCCGCACTGCGTTCGGACTAAGCGCGCCAAAACTCATCGCCGAGATATTGAAGACCGATGCCGAATACGGCTTGGTGCAATCCGGACCACCGATCGTGATACGAAATTTCTCGTCGGCTTTTGTCTTCGGCGCCACCGAATGGTGCATCCATTCGTAGCCCTCGCGATAGACATCCTCCTGGGTGCCGAACGGGCGCTTGTCGAGTACCATCTTGGCGCGCTGATACACCAGGGCGCGGGTGTCGCGGGAAAACGGCATGCCGTCCTTCTCGCTCTCGAAGAAGTACTGCCGCATCTCCGGCCGGATCTCTTCCAGCAGAAACCGGATATGCGCCGAGATCGGGTAGTTGCGCAGAACTGCGTGATTTTGCTGCAGGAGGTCGCGAATGCCGAGAACGGTCAGGCCGCCAAAGATAACGATCGGGATCAGGACCAGATCGAACACCTTGCGATCGAAGATCCCGATACCGAGCAGCAATGCCGTGACGACCGCGCAAATCGTCAAAACGATGAAGCGTGGCGAGAACGGAAGCATCAGCGTTTCCATGGGACCCCTCCGGCAGACTCTTGCCTTATTATTCTTGTCGGGCGCAGCCTATTCCAACAACCAGAACAATTTTGTACACGATATCCGGCGCAAAGCTCGTGGATATGACAGAAGATGGCTGCGAGGCTACCGAATCCTGTGGCACAGAATCAATCCGTCGTATGACCGGGCAAGATCGCGCGTCTTTTTGCGGTGCAACGTAATTCGGCTCAACGGCTCAATGAGTATGCGGCCGCATTTCGTCGGGAATCCCGCCTTGCTCCATGCCCTTTCGCGCCAGCCACGCATCGGTGGACTGGATCGCGCGCTCGATATGGTCTGATGTGCGGGAGAAATCGTAGGGCGATCCCACCAGCGGACATAATGGCGGCACCACGAAATATTCAATGTTGGGGGCGAGGCCCTCCAGTTCGCTGACCAATTGCCGCGCGATCAGCAGCGTCAGCGCATGCAGCGCGTTGGCGACGGCGCCGATCGGAGGCGCGTGGCTGGCGCAGGCATACCCGGTCGGCAGAATGATCAGGCGGTTCGCACCCTTTGCGACCGCAACCCGGATCGGCGTGTTGGAAGAGATCGCGCCGTCGGCCAGATAAAAGTCCTTGTAGCGGACGGGAGCGAACGCGCCGGGGATCGCGGTAGAGGCGATGATCGCCTGGGCGGCCGACCCCTCCGACAGCACGACGCTGTCGCCCGAGACGATATCGGTCGTGACGATGTGAAGCGGAAGTTTTGCATCCTGCAGATTGCGGTAGGGCAGATGATCGTCGATCAGCTTCTGAATACCGTCATGCGGGATCAAAAAATCCCGGCGCCAGACAAAGCCCAGCAGGGTGCGCCAGGTGATCGGGAAAACGTCGCGCCGCTGCAATCCGCGCCAGATGGTTTCCAGCTGCTGCACGCCCTTGAACGTGGGATCGCCCGCGTAATAGGCGCCGTTCAGGGCCCCGACACTGGAGCCGACCACCATATCCGCCGAAATTCCGTGAGCGGCGAGCGAATGCATCATGCCCACCTGAATGGCGCCAAAGCTGCCACCGCCCGCGAATACAAAGGCCGTTTTCGTCAGGACGGCATGATCGGTGACAGACAAAACCCCGGTCGCTCCCGCTCTCGACGCGTTGGCAAAGGACCACGCGACGTTCGGCCGGGTTTATAGCAGCCGACGCGCCAGCCACGCCACCGGGATCACGACAGGGCGACGACAACTCCCCAAATGATCAATGACCAAAGCACGAGGCTGATGGCGATGGCACGGATCCAGGGCACCGGGGAAGAATGCCGGATGATCGGGGCCAGCCGCGTTGACTGCTGCGTTGACTGGGGCATGGTGGTCCCCTCCGATCTGGTGGCGGGGAGCAAAACACTCTCTGTCACGGTATTGGCCCGAGTGGTCGGGCCACGATGGCATTCCGAGCCAATCAGATTCTTTAATAGTTGTATGTTCAATAGGGTGCACGTCGCGCAAAAACACGCGACCAAACCGGCCGCCATCCACAGACTGCCAACCATCTCCGGCGCGCCCCAGCGGCGGAGCAACGCGACCGGGAGTTTCTTCGCTTCACCAAGGGCACACAGCGCCCCGGACGCGGGCTCAACGCTCGACGAACGCCTTTTCAATCACAAAATGGCCGGGCTCGCTGTGGCTGCCTTCGATAAAATCGCGGGCTTCAAAGGTCTGGCGCAGCTCTTCGAGCATGCCCGGACTGCCGCACATCATGATCCGGTCGGTGTCGATATTCAGCGGCGGCAGACCGATGTCGTTGAACAATTGTTCGGACGTGATCAAATCGGTGATCCGGCCGCGGTTGCGAAACGGCTCGCGCGTGACGGTGGGATAATACAGCAGCTTCTCGGCCAACAACGGACCGAACAGTTCATCGTCCCGCAGCTTCGCCACCAGTTCTTCGCCATAGGCCAATTCGGATACTTGCCGGCAGCCGTGAACCAGAACGATGGTTTCGAACCGTTCGTACACGTCCGGATCCTTGATCAGGCTCGCGAACGGCGCCAGGCCAGTGCCGGTAGACAGCAGCAGCAGGCGCTTGCCCGGGATCAGATTGTCGGCAATCAACGTGCCGGTCGCCTTGCGTCCGACCAGGATGGTATCGCCCTCCTTGATCTGCTGCAGCCTTGAGGTCAGCGGTCCGTCGGCGACCTTGATGCTGAAGAATTCCAGCGCTTCCTCGTGATTGGCGCTCGCCATGCTGTAGGCGCGCAACAGCGGACGGCCATCGACCTCGAGGCCGATCATCGCGAACTGCCCGTTCTGGAATCGAAAGCCGGAATTGCGGGTGGCGGTGAAGCTGAAAAGCGTATCGGTCCAGTGCCGGACAGAAAGAACTTTCTCTCTATGGAATGCGCTCATGTGTTTTGGTTTTTCCGATTGCCTTGATGTAGAACGATCGTGTTGTCTCGGCCTGAGATCAGGCGAAAACCCTAGCAATTGTTGAGGATTTGGTGTGTGACCTACCGCATTGCCTGAGATAGTCAACAAGCGCCGATGCGCAATTCCAGGCTCAAAATGGCGGTCGATTTATTTTGCTAAATACACCGTGTACGCGCAATTAACTTGCGGGATTCGGTCTCCAACTGGCCGTTAATTGCCGCATCGGCGCGGAAATTTCGTAAGAGATCTGGCTGTCAATTCGACCTAGCTGACCACCGGATAATGCATGCGGGGCCTTGAAAAATTTCGATCGGGAAAGCCGGGATCCTATCCGGATCAGTCGATCTATGCCGAATATGCCTGCGCTGAATTTGGCCTCGTATTTCAGGACATCGACGGTGGAACGGGCCTTGTGTTCAGCGTTGCCTCGAAAACCAAAACCATTCATTTCGGCGCCGGGCGATGTTCGTGGTATCCGCAAAACAACGCCACAGCCTCGACGCTGGCGTCGGACAAATACTTCGCCAATGCCATTCTTGAACGCGCCGGCGCAGCCACGCTGGGCGGCGAATATTTCTTCCTGCATGACCGGCACCGCGCCCGTCGCACCGCGGGTCATGACCGCGAGGACGCGCTCGAACATTTCAGACAGTCGGGCGCAACGGCCTTCGTCAAGCCGCTGCTCGGATCGCGCGGCGACTTCGCGCAAGTCCTGCACGGCGAAGTCTCGCTTGTCCGATATCTCGATGAGGTTGCGCAATATTACGACTCGATCCTGATTCAGCCGGTGGTCGAAGGGGTCGAATACAGACTCTTTCTGCTTGATGATGAGGTGGCGTATGCGGCGCGCAAACATCCGCCATCGGTTTCGGGCGACGGCATGCGCAGCATCCGCGATCTCCTGACCGCGCACAATGACGCCTTGCGATCCCGCGGTCTTTCGCCGGTTTCCGTGACGAACGGCGACGCTTCGCTCGATCGCGTGCTGCCCGAGGGCCAACGTTGGGACATTCCCGGACGGATGAACCTGAGCGCGGGAGGCACGATGGTTCTCGAAGCTCCGCGTTCCCTGGCCGCGTTCACCCTGGCGCGAAAGGCCGCCCGGGCGCTCGGCCTCCGTGTCGCCGCGGTGGACATGTTTACCGATATCGGCGGAGATCCCGATGCCATGCGGATCATTGAAGTGAACTCCAACCCGTCGATCCGGCTCCTGGAAGATACCGGCCGGGGCGATCTGATCCTGAAAATCTGGCACCACACATTTTCTGCCATGGGGCTGTTAGGTGTTTGATCTTCCCAGATACGGCGACGGCGTTTGTCTCGCCCGGCTGGCGGAGCTGCTCGATGCCATCGAGGTTGATCGCGCCAGGCTATCGCGCATCTCGGTCGTCGTGACCGGGTCCAACGGAAAAGGCTCTACCGCGGCGTTCTGCGCCGGTATCGCGCAGGCTTGCGGCTTGCGTACCGGATTGTTCACCTCGCCGCATCTGTATCGTTTCAACGAACGGTTTCAGGTTGATGGCGCTGACATCGCCGACGATGATCTGGCGCGTCTCGAGGCGCGGATCGAATCCGCGATCACCGAGATTGCGCAGCGGAGGAATCAACGGTTCGGCGCCTTCGAAGCCATGTTCGCGCTGGCCTGCCTGCACTTTTCCGAGCGGCAATGCGATTTCGCGGTGTTCGAGGCCGGCATCGGCGGCCGCTACGATCCGGTACGCCTGGTCGGCGCGCTCGCCACCTGCGTGACCTCGGTCGATTACGAACATGTCGAACTGCTCGGCAACTCGCTGGAATTGATCGCCTCCGACAAGAGCGATGCCTGCGCATTTGAAGGCACCATCGTCTACGGCGAGAACTGCCGCAGCCTGCGGGCGCATCTCAGCGAATATAATCGCACCCGCGGCACCGCGTCGCTGTTCGTCCGCGACGAGATCGGGATTGGCCGCGAAACGGTCTCGGCGACCGGACAGCGCTTTGACTTTCGGTTTGCGGATCATGATTTTCGCGCGCTTGAGATGAGCCTGCGGGGCGCGTTTCAGTTCAACAACGCCGCCATCGCCGTCACGCTGTTTCTGCTCTGGCTGCGGCGCGTGCAGCCCGGGGCGGCGGCGGCCGGGATCGAAGCCGCCGTGCGATCGGGCCTCCACGAAACGCGCTGGCCCGGCCGTCTCGAGGTGATCCGGCAAGACCCGCTCACGGTGATCGATGTCGGCCACACCCCGGATGGCATCGCGCAGTCGCTCGCCAGCCTGCAGGCGATTCATGGCGCGGAGGGCTGGCTGCTTGTGGTCGGCGCCTCCAGCGACAAGAACGCCGATCAGATCGTGGGCGCGCTGGCGCCGTCGTTCGACACGGTCATATCCACGGCGGCACACCACAAGGGCGCCGACGCCGAAACGATCGCCGCCGCGGTTCGCAGGGCCAATCCGAATGCAACCGTTCACGTCGCCGCCACCATCGAGGAGGCCGTCGACCTGAGCGGCACGCTCGCCGCGTCGATGAACCGCAAGATATATGTGGCCGGCGGATTATTTCTGGCGATCGAATACGCAACCATCGCGCGGGGCGGCCGCGCGCGGGATTTGAGTTTTTTCTGATGGAGGCTCATGGTCAGTGCGTGATCCTGAGGAGGACGCCACCGGGTCGCGCGAATGCGCCCGATGATAAATTCCGCGAAGCAACCGAGACTCCGTCATTCCGGGATGGTCCGAAGGACCAGACCCGGAATGACGGAGTCTGGATTGGCGCGTCGTTTCGTTCGTCGCAATGACCGTCACACCAATTGATATCGTCGTCACCGGGCTTGACCCGGTGATCCATCCTTCTTCGAAAGAACTTTCCTAATGAAGATGGATGGATGCCCGGATCAAGTCCGGGCATGACGGGTGCGTTTCATGGGGCGAGGCTAATGAGCTTCGCACACACACCAACTTCACAATCTTCAAACAGCAAAAACAAATCCAGACCCACGTTCGCGATCTCGCGGCGCGATGCGCCCGAGTCGTGCATTTATCTCTCGCCCCCAAGGTCATAGCGCGTCAAAGACGCGCGTAAACGCGTTGATGGCGCTGCGCAGCATCCGGGGAACGAGATGCTGCGCTCGATTATTGCGCTCCGCATGGCAAGAATCCCGCTAGTTGTTCGCCCCTACAGTGTCGTCGAGCACCTTGAAGGCGTCCTCGAGTTGCGGCGAGATTGCGACGTTGAGCTTCTCGCCGGTCGGCAGGCGCGAGACAAACCACTTGTTGTAGAGCGGAATCAAATCGCGATTCGAACCGAGCTTGCGGAACGCGCGTTCCACCACGGCCGCAAGCTGCGGCTCGCCCTTGCGGAACATGATGCCGTAGGGATCGTAGGACAGATAATCGCCGGTGACGCGGAACTTGTCCTGCGACTTGTGGCGCGCGATCAGGCCGTACAGCAGGATGTCGTCGGTCGCGAAGGCATCGGCCTTGCCGTCCACCAGCATCTGATAGGATTGCTCGTGATCCGGCGACGCCACGATATTGAGGCCAAGCGAAAACTTCTTGTCGATGTTGTGCATCGCCTGCTCGTTGGTGGTGCCTTTTGTCACCACCACGGTCTTGCCCTTCAAGTCAGTCGGGGCCGAAACCGCGGAGGCCTTCGGCACCATCAGCTTGGTGCCGGCCACGAACATCAACGGCGAGAACGCCACCTGCTTGCCGCGCTCCGCATTGGCCGTGGTCGATCCGCATTCGAGATCGATCTTGTTCTGCACCACCGCCGGAATACGGTCATCCGAGGTCACCTTGACGTATTCGATTCTGAGATTGGAATCGTCGACCTCGACACCGATCTCATCGACGATGGCTTCGCAGAGTTCGAGGCTGTAGCCGATCGGCCGGTTGGCCTGATCGAGGAACGAGAACGGCGGCGAACTCTCGCGATAACCCAGACGCACGACATGCGTGTTCTTGATATTCGAAAGCGTCGGGCTCAGCCCTTCATTGCCGCCGGTCTGGGCGGCTGCGGCCGTAGTCAGCAGCAGCGCCGCCAACAACAGGCCGCCGGCCCGGATCGATCTTCCCAGACTATGGCGCATGCATCGCTCCCATCAATGGCCGGCCATTGCGGGGACCTCGCCGGGGATCATATCCGGCGGCACCACGTCGTCGGAGCCAAGCGCGTGCTCGGGCGCAAGCTCGCCCTCCCACTTCGCCACCACCGCGGTGGCGAGCGAGTTGCCGATCACATTGGTGGCGCTGCGCCCCATGTCGAGGAACGTATCGATGCCCATGATCATCAACAGCCCCGCCTCGGGAATGCCGAACTGGCCCAATGTCGAGGCGATCACCACCAGCGAAGCGCGGGGAACGCCGGCGACGCCCTTCGAGGTGATCATCAAGGTCGCCAGCATCGCAAACTGGGTGCCGAGCGACATTTCGATCTTGTAGGTCTGCGCGATGAAGATACTGGCAAAGGTGCAGTACATCATGGTGCCGTCGAGATTGAACGAATAGCCGAGCGGCAGCACGAAGCTCGAGATCCGCGACGAGGCGCCGAAGCGGTTGAGGCCCTCCAGCGTCTTGGGATAGGCGGCCTCCGAACTCGCCGTCGAGAACGCGATCATCAGCGGCTCGCGGATCAGCCGCAACAGATGGCTGTATCTGGGCCCGATGACGATGAATCCGACGATAACGAGGATGCCCCACAGGATCATCAGCGACAGATAGAAGCCGCCCATGAACACCACCAGCTTCCACAACACCGCGAGGCCGTTCTTCGATACCGTCGCCATGATCGCCGCCCACACCGCGATCGGCGCGAACAGCATGACATAGGCCGTGACCTTCAGCATGATGTGGCCGAGATCGTCGATCACCGAGAGTATCTGCTTGGAGCGTTCCGGCATCGCGCCCAGCGCGACCGAGAAGAACACCGCGAACACCACGATCTGCAGGATTTCGTTCTGCGCCATCGCATCCGCGATCGAGGTCGGAATCAGATGGGTCAGGAATTTCTCGATCGAGAACGCCGACACCGGCAAGCCGGTCGATTGCGCCTTGTCAGGCAGGGTGCCCGGGAAATTCGCGCCCGGCTGCAGCAGATTGACCATCACCAGGCCGAGCAGCAGCGACACAAAGGACGCGCTGACGAACCAGCCCATGGTCTTGGCAAAGATCCGTCCGAGTCTCGCGCCGCCGCCCATATGGGCGATGCCGCCGACCAGGGTCGCGAACACCAGCGGCGCGATGATCATCTTGATCAGGCGCAGAAACAGCATCGCGATCAGGTTTACGTCTGCTGCGATATCGGCCCGGATATCGGGCAGATAGTTGAAGACCAGCGTCCCCATCACGATGCCGAGCGCCATCGCGATCAGAATATATTGCGTAAACCTGTTCGACATTTCTTACCCCCGTAGGTTCCGGTGCTTGCGAGTTTGGCAGATTCCGGGAGCGACGCAACACGCTTGGAGTACCGGGCGGTTTGCCACAATGTTCCCGTTGTGAAACGGACGCGCGCCGACTAGCTTCGGGCGCAGCGCACAATCTGTGCAGTTGAGCGTTTTCTGCGCCGCCAGTTGCATCAAGAACCGCCAAGCGAGGGAGGGACCGCGATGAACGACACCGTCAATCGCCAGGTTTTGCTGGTTGAGAAGCCGACCGGGAAACTGGGACCAGAGCACTTCAAAATCTCCCAAAGCGCCATCCCCGAGCCCAAAGACGGCGAGGCGTTGCTGCGGGTGCGCTATATTTCGCTGGATGCCGCCAACCGGGCCTGGATGCATGGCGCCACCTATCGCGCCGCGGTCGAGGCCAACACGGTGATGGCCGGCGGCGGCATCGCCGAAGTGGTATCCTCGAAGGCGCCGGGGCTTGCGCCGGGCGACCTCGTGTTCGGCGACACCGGCTGGCAGGATTACGCCGCCGTGCCGGCAAAGCACCTGACCAGGATGCCGAAGGTCGAGCCGATGACGCATCTGTTGAGCGTCTACGGCATCGCCGGCCTCACCGCTTATTTCGGGTTGCTGGACGTCGGCAAGCCGAAGGCCGGCGAGACCGTGGTGGTCTCCGCCGCGGCCGGTTCGGTCGGCTCGATCGTCGGCCAGATCGCAAAAATCAAGGGATGCCACGTGGTCGGCATCGCCGGCGGCAAGGACAAGTGCCACTGGCTGACATCGGAGCTCGGCTTCGATGCCGCGGTCGATTACAAGGACGGCGCGACCTTCAAGGCGCTGAAGGCCGCCGCGCCAAAAGGCATCGACGTCTATTTCGACAATGTCGGCGGCGACATTCTCGAAGCCTGCCTGGCGCAGATGAACAACGGGGGCCGTATCGCGTGCTGCGGCGCGATCTCGCAATATGACGGCGCGCCATCGGCGCACGGGCCGCGCGGCGTGCCCGGCCTGATCGTGGTAAAGCGCCTCATCATGCAGGGCTTTATCGTGATGGATTTCATGGACCAGCGCGACGAGGCGTTGACCGACCTGCAGTCCTGGGTCGCCTCCGGCAA
>Ga0209839_10001504_pt1 | contig 11921 bp, 10 predicted proteins | sample OrgsoiDNA2013050_FD_185800 | JGI IMG/M metagenome (GOLD analysis project Ga0209839, IMG submission 185800) | Permafrost soil microbial communities from the Arctic, to analyse light accelerated degradation of dissolved organic matter (DOM) -... | ecosystem: Environmental > Terrestrial > Soil >... | reverse complement strand
CCGTCGCTCGAGATGACCGCCGAGATCCCTGACCCGTTCGAGCAGTCTCTCTTCACCAATAATCCGCTGCACCTCAAGCGCCGCGGCGCAGGCGAGCGGGTGCGCGAGATAGGTATGTCCGTGCTGGAAAGCTCCCGAGCCGCGCCGGATGGTGTCGATGATGTCAGCGCTTGCGAGCATCGCGCCAATCGGCTGATAGCCGCCGCCTAATCCCTTGGCGATGGCCTGGATGTCGGGCGCAATGCCCTCCTGTTGCCACGCGTGAAGCGTGCCCGTGCGGCCCATGCCGCACATCACTTCGTCGAGGATGAGCAGGGCGCCGTGCCGGTTGCAGATGTCGCGCACGGCGCTGAAGTAACCTTCAGGCGGCGGCACACATCCGGCGGTGGCGCCAACCACCGGCTCGGCCAAGAATGCGGCCACTGTGTCCGGGCCGAGGCGCTGGAATTCAGCCTCGAGCTCGGCCGCCAGCCGCGCCACGAAATCCGCTTCCGATTCGTCGTCGCGTTTCTCGCGATAGGCGAAGGCAGGCGTCACGTGGCTGAACGCCGGCGACAGCAATGGCGCATAAGGTGCGCGGCGCCAGGCGTTTCCGCCCGCCGACAACGCGCCGAGCGTATTGCCATGGTAGCTCTGGCGACGGGCGATGAAGCGCTGGCGTTGTGGCTGACCGATTTCGACAAAATATTGCCGCGCCAGTTTGATGCTGGCTTCGATCGCTTCCGACCCGCCGCTGACCAAATAGGCGTAGGCGAGGCCGCCAGGTTCGTCGCCGACGAGCAGGTCGGCCAGCGCTTCCGCCGGCTCCGACGAGAAAAAACCTGTATGGGCATAAGCGAGCTTCGACGCCTGCCTTGAGATGGCCTCGATCACGCGCGGATGTTGATGTCCGAGACAGGAAACGGCAGCGCCGCCGGAGCCATCGAGAACCCGGCGGCCATCCTCGGCAATGAGCCACACGCCGTCGCCGCCGACGGCTTTTGGCGGTGTTTCGCGCAGGCTTCGGTGCAGCACGCGGCTGTGGCTGACGCCCATAACGCTCACCCTTTCTCGGCAACATATTGCGACATTGCCGCGAGGCGGACTTCGGTCTCTTCGAGGCGGCGCTTCGAGCCCGCGCCACCCAGCACGAACGTGACCGCGGCCAGCGACTGCGCGATCGCAATCGCACCGGTCAGGCTCGGGAAAAATCCAGGCGAGGCGGCGGCTTCAAACAGCAACAGGTGATCGGCGCCTTCCGCCATCGGTGCGGCGACCGTGTCGGTGATCGCGATCAGCCTGGCGCCGGAGCGATGCGCCGCGCGGGCCGATAATACGCTTGCCGTCGAGTAGGGCGCAAAGCCGATGACGACAACGGCGTCGCCGGCACGGAAGGCGCCGAGGTCGAGATCTTCCGGACCCGAGCCGCCAACCAGCTGCACTGTATCGGGCCTGAATAGCCGAAGCTGGTAGTTGAGCAATTCCGCCACGCTGCGGCAGCTTCGAAAGCCGGCAATCCAGATACGTTGTGCCGCATGCAGGGCCTTGGCAGCGCCGGCCACGGCGCCAGGCGAGATCCGCGCAAGACCTGCAGCCTCGGCTTCGAGCTTGTCGGCGACCAGCGAGACGTCGGAATGGGGACCCTGGCGCCGCCCCTTCGCTCGGCCCGAGAACGGAGACGGTTGCGCGGGCCGCCGCGCCTCGGTCAAGGCGGCGCGGAGTCCGTCCCATCCCGAATAACCCAGCGCCTTCGCCAGCCGGGTGAAGGACGCGGGATCGGCGCCGGCCGCGGCGGCCAGGTCGCGCATCGAACGCGTCGTGGCGTCATAGTCGTTGGCGGCGACAAACTGCCCAACTTCCCGCAACCGCATCGGCAGCGACGGCAACGCGCTGCAGAGTTCGTTGAGGGGCGAGGATTTCAACTGCGGCTGGCTCATGAAACGTATGTTGCATAAAATGCTTTTTTGTGCAACATATGAAGCGCGCCCGCTTGCGCATGGCCGAAGATCGCTGCTGCCAGAAGGATCCTGTGCCGTGACGACATCCACGCCCGAACCCGCTCGCCGCAAGCGGTTGCCCATTTCACTGAGCAAAGAGCGCCTCGCGGGACTCTTCTGGCAGATCGTGGTGGTGGGAATCGCGATCGCTGTTTTCGCCTGGCTCTGGTCGAATGCTGTTCACAATCTCTCGGCGCGCCGCATCTCGACCGGCTTTGCCTTTCTCGGCCGCGAGGCCGGGATGCCGATTGCCGACGCCTGGCTGGCCTACAGCCCCCAGAACACCTATCTGCGCGCATTCATCGTTGGCATCGTCAACACGCTCCGTGTCGCCGTCATCGGCATCGTGCTTGCGACCGTGCTCGGGACGATGATCGGCATCGCGCGGCTGTCGTCCAATTGGCTGCTGTCCCGGCTGGCGGCGGTCTATGTCGAAGTGCTCCGCGATCTTCCGCTGCTGCTGCAGCTCTTGTTCTGGTACGTGCTGATGCAGGGACTTCCGGCGGCCCGCGCCGCATGGATGCCGATAGACGGCGTATATCTCTCAAATCGAGGCCTGGTGCTCCCGTCGATTCCGATCGGGGAAGGAAACCTTTGGGTGATCGGTACGGCCGCAGCCGGACTGATCGCGTTATATGCGCTGCGCCGGCGATTGATCGCGCGGCAGCTGCTGGATGGCCAGCCGCGTCCCCTCTGGCATTACGGGCTTGTTCTGGCGGTCGGACTACCAGCGCTGGTGTCGTGGAGCCTGGGCGTATCCTGGACCATCACCTTGCCGGAGCTGCGGGGCTTTAATTTTGTCGGCGGGTTGACCTTGACGCCGGAATACTTCGCGCTCCTGGTGGCGCTCGTCACCTATACCTCGGCCTTCATCGCCGAGATCGTGCGCAGCGGCATACAGGCCGTTCCCAGGGGGCAATGGGATGCCGCCATGGCGCTCGGTCTGCGCCGCAGCTTCGTTCTTCAGCACATCGTTATGCCGCAGGCGCTTCGCGTCATCATTCCGCCGATGACCAGCCAATATCTGAATTTGATCAAGAATTCTTCGCTGGCTGTCGCGGTCGGCTATCAGGACATCGTGTCGATTGCGAACACGACGCTGAACCAGACCGGACAGGCGATCGAATCCATTGCGCTCATCATGCTGGTGTTCCTGACCATCAGCCTTGGCATAAGCCTGTTCATGAACTGGTATAATGCGCGCGTCGCGCTGGTGGAGCGCTGATCGATGACCTCCGTGACGGATGCGCCGGAAAACCCGCTTCCCTTTGGTCGATCGCGATCGCGCAGGGCCGGAAGCGGCCGCGCGATCGGATGGCTGCGCGCCAATCTATTCTCGTCGATTCCCTCGACCGCCATCTCCCTGCTGCTGATCTTCCTGCTCGCAAAGGCGTGTGTGAGCCTCGTGCAGTGGGGTTACTGGAACGCGATCTGGACGGTTCCCGGCAATCAGACCAGTGCTTGTCGGGCGATCCGTGGAGTTGGCGCCTGCTGGGCGGTTATCCCCGAGAAGTATCGTTTCATTCTGTTCGGCACCTATCCCTTCGATCAGCAATGGCGGCCCGCTCTTGCGATCCTTACGTTCATTGCGCTCTTCTTTCTGTCGAGCCGGCAGCGCTGGTGGCGCAAGGAGCTCGTGTTTGTGTGGGTCGCGGCGCTGGTCGTGATTGGCTTGCTGATGTGGGGCGGCATCTTCGGGCTGCCCTTTGTTTCCCAGGATCGCTGGGGCGGGCTGCCGGTGACGCTGATCCTCGCGACATTCGGGCTTGCCTTCGGCTTTCCGCTCGGGATTGTCGTCGCGCTCGGCCGCCGATCCAAGCTGCCCGCGATCCGGTCACTTTGCGTGCTCTATGTCGAGCTCATCCGTGGTGTTCCGCTGATCAGCCTGCTGTTCATGGCGAGCGTCATGTTTCCGCTGTTCATGCCTGATGGTGTCAACATCGACAAGCTGCTGCGGGCCCAGATCGCGTTCGTGCTTTACGCTGGCGCCTATCTTGCGGAAGTCATGCGCGGCGGCCTGCAGGCTGTTCCCAGGGGACAGCACGAGGCGGCGGACGCGCTCGGCCTCTCATACTGGCAGAAAAACGGACTGATCATTTTGCCGCAGGCCATCCGGCATGTGATCCCGCCGCTCGTGAATACGTTTCTCGCGTTCTTCAAGGATACCAGTCTGGTTCTGATCATCGGCATCTTCGACCTGCTGACGACAGCGAAGACCGCCATCATCGATCCCGCCTGGCAGTCGTTCAGCGTCGAGGTCTACATGTTCGTCGGATCGATTTATTTCGCTTTCTGCTTTGCGATCTCGCGCTACAGCCGCCGCCTTGAAGCGCAGGGCAAGTCGGCGTGACGGGCAGGGTGGCCTTCGCTCGTTGCGGCGCTGCATGGGTGCCCAGCAAAATGGTTCGGCGCATCACCGCGCGCAATCACTGGCATGGAAATTGCTGAACAGTTGGCTCAATTCTTTCAGCCAGCGGCGTGGAGATATGGCAATGGTTCAGGGAGCCGAAGTGCGGCTGGCCGTCGATATCGGAGGCACTTTCACCGATCTCGTGCTGGACGTGGGTCAGGATCGCAGGACGCGCAAGGTGCTGACGACGGCCTCGCGACCCGAGCAAGCGGTGCTGGACGGGATGCGCCTCATTCTGGCCGACGCGCGCGCACACATCTGCGATATCGACGTCTTTATTCATGGCACGACGCTCGCGACCAACGCCATCATAGAACGCCGTGGCGCGAAGACGGCGCTTGTCGCGACGGAAGGTTTCCGCGATGTGCTCGATATCGGTACTGAGAGCCGCTACGATCAATACGACCTGGCGATCGATAAGCCGAAGCCGTTGGCGCCGCGCTCCCTGCGCTTCACCGTCCCCGAGCGCATCGATGCGCATGGTTCAGTGCGGCTGCCGCTCGATGAAGCGGCCGTGCGCGCACTCGCGCCCGACCTGCGCGCGCAGAACGTGGAGAGCGTCGCCTTCGCGTTCCTCCATTCCTACGCCAATCCCGAGCATGAACGGCGCGCCGCCGCGATCCTGAAAGAGGAATTGCCGGCCATATGGGTGACGCTGTCGTCGGCGGTGTGTCCTGAAATTCGCGAATATGAGCGGACTTCGACAGCCGTCGCCAACGCCTATGTGCAGCCTCTGATCGACGGCTATCTCGCGCGCATGGCCGAGGCGCTGCAGGTCGAGCAGTTCCGCGGCGCCATCTATCTTGTGACCTCAGGTGGCGGCGTCACCTCGATCGAGACGGCCCGGCGCTTTCCGGTGCGCCTTGTCGAGTCGGGACCGGCGGGCGGCGCGATTTTCGCGGCGCAGATTGCGGCTCGTCTCGGCGAGACCAAGGTCTTGTCCTTCGACATGGGGGGCACCACCGCGAAGATCTGCCTGATCGAGCAATATCAGCCCAAAACCTCGCGCGTGTTCGAGGTCGATCGCGCCGCGCGCTTCCTGAAAGGTTCGGGCCTGCCGGTGCGTATCCCCGTCATCGAGATGGTCGAAATCGGCGCCGGCGGCGGCTCGATCGCCCGGCTCGACGCGTTGAAGCGCGTCACCGTCGGGCCCGAGAGCGCGTCGTCCGAGCCTGGACCCGCCTGCTACGGCCGCGGCGGTCAGCGCCCCGCCGTGACCGATGCGGACGTCGTGCTCGGCAAGATCGATCCCGACGCATTTGCCGGAGGAACGATCAAGCTCAGTCCCGAGCTATCAAGACAGGCCTTGTTGCGCGCCATCGGCGAGCCGCTGGGACTGACGGCGGAAACGTCGGCCTACGCCGTGCATGAGGTCGTGTGCGAAAACATGGCGAGTGCAGCCCGCGTGCATGCGGTCGAGCGCGGCGCCGTGGTCGGGCAGCACACCTTGATCGCGTTCGGCGGCGCCGCGCCACTGCATGCGGCACGTGTTGCCGAGAAGATCGGCGTCTCGCGCGTGATCGTGCCGTCGAACGCCGGCGTCGGCTCGGCCATCGGATTTCTTGCCGCGCCCATCGCCTATGAGCTGGTGCGCAGCCGTCATGCCAGGCTCGACGATTTCGATGCCGGAGCGGTGTCCGATCTGCTGCATGAGATGGCGACGGAGGCGCGGGCCCTGGTGGAACACGGCGCCGCCGGCGCGCCGGTGCGCGAACGGCGCGCCGCCTTCATGCGCTATGTCGGGCAAGGCCACGAGATTACGGTCGAACTGCCGAACCGGCGGCTGACCGGGGCGGATCTCGCAGGTCTGCGTCGATCGTTCGAGGCGCATTATGCAGCCTTGTTCGAGCGGCCGATTCCAGGCGCTGCGATCGAGGTGCTGAGCTGGTCGGTGCTCGCGACCACCGAGCCGCGAAATCCGCCGCGCGTCGCCGAGGTAACGCGCGAGCCGGCCGGGAAAGCTGCGGGCAGCCGCAAGTTTTTCGACGGAGGCGCGGGGCAAGTTGTCGAGATTCCCCTGTACCGCCGCGACCAGATGGCACCCGGGGCAACCATTGCGGGACCGGCCGTGATCGCGGAAGATGAAACCTCGACATTCGTCTCGACGAGCTTCAACGCCCATATCGACGGTGCCGGCAGCATCGTCATGGAACGGAAGGCGGCGTGACCATGAGCGAGGCAAGCGGCGCGAGCCTGATCAATCTGCAGATCATGTGGCACCGGCTGATCGCCGTGGTCGAGGAACAGGCGCAGGTTCTGCTGCGGACGGCCTTCAGTCCGATCGTGCGCGAGTGCGGCGACCTCTCGGCCGGCGTGTTCGACGTGAAGGGACGGATGCTGGCGCAGGCAGTGACCGGCACGCCGGGGCATGTCAATTCCATGGCCGAGTCGGTCAAGCATTTCATCGCCCGTTTCCCGATTCTGACGATGAAGCAAGGCGACGCCTACATCACCAACGATCCCTGGATGGGGACCGGCCATCTCAACGATTTCGTCGTCACCACGCCGTGCTTCAAGGACGGCAGGCTGGTGGCGCTATTCTCCTGCACCAGCCATCTGATGGATATCGGAGGCATCGGCTTCGGGCCGGACGCCACCGACGTCTTCATGGAGGGGCTCTACATCCCCATGCTGAAGCTGATGGATCAGGGCGTCGTCAACGAAACGCTGATGGCGATGATCCGCAGCAACACACGGTTGCCTATCGACACCGAGGGCGACACCTACTCGCTCGCGGGCTGCAACGATGTCGGCTGCCAGCGTCTGGTCGAGATGATGCGAGAATTCGGCATCGATTCGCTCGATCAGCTTGGGGATCACATCTGCGACCGCTCGCGCGAAGCGGTCATGGCGGAGATCGCCAGGCTGCCGAAGGGGGTCTGGCGCAACAGCATGGTCGTCGACGGCTATGACGAGCCTGTGACGCTCGCGGCGACGCTGACGATCTCGGATGGCGGCATTCACGTCGATTATGCCGGCACATCGGCGGCTTCGAAGTTCGGCATCAATGTGCCGCTGTCCTACGCCACGGCTTACACCGTGTTCGGCCTTGGCTGCGTGGTCGCAGCGCAAATCCCGAACAACGCGGGCTCGCTGCTGCCGCTGACCGTGGCGGCTCCGGCGGGCTCGATCCTCAACGCGCCGAAGCCGGCGCCGGTGGCGTCGCGTCATGTCATCGGCCAGATGCTGCCCGACGTCGTGTTCGGCTGCCTCAGTCAGATCATTCCCGAGCGGGTGCCGGCCGAAGGCACATCCTGCCTGTGGAATCTCAATGTGCGCGGACAGACGCGCAGCGGCGCCGGCGGCAATTACGGATTCTCGATGGCGGTGACGAGCAACGGCGGCACCGGCGCGCGTTTTGCCAAGGATGGGTTGTCGGCCACCGCCTATCCCAGCGGCGTGCGCGGCACGCCGGTCGAGATCGCGGAGACCCAGACGCCGTTGATCTTCTGGCGCAAGGAGCTGCGGCCGGATTCGGGCGGCGCCGGCCGCGCGCGCGGTGGTCTCGGCCAGATCATCGAAGTCGGCAGCGGCGTCGATGCGCCGTTCGACATTCTGGCGGCCTTCGACCGCATCGATCATCCGCCCCGGGGCCGTGATGGCGGCCATGATGGCGAAGCCGGCTATGTCGGACTGAAGTCGGGACAGAAGCTGCGCGGCAAGGGTTTTCAGACCGTGCCGCCGGACGATCGGCTGGTGGTGCTGACACCAGGGGGCGCCGGGATCGGCGATCCGAGGGAGCGCGCGCCGACGAGCGTGCGCGACGACGTCGAAAGCGGCCTGGTGTCGAGCGAGAATGCGGTTGCGGTTTACGGTTTCGACGGCTGATAGTTGCTCGAAGATCAGTCGATCGAGGTCGCCTTTGCAACCGCAATGGCCTTGAGGCCAACCTCAATGCCAGGAGCGTTTGTGGAAGCCGCGCTCGCCCTTGCGGCCTGGACCCTGCGGCTTTTCCTCGCCGTCCTTGCGCTGGAAGCTCTTCATTGATGCGCCGATCTCGATGAGCCTGCCATCGACCGAGAAGTGACCGTTCGATATCAGCTGCTGCACCTCAACTTGGTCCAGCGCCGCGACGAGGAAACTTCGCCGCCAGAGGCACTTCGCGTCGCAAATTCGCCGCCGCTGCCGAGGAAATCGAGATTTTGCGGTTTTGGACAAGCCGCGGTCGTATCCGCCCAAGTCTTTCGTTTCCACCTCATCTAGGTTCCACGCGTGGGTTCGGCGGCTTCGCGATCGCGCCGGAGTTTTGCTCGAAATTTGCCGAGGGGACGCAATGATCGTTCTCAAGATCCTTGCCACGTGGACCGTCGTCTCGGTGGTCGCGGGCCTCGCGGTCGCCCCAGCCCTGTCACGGCGGCTGCGCGGCATCAAGTTTTCTCGCGAAGATTGAGCGAGGCGACGCGATAAGCGCCGCTGTGCGGCGCCGCCTTCAGCCTGTTGGCGAGGCGTGCCGCGTGCGACAGTCATGTGACTAGGGAGCCAGATCAGGCGATGACGTCGCATCCGAAGCAGCGACCCTAACGGCCATTTCGACGACGACAGCCACGTTGAGCTTTGCAGTTGCACCACCCAAGGCCATCAAGCGTGCGGCCACATCGTCGCCCTCGGGGGTACCCGCAATGCAATCCACCACATCACGAAGCAGATCTGCGCCAGCCGGCCCGAATAGCCTGCCACCCGGCAGGATACTCTCATTGCGCTGGTAGAACGCCTCATGACCCGGCATGGCCAGGCCCACCACCGCGGCCGCCAATCTCGCGTCGAGACGCCTCGTCGCTTGCTGGAGGCAAAGCATGGCGGCGTGGGTCCGTTCTTGCGGCAATACCGGACCGGCGACTTTTTTTGTCAGCGGCGCGTTTGCTTCCCCGGCGGCGCACTCCAGGATCAGCAGAGCGTCGGGGTTGTGCACGATCGCATCCTTGACGTTCTGGGGCGCGCCTGCATAAACATGGTTGAGCGCTTGCAGAGCCTTCGTACTGTCGGTCGGCGTTAGATGTTTTGCAACAATGGCTCGCACCTCTTCGGCGGCTTCATCGGTTGCGTGGACGCTCCAGGCTGCTTGTCGAACCGGCTCCAAGTCATCTGAATTCCGGAATCTCACCGTCGCATTGCGATGAGAGTCGTTATCGAGGGGCATACTCATGGAGGGTGTCTTCCGTCAGGATCGTGAGTAAACCGTACCGGATTTTTTCGACGGCGTGTGCGGTAGATTGCACGCCGGGCGCCGATTTGGATGGAATGCGTGGATCGTGCAACAGTGCGGGCGCCGCACGATCAGCCAGCCCCGGGGGGAAAACAAAGGGCGATCGCCTCGAGATCGTTCTGATGGCGGTGTCGCTATCAGGCATTGCGGATGCGCAACGTTTCCTGACTTCGTTCTGATCCAGGTCTATGTCGTTTTCAGCCTACTTGGTGCCGTAGGCACGGTCGCCGGCGTCGCCAAGACCCGGAAAAATATAGGCGTTTTCGTCCAGCCCTTGGTCGATCGCCGCGAGCCAGATCGGAACGTCCGGGTGAATGCCACGCATGCGCTCGACACCTTCCGGCGCGCCGATAAGGCACACCAGTCGAATGTCGTTCGCGCCGCGCTCCTTCAGCCGGTCGACCGCAGCGACGGCGGAGTTCGCCGTTGCCAGCACCGGCGAGATCACAATCACCAGCCGCTCGTGCAGATCGCTCGGCGCCTTGAAGAAATATTCCACGGCAACGAAGGTTTCCGGTTCGCGGTACAGGCCGATATGGGCGATCCGTGCGGTCGGCACCAGATCGAGCATGCCCTCCGCAAAGGTCACGCCGGCCCGTAGCACCGGCGCGAATACCAGCTTCTTGCCTGCGATCTGCGGCGACTTCATATGCGCAAGCGGCGTCTCGATATCGATATCGGCCAGCGGCAGATCGCGCGTGACTTCGTAACACAGCAGCATCCCGATCTCCTTGAGGAGCTCGCGAAACGACTTGGTCGAAATCTCCTTTTTCCGCAATAGCGTCAGCTTGTGCTGCACCAGCGGGTGGCTAACGATCGTGACGCCGTCCATGTTGCCGATCCCAGATCTAGAATACAGTGCCGTCGCTGATAACTTTCACCGGAGGCGAAACGTCCGCGCGGCGTTCGCGCGCCAGCAATCGACCCGCGGCCCATGTTCCACCCTCGAGAATTTTCGCCAGGGGCAGCGAGGTGGCATCGAGCTCAAGTCGATGCCGCAAGCCATCGGCGACGCGATCGAGCAGCGCCACCGTCAGCGCGCGCCATTCCACGACCAGCGATGACGCTACCTCATGCTCGCGTTGCGCATCTTCTGCATCGCGAAACGCGAGCACGCCGTTATCGACGAACAGCCCGCCGTTGCGATATTCGGCAAGGCCGGTGAGGCCATCGATATCGGTTACCCGGATGCCGGCTATTTGTAGCGGCTCGATGAGGGAATAGGCCAGCCATTGCGAGAGCTTGTGCAACGGCATCAAACCGCTGGTCGCATCCACCGTCGTCAGCATCGGATGCCTCCAACAGTCGCCGAGCGCGATCCCGCCCAGCGTCAGCCGCGATGGCCAGATCGGTCCGAGTGTTTGCAGCAGCTCCGCTAGAATGGCCGGGGCGGGAAGCTGTTTGTCGTCCGCCAGCATCGCAAGTCGATCGAACAGGCCGCCGGGCCGTGGCGTGTCGTGGCTTCCGAATACGTCCGGCTTCGAGGCCACCAGCCGGCCGAGGCGGCGCAACAGGTCAGCGCGGCCGTCAATGCCGAGCAGCGGATTGACATCCGAGACCTGCATGCCGCGCTCGAGGTCCGCGACGGCGAAATTTGCAAGTATGTCGGCATCGACCCGCAAGGGCTCAAGCGGATCAGCCGAGAATGCGCCGCCAGCGAACATTTCGAGGCTGGCCAGTGCCAATCCCTCCGAGCGGCCGATGGCTGATCCGGTTTTTGGGTCGTGGTAGCGCCACGACGGGCCGGCGCCGGCGTCGAGGAAGACACTGACGATGGCCAGATCGAATTCAGCCCGGGCGCGGGCAGCGCGATCGGGCCAGCTGGTCTGATCGGCTATGGTCGCCCAGCGATTGTCCCCATTCGTGACGAAATGTCGCCAGCGCGAATGAAAGGGCACGTCGAACCAGGGATAAGCCTCGCGCGTTATCCTAAGGACCAGATCGACCGTAGAGTCCATGCGATCGAGGTGGATGCGGAAGTTCGGAAGCTTGTCTTCAAGGCCGATCGCGAGAATACGATGCGCGCGCTCGCGAACCGCCCCGGCATTCAGCAATGACAACGCGGCCGACGTCTCGAGATTTACCAGGGACACTGGCGTCCCTCTCAATATTTTTCGAGCGAACGGCCGACCGCGTCGGTCGGGTCTTGCTGCGGCTCGGACGTGTAGTAACCGGCGGCTTTCTTTGCCGCAATTTCCACATGGGCGTCGGCGGGCACAAGATCGTCGGGAATCGGGACACGTTCGACGATTTCGATGCCCTGGCCGGTCAGCGCATCGTGCTTCATATCGCTCATCGAAACGAAGCGGTCGATTCGCTTCAGGCCGAGCCA
>Ga0209839_10001503_pt1 | contig 11924 bp, 11 predicted proteins | sample OrgsoiDNA2013050_FD_185800 | JGI IMG/M metagenome (GOLD analysis project Ga0209839, IMG submission 185800) | Permafrost soil microbial communities from the Arctic, to analyse light accelerated degradation of dissolved organic matter (DOM) -... | ecosystem: Environmental > Terrestrial > Soil >... | reverse complement strand
GGTCAGGCTAGCGGACGTCCAGCCCGGTGACGGCCCGGCCGATAATCATCCTTTGGATTTCGCTCGTCCCCTCGAAGATGGTGAAGATCTTCGCGTCCCGGTGCCAGCGCTCCACCGGGTAATCCCGGGTGTACCCGTTCCCGCCGAGGATCTGGATGGCCTGCTCGGTGACCCGGACCGCGGTCTCCCCCGCGACCAGCTTGGACATCGATCCCTCCGCGCCGGTGAACGGCTTGCCCTGCCGGGCCATCCAGGCCGCTCGCCAGGTCAGCAGGCGAGCCGCGTCTACCGAGGCCCGCATGTCCGCGAGCATGAACGCCACGGCCTGGTTCTGCCCGATCGGGCGGCCGAACTGGACCCGGGTGCGCGAGTACTCCGCCGCGTACTCGACCGCGGCCCGCGCGACCCCGACCGCCATCGCGGCCACGCCGGGCCGGGACGCCTCGAATGTCTTCATCGCGGCCTGCTCGCCGCCGCGACCGCCCTCCCGGACCCGCGCCAGCCGCTCCTCGAGCCGGTCCCGGCCGCCGACAACGCACCGGCCAGGGACCCGGACATCGGACAGCACGACCTCGGCGGTGTGCGAGGCCCTGATGCCGTGCTTACGGAACTTCTGCCCCATGGACAGCCCGGCCGTGCCGGGCGGCACGATGAAGCTCGCCTGGCCGCGCGATCCGAGCGACGGGTCCACCGATGCGACGACCACGTGCACGTTGGCGATGCCGCCGTTGGTGGCCCAGGTCTTCACCCCGTTCAGCACCCATTCGTCCGCCGCCGCGTCGTAGACCGCGCGGGTCCTGATCGCTCCGACGTCACTGCCCGCCTCTGGCTCAGAGGAGCAGAACGCGCCCAGCTTGACGTCCCCCGGCCCGCCGAACATCTGCGGGCACCATTCTCCGATCTGCTCGGGCGTACCATTGGCCACCACCGCGATGGCGGCCAGCGAGCTGCCCACCAGGGCGAGCCCGATTCCCGCGTCCCCCCAGAACAGTTCCTCGAACGCGACCGGGATGCCTAGCCCGGATCCCTCCAGGTACTGCTGGGCGTAGAAGTCCAGCGAGTACAGCCCGATCTTGGCCGCCTCCTCGAGCACCGGCCACGGCGTTTCCTCGCGCTCGTCCCACTCCGCGGCGGCCGGACGGATCACCGACGCGGCGAACTCATGCAGCCAGTCCCGCATCTGGACCAGATCGTCCCCGAGATCGAGGGAGAACGCCGCCCGGCCCTCGTCCGCATCGCTCATGCTGCCCTCCACGGATTAAGTTACTGAACAGTAACATCGTGATCCCGGCAAAGAAAGGCGCCACCCAAGAGAATTCTCCCGAACGAACTGTGGTGACAGCGCCCGCGCTGGCGGACCTGCACCTTACGCACTCCTTTGACATGGTCGACTACTTTCGATACTCCTCGTGTACTATTCGTGGCATGACGGCACCTGGGCAGCCAGATCCGCGAGCCTACATGCGGCTTGCCGCGCTCCTTCGCGAGCAGATCACGGACGGGAAGCTGGCTCCTGGCGGCCGGCTTCCTTCGATCGCGGCGTTGCGCCGTGAGCAGGGCCATTCCCGCCAGACGGCAGGCAAGGCCATGCGCGTCCTGGCCGACGAGGGCCTGATCTACCGGGTACCCGGGCTCGGCTACTACGTCAGCTGCGACATACCCGGCCCGCCGAAGAACTCATAAAGTTCACGATCACGCCAGATGCTGACATGGACGGGCCGCAGGCGGGTAACACGCGTGTGTCTGCCGTTCGGCAGTGGTGAAGGAGAGGATGAGCTCATGGGGTTGTTCCGGAGATCGAAGCCGGCCACGCGCGCCCACGCGAAGCCGACCCTGCGCGAGCGCAGGGCCGCTGAGCGGACCGCGAAGGCTGAGGCCACGCTCGTCAAGACCGAACAGAAGATTCACCAGATCGCGGACGAAGTCCGCAGCGACATCAGGGGATCATCCTCCTAGTTCTGGGCATGGCGGTCCAGGAACTCGTAGATATCGGCGTCGTCGACGCCCGGAAAGCTTCCGGCCGGCAAGGCGGACAGGATGTGCGAGTGCGCCCGGGCTGATGGCCAGGCGTGACCCTCCCACCGTTCGGCCAGCGCGACGGGCGGACGGCTGCAGCACTCACCGTCCGGGCAGGCCGAGCGCGTCCTGGTGGTCGCCTCACGGCCGCGGAACCAGCGGGAGTGCTCGAACGGCACGCCGAGCGTGATCGCGAACCCAAGCTCAGCCCGCGGATCCACCTGGGCGACGCAGAAGTAGGTGCCCGACGGGGTGTCCGAGTACTGGCAGTACGGGGAATAGCGGTCAGCCGCCCCGAACACCTGCCGTCCCGACCACTGGCGGCACAGCCGCTGTCCTTCGATCGCCCCGGACGGGTCCGCGGGAAACACCACGCCGTCATTCTCGTACGCCTTGTAGATGATGCCGCTGGCGTCGTTCTTCACGAAGTGGCACGGCAGGTCCAGGTGATGGGTGGCGAGGTTGGTGAACCGGTGCGCGGCCATCTCGTAAGACACGGAGAACAGGTCCACCAGGTCCTCGACCGCAAGGTCACGCGACTGTTTCGCGCCGGCAAGCACCGGCAGCGTCGCGGGTTCCGGCATGAGCACCGCGGCGGCGAAGTAGTTCGCCTCGACCCGCTGCCGCAGGAAGTCGGCGAAGTCACGCGGCACCTGGTGATCGAGCCGGAAGTGGCCAAGAGCCTGCAGCACGATCGCCCGCGGTGAGTGCGCGCCGACCGGCTCCTGCTTGACGTAGATGCGCCGGTTCCGCAGGTCAGTCAGCGACCGCACCGACCGCGGCAGGTCCTGGACGTAGCGGACGGCAAAGCCGTGATGGCTGACCACCGAGACCAGCATGCCCTGGGTAAGCGCGCCGCCCGTGTAGCCGCCCGCCTGCAGGGCGCTGGCCGCCTCGCGCTCGATGACGTCGAAGTAGTTGCCTCGCTCGCGCATGGCGTCCCGCAGCGCCGCGTTCGCCACCCTGGCCTCTTCCGGGGTGGCGGTTGGCTTGGACCGCTGGGCGCGCAGTTCCGCCGCCACCGCGACCAGGTGCTCGAGCACGTCGGTCGGGACCCGGGCGCCGACCCTCAGCGGCGGCAGGCCCAGGCGCCGGTAGGACGGATCCTGCTGCGCGTTGTCCACGGCGATCTCGAGCTGGGCTCGGCGGCTCGGCGGCTGGCGGCTCAGCAGTTCGGTCACCGGCACCGACAGCGCCGCGGCCAGCTGTTCGATTAGGGAGAGCTTCGGTTCCCGGCGGCCGTTCTCGAACAGCGACAGGGCCGAGGGCGCGCGGCCTACCCGCGCGCCGAGCTCGCTGAGGGTCAGACCCCGCGCCCGGCGCAGATGACGCAGCCGCTGGCCGAACGTAGCAAGGTCTATACCATCGGACTGGACCAATTTCTGAAGTTCTTTCATGGTGAATGTCAGTTTATCTTCTCATGCTGGTAAAAACATCAAATCTTCGGGACTTCGGTCCCTAGGTATTGGTGGTCTGTCTATACACCCTGGGCTTAGGACCAGACTTTCCGGTACCCCAGGACCCCGGACTGGCACACCCGAGGAAGGCACCACAGTGGAGAGAATCAGCCAGCAGGCGGCCAAGCTCAGCGAAACATGGCAGACCGACCCGCGCTGGAAGGACACCGAGCGGACCTACACCGCCGAAGACGTGGTGCGCCTTCGCGGCACGATACAGGAGGAGTACACGCTCGCCCGGCACGGCGCCGAGCGCCTGCGCAAGCTGCTCGCCGAGGAAGATGCCGTCACGGCGCTGGGAGCGCTCACCGGCAACCAGGCGGTCCAGCAAGTCAGGGCCGGGCTCAAGGCCATCTATCTGTCTGGATGGCAGGTGGCCGCGGACGCGAACCTGGCCGGGCAGACCTACCCGGACCAGAGCCTGTACCCGGTCAACTCGGTGCCCCAGGTGGTGCGCCGGATCAACAACGCGCTGCTGCGCGCCGACCAGATCACCTGGTCAGAATCGGAAGACGGCGACGTGGCAGCGTTGCCAGGGCAGGAGGGCTCTCCGTACTGGCTCGCACCCATCGTCGCCGACGCCGAAGCCGGGTTCGGTGGCGTGCTCAACGCCTTCGAGCTGATGAAGTCCATGATCGCGGCCGGCGCCGCCGGGGTGCACTGGGAAGACCAGCTGGCTTCGGAGAAGAAGTGCGGCCACCTTGGCGGGAAGGTCCTCATCCCGACCGGCCAGCACATCCGCACGCTGAACGCGGCCCGGCTCGCCGCCGACGTGTGCGATGTGCCCACCGTGGTGATCGCGCGTACCGACGCGCAGGCGGCCACGCTGCTCACCACCGACGTGGACGAGATCGACCGGCCGTTCGTCACCGGCACCCGCACCGCGGAGGGTTTCTACCGGGTGCGGAACGGGATCGAGCCGTGCATCGCCAGGGGACGAGCGTACGCGCCGTACGCCGACCTGCTGTGGATGGAGACCTCCAAGCCCGACCTGGACGTGGCCCGCGAGTTCGCCGAGGGGATCAAGAGCGTCTACCCGGATCAGGTGCTCGCCTACAACTGCTCGCCCTCGTTCAACTGGCGTGCGCATCTGGACGAGTCCACCATCGCGAAGTTCGGCAAGGAACTCGCCGCGATGGGCTACCGGTTCCAGTTCATCACGCTGGCCGGCTTCCACGCCCTCAACCACTCCATGTTCGACCTGGCCAGCGGCTTCGCCGCCGAAGGCATGCCCGCCTACGTCAGGCTGCAGGAAGCCGAATTCGCCGCGGAGAAGTCCGGCTACACCGCCACCCGGCACCAGCGGGAGGTCGGCACCGGCTACTTCGACCTGGTGACCTCCGCGATTTCCCCGAACGCCGAGACGGTGGCCCTCAGCGGCTCCACAGAGACCGAGCAGTTCCACTCGGCCTGACCAGCACCGGGTACCGGCGCCGCCGCTCCGCTAGCCTGGCGCGGCGGCGACCGGATCGTCCGTCGTCAGCTGTATTCGGCGGGCCCCCAGGGGGCTTGCGATTTGGGGTCGATCCGCGGCTGCGGCCTGGTGGCGGTGGCGGGCCAGTCGGAGGTGAAAACGCTGCCACCGGCCATGGTCTGCGTCGCCTGTGAGTCTGGGTACGAGGTCGTGTCGCCTTCGGGGGCCGCGGGGGCCGCGGGGGCCGCGGGGGCGCTGGGCGCGACGTACCTGCGCCGCCAGCGCGACGGTATGAACAGCGGGATGATCATCGCCAGGCCCGCCAGAGCGAGCACGCCGTCGAACAGCAGGTCCTCGAAGCCGGCGCCGTAGGGCCGGGTCTTCAGCGGGATGTACTGGACCGCGCGGCGGGCGCTCGACAGGTACAGGCCGGTCCAGGCGAGCAGGACCAGCCCGGGTAGCCCGGCCGCGAGCGGGGAGATCCGCGGCACGGCGATCAGTATCCCGGCCACCAGCCCGGTGGCGGCGAGCGCGCCGAATCCCTCCAGCACGGCCCGGTCATGCCAGAAGGAAGAGTTCCCGCCGGCCGGCAGCGCCCCGAGCCTGGCCTGGCCGGACCCGACGCCCCCGAGCTTCAGGTAGCCCCATGAGGCCGCGAAGAACAGCACGGCGGCCATGACGATAGCCAGGATGACACCCACCAGGTGGCGCATATCCCTCATCCCCTTACTGGTCACCAGATGGAAGCTTACGGCGGGGGGCGCCGCCCGTCATCTTGCCCGCAGCGCGACACGCAAACGGTTCAGCGGACCAAGAGAGGAGTACGTCCGGTAGGCGTCGCGGGCCACCAGGCGGAACTTGACGCCGCGCAAGCCGGACGGGAACCGGAACTCCTCGGGACGCCAGCGCCGGAAATCGGCGGACATCCGGTCAAAGAACTCCCGTCGGCGGCGCCTGGGCACCAGCGGCAAGAGCGTGGTGTAGTGCCAGATCGCCCGCTCGAAAATCGCCGCGCGGACCAGCGGGGTGGGTGGGGGTGAAACCACGGACCGTTCGGACAAAAGATTGAAGATCTGCTGGTAAGCGCCGAAGATATTGAAGTTGCCGTCGCTCGCGGCGGCCAGGTATGACCCGCGCCGCGCGCGCCGGTAGCGGTAGCACACGCGGTTGAGCACGCCGATTCTGGCCGCGGTGAGCAGCGCCGCGGTGGTCACAGGCACGTCCTCATGCGGGGCGGGACCGGCGAACGAGATGCCCAGGCCGGACAGGAAATCCCGGCGGAAGACCTTGCTCCAGGCCGTCATCGTCAGGTGGATCAGCGCGGGATGATCCGCGAGCGTGGTCACGGCCGGACCGTCCAGGCAGGCCGCGCCGCCGCTCGGGCTGGTGGTGCCGTCGGGATAAAGGCTCTCGAAGTCGACGATCAGCACGTCGGGCCGCAGCCGGGTCAGCGATTCCGTCACGGCCCGCAGGGCACCTTCGGCCAGTTCGTCATCCCCGTCGACGAACCAGACGTACTCCCCCGTCGCCTCCTTCGCACCGAGGTCACGGGCAGGCCCGGGACCTAGCGGGGCCTGGGTGGTGATCACCCGCAGGCGGGGATCCGGCCGGCCCGCCAGGATCGCGCCGCAGCGGTCTTCGGAAGCGTCATCGACGGCGATGACCTCGAGGCCGGGGACCGCCGGCTCGCCGAGCACCGAGTCCAGGCAGCGATCCAGGTAGTCCTCGACCCCGTGAACCGGGATAACCACGCTGATCAAGGCCATGCCCCCGAACGATACCTCCAAGGAGGTCTGGGTTTCCCCCAGTAGCTAAGGGGTATAAGTAGTTGTCACCCTGGGCCAGCACGATAGGCTTGCGCGGGTGCGCATCCACGCCATCTTCGGAGGAATCGGCGCGTTCGCCGTCAAATTTCGCTGGGTCGTTATCGCGGTCTGGCTGATCGCGGCGTTCGCCGTGCCGCGTTTCCTGCCGTCGCTGAACAGCGTCACCCAGGGCAACAACAGTGCCTTCCTGCCCGCCAGCGCGCCCAGTGAACAAGCCGCGCAGCTCGCGGCGACATTCGGGTCCACGAACCTGATTCCGCTGCCGGTGGTCGCGGCGGTCAGCCAGGGCACTCTCAGCGCCGCGGACGAGACCTGGCTGGCCAGCCTGCAGCACAGCCTGCGCTCGGTGCCGAAGGTGGTCGCGGTGCGCGATCTCGGCCGGTCCGCGGATCAGCAGGCGGAGCAGCTGCAGGTGCTCTCCAACGTCGGCGGCGGCGACCAGGCCGGGCTGACCACGCTGGTGAAGGACCTGCGCGCGCAGGTCGCGAAGGCCTCACCGCCCGCCGGACTGCAGGTTCACCTGGCCGGCGACATCGCCATCAACGTAGACCAGCAGGCGAAGTCCGGCAACACAGGAAACCAGGTGGAACTCCTGTCCGTGGTGTTCATCCTGGTTCTGCTGTTGCTGATCTTCCGGTCGCTGCTGGCCCCGCTGATCACGCTGATTCCCGCGTTCCTCGCCGTGGCCATCTCCGGACCGCTGGTCGGCGAGGCCGCGCGCGCGGGCCTGAAGGTCTCCCAGCTGGCTCAGCTGCTGCTGATCGTGCTGGTCCTCGGCGCCGGCACCGACTACGGACTGTTCCTGGTGTTCCGGGTCCGTGAGGAGCTGCGGACCGGATCTGATCCGAAGGACGCGGTACGCGCGGCGCTGATCCGGGTCGGTGAGACCATCACCTTCTCGGCCGCCACCGTGATCGCCGCCCTGCTGTCCCTGCTCGTAGCCACCTTCCAGATCTACTCTCAGCTCGGCATCCCGCTGGCCATCGGCATCGGCACTATGCTGCTCGCCGGGCTCACGCTCCTGCCTGCGCTGCTCGCGGTGTTCGGCCGGGCGGCGTTCTGGCCGAGCAAGACCCGCGCTGGTACCGGTAAGGCCGGCCTGTGGGGACGGATCGCGACGCGGATCGTCCGCAGGCCCGCCGTGCCGCTCGCCATCGGCGTGGTCGTGTTCGGCGCGCTCGCGGTGGCGGTGACCGCGTATCAGCCGGGCGGGTTCGGCGGGTCGATCAGCGCGCCGGCCGGCACCGACTCCGCGGCGGGTACCACGCTGCTCAACAAGCACTTCCCGGCCAGCTCGGCCAACCCGACCAACCTGGTCTACAAGCTGTCCCAGCCGGTGTGGAACGACACAGGCCCGGTGGCCACCGCGACCAGCCAGCTCACCGCGAGCAGGCTGTTCACCGGCGTCACCGGCCCGCTGAACCCGGCGGGGGTCACGCTGACCCCGGCTCAGTACCAGGCGCTGCACACGATGCTGGGGAACCCGGCGGCCCTGCCTCCCGTTCCGGTCGGCCACATCAGTATCCCGCTCGCCAGGTATGAGGTCTACCGGGCCACCGCGCAGTACGTCAGCCCGGACGGCATGACGATCCAGTTCGAGACCGGCCTGAAGGCGGGCGATCCGTCGACCACCGCCGCGATGAACGCCGTGCCGTCGATCCGCACCGAGGCGGCCGCGGTGGCGAAGACCCTCGGGGCCAGCCAGTACGGGGTCACCGGCGAGGCGCCCGCCTTCTATGACATCAGCCAGATCTCGGACAGCGACCTGCTGCACGTCTTCCCGGTGGCGATCGTCGTCATCGGGCTGCTGCTCTGCATCGTCATGCGGTCGCTGATCGCGCCGCTTTACCTGATCGCCTCGGTGGGGCTGTCGTTCGCCGCCGCCCTCGGGCTGTCCGTCGTCATCTTCATCAAGCTCGGCGGCAGCGGCGGCCTTACCTTTATCCTCCCGTTCCTGATGTTCATCTTCTTGCTCGCGCTGGGCGAGGACTACAACATCCTCGTGATGAGCCGGATCAGGGAGGAGGCTCACCGCCTTCCGCTACGAGAAGCGGTCAGCCGGGCCGTCGGCGCCACCGGAACCACGGTGACCTCGGCCGGGCTGGTGCTGGCCGGGACGTTCTCCGTGTTCGCGCTGGTCGGCGGGCGCGGGTCGGGTGGCAGCCAGATCCGGGATGTCGGCGTCGGCCTGGCGCTCGGCATACTGATGGACACCTTCATCGTCCGCACCATCCTGGTGCCCTGCACGGTTGTCCTGCTCGGCCGGTGGAACTGGTGGCCGACCGAGCTCGGCCGGGTGAGCCCGGAGTCAGGTGAGGAAGGCACCGAGCGGGATACCGAGCCGGCGGCCCAGCCGCTGACCTAGTTGGCGCTGACCTAGTCGGCTAGGGCGTCGATGGAGATGGTGAGGTCGCGCAGAGCCGGGGCGGCATCGCGCAGGGTGGCCTGGTCGCGGGGCGGCAGCGAGGCCAGCGCGGCCTGAATGATCTGCTCGTTCACCCGGTGCCAGCGCGTGACCGCCGCTGTGCCCTCGTCCGACAGGTGCAGGCTGACGGTGCGCCGGTCGCCCGCGCTGCCGTGCTCGCCTCCTGGCGTCCTCATCACGTAGCTGGCCGACTGTAGCCCGTTGAGCAGGGTCGCCACCGAACTGGGGGCCAGCCGCAGCATCCGGGCCAGCTGGCTCGGCCTCACTCCGGGATGTTCGGCCATGCAGGAAAGCAGCTCGAGCTGCGCAACGGACAGGCCCAGGGCCGGGTCGGCCGCACGTGCGGCGCGGCGCATGGCTCGCCGCAGCCGGGAGACGATATCGGCCATCTCCGGGCCGATCTGCTCATGGCCGACGTGTTCCTGAGCAGTGTCATCCAGCCCAGTGCTTTCCTGCGCTAGGTTTCCCTCAGCGATCTGCACCTGACGGGTCCGCCTCCCTGGAACGCCCACTCTGCCCCTCCCCCCGCTCGCGACTGGCCAGCGAGATCGCGGTCGCAGCAGCAGAAACGAGAGCGAGCGCTATGGACGCGGGCCGCGCCTGCGCCACCCCAGCGTACCCACGTCCCGACTTGTCCGGGTTTCCTAGGTGCAGAGCCAGCGCCAGCCGATCGTCGAGGTGAGCAAGCCGCCCAGGGTTGGTCCGAGGACTGGAGCATCGCTGCGCCGGCCAGCCGGGGCGAGCATAGCGATCAGGCCGAGCAGGTAAACGAGAGACACCCACTGGGCGGCGGCCACGGGGACTCGGAAGTCATGCTCCATGGACGGGAACGTGATCGTGACGATGCTCGCGTCCAGCTGGCCCATGAACGCGCCGAAACAGGCCACGCTTACTGCGAGCCACGGTGCCCGCCGGCTCTCCCTGATGACAGCGGGCCTCGCTTGCTCGTGCAAGATACTTCTGTAAGCGAACATTTTGGCGTCCCGATACCGGGATTAACTCCGGACATGCCGGGCGCGGTGCTGGCCTTGGCGTTCTGGACCCGACAGACTCACAGGAGGTGAAGTGGTTCCCGGCCTTCAGGCGGGCCGCTGGGCTAGAGTACGCCGGGAAGCGCGGTGAGCACGGCGCTAAGTGGTGGCAGGACCGGCACGCGGACAAGCCGGAGCGGAAGGGACGACGATGCAGGAACTGCGCTTCGTCGCGGTGAGCGAGGACGGCCGTTACGCTGTCCTGGCGGTGCCGGGGCGTAGCGCACGCTTCACATTGCCGATAGACGAGCGGCTCAGGGCGGTTGCCCTCGGCCAGACTTCCCGGCTCGTGCAGTACGAGATCGAAGTGGAGAGCCCGTTGCGACCCAAGGAGATCCAGGCACGAATCCGGGCCGGGGAAACGGTGGAGGAGATCGCGGACGCGGCCGGCATCGCGGTCGAGCGCGTGCGCTGGTTTGAGGGTCCGGTCCTGGCCGAACGCGCCTACGTGGCGGACCAGGCCCAGAAGGCGTCGGTGAGACGCCAGGGGGACGCCGCCCCTTCCACCCCGGGTCCCCAGCTGGGTGAGATCGTGGCCGAGCGGCTGAAGGCGTTCGGCTCCGATCCGGAAGACGCTCAGTGGGACGCGAAGAAGCGCGGCGACGGAAGCTGGCTAGTTGAGCTCGCCTTTATCTCTGGCGGCCGCCTGCATGTGGCCGAGTGGGTCTTCGATCCGCGCCGCAGGCATGTGCTGCCCGCCGACGACAACGCCGCCCGGATGTCACTGCCTGGCGGCGAGCCGCCGCAGCCCGCCGCGCCGCCGCCGGGCGAGGCCACGGTCACCCAGCTAGCGCCCCGGCTCAGCACGGCATCCGGCCAGGGGTTCGGCCAGTCCGGGACCGGTACCTCCGGGTTCGGTCCGGCTGGTCCAGGTAACGGCGCACCAGGTAACGGCGCACCAGGTAACGGAAGCCGTCCCAGGCACGAGCGGGCCGGTCCTGCACGGCCGCCCGTCTCCGAGCCTGCACCGCCCGCCGTGCCGGCGGCCACAGCGCCCGACGCCAGGGGAGACGATCCTCATCTGCCCGCCGCTGGACGGCACTCGGTGTCCGAGCCCTCACCGCAGGAGGCCCCGTTCGTCCGGACAGAGTCCGAACGTAACGGCTACCCGGCCGCTTCCGAGCGCCCGGATGAGGCGGCCGTGGCGTCCAGGCCTGCCGAGGCTCCCGTGCCGGAACCTCCAGCCGCCGCCCCTCCCCCAGTGACCCCGGCCGCTATTGCCGCACAAGTGCCTGAAGCTGTCCGGGCACCTCAGCCGACGTCGGCGGGGGCTCCGCAGCCTGCTGCGGAAGAGCCTCGTCCGGACACGGCGGTTCCTGCGGCTCGGCCGGAACCCGCGGCTTCGGGAGGTTCCGAGCCCGCCGCTCCGGCGGAACCCGCCAGTGAGCAGGCGCGGCGCCAGGCCCGCAAGGCGGCACGAAACAAGCGTGCCTCCGTCCCTTCCTGGGACGAGATCATGTTCGGCAACGCCCGCCAGCGCGACTGACCGCTCGCTGGCCGGGCTGACCTTTCGGCGTCATAGCGCAACTGCTACTGACGGGACTCCGAGGTACGCCGCCGCGGCGGTGGATCTGGGACGCCATAAGCACCGGATGCCACCGCCGCCTTAAGTTTTTCGCGGGGTGGACATCCGGTGCTAGTTGGGCGTGTGAATGCTGGCCGTCGGGTCGGGGGTTAGCCGGCGCGGGCGGGTGGGCTGTGGCTGCGGAGGACCTTGGTTTTGTCCCGGTTCCAGGCGGTGGTGGTGCCGTCGGG
>Ga0209839_10001502_pt1 | contig 11934 bp, 8 predicted proteins | sample OrgsoiDNA2013050_FD_185800 | JGI IMG/M metagenome (GOLD analysis project Ga0209839, IMG submission 185800) | Permafrost soil microbial communities from the Arctic, to analyse light accelerated degradation of dissolved organic matter (DOM) -... | ecosystem: Environmental > Terrestrial > Soil >... | reverse complement strand
TGATCAGGTCAAGGTGGCCGCCGCGATAGATCGTCAGCTCGCTTCGCGGGATCAGCCGGTGCATCATCCGCGCGTTTATAGCCGGGATGATGGGGTCGTCGTCCCCCGCCAGTATCAGGGTGGGCTGACGCACCAGCGGCAGCAGCGGGAGGCTGGTCCAGCCGAGGATGGCCAGCACCTGGTAGTTATGCCCCTGGTCCCTATGAGGTGTGTCGTGGCGCCGTCCTGCGCCCGGAACGGGTACGCCGACTGGGACGCCGGACCGGATACATGCCGACCGAGAAGTAATGCGCAACGGACCCGAGATCCTCGAGCACTGCCAGCGCATCGGCAAGCATTTCGGCCTGTACGACGACGCCCTGTTCCAAGCTGGCGGATCAGCCAGGGGGCCAGGCGTAGTGCAGGCGGCCCCGCTCACGCGATCCGCCGCGGCGGCTACATGCGCGGGGGCGCCGAATTAGAAGCAGGGCCGATCACTGGCGAACAGCAGAGCAGAGCAACAGGAATCGCGTGCATCTCCGAGTGCATCGCGGCGGCGGGCTGCGGCCCTGCGGCGGGCGCGAGGGGTCGCGCGGCGGGCGCGGGGGCTGGTTCCGCAGCGCGCGCGGGGGCGGGCTCCGCGGCGGGCACGGCGGATGGGTGGGCCGCGGCTTCATTCCTGAGTTCCTCGAGCCGGTGCCGGGACGGCAGCAGGACGAGCGCGAGGATCACGCCCAGCCCGAACACCACCGCCGATACCGCGAAGGCCACCGTGTAGCCGTGGGTGGCCGCGACCGCCGGCGCCAGCGCGCCGGTGTGGTGGGCGACCAGGTAGCTGGTCGTCGCGGTCAGCGCGATCGTGCTGAGCGCGGACGTCCCGATCGACCCGCCGACCTGCTGTCCCGTGTTGACCAGCGCGGAGGCCACGCCCGAGTCCTCGCGCCGGACGCCGGCCGTGGCGGTGTTGATGGCCGGGGCGAAGATCATGCCGAAGCCCAGGCCCATGATGAGCAGCGCGGGCAGGACGCCGCCCACGTAGCTGGCGGTCACGGTGAGCCGGGTCAGGTAGATCATCCCGATTACGCCCAGCAGCATCCCCGAGGCGATCAGGGTACGCGGCCCCAGCCTGGGCAGCAGCACGATGCTGGAGAGATTGGAACTGATCAGGATGCAGCCGATCAGCGGCAGGAACAGCAGGCCCGTGGTGAACGGGCTGTTCCCCTTGACCACCTGCATGTAGTAGGTCAGGAACAGGAAGACGCCGAAGATTGCGATTCCGGACAGGAAGACCGCGACATACGCCCCGCCCCGGGTGCGGTCCAGGACCACCCGCAGCGGCAGCAGCGGGTGGCTGACCCGCTGCTCGGCCAGCACAAACCCGGTCAGTACGACCACGCCGGCAACCAGGCTGCCGATGGTCAGCGCAGCCGTCCAGCCGGCGGTCTCGGCGTGCGAGAAGCCGAAGACGATGAGGAACAGCCCGACGCAGGCCAGAATCGCTCCGGGCCAGTCCATTCGCGGCGGGTTGGCCGGCCGGGTGCTGCGGATGTAAGCCAGCGCGCCGGTGATGGCGATCGCGGCGAAGACCAGGTTGACGTACAGGGTATACCGCCACGAGAGGTACTGGGTGAGGGCCCCGCCGAGGATCAGGCCCACCGCGCCACCGCCGGCCGCTACTGAGCCGAAGACCCCGAAGGCCCTTCCTCGCTCGCGCGGGTCCTGGAAGGTGCTGACCAGGGTGCCGAGGGCGGACGGTGCGAGAATGGCGCCGAATGCGCCCTGCAGTGCCCGGGCCGCGACCAGCATGCCGAACGAGACGGCGGCGCCCCCGAGGGCTGAGGCGAGCGCGAATCCGGCCAGGCCGGTGATGAAGACCCACTTGCGGCTGAACATGTCACCGAGGCGGCCGCCCACCAGCAGCAGGCTGCCGAACGCCAGCGCGTAAGCCGTCACCACCCACTGCCGGTCGCTGTTCGGGAACCCGAGCGCGCGCTGCGCCGACGGCAGCGCGATGTTCACGATGGTCGAGTCGAGGACCACCATGAGCTGGGCGATGGCCACCACGACCAGGACCAGCCAGCGCCGGTCGGCGGGAGCCGCGGGGCGGTCTTCGGCGGCGCGTGATCCACGGCGACCCGGCGAAGCGTTCGGCGCTGCCACGAGACCTCCCGGTTAGCGACGGCCGTCTAGTTAGGGGTCGCTACCGAGGTCCGGAGCATCGATGGTCCGGCAATCCTGATGAAGAGGCAGCTCACGCCATCACGGCCTCAGGCCACCATAGGCATACCGGAAACGGTACGTCCATCTTTGATCCTTTTGCCGCTGCGTGCCGCCAGATCAGGCTGGCGGGTCAGTACAGGCAGGGGATGCCGTAAGGGGCGTTGGCGGTGACCGACACCGCGCCGCCTGCGGCACCGTTGTTCGACGTCGAGCCTGAAGCGGACGACGACGGGCTAGCGGACGAAGACGCCGAGGACGGGCTGGGCGCCGAGGACGGGCTGGATGACGGCGAGGACGCGGCGAAGCTGGGCACGGCCGTGGCGCCGGCGCCGAGCACGATCTCGACCTGCCCGGCCGCGACGGAGGAGCTGGCGGTCGCGGTCACGCCGAAGGCGGCGGCGATGTTCGCCGCGTTCGCCGCGTTCGATGACCCGGCCCCGTACAGAACCTCGGTCGCGGACTGCGAGGTCGCGTTGCCTACCTGGCCGGCCTGGTAACCGGCCGCGACCAGCGCCTCGGATACCTGGCCAGCCAGGCCCGCCGCGTAACCGCCGTTCAGCACATCCACGGTTGTGGAGGACGGCGATGCGACCGCGGCTGGCGTGTGGGCCGTGGCCTTCTTCGTTGTGGACGGCGGATAGAACGTCTGCTGCACGAGGTTCCTGATCGCGGCGGGGTCGATCAGGTTCGCGTCCTCCGCCTGTCCGCCAAGATAAAAAGTCTGGTAGCCCGCGATCGGCGCCGTCTGGAACGTCAGGTTCTTCCCGGTCAGCCCTCGCATCTCCGCGGCGAAGTCAAGCAGGTTCCAGCCAGCGTCGGTGATCACGTACTGCTTGGCGATCGATAGCAGCGACTGGATCTGCGACAGGTCCGACAGCACGTTCCCGTGCTTGAGCTTCCAGATCACGTAGTCGATGACGGCCTGCTGACGGTGGGTGCGGTCGATGTCGCCGTTCGGCAGGTTGTCCCGCTCCCGTATGAACGCCAGCGCCTGCGCTGCGCCCAGATGCTGGTAGCCCGGCTTAAGGTCCGCGCCGGAGTTGGCGTCGTGAAGGTTCTTGCCGCCGTCCCACGACTTCACGCACACCTCGATACCGTCGAAGGCCTGCGCCAGCTCGTAATAGCCGGCCAGGTTCACCTCGGCGAAGTGGTCAATATGGACCCCCGTCAGGGACTCCACCATGGCTACGGCGGCGGCCTGTCCCGCCTCATTGGCCTGAAAGTAGCGCTGGTCCCGGCTCATGCTGGAGTTGCCGGTCTGAGACAGGCTCTGCGCCCAGGCCAGACCGTAAGCCTGGTCGATCTTGCCCTCGGACTGGCCGTCGTAGGCCTGCGGGAAGGTAACCCAGTCATCACGCGGGATCGAGAACCCGACCGCCTTCTTCCCGCCCGCGAAGATATGGATGAGGATCAGCGTGTTCGTGTCCTGCCCGCCCACGCCGTCGTCCTCGACGCCCTCGACGCTTCCGGCGTGCATCGCGGCCAGCAGGTTGGCCGGCAGGACGTTGCCGTCATAGTCGGTGCGGCTCTCGAGACCCATGACGAGAATGTTCTGCTCGCCGATCGACGGCCCGCTCACGATCGCGTGCGATGAGCCGATGCTGCTCACATCGTCCGCGTAAGAACGCGCGTAGTAGCTCACGAGCAGTGTCGACGCGGCCAGTACACAGCACACGCCGTACACCGTCTTCAACGCAAGGCTACGAAGTCTCACTACACGGGCACCCTTGACGGATTGCGCTCTTCTGACCGAGATGACAACATCGCACGCGACAATAGTGGGTCGCCGGGCAGGCAGGGTGGATTTCAGGTCTGTCGAAGCTATTACGCAGCCAGCCGCGGTCCAGACACCCAGCTGATGGCTAGCCGGACCTCACAGATACTCTCGCTTCCGCATCCAGACCAGGGTGAACCAGCCCCAGATGGGCGGCAGGTAGGAGGTGAACAGCCGCTGGATGAAGACCGCCGCGGTGGCGTCGGCCTCCGCGACGCCCGCCGCGGTCAGGCCGAGGATCAGGCCCGCTTCCACTACGCCCATGCCGCCGGGTGATGGCGAGGCGCCGCCGACGAATGCGGCGAGCGTGATGACCACGATCAGGGTGGGCAGCCGGAGATGGTCGTCGAAGGCGCGCAGCGAGACGGACAGGGCCATCGCTATCAGGAGTTCCTGACCGAACGACCCCCCCACCAGTAGCACCAGCTTGCGCGGTGAGCTGCCTATCTGCTTGAGGTTGGCCCAGATGTCCTGGACCTTCGGGCGCGCCTTCGCGGCCGCCAGCCTGCGCAGTCTCGGCACGGCCAGCGCCAGGCCGGCCACCACAGCGACCAGCACCACGACGGCCAGAATGATCCAGACCAGCTTCGAGTCCCCGCCCGACTCGGGAGCGGCCTTCATGTGGAGGGACCCCCAGGCGAAGGGCAGTGACACGAGGAACAGAATCCCGGTGGCGAGCCAGCTGGAGGTAGCCATGATGGCCCCCGAGCTCAGCGCCACCGACGCGTCGTAACCCTGCTGCTGGAAGAAGCGGACCCGGGTAGCGAAGACCGCCGGTGTCCCGCCGGCTAGCGCGCTGAACGAGTTCGCGACCTCGACGGCCAGCACGCGCCCGAACGGGAGCACACCGGCCACGCTCCCCATGGCCTCGACGGCTGATGCCACCACGGCCAGCTGGGCCAGAACGAACGAGACGATGACCCAGAGCCAGCTGGCCCCGATCACGGTGTCGAAGGACTTGGACACGTCGAGCAGCACCCCGACCAGCGCCCAGCCGCCGATGAGCGTGCCTACCACCATGATCAGTGTGGGCCAGCTCACCCTGCGGGGCTCCACCAGCTTCGGCACATCGATCGACTTGGCCTGGGCGGCGCGGTTACGCACCTCAGGCAGGAGCTCGCGCTTGCCGCGCAGGGTCCGGCTGAGCGCGGGGTCGAGGCCGGCTGGGTGCATCCGCTGCAGGGCGGCGCCCAGCATCCCCGCATCCAGGCACCGGGCCGCCGCATCGGCGGCCCGCTCGGCGCTCACCGCCATGGCCGTCGCCGCGATAGCGCAGGCCAGGTCGCGGTCGAGCTGATCGGCCGAGGCGTTGGACACGGCGTTGCGGAAGTCCGCCAGCGTGACGGTCTCCGCTGCCGGGTCCACCAGCAGCGTGTCACCGCTGATCGCGCCGTGCGCGATGCGTGCCTCCCGCAGCGTCAGCAGCTGACGGTAGAGGTCATCTAGTGTGGCGTCGGTCACCTCGCTGCTGTCCGCGTCGGACAGCCTGAGACCGGCCGGGCAGCGGTAGACGAGCAGCGCGTCCTTGGCCGATCCGGCCGTTCCCGCCTCGATGATCTCTGGTACGGCGACGTCTGCCTGGCCGGCCCGCATGGTGAGATAAGCCTCGTGCTCGACCTGCTGCAGCCGGGTGACCGTGAGGCCCGGCCCGGAGTCCCGATAAAGAAGGAAGCGCCCGGTCTTGGTGAGCAGCTTGGCGTCGGCAGCATCCCGGCCATAGACCGAGATGGCGATGAGCTGACCGGGTGAGCCCGACTGGCGTGTCTCGGCGGCCTGGTATTTGGCCACTCCCCAGACCTGCCGTGGCAGCGCCTGTACGTTTCGCGCACTGACGCCAAGCTCGCCGAGCAGCAGCCGCACATCCTCGGCCGAGGGCAGGCCCAGCGGTGAGCCAAAGATGAGGCGGACCAGCACAGCTGCCCCCCAGCCAATGGCCAGGCTGCCGAGGACGTTGACCGGCAGCCCGTGGCCGCCGACCGCGGCGGCCAGCGCTACCAAGGCGACGAACAGCTCGATGAGGCGCTGCAGGCTACGGGCCAGGTAGGGCAGCACGGCCGTGGTGACCGCCATGAAGAGGGCGATCTGCAGGACCGGGAAAGTCACCGAGTAGCCGCGGATCTCGATTCCGCTGGACCTCCCGCCGCTGCTGCCAAGCAGCAGGATGAGGATCCCGCTCACTGCCGCCGCACCCGCCGCGCTCAGCGCGATGTCGCGTGCGACCACCCAGCGGCGGGCGATCAGGGCCAGCCCCGCCAGGACGATCGTGACGCCGAACGCGCCCACGTCGTAGACCACGGTCACCAGCCAGGTGATGCTCCGCGGCGGCGGATGGATGACCTGGGTGATGGCCCGGTCGATGCGCGAGTCGTACCGGATGACGAGCACGCAGCAGACGAGCGCGAGGATGGCACCGGCCAGGCGCAGCCCGTCGCTGCCGCGGCGGCGCCGCTGGCCGTCGCCGATGGGGGCGAAAAAGACCGAGCGCCAGTCACGCAGCAGATCTGGCTCCGGACGAGCGGCCGCACTCGTTACCGAGGGCTGCGCTTGCGACTGGCCCGTCACGATTCACCTACCGAATATCGCGCCAGAACCGCTGGCCTGCCCAACCTCCGATGGCACCCGCACTGGCAGCCAGCCGCGATATTCATGGAGAGCTATCAGGCGGCCAGACAGGGCCAATCTATCCAAGGTCATCTGCGTGGACAATGGGCCCGGGCCGACGCAGAGCGGTCCCCAGTAAGGCGCTGCTCCGTGATACCAGCTGGGCAGGCCGGGCTTTAGAGCCGCCCAAGCCTGCAGGCGGCACGCATCGATGCCATCGGGAGTGGCCAGCGGGCCGCGTACAGTCTGATTGATCATAACCACCCGGGCATTACCCGCTGCCTGCTATCGAAGCCGGACCTTCATGACGGAACCCAGCTCACCGAGATCGTCGCCCTCACCTGCCGCGCTGCACGATCTGCCGGCCACGAGTGAGGAGAGGCGGGCATCGGGAAAGGCCGGCCGGAAGCGGAGTCAGCGAGGCACTCTGGGGCACTGGGATGAGGCCGAGCGCGGGCATGACGCGCTGAAGACGATCCTGGCCCAGAACCAGATCCGGGTCCGCGAACTCGTTCCGATCCGGCACCAGCGCATGGCGGCCTCGCCCTGGAACTACTACCGGGGCGCCGCGGCGGTCATGGCTGGCGACCTCGCATGTCAGCCCAACAGCGGGCTGGTCGTGCAGCTCTGCGGCGATGCGCACGTCCTGAACTTCGGCCTGTGGGCTACACCGGAGCGGAACTTGGCGTTCGACCTGCGTGACTTCGATGAAACCCTCCCCGGCCCGTTCGAGTGGGACATCAAGCGCTTCGCCGCCAGTCTCGTGGTAGCAGCGCGGGAGAACCGGATCAAGCCGGCGAACGCTGACGCCGCAGTGACCGCCGGTGTTGAGGCCTACCGCAAGCGCATGCGCCGGTACGCGACGCTGCCCGAGCTGGACATCTGGTACGACGCCATGCACCACGGGAGCCTGATCAGCTACTTCGAGCCGGCCGACCGCGAGCGGGTCTCGATCCATATCGAGAAGCAGCGGAAGCGCCGGACGAGCCGGGGGGCATTCGCGAAACTAACGACTATGGCGCACGGACGTCCCCGGATAACCGAGGACCCTCCGGTCCGGGTCACGATCAGCGACGACGAACAAGCCGACCTCGTGGACCACCTTCTGGACAGGTACCGGCTGACCCTGCAAGAGGACCGGCGGAGCCTATTTGGCCGGTTCACTGAGGTCGACGTGGTCCGCCAGGTCGTGGGGGTAGGCAGCGTGGGGATGCAGGTCTACCTGGTGCTGCTGGAGGGCCGCAGCGGCGCCGACCCGTTGTTCCTGCAGGTCAAGCAGGCCGGGCCGTCGGTGTATGAGGCCCACACCGAGCCCAGCCGCCACGGCAACCACGGCGCGCGGGTGATCAGCGGCAAGCGGCTCGTTCAGAGCGCCACCGACATTTTCGCCGGGTGGGGCTCGCTCGGCGGCAAGGACTATTACGTACGGCAGTTCCGGGACATGAAGATCATCCCGAGCACGGAGCTGATCGCCCCTCGCCTCGCTGAGTTCGCCACCGCGTGCGGCGAGACACTGGCCCGGGCCCACGCCCGCACCGGCGATCCGGTGGCCATTGCCAGCTACATCGGGAAGGGCCCAAAATTCGCCGCCGCGATCGGCCAGTTCGCCCGGGTGTACGCCGACCAGAATGAGCGGGACCATGCTCAGCTGGTAAGCGCCATCGCTGCCGGCGCCGTTGAGAGCCTGCCAGGGTGAACGACTGACCTGCCGCGAGCAGGCTCCTCCGCTCCCGATCCGCAGGCCCGTCAGGCAGCCGGCCCCGCAGGAACCGCTCCGGGATGGCCGCATCCGCGTCATGCCCCGCCCAGCGGCGAGGCCATCTCCGGGCCGGGCTGTGCCATGATCATGATGACGGTAAGCGGGGAGGCTTCGTGCCGGATGCGATCGTCGTCAAGGGCCTGACGAAAAACTACGGGGACTTCGTCGCGCTGCGCGGTGTCTCCTTCATCGTCGAAGCAGGGACGATCTTCGGGCTCCTGGGCCCGAACGGGGCCGGGAAGACGACGGTGGTCCGGATCTTGGCCACCGTGCTGAAGCCGTCCGGCGGCGGGGCGACCATCCTGGGTACTGATGTGGTCAGGCATCCAGAGCGGGTCAGGTTTGACATTGGGCTGGCCGGCCAGTTCGCGGCAGTAGATGAGCAGCTGACCGGCCGGGAGAATCTCAGGCTGGTCGGACGGCTGGCGCAGCTGCGCCCGAAGCTGATCGCGGCCCGGGCGGACGAGCTGCTGGAGCGTTTTGGGCTCAGCGGCGCCGCGAACAAGCCGGTGAAGGCGTACTCCGGTGGCATGCGCAGGCGGCTGGACATCGCTTCCGCGCTCGTCCAGCGGCCCCGGGTGCTGTTCCTGGATGAGCCGACCACTGGCCTGGACCTGCAGAGCCGGGGACAGCTGTGGAGCATGATCCGTGAGCTCGTGCGAGGCGGGACCACGGTGCTGCTGACGACCCAGTACCTCGAGGAGGCCGATCAGCTGGCTGGCCGGATCGCGGTCATCGACAACGGCCAGATGATCGCCAACGACACCCCGGCCCGGCTCAAGGCGGTGTTCGGCAGCACGATCCTGGAGCTGGGCTACCTCGGCGCCGAGGCCGCATCCCGTGCGGCCGCGATGCTGGCCGCCAGCCAGGGTGATCACCTGGAGCTGGACCGGACGACCGTGCGGCTCAGGACTCAGGACAGCGCCCAAATGCTCAGCGAGGTGCTGCCGAGACTGGAGCAGGCTGGCCTGCGGCCCAGCCACCTGCTGGTGCGCGACCCGAGCATGGACGATGTGTTCCTCGCCCTGACCGGCAAGCCAGGCGCGGACGCCCGGCCGGTGGCCGACGGGGCGGCCGGCCCTGGCGCAGGCGGGAATGCTCGATCAGCAGGCGGGGGGAGCACGGCATGAGCTATTCGCCGGAGACGGTCAGTGCGGTGGACGCCTCGCTGGCCGCGGGCTTCCCGGCCGACGAGCGCCGGCCGCGTGACTGGCTTTCGCCTGTCCGCGATACTTTCGCGATCACTTGGCGCAACCTGATCGGCATCCGGCGGGTGCCGCAGCTGATGGTCTTCACACTGATCCAGCCGGTGATCTTCGTCCTGCTGTTCACCTATGTCTTCGGCGGGGCGATCAAGGGGCTGCCACCCGGCCTGACGTACGTTGACTACCTGATCCCGGGTGTATTCGTGCAGACCGCGGTCTTCGGCTCGATCATCACCGCGGTGGGGATGGCGACCGACCTGAAGAGCGGGATCATCGAGCGGTTCCGCTCGCTTCCGATGTCGCCCTCGGCTGTCCTCGTCGGGCGCTCGATGAGCGATCTCACCAGGAACGTCTTCGTGGTGATCCTGATGGGGGCGGTGGGCTTCCTCGTTGGCTTCCGTTACAGCAGCGGACTGGGCAAGTTCCTGCTCGGCATGCTGCTCGTGCTGGCCTTCGGCTACGCACTGTCGTGGATCTTCGCGATGGTCGGCATCGCGGTCAAGGACCCCGAGACGGCACAGGCGGCCGCGTTCCCGATCCTCGCCCCGCTCGTGTTCGCCTCCTCGGTCTTCGTGCCGGTGAGCACGATGCCGGGCTGGCTGCAGCCGTTCGCGGAGAACCAGCCGGTCTCGCTGACGGCGTCGGCGGCCAGGCACCTGATGATCGGGACTCCGGCAGGTAACGATCTGCTCTGGTCGTGCGTCTGGCTCGTCGGCATCATCGCGGTGTGCGCCCCGCTGTCGGTGCGGCTTTACAGAAGGTCCGTCTAGCGCACTGACGACGCGTCCGGATCGATGAAATCGTCACCGCGAGCGCGGGCGGGGGTGCATACAATCTCGGGAAGAGATCATCCACGGCGTGCAGACTGGGGCGGGATCCGGAACAGCTGCACAGGTGGACGCTGCGATCACAAGTGCAGGGAAGGCAGAGGGCGCATGATTAATTTTCCCGCCTACCGCGAAATCGGATCGGCAGGATGAGCGAAGGGGACAGCTCCGTCACCGACCTGTACCTCGTCGTCGGGTATGACGGGTCTCCTCCGGGCAACCGGGCGCTCGACACCGCGGTCAATCTGCTGCATGGCCGCACGGGCCGCATCGAGGTCGTGTACATCGCTCACCTGCCCGGCATCGACATGCTGTCGGCCGACGCCGTCGGCCAGATGGAAGTCGACTTCGACGAGATCGCGCGGGAGTTGCGCACCGCGGCCGAAAAGCAGCTGCGCGGCCGCGAGGAGCGCTGGGGGTTCGAGCGGCGCCAGGGCCCCATCGCGGACGAGCTGATAGCAGCCGCCACAGGTATCCGCGACAGCCACCCGGGCGAGAGTGTGGCGATCGTGGTCGGAAGCTCATCGCACGCGATGCACCGCGTGATCGGTTCGGTGGCCGTGATCCTGGCCCACCGCGCACCGGTCCCCATCGTGATCGTGCCCTAGCACGTTAGGCGGGCAGTCCCGCGCCAGGCTGCCGATCACCAGAAGCCATCGCCAAACCGCCCCGCGATCACCCGTCAGCGCGGCAACCCAGGCTGCGCTATGCGCGGCCAGCGGACTCGTACTGATGGTGTCATCGCCCAGCGAGCGAAGCGAACTACGCACGGTAGCCACCCGGCCCGCGTCCATGTACCGGTACCAGTGCTGCGCGATGAGGGTGGCCGACCGGGTGAAGTCGCCAGCCGCCAGTGCGTGACCGATGGCCTCGTCGGCTGATCCCCGCTCCAAATACCAGGCGCTGGCCCGCAGGTGCAATGCGGGGATTGCGCCGGGCTCGGCGCGATCAAGCTGTCCAAGCAGCAGCTGCGCGAAAAGATGATGGTAACGAAACCATTCCCGCTTATCGTCCAGTGCGAGGAGAAACAAGTTCGCACGTTCGAGCTTATCAATGACATCCCGGGCATTCACCGTCCCCGTCCGCGTCGCACAGCGGCGCGGTGAACCGGCTCAGTACTGCCGTGCGCATAAGAAATTGCTGAATAGGTTCCGGCTGACGGCCGATTACCTCGTCGGCCAGGAAATCCACGATATAGCGATTACCGCCGGTAAAGTCACGGGCAAAATTGGCCGGAGCAGGGCGGTCGCGGAGAGACAGCGCCGCCAGGTACAAACCGGCGGGCCATCCTTCAGATCGCTCGACTAGCTCGGACAGGTCATGGTCGCTCAGTTTGACGGAGGCCACCTGCTGGATGAGCGCATCCGCCTGTTCCGCTGTGAACCGGAGATCCGCCATCCGGATCTCGGCCAGCTCCCCCGCTGCTCTCAGCTTGCCCAGGGACAGCGGCGGTTCGGCCCGGGAGCTCAGTACGACCTGGACGGTGGGCGGGAGGCGGAGCAGCAGGAACTCAAGCTGATCATGGCAGCGGCGTTCCCTGATGAGGTGGTAGTCGTCAAGAATGATGAC
>Ga0209839_10001501_pt1 | contig 11934 bp, 10 predicted proteins | sample OrgsoiDNA2013050_FD_185800 | JGI IMG/M metagenome (GOLD analysis project Ga0209839, IMG submission 185800) | Permafrost soil microbial communities from the Arctic, to analyse light accelerated degradation of dissolved organic matter (DOM) -... | ecosystem: Environmental > Terrestrial > Soil >... | reverse complement strand
GCGGTGCCGTCCAAAAACCTTTTCCATCGCATCGGAAATCTCGCCGACCGTGGCTTTGGCACGCGCGGCATCGATCGCCAGCGCCAGAAGGTTGCCATTACCTTCGCCGGCGCTGCGGGTCAGCGCCGCCAGCGCGTCGTCGACGTCTTGCTGGTTGCGCTCTTTCTTGAGGCGCGACAGCTTGTCGATCTGTAAGCGCCGCACGGTGGAATTCTCCACTTTCAGGACGTCGATCGGCGCCTCATTGACCGGTTTGTATTTGTTGACGCCGATTACGGCCTGCTTGCCGGCGTCGATCCTGGCTTGAGTCTTGGCGGAAGCTTCCTCGATCCGCAGTTTCGGGACCCCAGCCTCGATCGCTTTCGCCATGCCGCCGAGCGCCTCGACTTCCTGGATGTGGCCCCAGGCCTTTGCCGCGAGATCGTGGGTGAGGCGCTCGACATAACAGGAACCGCCCCAGGGATCGATGATGCGGTTGGTGCCGCTCTCCTGCTGCAGGAACAATTGCGTGTTGCGCGCGATTCTGGCTGAAAAATCGGTCGGCAGCGCCAGCGCCTCGTCGAGCGCATTGGTGTGCAGCGACTGGGTGTGGCCCTGCGTCGCCGCCATCGCCTCGATGGTGGTGCGCATCACGTTGTTGTAGACGTCCTGCGCGGTCAGCGACCAGCCCGAGGTCTGGCAGTGGGTGCGCAGTGAAAGCGAGCGCGGATCCCTTGGATTGAACGGCGTCAACAGCTTGGCCCAGAGCAGCCGCGCCGCGCGCATTTTTGCCACCTCCATGAAAAAATTCATGCCGATCGCCCAGAAGAACGACAGCCTCGGTGCAAAACGGTCGACGTCGAGGCCGGCTTTGAGCCCGGCGCGGAGATATTCGACGCCGTCGGCCAGCGTATAGGCGAGCTCGAGGTCCTGCGTCGCGCCGGCCTCCTGCATGTGATAGCCGGAGATCGAGATGGAATTGTATTTCGGCATTTTTTGCGAGGTATACGCAAAGATGTCGGAGATGATCCGCATCGAGGGCGCCGGCGGATAGATATAGGTGTTGCGCACCATGAACTCTTTCAGGATGTCGTTCTGAATGGTGCCCGAAAGTTTTTCCGGCGGCACGCCCTGTTCCTCGGCGGCGGCCACGAACAGCGCGAGGATCGGCAGCACCGCGCCGTTCATGGTCATCGACACGCTCATCTGGTCGAGCGGAATCCCTGAGAACAGCGTGCGCATGTCGTAGATCGAGTCGATCGCCACGCCGGCCATGCCGACATCACCCGACACCCGCGGGTGATCGGAGTCGTAGCCGCGATGGGTGGCGAGATCGAACGCGACCGAGAGGCCTTTTTGGCCGGCGGCGAGGTTGCGGCGGTAGAACGCGTTGGAATCTTCCGCCGTCGAGAAGCCGGCATATTGCCTGACGGTCCAGGGCTGGTTGACATACATGGTCGGGTAGGGGCCGCGCAGATAGGGCGCGATGCCGGGCCAGGTCTCGAGGAAGTCGATGCCTTCAAGATCGGCTTCGCTGTAGGCGGGTTTTACCAGGATGCCTTCGGGCGTGAGCCACGGCTCCGCGCCGCCGACAGGTTCGGTGCGGGTGGCTTTTTCAAACGCGATATTCGCAAAGTTCGGTATGCGGCTCATTTCAATGGTCTCGTTCGTCATGGCCGGACTTGTTCCGGCCATCCACGTCTTGTCTTTTCAACGAGGGAAAGACGTGGATGCCCGGGACGAGCCCGGGCATGACGGGGTTGGATGCAGCCTATCATAACCGGTCATCAGCGTCATGCTATCGCCGACCCTCAATCATGGTCCGGATGCTGGTGGCTGACGATGCCATGAAGCTTCTCAGAACCATAGTTCTGCAGGGTGGTCTGGCTCGGCATGTTGGCGATAGATACCACCCAGCCGAGCCGGGATTCGGTGCCGAACTGCTGGGTCGGTACCATCCGGTCCGGGCGGTCGAACGCCCCGGTCATGATCTCGATCCGCGGCCCGTCGATGCGGCGAAAGCTCAGCGGGGTGCCGCAATCCCTGCAGAAATCGCGCATCGCGATGGAAGAGGAGCGGAACGCGGCCGGCTTGCCGCGGGTCCAGGCGAAATCGCCATTTTCAATGTCGGCGAAGGACGCGAACGGCGCGCCGGCCGCCTTCTGGCACATCCGGCAATGACAGATGCTGACCTTCACCGGCGCCGCCGACACCGCAAAGCGAACCGCGCCGCATTGGCAGCCGCCGGTCAGAACGGGTTTGGTCGCCGATGTCATGTTAACTCCATCAACCGATAGGCTTCCTGCAGCGTCGCCAGGGCATCGTTGTCGGCGAAGATGAACTCGTTGACGCCGGCGGCACGGAGTGCCGCTTCCTGCGCGCTCGCGCGCCCTGCCAGATAGATATGTTTTGCGCCGGCGGCTTGAAGGGCTTTTGCAGCGGCGGCAGCGTGCTGGGCATAGACCGTGTCGGAGGAGCACAGGCACGCCAGCGCGGTGCCAGATGTCTTGAATGCGGCGGCGAGGGCAGCCGGGTCGGTAAATCCCTCTGTATCGACCGTCTCGATCCCGCCGGTCTCGAAAAAGCTCTTCGCAAATGTTGCACGCGCGGTAAAGTCGGCGGGCGCGCCGAGATTGGCGAGAAAGACTTTCGGCCGCGCGCCGGAGGCCCTCAGAATCTGATCTGACTTGTCTCGCAAGCCTTCGAACGGTGCCGCCAGCCGCATCGGCGCCAGCGCGTCGAATTTGATCTTGGCTTCGCCTGGGGGTGCAAGCGCGACCGGCCTTGCGTCCAGCACCGCGACGTCGGCCTCCTGCAGGTTTGGAAATTCGGTGGCGCCGGTCAGCACTTCCTTGCGCCTGGCCATGTTGGCTTCGCGTACCGCCCGTGTCGCCGCGATCTTGCGCTGGATCAGGTTTTGTTCGAGGGAAGCGAAAATGCCGCCGGCCTTCTCGATTTCCTGGAACAGCGACCATGCCGCTTCGCAGAGCGCTTGCGTCAGGGTTTCGATGCCGCCGGAACCGGCGGCGGGATCGGACACTTTGGCGAGATTGGATTCTTCCAGCAGCACCAGTTGGGTATTGCGCGCGGCGCGCCGCGCGAATGGATCGGGCAATCCCAGCGCCAGCGTATGCGGCAGCACTGTGATGGCGTCAGCGCCGCCCAACCCCGCGGAGAACGTCGCCATGGTCGCGCGCAGCATGTTCACATAGGGGTCGCGCTGGGTCAGCATCCGCCATGCCGTCTCGGCGGCGATGAAGGCTGGCTGGGGCGTCAGACCGCAAGCCTGTTCGATCCGCGCCCACAGCAGTCGCAGCGCGCGGAATTTTGCCAGGGTCAGAAACTGATCGGCGTCGGCGCTGAGCCGGAACGACAAGGCGTTGCGGGCGATATCGAGCTCAATGCCGCCGGCTTCCAACATGCGCAGATAGGCAACCGCGAGTGCGAGCGCGAAGGCGAGTTCCTGGGCTTCCGATCCACCGGCATCATGAACCGGGCGGCCGTCCGCCAGCACGAACGGACCTTTGAATCCGCGGCCGATGAGGTCGCCGACCACCTTCGCGAAAGGTTGCTCCATTTCAGGCCACGATGCCGGCGCTGCGCCGCGCACGGCCATGGTGCTGAGCGCCTGATAGTTGAAGCGGATATCGACCTTCGCGGGATCGGTGCCACGGGCCTCGATCAGATCGGCGAGGTTGGTGCCGGCATTCTGGCGTCCCAGCACCGGGTTGAGCGCGATCGCGATTCCGGCGTCGAAAATGACGCCGTCAAACAGCCGCGCCAGGGTTTCCGCGGTCGCATCGATGACGCCAAAGCCTCGCGCGCCGGCGCCGCCGGCGAATTCAATTTCCAGCCCATTGGCGCCGTTCTCAAGGTCGTGCAGCGCCTGTGCGTTGGCCATTGCCGCATCCGGATGATCGATCCGCTGCATGATCTGCCACGGCGCTGCCGCAGCACGGCCCGGGATCGGTGCGGCATCGTGCGCGCGCCGATAGATCGGCTCGATCCTCAGGCCGTCAGAGGTCTTGCCGACCAGCTTTTCGAACGGCGCGCCCTTCAGCACGCCATCGACCAGCTTGCGCCAGTCGTCATAGCTCGCCGGCGCGAAATCCGCCGCCAGCCGCAGGTCGTCGGTCGCAGATGTCATTCGGCAGGTCGCTCCATCGAGCCGTGTTGGGTCGGAAATTGCCACGTGCCGACCGCCAAGCCAAACGGTTGTTTGGGGTCCTTTTGGTTAGCCCAAGTCTGGTTAGCCCAAGTCTGGTTAGCCCAAGTCGGGTAACCGCAGGATTCCTTCGGTCGACAGCTGTGCCAGTGCCGCCGTGACGCTGCGTCCCGCGATGAGACGATCCGGAACGATCTCCGCCAGCGGCACCAGCACGAAGGCGCGCTCGAACAGCCGGGGGTGCGGCAGCGTCAGTTCCGGCTTTTGGACCGAAACGTCGTCATAGGCGATCAGATCGAGGTCCAAGGTGCGCGGCCCCCAGCGCTTTTCGCTGGCGCGATCGCGACCGAACTTGTTTTCGATTTTGTGCAGCGTGAACAGCAACGCGTGGGGGTCGAGGCTGGTTTCGATTTCGATGCAGGCATTGATGAAGCGCGCTTGCTGCGCATCGCCCCAGGGCGACGTGGCGTAGTCCGACGATCGTGCCACGAGCGCACCCTGGGTCATGCCGCAGATATTGGCGATGGCTGTCTGAAATGTAGCGCGGACGTCGCCGACATTGCCGCCCAGCGCGATCAGAACGTCAGCCACGGGACTGATCTTGTCGGGTGCGCATCAGGACCACGCCGACGTCCTCGAAGATCGCGGCGATCGGCGCGTGCGGCTTGTGAACGGTGACCTTGATCGCTGCGACGCGCGGAAACGCCGCCAGGATGGCGTCGGCGACAGCGCCGGCCGCGCGTTCCAGCAATTTATAATTGGCGTCCTTGAACGCCGCCGTCGCGGTCGCCACCACATTGGAATAGGACACGGTATCGGCCAGGCGATCGGTGCGCGAGGATTCCGACAGATCGGTGGACAGCTCGAGATCGATGACAAAACGCTGTCCGACCTCGGTCTCATGTTCCATCACGCCATGGCGGGCGTGGATGACGACGCCGGTGATGAAGACCATATCGGTCATCGCTTGTCCCAAATCGCCTTTGCCACCCGCAGCGCCTGTACGGTTTCCGACACATCATGGGTACGGATGATGTTTGCGCCGGCCTTTGCCGCCACCAGATGGGCCGCGATCGAGCCGCCAAGGCGCTGATCCGGCTCCGATGGCGTCACCGAGGCAATGAATCGTTTGCGCGAGGCGCCAACCAGCAGCGGCAGGCCGAATACGCTGAGTTCATCGAGCCGGGCCAGCGCCGTCATGCTTTGTGCCGGGGTTTTGCCGAAGCCGATGCCGGGATCGAGCACGATGTTTCCACGTGAAACACCCGCCTTCGCGGCGATCTCCAGCGACCGCGTAAAGAAGGCGGCGATATCCTTCATGATGTCGATGTCGGCATCGACCTTGATGCGGTTGTGCATGACGATGACGGGCGATCCGCGCGCCGCCAAGAGCGGAGCCATACCGGGATCGTACTGGAGGCCCCAGACATCGTTGGCGATCGCGGCGCCGGCGTCCAGCGCCCAGGCTACGACCACCGATTTCATGCTGTCGATGGAGACGGGAACGCCGAGCGCAACCACCTCGCCCAATATTGGCCGCAGACGTCGCAATTCTTCGTCGGCCGGGACCGGTTTCGAACCATAGGGCCGGGTCGATTCCGCGCCGATGTCGATGATGTCGGCGCCCTCGGCGATCATACGTCGGGCCTGCACCAGTGCCCGTTCCGGCGCGATGAACTGGCCGCCGTCGGAGAAGGAATCCGGGGTAACATTCAGCACGCCCATCACGGCCGGATACGGCCGGGACAAAAGAGCAGGCAATACCGGATGATCTGCCGGAGTGGCCGCGGGAACGGGTCTGGACGTGGTCGCGATCATTCGATCGCTTTGCGCGGTCCGTGCATCGGAGTCAAGATGCAGCACGCACCGGGAGGCGCCCCCGCCGAGCGCCTCCAACCGGTCTAACGGGTGATCCTGTCTTCTCGCCTAGTAGGAAATCTTCGGCTGAAGTTTGCGGGCCTTCGCGATCAGCTGCTCGACGGATTTCTCGGAAGGCAATACGCGGACGAGCTTGCGCTTCGTATTCACTTCTTTCATGTTCTGCGCCAGCCGCGCCGGATTGCGAAGCGCAAGTTCGCGAACCGTGGTGACACCGGCAGCGCGCACCAGCCCGACCTTTGCCTTGCCCATGCCGGGAATCCGCATGTAGTCAGAGAAATTGGCCCATTCGAGCAGTTGCTGTTCGCTGATGCCGGTTTTCGCCGCAACCGTTTTGCGTCCCTTTACAGTCCGGGTGGCCTCGAGCAGCCCTTCCGTGGTGCGAATCCCAAGCGATTTCAGTTTCGAAGCGGCGAAGGCCGTCAAGCCCTCAATCTCGGAGATTGGATATGTCATGATACTCATTAAAGGTGCTTTAAGCGAACTGACTGAGGCCCGGTGTCCCTGCGATGATCTCGCCCATCTGATCGGCTCCAATTGTGTCGCGACCAAATCGGAAAAGTTCACGCGCAATGTTCTGGATTTCTCCCATGCCCAAACCCAGTCCCATCAGCCTGGTGCCGAGCGCCATCAGACCACCGCCCATCAACCCAGTGAGACCGCCGCTGTTGCTGGAAGCCGCGATCGCGGCTTCCGCACCCGGAATCTTGTCAATCAATGCCTGAACTTTATCGGATGGCCCTTCGTTGCGAAGGAAACCAAGAATGATTCCGATGGTTTTTTCAGCCACAACATTGTCGATGCTGGCCTTTACGGCCAGCCGTCCAATCAATTCGTCCATATTGCCCTCAACCGGTTAACTTACCGGACCCTTGCCCAAGAATATCTTGACCTTCCGCGATGCCAAATACAAGCGATGAGCGCATTCGAACGCGCGATCGCGTGACAAGTGTTGCACCAATGCAAGAGCAGCACGAAATTCGTAAGAAAGTTTGTCGCCGAAAGCACATTCATCGCAAACTTTCGTCGACTGATCGAACAAGGCCGGTCGATCTCGTGTCGACGAACCCGCCTTCCATGCCTCGAATGGCGTTGACCGGTTTCAATCGGCCAGCAACATGCGGTATGATGATGGCGCGAACCCCGATGCGCGCGAAAAGGCGATGCAAATGGCTACATCCGATAACAAGATGGCCGATACCGACGAGAAGATTTTCATCGGCAAAGGTGAACAGCCCGCCTGGCTGACGCTCGCGCTTGCAAATCACCATGGTCTGGTCACCGGCGCCACCGGAACCGGAAAAACCGTTTCGCTGCAGGTGATGGCCGAGGGATTTGCGCGTGCGGGCGTTCCGGTATTCGCGGCCGACATCAAGGGAGACCTCTCCGGCATCTCCGAGGCGGGCGAGCCCAAGGACTTTATCCTCAAGCGGGCCGGCGAAATGGGTCTCACCTTCCAGTCCGACCAGTTTTCAACGGTGTTTTGGGATGTATTCGGCGAGCAAGGTCATCCGGTGCGTGCCACGGTCACGGAAATGGGGCCGTTGCTGTTGTCACGGATGCTGGATCTGAACGACGTGCAGGAAGGCGTCATGAATGTCGCGTTCCGTGTTGCCGATGAGAACGGTCTCGCGCTGATCGACATGAAGGATATCCGGGCGCTGCTGGATGCCATCGTTCCGGACACCGGCAAAAAGGCGGCGGATGGCGACGTCGACGCACTGGCTCCGATCCGCAAGGCCGCGCAGGCTTTCGGCAATGTGACCAAAGCAACAGTTGGAACCATTCAGCGCCAGCTGCTGGTGCTGGAAAACCAGGGCGGAACCCATTTCTTCGGCGAGCCGGCGTTGACGCTGAAGGATTTCATGAAGACCGACCGCGACGGCCGGGGCATGGTCAATATTCTGGTCGCCGACAAGCTGATGCAGAGCCCGCGTCTTTACGCGACCTTCCTGCTGTGGATGCTTTCCGAGTTATTTGAAGAGCTGCCTGAAGTCGGAGACCTCCCCAAACCCAAGCTCGTGTTCTTTTTCGATGAAGCGCACCTGTTGTTCAACGATGCACCGAAGGCGCTGATGGACAAGATCGAGCAGGTGGTGCGGCTGATCCGTTCGAAGGGCGTTGGGGTTTATTTTGTTACGCAAAACCCGATCGACGTGCCGGACAAGGTGCTCGGCCAAATGGGCAATCGCGTGCAGCACGCGCTGCGGGCTTTCACGCCGCGCGATCAGAAGGCGGTTGCGGCGGCAGCGGAGACATTCCGGCCCAATCCGAAGCTCGACACCGCGCAGGTCATCACGGAACTCGGCAAGGGCGAGGCGCTGGTGTCGTTTCTCGAAGGCAACGGCACACCGGCGATGGTCGAGCGGGTCATGATCCGTCCGCCTACGGCGCGGATCGGACCGATCACGCCTGAGGAGCGCAAGGCGATCATGGACAACAGCCCGCTGAAGGGCAAATACGATACGTCAGTCGATTCCGAATCCGCCTATGAGCTGCTGCAGAAGCGCGTGGCCGGAACCGCCGCGGGCGAAGCCGCCGGCGGCGGAGGTGGCGGAATTCTCGCGCAGATCGGCGGCATCGTCGGGACGATTTTCGGCACCAACGTATCGCGCGGCAGGATGTCGACCGGCCAGCTTATCGCGCGAAGCGTCACGCGTTCGGTCACCAACAAGGTGGTTGGCGGCGCGGTTGCCGATCTCGGCAAATCGATGGGCGGCTCGATTGGCGGTTCGGTCGGCCGCGCGCTGGTGCGCGGCGCGCTCGGCGGCTTGTTGCGACGATAGAGGCTTTGGATTCTTTCGCCGGTCGGTTACTGCGAGGTGATCTTACCTTGAATTTTTCGGAAAGTTGCGTGTGCTGAGATATCCGTCGTGGCGAGCCCCGCTCGATATTCTTTTTCTGGTCTGCTGTATCGCGCTGACCGCCGACGTTCTGGTTCCGGAAATCTGGGGGAACGGCAAGACAAAGGACTATCCGCTCTGGTTCTGGGCCGGGCAGCAAGTCCTGCAGGGCAGGGATCTCTACCCCAGCGATCCCAACGCCTATTTCGAATTCATCTATCCGCCGCTTCCAGCGGTTCTGCTCGCGGTACCCAGCTATTTCGGCAAGATACCGCTGTATATTTGCCTGTCGGGTCTCAACGCAGCCGCCTGGTGGATGACGGCTCAATTCTCCAACGCCATGACGGGAGCGGGCCGGATACCCGGCCCGTGGCTGGCGGCGCTGCCGGGCTTCGTCACGGTCACCTTCGTTTTCGACATGTTCGATCTCGGGCAACCCAATCTCGTTCTGCTGGCGATGATGCTGTACGGGTTCTGGCTGCTGCAGCATGGGCGCCCATGGATGTCGGGAAGCATGTTTGCGCTGGCGACCGCCATCAAGGTTTTCCCGGTCGCGGTGCTTCCCTATCTGCTTTGGCGCAGGCAATGGGCGTCGGCCGCGGGCATGATCGTCTTTCTCGGAGTTTTTCTGTTCGTGGTTCCGGCTCCGGTGCGCGGCTATCAGCACAACATTTCCGAACTGAAGACATGGTTTGCCGGAATGGTCGGATCAAGCTCGGAACAGGGCTTTGGGCAGCGCGCCGAGCAGAACTGGTCCTGGGTCAATCAGTCCATTATCGCGGTGACGCATCGGCTGACGCGCCCGGTCAATTACAACCAGGATAATCCGGCCAAGCAGCCAGCGTACATGAATCTGCTCGATCTCGATTTCAAGACGGCGAACTGGATCGTGTTCGCCATATCTCTGGCGATCGGACTTGGATATGTCGCGGTCATGCCGGCCCGTTCGCGGACGACACCACGTTCGGACGCCGAGGAACTTGGCATCCTGTTCTGCCTGATGACGGTGGCGTCACCGTTGGCCCGGCAGTATTATTTCATGTGGCTGTTCTTCCCGATGACCGTCCTGATCCACCGGGCAGCCTACGATCCGCGTCATGCCGTGCGGATCGGCACCTGGGCCGTGCTGGCGACCGCGGGACTGCTGATGTGCCTGTCGTTTCCGGTGTTTCCCAATGACCTGCAGGCGTACGGGAACAACCTCGCCGCCGCCGCCGTCATTGCAGCGGGATTGGTCTGGCACATCCTGCATCCGTCGACCGATGGTGCGGGCGTGCTACAACCGGATACGAAGGGTAATCCCAGCTAGCCAAGGAAAGACAAAATGTCCAACGCGCCGCAACTGCAACCGGTTCTCGACCGCATCGATGCCGATTTCGACAACAGCCTCGAACGGTTGTTCACCCTGCTGCGGATCAAGTCGATCTCGGCCGATCCGGCCTTTGCCGGAGACTGCAAGGCGGCGGCCGATCATCTTGCCAGGGATATCGCGTCGCTCGGCTTCGCGACGGAGGTCCGGCCGACGGCCGGTCATCCCGCCATCGTCGCCAAGACCAATGGCTATGGGAAGGGGAACGGGCGGCCACACGTGCTGTTCTATGGGCATTATGACGTGCAGCCGGTTGATCCGCTCAATCTTTGGCATCGTCCGCCGTTCGAGCCGGCCGTTACCGACCATGCCGACGGGCGAAAAATCATCGTTGCCCGCGGCGCGGAAGACGACAAGGGCCAACTCATGACGTTCGTCGAAGCGTGCCGGGCCTGGAAGTCGGTCACGGGTTCGCTGCCGGTCGACGTCACCATTGTCATCGAAGGCGAGGAAGAGATCGGATCGAAGAATTTCGTTCCGTTCCTTGAAGCGAACAAGGACGACCTCAAGGCTGATTTCGCACTGGTCTGCGACACCGGCATGTGGGATCCGAATACGCCGGCGATCACCACCTCGCTGCGCGGACTTGTGTACGAGGAGGTCAAGATCAAGGCCGCGAATCGCGATTTGCATTCCGGCATATTCGGCGGGGCTGCGCAAAATCCGATCCGGGTGCTGACCCATATTCTCGGCGGCTTGTTCGATGAGGACGGCCACATCACGATTCCCGGTTTCTATGACGGCGTGAAGGATCTGCCGCCCGATATTCTCGCCCAATGGTCGAAGCTCAACCTGACGCCGGAATCCTTCCTCAAGCCGATCGGGCTTTCGGTGCCTGCCGGCGAAAAAGGCCGCCTGTTGATCGAGCAAATCTCGTCGCGCCCGACCTGCGACGTCAATGGCATCATCGGCGGCTACACCGGCGAGGGTTCAAAGACGGTGATACCGGCGGAAGCCTCGGCCAAAATCTCGTTCCGGCTGGTGGAAGGGCAGGAGCCCGGAAAGATCCGCGAAGCCTTCCGCGATTACGTCACCGCGCGGCTGCCGAAAGACTGCAAGGCCGAATTTGGCGACCATTCCAGCGCGCCGGCCATTGCACTCGATTGGAACATGAAGCCGCTCGCCGCCGCCAAGCGCGCGTTGACCGAGGAGTGGGGCAAGGAAACCGTCCTGATGGGTTCAGGCGCCTCGATCCCGATCGTCGCGGATTTCAAGCGCACGCTCGGTCTCGACACCGTGCTGGTGGGTTTTGGGCTCGACGACGACAACATCCATTCTCCGAACGAAAAATATGACCTGAAGAGTTTCCACAAGGGCATTCGTTCGTGGGCGCGGATTCTCGGCGCGCTGGCCGACGCGCCGCGCTGAGGCTCGCGTTCGCTCGTGCCCCGGACGCGGTGCACTGCGCCGCGTAGCGGCGTGGTGCTCCGCAGAGCCGGGGCCCATACCATAACGACCGCAAGTATGGGGTCCCGGCTCTGCGGAGCAGCGTGATCGGACGATGCGGAGCCTGTCATCGGGCGCGCATTCGCGCGACCCGTTGGCATCGTCCTGAGAACGCTGCACCGCGTCCGAGACACGAGGCATCACGTCCAAATAAAAAGTCGTCCGTGAAGAATTCCCAAGTCCTTGATTTGGAATCTAGAAACGGCGCGTTGTGGAAATCGAGTTTGCCGGGAAACTGTTTCGCGGAAGGGGAT
>Ga0209839_10001500_pt1 | contig 11934 bp, 13 predicted proteins | sample OrgsoiDNA2013050_FD_185800 | JGI IMG/M metagenome (GOLD analysis project Ga0209839, IMG submission 185800) | Permafrost soil microbial communities from the Arctic, to analyse light accelerated degradation of dissolved organic matter (DOM) -... | ecosystem: Environmental > Terrestrial > Soil >... | reverse complement strand
ACGCCCACGAAATAAACTTGCATTTGCGGCATCAGCCGCGCCAGCACGCCAAGCCCGATATTGAAAACCAGGCCAAAAACCAGAAACGGCGCCGAAAGCTGCATGCCGATCCGAAACGCGGCGGCGAAGGCACGGGTGGCAAGTGCTGCGACGTCGCCGCTCGGCATCAATTCTCCCGGCGAAAAGATCGAATAGCTGTCGTTGAGGGCGGCGATGACCAGATGATGGCTGTCGGTCGCAAACAACAGCGTCAGGCCGAGGATGGTCAGGAAATTTCCGATCAAGAGGCCCTGCTGACCCTGGGTCGGATCGATCGCGGTGACAAATCCGAGGCCGAGTTGCTGGGCGATCACCGAGCCTGCGACCTGCAGCGCCGAAAGCGTGACCCGCGCGGTGGCGCCGAGCACGACGCCGATGACGATCTCGTGAACCATCAAGACCATCAGCGGCGTGAGCGACTGCATGTCGATGTGATAGGCGGCGCGGTGCAGCGGCAGAATCACCAGCGTCAGCAACAGCGCAATCCCAAGCTTGACCCGCACCGGAATATTGCTCTCGCCCAGCCCCGGCAACAGCATGACCATCGCGCCGATGCGGGCGAACACCAGCATGAAGGCGGCGGCGAGCGCGGGCAGCAGTGAAATATCGATGCGCATGATTCGCGCATACTGCATCAACCGCCAATGATTCGCGACGATATCCGCATCATATGGCTGTGTAGCGAGTCCGCCATAAAAGGCAGCGCCAACAGCAGGGTAACGAAGATCGCCAGGATTTTCGGCACGAACACCAGCGTCTGTTCCTGGATCTGGGTCAGCGCCTGGAACAGCGACACCACGACACCGACCACAAGGCCGACAACCATGAGTGGCGACGACACCACGACGATGGTCCAGATCGCATCGCGCGCCACGTCGAGGGTTTCGGCACCGGTCATTTCATGTTTTCCATTCAGGTAACTCGTCATTCCGGGGCAGTCCGCAGGACTGAACCCGGAATCTCGAGATTCCGGGTTCGCGCTTCGCGCGCCCCGGAATGACGGCGTTGAAGACCTCAGATCGGCATCTTCATGATGTCTTCGTAGGACTGGATGACGCGGTCGCGCACCGACACCAAAGTCGAGACCGCGACGTCGGTTTCCGCCACCGCCGTCACCACGTCCATCACGTTGGCCTTGCCCGACGCCATCGCCACCGTCTGCGCGTCGGATTTTTTTCCGGCGTCCAGGACGCTTCCGATCGCGTCCTTGAGCAGCGCCCCGAAGGATGGACTACCGCCGCCGCCTTCGGAAGCCTTGCCGGCGCCGCCGGTGTCCAGGATGCGGGCGAGGCTGGCATAGGCATTGGCAGCGACTGTGGGTGAAGCCATGGTTTAAGGTTCCCTGTTCAGGCCTTGAGGATGTCGAGCGTGCGTTGAATCATCCGGCGCGTGGCGCTGATGATGTTGAGGTTGGCCTCGTAGGATCGCTGCGCGTCGCGCATGTCGGTCTGTTCGACCAGCGAATTGACGTTGGGATATTTGACGTTGCCGGCGGCATCCGCGGCCGGATTGGCGGGCTCGTATTTGACGCGAAACGGCGACGTATCGGCCCGGACCCTGCCCAGGGTCACAACCCTGGCGTCCAGCGTGCGGTCGAGTTCGGAGGAAAACGTCGGCACCTTGCGGCGATAGGGATCGCCGCCGGCGGTCTGCGCCGTGGAATCCGCATTGGCGATATTTTCCGACAGGACCCGCATGCGCCCGGCCTGCGCCCGCAGGCCGGACGTGGCGATGCTCATCGACCTCGCGAAATCCCCTGCATCGTCTGCCATGGTGTGGTTCCCTTAGGTCTTTGACCGGGTCTCTAGAGCGGGATGACTTTTCTTTGTATCGTCATCCCGCTCTATCTTTTTGTTGAGCATGATGTTTTCGGAAAACCGGTACCCACCCATCGGGTCGGGGCCCGAGGGCATGCTTTTCCGGATCATGCTCTAGCCTTTGCCGATCGCGGTCTTCAGAAGATGCAGGCTTTTGCTGTAGAGCGAGGTCGCCGCCGCGTAGTCCATCTGGTTGGCGGAGACCTTGAGCATCTGGTCTTCCAGATTGACGGCGTTGCCGGCGGGCCTGGTCTGGAAACCGCCTTTGCCGTCCTGCGCAAAAGTTGGTCCGCCTGCCGAGGTGCCGATATGGCTGCCGCTGGTGCGCATCATGGCCAGCGCGCCCACCGATCCGGTGACGCCGCCGGTGCGATCGAGTTTCGGTTCCACCAGATCGCGCGGCTTGAAATTCGGCGTGTCGGAATTGGCGACGTTTTCGGACAGCACGCGCTGCCGCTCCTGATGCCATTGCATCTTGGTGCGCAGCGCCGACAAAACCGGAAGATCGTTGATGGACATCGCATCGGCCTCTCGCCTTGCGGCCATGGCGCCGCTGAGCTAGGCAGAATTTGCCCTGTGTATGGTTAATAACGGGTTAAGATGCGCGGCAGACCGGACGGCGCGCGGGCGCGAATTCGGCGGCCAAGATCAATCGAGCGCATTTTCGCCACGAATGCTGCGTTAACCAGCCAAATCTGCGAAGCGGGAACGCTCAGAAGTCGTTTTGGCCACAGCGATTCTTGGTTTATTAAGACATGGGGCGCGGCAATTCTTGCCGTGGGAAGTTAAGACATAGGGCCAATCTCACGCTTTTGCCGTTTTCTGTATCGGTTCGATCCACGGCCGACGAACAGAAACGCCAACAAAGCGTTATCCGCCGGGAACAAAGCATGCAGGCACTTACCTTCGTTTTCGCGTTCGTGGCCGTTCTGGCGCTGATTGGCGTTGCCGCCTGGCTGGTTCGCCGATTCGCCGGCAGCCGGCTCGGTACCACCGCCAATCGCGGGCGGATGCCGCGGCTGGCGGTGATCGACGCCGCCGCCGTGGATGGCCGCCGGCGGCTGGTGCTGGTGCGGCGCGACAACATCGAACATCTGCTGATGATCGGCGGACCGACCGATATCGTGGTGGAATCCAATATCGTACGCGCCAACGCCGCACGGGATCAGATGCCGCAACGGCCTGCCGTCGGGGGTGGCGCCGAACCACAGCAACCCCGGCTGGTGCCGCTGCCGGATTCTGCCGGCCGCGGCGACAGCGATGGATCGCGGTCCGATGGCTTCGATCACGCCGAGCCGCAACTGCCCGAGCCGCCTTCCCGGCCGGCGCGGCCTTCGTTTGCCGACGAAGTGCGCCGTCCCGCGGCAGCGGAACGGCGCGGCGACCCCCTGACCGGCTTCACGCCGGAGCCGCTGGCTGGCCGCGCCGAGCCGCACAGCGAGCCGATGCCATTGCGGCTGCCATCGCGCAACGAACCGATGATGCCCCGCCTGCCTCGCGTGAACGTGAGCGACACGCCAAAGCCGCCCCCGCTTCGCGCGCCCGAACGCGCCGCGGCATCGCCGCCGCCACCGCCGCTCCCGGCTCAGCCGACCGCCGAGCAAAATCTCGCCGAGATGGCACAGCGGCTGGAAGCAGCCCTGCGCCGGCCCGGCGATGGCGGCGAAGCGCGCATCGGCGCGCCGTCGGTGGCGCCCGAACCGCCGCCGGTCCGCCTCACCCCGCCACCGCCGCGCCCCGAGCAATCGACGGCGCCGCCGGTTGCCGCGCCATTGCCGAAGAGCGGCTTTGAAAATCTCGAAGACGAGATGGCGTCATTGCTGGGCCGTCCGAAGAACCCTTCGTGAGGCCGGCAGAAGTCCCGCGTAGAGTTCTATTTTTTGCCACCCTGATAGCCGCCGGATCGCTGGCGGGTCCGGCGTTCGCGCAGGATATCAGCATCAATCTCGGCCAGGGCAATGGCGGCGTCACCGAGCGCGCGATCCAGCTGATCGCGCTGCTGACGGTGCTGTCGATCGCGCCGTCGATCCTGATCATGATGACCTCGTTCACCAGGATCGTGGTCGTGCTGTCGCTGCTGCGGACCGCATTGGGCACCGCCACCGCGCCGCCGAATTCGGTCATCATTGCGCTGGCGATGTTCCTGACCGCGTTCGTGATGGGCCCGGTGCTGCAGAAATCCTACGACGACGGCATCAAGCCGCTGGTCGCCAACCAGATCAACGTCGAGGAGGCGCTGCAGCGGGCGGTGGTGCCGCTACGCGGCTTCATGCAGAAGAACGTGCGCGAAAAGGACCTGAAACTGTTCATGGACCTGTCGGGCGAGGCACCGCCGGCGACCCCGGACGAAATGTCGCTGCGGATCCTGGTGCCGGCGTTCATGATCTCCGAACTGAAGCGCGCCTTCGAGATCGGCTTCCTGTTGTTCCTGCCGTTTCTGATCATCGACCTCGTGGTCGCCTCGGTGCTGATGTCGATGGGCATGATGATGCTGCCGCCGGTGGTGGTGTCGCTGCCGTTCAAGCTGATCTTCTTCGTGCTGGTCGACGGCTGGTCGCTGGTGGCGGGCAGTTTGGTGCAGAGCTACGGGGGATAGGCTGACCAACTCCGCGCCGAGGCTAAAGAAGCACAAAAACAAAGAGTTAAGAGGCTGGCTTCGACTGTTTTCGGGACGGAATTAATGGATTTTCAGGAGGAGGAATGCTATATTTCCACCGAGGGAAACATCATGTCGGCACGGTTCCAACACATCACTTTCGGCTCGACCGAAGCCTATATCCGCGAGCTTGCGTCACTGCACCAAGTTGTTTTCACCCCGACAAAGCTTGACGCCTTCGCGCAGGATGTCACCCGTCTTGCGGCGGATCATGTGCGCCTCGATGAAGTGGAATGCCTGCTTCTCGGCTTACAGCGTGCGGGCCATCTCAGCCGACCGGAGCTCGTCCATCTCCAGGCGAAGTATCTGCGTGAAGCCAAACGGTGAGCTTCGATCCGTTCGGTGATTTCGCGACCGAGGGGTATCTGCGAAATGTCGAGAAAGAGAAGGATCTCGACATCGTCAAAAGGCTCGAGCACACCTCATTCACCACCGGGTTAGACGAAGCCTTCACCGCGCTCGGAAAATCCAGACAGTTTTCCTATTCAGACGTGCTGCGAACGCACGGCATCCTTTTCAATGCTGTCTATCCATGGGCGGGACAGGATCGCCTCTCGATTGCTCCGGCGCTCTCCGTCCGCAAGGGACCCGTGATTTTCGCCAACCCGTCCGAAATACGACCAGCCGTTGAGTTCGCGCTGAGGAAGGCGCAGGAAAAGGATTACCTTCGCGCACATCCCGGCGAGATCATGGGTCATCTCGCCTTCGGCCATCCGTTTCTGGACGGCAACGGGCGCACCATCGTGACCCTTTTCTCCGCGCTGACTCAGCGCGCCGGCTTCAGCGTCGATTGGGCTGCGACCGATAAGGATGTCTATCTGGATGCGCTCACCAAAGAAATTGACGCACCCTCAAAGGGCCACCTCGATAATTATCTAGGACAATTCATTCGTAAGCCGATCGCCCATGAGGAACTCGCTGCACAAATCATAAGGGCGCCCGGCATCGACGGGCGCACGCCCACGAGCGACGAAAACAAAGTCATCGGAGACGTTGATGCGCCTGAGGTGAAGGCTCAATACGAGGCGATGTTGCTGAAGCGCGGCAAGAAGAACTAGGTAAATCAGGGGCCTCGCCAATAGCCGATGGCAACTTCCAACGCACAGATTGTCACGGCAAAACGAGGCGATCGGGAGCGTCGCCGCCTTTTTGACGTTCTTCGACCATAACCCTGCTTAGGGTACGGGTTGGGAACGCCGGCGTTTGTTTGACATCACGAGGGCGGTTTTGTTGCGGCGAAGGGCGACTGGGGCATGCAAGTAGCGTCGGAGCTTATGTCGTTGCGGAGACGGTGGCGCAGTCTGCTCGTCCTCGGCGCAATTTCGGTGCTGATCGGCGCTGGGGCACATGCCCAGAATATCGATCAGGGCAAACCGGCCGCCAAGCTGTTTGCGGATAGCTGCGCGACATGTCATCGCAGCGCACGCGGTCTCGCCAAGGGCCGCTTCAGGCTTACGCTATACCTGTTCCTGCAACAGCACTACGCGAGCAATTCGAGCTCGGCCTGGGCGCTCACCTCTTATCTGGAGTCCGTCGATAGTCCACAGCGCGGCCGGTCGCGGGCGGCCGCGGCGAAGCCGTCGCGTCCTGCCGTCAGCACATCGCGGTCCTCGATCCTCCGTCCGCCCGCGTCGGTGCCGGGGCGCTAGGCCGGAGAGGTGCGCGACCGAAGCACCGCCGCTCTGTTCGGGCTCGGTCGGAAGCATCCGACGACTTAAGCCGCAATGTTATCCACATTTCCGACTACGTTTTGAACGCATTTTGATCTGATTCGGCGGATGATCCCGATTCGCGAGGATATTGGCATGGCGTTTTTCAAGCGTGAGCTCAGCCCGGTCCAGCGCTTCGAGCGGGCGCTGAGGGAGAAGCAGGCGGCGCGGCAGAAGCTGGCCGACCGGCTGAGCCTCGCCGAAACGGCACTTGGAGAAAAACGCGACGAAGCCGAGCGCTTGGCGGTGGCCGGCGCCGCCAACGCCAAGCTTGCTAGCGCGGAGGCCAGGATGCGCACCTTCGAGGACCGCGCCAAGACCCTGCGCGCCGCATTGGTCGAATTCGACGAGCAGGTCGTCGCCACCGAGCGCGCATTGGCCGACGCCAAAGCGCAACGCGAGCGCGACAGGGCGGCCGACGAGATTGAGGCGCTGGCTGCAGCGATCGAGCAGGCCGCCCCGGGATTTGGCGCCGGGGCCGCCGCACTCGTGGAAGCCGTCACAAAAAGCATGGCGTCGGTGCCGGAAGCGACCATGTTCTCGACCAGCGTGGACGAGATGCGGCGCGAGGTTCTCTCGGCCGCGGACCTGATCTGTTGGGAGTTGCGATCCACCGCGGTGCGCACGCGCGCGGGCAATGCGAATATTGCGCTGCTCGCGCCGCCCGCGCCAAAGCAACTGCCGGCTCCGGAGATCGAGCGGCAATTGATCTACACGCTCAGCCCGCTGCTTTGGCGGGAGGGCAGCGAGGTGCGCAGGGTTCCGGCGTTCGCGCTGGTCGGGCTGCCGAAAACGTTGCTGCTGGTGGCGATGCGGCATCAGCACGTGGACTATCTGAATGCCCGACGTGTGCAGACCCTGATACACGTTCACGGCAGCGCAGGGGTCCATAGCGATCCCGATCAGGACGATCCGCAGCTCGTTGATCTCGATGCGCTCGCCGCGGAGGAGAACGAGAGCGCCCAGGCCGATGTGGCGTGAGCGCTAAGAAAGAAGCTGGGAAACGCTCAGACGTTGCGAGGTCCCTGGCGCGGTGCGAAGGATGCAAAAGACCCCAGATAGGATTTTGGCCGCGGGAGCGCGTAAGCACCAATTTTTGATGTTTTAAGCCCTAGCGAGCCGCAAGCTTCCGCCAGCTTGACCGCGCTAGCAACCCCGTCGATCACGGGAAGCCCATGCTTTTCCGTCAGTCGCGCCGCCAATTCAGCCATGCCGGCACATCCGAGAACAATCACCTCGGCCTGGTCCTGTTGCTTCGCGAGTTCGATTTCCGCACTGATTTGCGCGGCTGCATTTGACGCGGGATCATCGAGTGAAAGAACCGGAAGTTCGCATGCTCGCACCTTGCCGCAGCGACCTGCCAGTCCGTACTTCAACAGATTGTTTTCGACGGCAGCGATGGAGCGCGAGAGCGTCGTGACAACCGAGAAGCGATGGCCCAGCATCGAGGCCAGATGAAACGCCGCCTCGCCGATACCGATGACAGGCGCGAATGAGACGCTACGCGCCGCTTCGAGCCCGGTGTCATCGAAACAGGCAATGATGTGTGCGGAAACCCCGCTGGCGTCGCCTTTGGCGATTTCGGCCAGTAGCCCCGGCACCGAGAACGCCTCGTCATAGTAGCCTTCGATCGAGACCGGTCCATCCATCGGATTGACGGCGATGATTTCCGTCCCCAAGGCCGCCGCGGCGCGGGCGGCGCGGCCAATCTTCTCGGTCATGGCGACAGTGGTATTCGGATTGACGACAAGAATGCGCATCAGGCCCTTCCTAGACCATTCCCTTGCCGGCGTCCGATCCGTGACGTCTTTGTCGGGCCTGGAGTACGAGAATGACAATCAACGCGGAGAAAATGACGAGAAAGGAGACAGCGCTCGTAAGTGTTCCGAGCGCATAAATATCCGGCTTTGTGACAGTTGTCGTCAGGCCCTGCAGTTCAAGCGGCAGAGTGTTGACGGAACCGATGGCCTGGCTTGAACGCGCGAGTTCGTCCCAGGACAGGGTAAAACCGAACAGACCTATGCCCACCACGGATGGCAATATGATCGGCAGCACAACGTGCCGAAACGTCTGCCAGGGCGTGGCGCCAAGATCACGCGCTGCCTCTTCAAGCCGGCCATCGAACCGGTTGAAGATCGCAAACATGATCAAAAGGCCAAACGGCAGAGTCCAGGTGAGATGGGCACCGAGGCCTGAGGTGAAAAGCCCCATCGCTGTCGTCCAACCCTCCGAGCCGTGCTTTGCCATGAAATCGTCGAGCAGCCGGAATTCCAGCGCGATGCCGAGCGAGGTGATGATCGACGGCATGATCAGGCTCGCGATTGCGGTGTAAAACAGGAATGTCGCGCCCCGGAACGATTTGCGGAAGGCCAGGCCGGCGGAAACCGACAGCACGACCGTTAGCGCCATGACGACGAGGCCGAGCTTCAGCGACCGCTTGAAGGCAGCCCCGATATCGACGATGCCGGTGCCGGAGAAGACCTTGCCGAACCACTGCAGGGATACACCATTCATCGGAAAGGTCAGACCGCCATCAGGTCCCTGAAATGACAGAATATAGATCGCAAACATCGGCCCATACAGAAACAACACATAGGCGATGAAAAACGCGGCGAGAAAATAAAAGGAGCGCGGCCGGTTTTCGCCCACCTCACAGCTCCTTGCGGATATCGACGATCCGCGTCAGCGAGGAAATGATCAAAATCGTGATACCGAGCAGGATGACCGCGTTGGCTGCAGCGGCCGGAAATTGCAGCGCATTGAGGCGGGCTTCGATGATCTTCCCGGCGGATGCGATCTGTTGGCCGCCCATTACGCCGATGGTCACAAAATCACCCATCACGATCGTGATCACAAAGATCGAGCCGATGACGATGCCCGGCTTTGCCAGTGGGATGACGACGTTTACAAGGGTCTGCCAACCGGTGGCGCCCGCATCATAGGCGGCCTCGATCAACCTCTTGTCGATGCGGATCATCGAATTGAAGATCGGCACCACCATGAAGAAGGTGAACAGGTGAACGAGGGCCAGCACGACGGAAAATTCGGAGAACAGCAGCCATTCCAGCGGCGCCTGGATCAATCCCATGCCCTCAAGGCCCTTGTTGACCAGACCGTTCCGGCCAAGAAGCGGAATCCAGGCGATCATTCGGATCACATTCGAGGTCCAGAATGGAATTGTGCAAAGCAAAGTGAGTACGATCTGCCAGGTTTTCGACCGGACGTGGAACGCGAGAAAATAGGCAACCGTGAAGCCGATCAGCAGCGTCAGGCTCCATGTCAGCAGACACAATTTCAACGTCTTCAGATAGGTCTTCAGGATCGTGCACAGATCCGGCAGATCGGCGATGCATCCCTCGAACGTATCGGTGTAGCCGCGCAGGCTGAAGGCGGGGATCATTTCATATTCGTTGTAGTCCCACGCGCTGACGATCGTCACAAAAAGCAATGGCAAGAGAAAAAACAGCGCGAAAATAAGCATCATCGGTGCGGCCTGAAGCCACGCCACGAAGGATTTGCGGTCTTGAACCATGGAAAGGCCGATCTCGGTCACAGCGAACAAGGACTTGCCGCACGCTTTAGCCCGGCAAGTCCCGCGATGGCGTCAAGCGGCGATGAATTCATTCCATTTGCGTACCATGTAGTCGTTCTCGTCCATGACGGCGTTCCAGCAGGCGACGGCGCCCATGCGGTCGTCATAGGAGCCGCCGTCACGCTTGGCGCCGGCCTTCTCCAGGATGGTGCCGTCGGGCGCCTTGATATCGCCGACAGCGGCCTTGCCTTCCATCCAGTAGCCCCATTCGTCTGGTGTCATGTTGGCCTTGGCGGTGGAGAGGACGGCGGAATAATAGCCTTGGCGATTGAGATAGGCGCCCGCCCAGCCCGAGAGATACCAGTTCACGAATTCATAGGCCCAGTCGAGTTTCGGTCCTGGCACAGCCTTCGATACGCAGAACCCCGACGCCCAGGAGCGATAGCCTTCCTTGAGCGGCTGGAACGTGCATGCAATTCCCATGGAGCGCACTTTGGTGACCGCAGGGGACCACATCGACTGGATCACGGTTTCGCCTGACGCCATCAGGTTGACGGATTCGTTGAAATCTTTCCAGAACGCGCGGAACTGGCCGGCCTTCTTGGCTTCAGTCATGATCTTCATGGTGAGATCAATCTCGGCCTTCGTCATGTTGCCCTTGTCGGCATATTTATGCTGGCCGCTGGCTTCGACCACCATCGCGGCGTCCATGATGCCGATCGACGGAATGTTGAGGATCGAGGCCTTGCCCTTGAATTCGGGGTTGAGCAGTTCGGTCCACGATGCAATCGGCCGCTTGATCAGGTCCGGCCGGATACCGAGCGTATCGGCATTATAGACCGTCGGGATCAGCGTCACGAATTCGGTTGGCGTGGTCGAGAACTTCTTGGAGTTCGGACCCTCGAGATAAAGCACCTTCCATGGCGCGGTGCCCTGATCGCCGATCTTCTTGCCATTCGGCAACTGACCCTTGGTGAAGACCGGTGTGATGTTGTCGAACTCCTTGATCCTCTTGGCATCGAGCGCGAAAATATTGCCCGACGGTACCAGTTTCTTCAGCGAGAAATATTCCGTATCGAGCACATCAAACGAGTTCGGCTGGGTGATGACACGCTTGGTCACATCGTCGGTCGTGGCCGTGATGTATTCAATCTTGATCCCGGTATCTTCCAGACATTTCTTCGATATCTCGTCGCCTTCGTTCACCGCGGTCCCGAGATAGCGCAGAACTTTCGGCTCTGCTGAATGGACATAAGGAAACCCGGTAATGGAACCCGAACCTGCGGCAAGGCCGACGGCTCCGGCGGCGCCCTTCAGCACAGTGCGACGGCTCACGCTGCTATTGAATTTCGAAAGACTGCTCATGGTCATCTCCCAAGGTGTCAAGCCGCCTTTTCAGGCGACGGGACGGTTACAGAACTGCGGGTCTTCAGTGGGCTTGCCAGCGCCGGATCCCAGGTGGCGAGAACACGCTCGCCGACGGTGTAGTTGGCGGCGTCGAACTGGCTTTCCGTGAGTTGGGCCGAGATGTCTGCGCCGCCGTCGGCGGCAATCGCGACGCGGACATAGGTTCCCTGGTATTCGACTTCGCTGACGGTGCCGGCGATCGACGGACCATTGACGGCTTCGCCCGGCTTTTTCAGCATCAGGCGATCATTGCGAACGGCGAAGGTCTCGTCGCCGACGGCAATAACATTGTGACCGCCGATGAATTTCGCCGTGAATTCTGTCCGGGGATGGTTGAAGATTTCGCGCGGAGACCCCTGCTGTTCGATCCGCCCGCCATTCATCAGAACCACGATATCAGCCAGCGCCATGGCTTCATCCTGGCCGTGCGTGACATGGATGAAGGAGATCCCAAGCTCGCGTTGAAGCTTTTTCAATTCGGCCCGCATGCGCAGCCGCAAAAATGGATCAAGCGCCGAAAGCGGCTCGTCCAGCAGCAGGATCTGAGGAGAGGTGATCAGAGCGCGGGCAAGCGCCACGCGTTGCTGCTGGCCGCCGGAAAGCTGCCCGGGCAGTCTCGCCGCATAAGCCTGCATGTCGACAAGCTGGAGCAATTTTTGGGCTTCGGCATGCCGCTCCGGTTTGGCAATTCCCTTCATCTTCAAGGCAAAGGCAACATTGTCGATCACGGAAAGATGCGGAAACAAGGCATAGGACTGGAACATCATCGCCGTG
>Ga0209839_10001499_pt1 | contig 11935 bp, 8 predicted proteins | sample OrgsoiDNA2013050_FD_185800 | JGI IMG/M metagenome (GOLD analysis project Ga0209839, IMG submission 185800) | Permafrost soil microbial communities from the Arctic, to analyse light accelerated degradation of dissolved organic matter (DOM) -... | ecosystem: Environmental > Terrestrial > Soil >... | reverse complement strand
CCCGCTTACTGCAAACCGATGCTGCCCGCCGCGCCGGCGCGCTCGCGCCGGATCCCCTCGAGGTACACCAGCGCCATGCCGATCAGCGCGCCGGGAACCGCCTCGAGGGTCGTCGCGAGCGTCGTATCGTGGCGGCCAGGGATCTCGAAGCCGCTGATGATCAGGCCGCACAGGATCGCGCCCACGAGGGCACCGAGGAACGCTCCGACGATCCCGCCCCAGTAGTGATCGGGGAGCCAGATCGAGAAGTGCCACAGTGCGAGGCCCATCATCGTCCAGGCGAGCATCGCCATCAGCGCGGCCTCCCGTGACGGCGATTGCGTGACCGGGGCTTCGCGGGCGGCTTGGGCTTGGGAACCGGAGCGACGCCCTCGTTCTCGGCGGTGTCCGGAGCGTGCTGGTGGCCGTTGCCGCCCTCCCCGTCGCCCTCGACGACGGGGGGCACCGCTGCCGGCGCGCTCACGGGTGCGCTCGGCGCCTTGGGTGCGCTCGGCGCCGTGGGTGCGCTCGGCGCCTTCGCCGCCGCGCCGGCGGCACTCCGTGGGACCGCGGGCGCCGCAACGTCCGTGTCGGTGCGCGCGAGCCGCTTGGTCAGCGTCGAGGTGTGGCGGGTGGGTGGCCCGGACTCGAGCTCCAAGTCGCGCTTCATCTGCTCGAACTCGGTCGCCGACACGGTCTCCGGCGCCGGGGTGGTCAGCCGCCCTGTCCGGCGACGCCCACGACCGCGCTCAGGCTCGACGTCCCCGCCGTCCGACGCGTACGGCGGAACGACGCCGAGCTCGGACTCGATCCGGCGTCTGCGGCTGCGATATGCAGACTCGCGCTCCTTCCAGTGGGTCAGCACCGGCGACGCGATGAAAATCGACGAGTACGCCCCCGAGGCGACACCGATCAGCAGCGCGAAAGCGAAGTCCTGTAGCGCGGGGGCGAACAGCAGCAGTGCGATGATCGGCATCAGCGTGCAGAAGGTCGTGGCCAGCGAACGCGTCAGCACCTCGGACATTGAGCGATTGACGATCTGGGAGAAGGCGGCTCGGGGCATGCGCGGCACGTTCTCGCGAACGCGGTCGAACACGATGATCGTGTCGTACATCGAGTAGCCCAAGATCGTCAACAGCGCAGCCACCGTCGCCGTCGTCACCTCCCGGCCGGTCAGCGCGTAGATGCCTGCGGTGATCAACAGGTCGTGCATCAAGGCGATCAGCACCGGGACCGCGAACTTCCACTCGAACCGTAACGCCACGTAGGCGGAGATCACGAGCAGCGAGGCGATGATCGCGACCAGCGCGCTGTTGGCCACCGTGCGGCCGAACGTCGGCCCAACCGACGTGTTGTCGAACGAGCGAACGCCGAAGCGATCGTTCAGCGCGCTCTGTACCTTCGTGACGCTCCCCGGCTGCAACTGCTTGGCCGAGATCTGGAAGACGCTGGTGCCGAGCGCCTTGTTGGAGACCTTCTGGACCTCGGGGTTGCTCGCCCCGGCCGCGCTGACCACCGAGCTGACCTGCGACGCGCTCGCCGGCGCCTTCAGGCTGGCGGTGATCCGCGTGCCCGAGGTGAAGTCGATTCCCAGGTTCAGGCCGCGGCCGCCTACCGCCAGCGCGCCGATCAGCAGGATCACCCCCGACATCGAGAAGAAATACCTGGACGCGCCCATGAAATCGAATCCCCAGGTGCGCTTCTTGCCGCCCGCGCCGAGCGCCGAGGGGCGCGAGATGGTCCGCGAGTCCCCCATCGTCATCAGGATCGCCTGGGTCGCCAGCACCGCCGTGAACAGGGACACGATCACCCCGATCCCGAGTGTGAACGCGAAGCCCTTGACCTCGGAGGTGGCCAGGACAAACAGGATGAACGCGGTCATGATCGTGACCACATTGGCGTCGATGATCGCCGTCAGGCCCTTGCGGTAGCCGGTCGCGATCCCCTGCTTGATCGAGCGGCCGGCTCGGATCTCCTCCTTGACGCGCTCGAAGATGACGATGTTGGCGTCCGCGGCGACGCCGATCGTGAGGATCAGTCCGGCGATCCCAGGCAGCGTCAGCGTGATCGGGATCAGCTTGATCAGCGCGTAGAAGTAGAGCGCGTAGACGATCAGCGCGACGGTCGCGATCACGCCCAGCACGCGGTAGTAGAGGATCAGGAACAGCGCGACGACGAGCAACCCGACCGCGCCGGCGATCAGACCCTGGTGCAGCGCCTGCTTGCCCAGCGTGGCCGAGACCTGGGACTGGGAGATCAGCCTCAGCTTGATCGGCAGCGCACCGAGGCGTAGCTGGGTCGCGAGGTCCTGCGCGGACTGGATCGTGAACCCGCCGGTGATGTCCGCGCCATTGCCGCCGGTGATCCCGTCCGGATAGGTCTTGTAATCGATCGACGGGACGGTGATCAGCTTGTTGTCCAGCGCCACCGCGAAGTGCTGGTTGAGCGTCTGGCCGAGCCCGCTGACCAGATCCCCGCGGTGGGCGATCTTCGAGGTGACGTTCTGGAACGCCTTCCCGCCCTTGGAGTTGAAGCCGAACTGGACGTCGGGGCTGCCGGACTGGTCCGTGCTCTGCTGCGGGTTCGTGATGTCGTTGCCGAACAGCGACACGTGGTCGTTGAGCACGTAGAACTGTGCGCTGGGATCATTGAAGGCCACCTGATTGTTGGCGTTCTGGTCGGAGGCCTGGAGCACCACCGTGCCCTGCGGCACGACCAGCTGCTCGGCCTCCGAGGCTTTGACCCCCGTCGGCAGGCCGTCGATCAGCTCCTGCTGGGCCTGATTGCCGCTCACGGGCCCCGACAGCAGGCAGTGGACGCCCGCGGTCGGCTGCTTGCCCTGATCCTTCGCGGCAGTCGCACACGCGGCGCTCCCCGGGGCTCCGAACATGTAGTACTCGGGTCCGGCGCGAGCGTTGTCGGGACTGGAGCTCTCGGGCTGCTTGGAGGCGAGCTTGACCGCGTCGTAGAGCAGCATGCTTCCGGCACCCGGATTACCCGGGGCCAGCGAGCCCGATCCCTGGCTGATCTGGAGCGCCGACTGGGCCTGGGTCTGGAGCTGGCTCGCGACGGTCTTGCCGTTCGGCGTCAACGCGTTCTGTTCCCAGTCATAGAACTCCAGCCGCGCGGTGTTCCCGACCTCCTTCTCGGCGCGCGCGGTGTCCTTGACGTCCGGTAGCCCGACCGAGATCTGGTTGCCGCCCGAGGTCTGGATCTCCGGCTCGGACACGCCCAATTGGTCGACGCGGTTGCGCATGATGTCGACCGCGCGACTCAGAGCATCCTGGGTCACGACTGGCGTTTGCGGCGTCGGCTCGCCCTGGTACACCAGCTGGACCCCACCCTTCAGATCGAGGCCGAGCCGGGTCTTCGAGCTGACGATCGCGAGCACCGAGGCCCCTAAGAGCCCCAGCACGATCAGCAGGACGAAGCCGTGACGCTGGCGATCAGACATCGGTCGCGTCAGATGCTAGTGGTCGGCCCTAGCGCGCCCCGGTGCGATCACGACGCTAGTGGTGGTTGGTTGGCGTCAGCACCACGAGCAGGCCGCCGTCGTCGTCGTCGTAGGCCGGGAAGATGTCGGCCACGGCCTTCGCCGGTGGCTCGCCTTGGGCGTTGACCTGAACCGGCTTCTGCTGTACGCGGACCTCCCACTCCAGCGCGGTCCCAACGTGATCGGTCCCGTCATCGAACCGCAGCCCGAGCGCGTCGTTGACCGACTGCCCGATCGCGTGCTCGGTCCGCAGCCCGGTCAGCTCGAACGAGCCGCGGCCGCAGTCCACGATCCGACCATCGGAGTCGCAGGCGAAGAACGCCGCATTAGGGGCCGGGTAATAGTCGTCCAGCAGCTCGAATAGATAGGCGAACCCGCATTGCTCGCAGCCCCGCGCCTCGCGGCGAAAGCCCGCGTTGCGGTCGGTGCCCATCGACCGGTGGCCGCAGTGAGGGCAAATGAAATAGTGCTCGTGACTCATCGGCGCCTGAGGATAGACGGCCCGCGCGATGGGACCCGCACTACATCAGTGTAGGTTGCCCGGGCGCCGGCAGTCCAAGGTGCTCGAACGCCCGCTTGGTCGCCGCTCGCCCGCGAGCGGTTCGCTCGATCAGCCCGCGTTGCAGCAGGTAGGGCTCGTACACGTCCTCGATCGTGTCCTGCTCCTCCCCCACGGCGACGGCCAGCGTCGAGAGTCCCACCGGGCCGCCGCCGAACTTGTCGCAGATCGCGAACAGGATCTCGCGGTCCAGCCGATCGAGACCCTGCTCGTCGACCTCGAGCAGGTCAAGCGCGGCCGAGGCGATCACACCGGTCACGACGCCGCGGTGGCGCACCTCCGCGTAGTCGCGGACCCGCTTGAGCAACCGATTCGCGACGCGCGGGGTTCCGCGACTGCGCTGGGCGATCGCGACCGCCCCCCCGTCCTCGATCTGCACGCCGAGCAGCTGCGCGGAGCGCTTGACGATCCGCGCGAGATCCGCGGGCCCGTAGTGCGCCAGCCGGTGCTGAATCCCGAATCGGTCTCGTAGCGGCGTGGTCAACAGGCCGGTTCTCGTCGTGGCCCCGATCAGGGTGAACGGCGGCAGGTCGAGCGTCACGATTCGCGCACCGGCACCCTGCCCGACGGTGATCGGCAGGCACCCGTCCTCCATCGCTGGATAGAAGGTCTCCTCGAGCGCGCGCGGCAGCCGGTGAATCTCGTCGACGAAGAACACCGCACGCGGTTCCAGCGCGGTCAGGAACGAGGCTACATCGCCCTTGCGCTCCAGGGCCGGCCCCGCGGTCTGGACGAACGCCACCTCGAGCTCGGCGGCGACGATCTGGGCCAGCGAAGTCTTGCCCAGCCCCGGGGGGCCCGCGAGCAGGACGTGATCGAGCGCCTCGCCGCGGGTCACGGCGGCCGCGATCGACACCGCCAGCTGCTCCTTGACGGCGTCCTGGCCGACGAAGTCCACGAGCCGGCGGGGCCGCAGCGAGCGATCGAGCTCGAGCTCGTCCTCGGGCAGCGGCGCCGGGGTCTGAACCCGCGGACGCACCGAGCTCATCGGCGCGCGCTCCTCAGCGCATGGGCGATCAGGTCCTCGGTGCGCTCGCCGTCGGCCCCGTCGAGCAGCTCGTCCGCCTCGACCGGGGTGTACCCGAGCCCGAGCAACGCCTCCCGCGCCAGCCCGCGCGGGGTCTCGCCGCGGGTAACCGAGATCGCCACCGCCGGGAGCGCCGCGCCGACCTGTTCGCGCAGCTCGACGATCATTCGTTCGGCGGTCCGCTTGCCGACCCCGGGGGTCGCCTGCAGCCGGGCCACGTCGCCGGCCGCGATCGCGGCCAGCAACTCGCGCGGCGGCGCGCCGGAGAGCACCGCGAGCGCCACCTTCGGCCCCACCGACTGGACGCCGAGCAGCATCAGGAACAGGTCGCGCTCGCCCTCGGTGGCGAACCCGTAGAGCGCCAACGCGTCATCGCGGACCACCAGATGGGTGTGCAGGACCACCTGCCGACCGACCGCCGGAACGCGCTTGAGCGTCTCGGCGGACACGGCCAGCCGGTACCCGACGCCCCCGCAGTCGACGACCACATGGTCAGCGCGGCGCACCGCGACCGAGCCGGAGATCAGGGCGATCATCGGCGCCCCGCCGCGACCGCCCGCGCCAGCGGGGCACGGTTGAGATCGCAGATCGCCACCGCGAGCGCATCGGCGGCGTGGTCGGGGGCCGGCGGCGTCGCCAATCCGAGCAGCCTCGCGACCATTCGCCCGACCTGGTCCTTGCCCGCGCGCCCGTGCCCGCACACCGCTCCCTTGACCTGCTGCGGCGTGTAAGCGCGAGACGGAACGCCGCGCTGTCCCGCGGCGAGCAGCACCACCCCACGCGCCTGACCGACCGCGAACGCGGTGCGCGCGTTAGCCCCGAAGTACAGCTCCTCGATCGCGACCGCGTCGGGCCGGTGCGCGTCCAGCAACTCCGCGACGCGTGCGTGGATATCCGCCAGGCGACGCTCGAGCGCCACCCCTGGCATCGTCCGGATTACCCCCTGATCGACCGCCTGCAGGCGCGAGCCGCCGCCGCGGACGAGACCGTAGCCGGTGCTCGCGGTGCCGGGATCGATTCCGAGTACGAGCATGCGAACCGACATTCTGCGCCCGCGCGCGGACACCTTCGTCGACCCTCGCGCCCCCGGCGCGCGGCACCGCCCAGACGCTCCCTGCACGCGGCGCCGGGGCGGGCGCGATCATGCATGATCGGAGCATTGCCGCAACATCACGCGGTTTTTGCTGTTCTAGACGTGTCGGACTTCTGATAACCCAATCTCCGAGGGCCGGGAGCGGGCGCTGGGGGCTGAGACGGCTCCGATGCGCCTTGCTCGTGGCGTTCGCCACCGCGGCAGTGGCGCTCGCCGCCGCGGCGATGATCGCGAGCGCGGCGTTCGCCCAGCCCGTGCTCGCTCCCACCAACACCGTCGTCGACGGCCCCAGCCCCGATGTCGTCGGGCTGAGCGGATTGTCGATCGCGCGCGACGGCACCGGCGCCCTGGCGTACGTCAAGGACATCCTGGGCGTGCCCCACGTGCTCGTCTCGAGACTGCTGCAAGGCGCGTTCCAGGCGCCGGTGCAAGTCGACTCGGGACTCAGCGGACCCTCCTCGCAACCGGTGATCGCGGCGGGCCGCGGCGGGCTGGCGCTGGTCGCATTCATCAACGGCGGTCAGCTGTACGTCGTGAGCGCCGTCGGCGCCGCGGCGCCCTTCGGCGTCCCGCAGCCCCTGATCGCCGGAGCGAGCAACCCGGCGATTTCGATCAGTGATTTCGGCAAGGCGTACCTGGCGTTCACGGCCAACGGGGCCGGCGGGCACGATGTGCGGGCCGCCTACTACTACAACGGTCAGTGGGGACTCGAGACCTCGCCGCTGGACGCGGTCGCCGCCGATGACGCCGGCACGGGCACCGGGCGACCGGCCGTGGTGGCAGCCGGCGACGGCGTCGGGATCGTGGTGTGGGGCGAAGCCGGTCACATCTACTCTCGCCGCGTGTGGGGGACGGCGCCCAGCATCGTCGACGAGCAGGCCGACGCCGCTTCACTGTCGGGATGGAGCGAGGTGTCGGCCGACGAGCCGGCCGTCGGAGCCGGCGGTGACTCCTCCTATGCCGAAGTCGTGTTCCATGAGGTGCTGACCAGCGGCTCGAGCGCCGAGTCGCGCGTGCTGATGAACCGGCTGCATGGCTCGCAGTACGACGGCGTGACCCAGCCTGACGGCCTCACCACCCCGGGGCCCGAAGGGGCCGATCTCCCGGGACTGGCGGTGAACGAATACGGCCGGGGGTTCGTGACCTCGACCCGCGAGCAGTCAGACCAGCTGTTCGCCACTGTGCTCGGCACCAACGGGGGCACCGGCCCGCTGGTGCGCGTGGACAGCCTGCAGAACTCGACCCCGCCTCCCGCGGTCCCGGCGACGGCCGGCCTGGTCTCGACGCTGATCGCCTGGCAGCAGAACCCGGGGACCACCGGGGCGCCGGAGATCCGGATGCGCTACGCGCAGGACGGCTCGCACCTCGGTCCCGAGCAGGTCGTATCCGCGCCGAGCCAGGGGTCGACCGACGCCGCGAGCGGGCTGGCGGCAGCCGGCGACGTCGCCGGCGACGCGGCGATCGCGTGGGTTCAGGGCAGCCCAAGCTCAAACCAGATCCTCGCAGCGCAGCTCTATCAGGCGCCGGGGCCGGCGGCCCCGGTGAGCGGATTCCGCTACGCGGTGAGTGCCCATCCGCTGATCGCGTGGACCCCGGCAGCGGAGTCATGGGGCGCGGCGCGCTACCTAGTGAGCATTGACGGGGTACAGGTCGCGCAGACCACCTCGACGCGGATCCGCATCCCGAGCGTCGTCGCGGACGGCTCGCATACGTGGCAGGTGCAGGCAATCAACCAAGCCGGATTGACCGACACCCCGCGGGTGGCGACCGTCTGGGTCGACACGGTGGCACCGAGCGCATCGCTAACGCTCAGGGGTGCGCGACGGGTCGGGTCCTACCTGCACATCCAGGTGACCTACACCGATTCGCCACCGCCCGAGCCTCCGGCCGCCGCCTCGGGGATCGCCCAGGTGCTGGTCAAGTGGGGTGACGGCTCGAGCTACCGGATCGCCCACGGCAAGTTCCACGCCTATAGGCGCCGGGGTCGCTACCGGCTGAGCGTGATCGTCAAGGACCGGGCAGGGAACACCACCACGCTGACCCGCCGGCTGACGATCGCCCCACGTCCCCAGCCCAAGCCCAAGCCCAAGCCAAAGAAGAAGAAGCACGGGCCCAAGCCCCAAAAACCCGTGCAGCTATGACGTTCGCCGAGTTCAGCGGCTCAGTGGTTGCCCACTCGGTGCCCGACGCACGAATCGAGGGCCGGGACGCGCGGGTCGGTCGAGCGCACCACGCGCCACTCACCGGTCTGCGCGATCTGCGTCAGCTCGGTCAACCGCCGATCGACTCGGGCGGGCGCGCCATCGGTGGCGTTGTGCGGCCCGATGAAGTCGAGGCCGGGCGCACGCATCGAGGTTCCGACCCGGCTGAGCGTGACATGCAGCTTCCACGCCAAGGCCGTCTGGACCCCGTGGTTGACGGCGGCAAAGCTCGACTGGCACGGGAATACCCCGGCGTGCCCGCCGACCGCGAGCACCGCGTCGCTGAGCTGGTCGAGGGTCCGGACCGCCTGATCGGCCGCCGCCTTGGTGGCCCGCGCATCGGAGATCCGGTTGGTCGTGAGGGGGATCGAGAGCGCGATCAACCCGGCGCCGACCGCCACCGCCACCGCCACCGCCCGGCCGCGGGGGCCCGGCATCGCGGCGCCGGCGAGCTGGGCCACGCGCGTGATCCCAACCCCCGCCAGGACGCAGGTGACGCCGGCGGCGGGCAGATAGAACCGCTCCAGACCGGGGTAACCGTCGAGCGTCATGCCAACCACCAGAACCCACCAGGCGAGCGCCGCGCCGCCCAGCGCGAGCGTGACCCGGTCGCGATATTTGAACCACCCGATCGCGACCGCGGCGACGGCCGCCAGCAGTGCCGGCAGCACCTGAAGATCGACGCCGCGGCGAAGCACCTCGAGCAGCGGATGGGCGCCGAGATGACCGTTGTAGTCCTTGGCGTGGCTGGCCGCCAGGAACGGCTGCCCGGAGCCAATCCACGGCGGGACGAACCACAGCAGCGGGATCGACAGCAGACCCGCGACCACGAGCCAGCGCAGACGGGGGTGCTTGAACCACAGCCACAACCCGTACAGGCCGAGGAACGGCCACCACTCCGGTCGGATCAACGCCCCGGCCACGCCGAGCACGAACGCCTGGCCGTGGCGCCCGTCGAGCAGACGGTCGATCGCCCACAGCGACGCGGCGACCAGCATCGGCTCCGAGGTGCCGCGGAACATGTAATAGAACCAGTCCTGGGTCAACAGCAGGCCAGCGACGGCGATCAGCCCCGCACACACGCCGGCGCGCCCCCCGCCCACGAGTCGCGAGGCGAGTCGCCAAGCGGCCACCAGCGCGAGCACGCCGCCGGCCCGGGCCGTGATCACCCACAACGTCGGGGCCGCGCTGCCAAACAGCGCGAACACGGTCGTGAAGATCACCGGCAGCGGCTTCCACGACGGCCCACCGCCAACCGTGAAACTCAGGTGCGGATCCACGACCTCACGGCCCCAGACGATCCACGACCACGGGTCGTAGCTCGGGACCGTGGGGAGCACCGCGGCCGACAGCGCCGCCAGCGCGAAACAGACCAGCACCGCGGTCAGCGCCGGAAAGCGCAACGGGTCGTTGCGGCGCCAGGAGCGAGAGCTTGAGGCCCCGACAGACCCACTCGCGCCGCCGGCCGAGACGGTGGTGGGAGGCGGTTGTTGCGGCGAATCGACGACGGCCGGGCGGCCCACGGAACCAGAGGCCCGCTCGGCATCCAGCCTCGCCCGACCTGTCCGCGCTGCAGTCATCCAGCGGTCGCGAGCGGGCATCGGCGGGCGATTCTACCGCCGGCCAGGTAAGCGCCCGTGTAGGGGCCGCCTCAAATGCGAGCCGTGCGGCGCGGTCCAGGCTGGTGGCCGTGCTGGGCCGCTCGGTCCTCCTGTCGATCGTGCTCGCCGCGGCGACCGGCGCGCTGGCCCGGGCGCAGGCCTCGCCCGCTTACGTCGCCCAGCCGCCGACCAAGGGAGCGCTGTACCGGGACGGGCAGACGGATCGGTACCTGCTCGGCGGTGCCTGGCTGTACCGCGCCGACCCGGGAGATCTGGGGATCGCGCAGGGCCTGTGGCGCAACGTGGCGGCGACGGAGGGGTGGTCGCCCGTCAGTGTTCCCAACGCGTATAACGCGGGTGATTTCTCGGCCGCCAGCATGGCGGGCTCGGTCGGCTGGTACCGCCGGGACTTCACCCTGCCCAGCTCCGCCTTCGCGCGCTACGTACCCGCCGCTTTCCGCAGCTGGATCATCCGCTTCGAATCGGTCAACTATTGGGCGACGGTGTGGCTCAACGGACGTCAGATCGGCACCCATGCCGGCGCGTACCTTCCGTTCGAGTTCGACCTCGCCGGCGTCCGCCGTGGGGTCAACCGCCTGATCGTGCGGGTCGACGACCGCCGTTCGGGATCCGATCTGCCGCCGGGGCCGGGCGGCGGATGGTGGAACTACGGCGGCCTGCTGCGCGAGGTGTATCTGCGCTCGGTGCAGCGCGCCGACCTGGCTCAGGTTCAGGTCCGACCGCGGCTTGCCTGCCCCACCTGTGCGGCGACGGTGCAGGAGCAGGTGCTGGTGCGCAACCCGACCGGCAGGCCGCAGACGGTGGCGCTGAGAGGCTCCTACGGGAGTGCGGCGCTTGACTTCGGCGCCCGGACGATCGCCCCCCACTCGACCTGGACCGCGGCGGCCCAGGTCAGCCTCGCCGATCCGCACCTGTGGTCGCCCACCGACCCATTCCTGTACCGGGCCGGCCTGACCCTGTCGGACGCGAACCGGCGGGCGATCGCCGGCTACGTGACCTACAGCGGCGTGCGCAGCATCACGCTCACCCCGGGGGGTGGGCTCGAGCTCAACGGGCGACTGTTGAACCTGCGCGGCGTGAGCATCCACGAGCAGAGCCTGCAGACCGGAGCCGCGCTCGATCCGGCACAGCTGAGCCAACTGGTCGGCTGGACCCGAGAGCTCGGCGCGACGGTGATCCGGGCGCATTACCCACTCAATCCCGAGATCGAGGAGCAGGCCGACCGCGACGGGATCCTGCTGTGGTCGGAGATCCCGGTCTACCAGGTCCAGAACCAATACCTCAGCCAACCGGGTTGGCTCGCCAACGCGCGCGCGCTGCTGACCCAGAACATCCTCACCAACCAGAACCACCCGTCGGTGCTGGTGTGGAGCATCGGCAACGAGCTGCCGACCGCGCCGACCGCCGCGGAGGCCGGCTACATCGCGGGCGCGGCCGCCCTCGCCCACAAGCTCGACCCGACCCGCCCCGTCGGCATGGCGATCAGCGACTGGCCCGGGATCCCCTGCCAGTCAGCGTACGCGCCGCTCGACGCGATCGGCTTCAACGACTACTTCGGCTGGTACGACGCCGGCGCGGGCGGCACCGATGACCGCGACGCGCTGAGTCCGTTCCTCGACAGCCTCCACGCCTGCTACCCGACCAAGTCGCTGTTCGTCACCGAGTTCGGCTTCGAAGCCAATCGCAACGGGCCGGTCGAGGAGCGCGGCACCTACCAGTTCCAATCCAACGCCACCGCCTTCCACCTGGGCGTGTTCGCCACCAAGCCGTGGCTGTCGGGAGCGATGTACTTCACCTTCGAGGACTTTGCCGTACATCCTGGGTGGAGCGGCGGCGACCCGTTTCCGGACCCGCCGTTCAACCAGAAGGGGCTGGTGGACCTCGCGGGGAACCTCAAGCCGGCGTTCTCGATCGTGCAGGCGATCTACAAGGCGACGGTCCAGATCGCCCCCACGCCCGTC